>Ga0315910_10002761_pt1 | contig 15192 bp, 9 predicted proteins | sample EdamamesoilMG_FD_204470 | JGI IMG/M metagenome (GOLD analysis project Ga0315910, IMG submission 204470) | Garden soil microbial communities collected in Santa Monica, California, United States - Edamame soil | ecosystem: Environmental > Terrestrial > Soil > Garden | place: USA: California...
GTAGCGCACCGTCTTGCCGCTACCCTGGAGCAGCTTGTCCGGATCCGCTTTCGACAACCGAGGGCCCTGCGCGATGAACAGTTTCACGCAGCTCGGGTAGAGCGCGAGCGAGCACAGCGCTTCGTAGCCGTTCTCTGTCGGTGAATACGAGATCACGAGCGAGTTCTGGTTCTCGTACACGTAGACGACCTCGAACAGCCCGGGCAGCCGCTTGCGCAGCCTGGCACGCAACGCCTTTCCGAGCTTGGCCATCGCCGGCTCGTACTTCGCGAAGAAGCTCGCCAGCTGCGTTTCTGCGGTGGTCATGCGCAGACCTCTTCCTCGACGAACATGTTCCGCGCGATGTTGCCGGTGACAGTGGTCGACCCCGAGTCGCGGATCCGTTCATGCCTGAGCAGGTCCTCGGACCACCCTCGCGTAACCGCGATCTGCTTCGTCGCGCCGTCGCCTGGGCGCATCTCGATGGTCATTCGCTTCCCGAAGGCGGAACCACGGATTCCCTTGGAGGCGTTCATCGGCGGTCGTTCCGGATCTGATGCGTCAAGGAATGACTCCGGGCGGAATGCTGCAGCGTCGCGCCATGCCTCGACGTTGGCGATTGTTGGTGAACCGCCGCCGAAGTGTCAAGGTCGGTCAGGCAAGGAGGCGGGTCGGCGGTCGCGCGTCCTGCACACGCCGTCCTCCAGGCACACCGGGCGACGGGGTTCGAACCCGCGACATTCAACCTGGGAAGCCGAGTCCGGTCCGAACCTCGTTGGCCGCCGCCGACATCATCTCGATTGGGTCGGCAGGAAACCCGCGAGGGCACGCTTGAACTCCTCCGGCTGCTCGATCCACGGGAAGTGGCCGCAGCGACGGAGGTAGACGAGCGACGACCCGCTGATGTGCGCTCGGATGTCCTCGGCGGTCTTGTCGCCGATCGGATCCTGGTGTCCCTGGACGATCAGCACCGGCCTCTTCAACTCCTTCAGCCCCACGCGCAAGTCGTAATTCGTGTTCATGTCAGCGAAGAGGCGCTCGCTGACGTCAGGGTTGTGCTGGCCATCCTTGAACACGCTCCTGAAAGTCAGTCCGACCTTCCGGTCGAAGAAATAGCCCGGGAGGATGGCTCTCAGCGCTCCCGTCGCGACCTTCCCGGAGTCCACGCCGCTCCCAGCCGCGGCCCGCCAATAGTCGCGCATCTCGACGTCTTCCGGCCGCAGCCGCGCCTCGATGTTGTCGCTGAACCACTGCGTGAACTCCAGCGTGGGTCCGCCGGAGCCGACCAGGATCAGTCGGTCGACGCGGTCGGGATGCGCGACGGCATAGGCCATCGACAGCATGCCGCCCCAGGAGTGGCCGAGCATGGACAGTCGCTCCTGCTGCAGATGCACGCGAAGCGCCTCGAGGTCTTCGACGACGGTTTGGAGCGTGAGGCTCGCGGCGTCGAATGCCTGCGGACGCGATCGCCCGGTACCGCGTTGCTCCAGGGCGATCGATCGGTAGCCAGCGGGCAGGAAATCCGCCACGGGCAGCATGTAGTCGACGTTGAGGCCGGGTCCGCCGCTCAAGAGGACGATCGGCGTGCCGGATCCGGAGCTGGCGTAGTGGAGCTGGTGTCCGCCGCTGTCGAACGACCCCTCCTGCGCGCGCGCGGCGGAAGGGGCGAGGAAGAGGGAGAGGGCAAGGAGAAAGAGCGTCAGGACCTGCATCGTGGCGGGAGTATAGCTGTGGTCTGGCGCGTCCACGGCGCGTGTTCACGGCGCGGAATCGTCGGGCGCTTCGAGCTGCGAACCGGACGGAGACATGGCCGTCTTGCAGGGGCATGGACAGGGCAACGGAGACTCCCGCTCATGCCGCTGGTGTCGCGGGTCAGCTCGAAGAGGGTGGTCGTGGGGAGCGGGCGACGGGGTTCGAACCCGCGACATTCAGCTTGGGAAACGCGCTCGGCCGGGCGGTGCAGCGACGTCTAAGTTGTTGAACGCGCGCGAACTTAGCGCGGTGTACTGCGGTTCGCAACTTGTTGCAGCCGGTGGCCGCTGGACGCCGCCAGAGGCCGTAGTCCCGAGGGTTGTGCGTAGTGCTACGCGGTACCCTCGACGGTGCCGTTCAGGCCGGTCCTCTTCTGCCCGGAGCGCCGCGCCCTACTCAAAGTTCTTGAGCAAGGCGGCGATGCACTAAAGGAACTGCGGCGATCCCTTCATTGCCGACGTGTGCCCTCGCGAGTCTGGTTCGCCTCAGCACCGCGGCCGAGCTGCAAGCAGGAAGGACTCGGGGTCCCCAGCCCGACCCGTTCGACTTTGGCTCAGCTCTCAGGCCCTCGCGGACTCCTGCGGCGGATCGTTCCATGCTGACCGTTGAAGCGAGCAATGCGGTCGACCATCGTGCTTACTGCATCCGTCGCGGATGTAGCCCCGAACACTCGGTCATCGGGTTCGTCCGGGTAACGCACGCGCTCATCTACCCGTTGGTCTGCGATCTTGCCGCTCCAGCCGTCGACCCGAAGTGCGACGACGAGGCGCTTGTAGATCCAGGCGAGGCAGATTTCGGACATCGTTCCCGCTCCGCCTCCGATCGCGATGACCGCGTCCGCGTGCGCTACGATCGAGTTGCGAACGTGGTCGAGGCCCGAGGGAATCACGACGTCGACGAACGGATTAGCGTCGGCCGGATCGTGACCCGGCAACACCGCGACGGTGTCGCCGGGCTGGTAGCGCGAAGACGATCGTGCACCGCGGCACGCCGCTTCCATCACGCCGCCGAGTCCCCCGGTCAGCACGCGGAAGCCAGCGTCGACGAGTAGGCGACCGAGTTCCTCGGCTAGCACATACTTCGGTGAACCCGGCTGGACGTTCGCATCTCCGATCACGGCGACAAGCCGCCGTCGCTCTAGGATCGACGAAGTGGGGTCCGGGGTCATGCCAGCACCTCCGCCCCGAGGAATCGCTTGGCTTCCTGACGGCTGATCAAGAGGCCGCCGAGGTAAGGGATCGATGTCGGCCGCTCACCTCGGAGAGAGGCCAGGAGGGCCATCACGAGGAAGTCGTGTGTGACTGCCACGACCCCGGGCGAGCCGGGAGCGCCAAGCACCGATTCGAGTGCGTGCCGCGCGACCTGCTCGCACGGCATGAGAACGCCCCGTGGTAGCGATCCGTCCATCCAGCTCGCCATCAGCTCGGTCCAGCCGAGGCGACGCTTCACCTCTTCGTAGTGCTCGGGCCCGGTCGCGAGGAACTGCATCAGCAGTGGCGTCTGAACGATCACCGCTGGGTCGAGTCCTGCCCCCGTCGCGACCGCCTCGGCGGTTTCCATCGCACGTAGAACCGGACTGCTTGCCAAGCGAACGGACCGCCCAATGCTCCGGCCGAATTCTGTGGCCATCTCGCGTCCATGCGCGGTCAGCGAGACTTCGTGCTTCTGTTGTGCGGTCAATCCGTTGAACGATGGGCGCTCGGAGTGCCGCACGAACAGGATCGCGCCATCCTGCAGCATGTCGGCCGAGATGTCGTCGCGGGCCACAAGAGTGGAGGCAGACTTGGAACGCGCCCAGCTCCGCGATGGCCGAGCGGTCAGCAAGCCGATCTGTCGCTCCCGCGCACGTCGACCATCACCCTTGCCGAGTCCTGATGGCTCGTAGTGGTAGAGAGGCTCCCGGATCCACTCAGGCCGCGTGGCCATCTCAACGATCGGTAGCATGAACGACCAGTCGACCGCGATGTCGACATAGCTGCCATCAAGCCGCAGCTCGTGATCGGGGATCGCGTCGAACAGTCGCTTGCGAAACGTCCTCAGGTGCTGCCAGCAGTTGCCCCCACGGTTGCGCCTCGGCTCGTCGAAGACAACCGGATACACGACGTGCTTGTCTGTCCGAAGCATCGACCCGACCGTCATGTCCGCACCACTTCGGTGCGCTGCCAGCACGCGCTCGGCGACTTCGGATCCGATCAGCGCATCGTCTAGGTCCAAGGTCACGATCACTGTCTCGGGGTCGACACAGACGTGGCGCACGGCGAGCACCGTGTTGGCGAGCTGACCGCGTCGCTCTCGCGGCTGAATGAGTGTAAAGCGATCGCCCCATCCCTCGCCCAAGAACCGAAGGTAGTCACGACTCAGTTCGCCCGAGCCATCGTCGACGATCACCGCTCCCCAGTCCGTGCCACGCTGCACCAGCAGCGATTCGAGGCACCGTCGCATGCGGCCAGGTGAGAGGTTCCGGCCCGTAATGACGAACACCACCGGCTCAGAGCGAACCTTCGGCACCCAGCTCAGCAGGCCACCAACCAAGTCGACCTGCCCAACCTGCCGCTCCGGCCGCACGCCCCTTTCGACCAGGTCGAGCAAGAGCATCCAGTCTGCCACGGGCCGCTTGCAGGCATTCGGTACGTGGACGAACCAAGTCGAAGCAGTTCCACCTCGCAGTGAGCGCAGCGCACCGCCGCACACGACCTCGTCCAGGGAGCGATGCCACGACAGCGCGGGCATGCCATCCACGAGGTGATTCGGCAGCGGACGTACCGCCAGCAAGCGTGGTCGGTGCAGCAGGCAGCCACGAACCTCGACGCGCCACGGACGTGCGCCCTCGCCAGCCGAGAACGGCAGATCCGCGTTGCGCGCAATGTTCAGGGCAGTCGTGACGACTCGTTCGTCGGCTCCGAACTGCGCGATCATCTCGCGGAGGTAGTCGTGTTGCCGGTCACGCCTCCCCACGAGCAGGTCCAAGTCGACCTGCAGCACGTACTTCGCCGCGCACGAAGCGACTGCCTTCAGCGGAGTGGCGAGCGGCGCACCATGGATCGAATGCGTGGCAGAGGAGTCGAGGCCGAACCAGTCGCGAAGCACCGTAGCCGCCTCCGGACCCTCATCCGGGCCGACCAGGATCCGGTCGACCCAGCCACGGCGCACGAGCCGCTCGGCCGCTTCTTCCAGGGACACGGTGTCGCCGGGAGCGTGCTGGCGAACGAACCCATCCCTGCGCGAGTCGATCGCGAGCACTCGCTCCTTGAAGACGCGCGGCCCTTCGAGCTGTCCGACAAGGTGCTCGACCTGCCGCTCGATGGTCGCGGCCTCCATCGCGCACGTCTTGATGACGAGCGCGACGCTCTCCTCGTCATGTGGCACCGCAACGGGGCGGCACACCAAGGTCAAGAAGTCCGAGGCGGGTTCGAAGCGTTCGAGGTCCACCGACTCGCATTCGATCCGTCGCTCGACCATGAGCCCGTGCCGCAACAGGTCACGCTCGATCCGGCGGAGGGGCCGGTGGAACTCGCTGCGCCCTGCGCCGGTCTCGGCGTTCTCTGTGTAGGCAAAGCACTCGTCGTAGCAGGCACCGGCCGGGAGATCGCGATGCCGGTGGAGCGGCGTCGGTCCCCCGAACGTCGCAAACGGGTTGCAGATCGTCAGGACGACGGATCCACCAGCGCGGACAGCGGTCCGCATGTCGCCGAGCATGCGCTCGTAGTCGGGGCCATCGGGCCATTCGCACAGAACGAGCGTGCAAACGACCGCGTCGAAGGGGCCAGCTGCGAGCGCCTCGTTCCTGGAGGCGGTTAGGTGCAAGCCTGCTGGCAGCTCGCCCAGTTCGAGCCAGCGATCCGCAACCCCTGCACCGGGGTCGAAGCCGACCGTGCGCAAATCGGCAGCGGCGAACGCTCGCGCACTCCTGGCCTGCTTGCCGCATCCGTAGTCCAGGACGCTGCGCGCACCCGATCCCAAGATGATCGGATCGACGATTCCGGCCGCGATCCTGGTGGCAGAGGGACGCTCGTCACAGACCGCACGCCAGAACCGCTCGAATCCGTCGAGTTCGGGCAGGTTCTTGTCCTGCAGGGCGCGCCGCATGAGCACGTCGAGATCGGGACGGTGCGCCCAGCGCCAGCACAGCCACGCACGCTCGGCCATGGATCGGTAGCCTCCTTCCGAGAACGGGCGGATATCTGCGCCGTAGTCGATCAGCCGGAGTCCCGTCGAGGTCACGCGGAGGTTCTTCGGGTGCATGTTCCGGCACACGACGCCGAGCGCCTTGAGTTCGTGCAGCAGCGCGATGAGCTCGGGACCACGCCCACCGGAGTAGGGTGTGGAGGGCTCGAACGGATAGCTCACGACGAGCAGCCCACCGACGTTGCGAACATCAAGCTTGTAGACGTGCCGGACCTCGGCCACGTTGCTCGCGAAGCTGCGCAGCGTGGATTCCGTGTCGTGCGTGACGCGGGGTTTCGACAGGTCCAGCAACTTGAAAACATGGTGCTCATCGGTGAACACGACTCCCTCGCCACCCATGCCAAGCGGGCGAACGTGTATGCCGTCCAACAGCACGCCGAGCACGGCGCGAGCGCGAGCCTCCCGAGCCTGCAAGAACGTCGGTGCTTCGAGAGCCGAGCCCCCGTGCGTAGCACGGTATTCGGAGATCAGACCATCCATGGAAGCGAATGCGCCTCGGATGGCCGAGTCGGAGACGCTGCGTCGTAGCCTGTCGGCGAACGCGGTGACGGCTGATGGTCGGAATTCACTACGCAGACGGTCCATCTCGCTCGCAATTGTATTCAGCGCGGCGCCAGCCTCCGCGGTAGCCCAGGCCGAGGTGTTCGCGGCGATGCGTCTCGCCGCCGTGCGGATCACGCCGGCCAAACCAAAGATGCGCCAAGCGTTCCAGGTCAGCGCGGCGAGTCGCTCGTCGAGGTACTTGCGGACGAGACGCACGCCCTCGCGCAGCTCCGTGTCGGTCCAGGCGAGCAGCGGGGACCGCCTCGTTTCGACCGTGCGCCTCTGCATCAGCTCGTTCTCGGCCCTGTAGAGCGCGTAGCCCAGCAAGTCCTGGAGCAGCGGCTCGCTCGCCAGCGCCGCGCGGGCCGTAGAGGAGCGGTCGTGCCGTACACCGACACAAGGGTGCATGACGAGACGCAACCCGGCTTGGTCGCGCATCAGTTGCGAGACGAGCATGTCCGACCGACGTACGAACTGCTCGCCCACGCACGCGAGGGTCTGCGGGTAGAGCAGCAGGTGCGCCGGGTTGAAGAACAGCGTGGACCCGCCGCGCTGCACCGACTCGACGGCAGCCTCGGGCGCGAGGTCGCGAGCGTGAACCAGGAGTGGACGGAACACGGACTCGCCTGCCAGCAACCGGCTGACTCTATGCGCGACCCACTGGAGCGTGCAGCCCGCGGTGCCGTGTTCTGCAGGCGGGGGCAGTAGCGGTGTCTCCAGGTGCTCCGTGCATCGCGAGAGGTCGTAGTAGCTGTCGCGCAGCGAATCTCGCTCGGTCGCCACCTCGGCGCGGCGATCCGGCCACGGTGCATCTGGGGCGAGTTGCGCGAGCGTGCCAAGGGCCAGATCCAGGTCGACGAGCTGCGTGCGGAGCGTGGCGACGAACGGCAACGGCGCGGCGTCGGTGTCGGGGCCGATGACGACGTCGACTCCTTGGCAACGGAGCTCCAGGAGGGCTGCGATGTCGGGCGTGAGGCGCTCGGACGTGATGCCATCTCCGCGATCCACGCGGATGCGCAGGCGCTTGTCGTCGTCCAGGATCCACGCTGCCGCGCCAGGGATACCGAGAGCGACACGCGCCATGTAGGTGTTCAGGATCGAACGAGTCGCAGCGATGGGCAGCCGCTTCTTCGTCATGTCAGGCACGTCGAGCAGTGCGCCCCGCTCCCAGTCCTCCCGCTGCCTCTCGATCGTGACGAGATCGATCGGCAGGCCGAGGAGTGAGTAGGTCTGTGCGAGGTCGTGGAGCGGACGACCCGCTGCTGGCCGCGGCCCATTCTCGACGATCACGATGCGCAATGACCGAATGCCCGGCTGCGACCTGAGGTGCAGGAGGTCGTCGAGGAGCCCGCGGGCGTGTGGCGGCACCAGCGCGTCCGTGACGAAGCCGACGACCATGTCGATAGCGTCCGAGGGAGCCGCTGCCTCCGCGACGGGCACGATGGCAGGGAGTTGCTCGGTCGTCGTCCAACCGAAACGATCGACGGCGCGGGCCTCGGCCTCGTTCCTCGTGGCCGCATCGAACCGCAGTCCGTACTTGCGGAAGAACCGCGTCAATCCGTCGAGCTTCGCAGGCGACGAGGGCGTCGAGAGGCGATCCGGCCTTGTGTCGGCGTAGTGGTGAACCGTGTGCCGATCTGTGCGCCCGAACCGCAGTTCTTCGAGGGCCGCGAGCCTCATGCAGAGATCGCGGTCGGTGCAACTCGGCAGACGTTCATCGAAGCCGCCTGCCAGCAAAAGCAGGTCGAGGCGAACGAAGAGGTTCGAGCCTTGGATGTGCTGGCCGCGGACGAACAACTCCTCGGCGTCGAGCGTGGTCGGGATCGAGTGAGGCTGCCCGGCGCTGCCTTCGGCCTCGTGGCGGATCAAGCCGCTCGCCACCATGTTCAGGTCGCCAGCCACTGCGGCATCGAGGCAGCACGCGATGTGATCCGGTTCCCAGGCGTCGTCGTCGTCGAGGATCGCGACGAACAGAAGGTCTGGCTGACGCGCTTCGCGGTGTAGCTGGTCAAGCCCCGTGTTCCACGCGGCCGACGCGCGGGCAGGGGTTCGCCGGTTGCGTAGAACGGTCAGGCGAACCTTCCCGCGGCAGAGAGCGCGAAGGTGGCGCGCGTGATCGGCGAGGGCCTCGTCGCGCAGGTCCGAAGGAGTCTGGTCGACAACGACCAGGATCCGGTCCGGCGCCCTCGACTGGGCCAGGATGGACGGAATGGCGCGGCGCGCGAGAAGGTCGAAACGACCCCGAGTAGCCAGCAACGCGACGACTGAGCGCGCGCTCGGCGTAGGCAGACGAGTGTCCATGGAGTTCTCCGATGAGCGAGAGACTTCGTCGACGCCGCTCGGTCGTGAAACCGAGCTATGCCCTTCAGCACATCCCTCGAACCCCGTGCAGGAGCACTCCGCTCACCAGAGCGCAGCCGACGGCCAAGTCTCGCTCATCTGGTGAGACCCGGTCGCCGACCTGGTGCCCGCTGCCCAGGAGGTCAGGGAGTCGCATGTCGACTCTAGGTACAGTAAGGCAAGGCCCGAATCGGCGCCACCGTCGAGCCAGGACCGCCAGGCAATGGGTCTCTGGCTCAGCCGGAATAGGGGTGAGGCCTTCCGGGGCCTGAACCGCGTCGGAATGACCTGGGGCCGTGGCGCGCTTGCGGACTGCCACACATGCCCGGCGGCACAGGTGGTCCGCATGTACGCGGTCCGGACCCCTCAGCTGAGGCAGACATTCGAGTCCTTGCCCCCACTTCCAGTTCCAAGACCAGCGTGAAGCGGAGTCGTGGACCTGCGCGCGAGCCGCCTTGCTTCGTTTCTCGGTGCGCGTGAGACGCCCGATCACGTCGTCTCGTCCGAGTACCCAGTGCGTTCCTGGCTCGCGTCCGGAGCGGGAGACGGACTTCCCTCCCGCGCCATAGCACTTGGAAGTCCGACCGTTGCATCGCAAGGCGGTATCGTCAGCTACAATCCTCTGGCATGTCCCACTGTCGCCGCTGTCAGTCCGAGCTGGTAGCATCTCCCGTCGGCCCTGGGATGAGGCGCGGAGTTGCGGAAGCGCGCCCAGGCAAGTGCAGGAAGTGTCGGGCCGATGTGCTTTGGCTCAAGAATTGGAACGGGTCCTGGGCCCCACCGATGGAACCGCCTCAGTACTTCGGTGACGAATGGTATACGCACTGCTGCTGCGGGCATGCGCAAAAGGTCGCACCTACCCGTTGGCATGGCAAGCCGAGGCAACTCGCACAGAGCGGACGAATGGTAGAATCGGAACCGCGACGGATTGAGTCAGAGCTTCCGGCTGCACCGGAGTTCATGCGCTGCAATTCATGTGATGCCCGGATCTTGCGGCGCAATTACCGACGACACAGCCGCCGCTGCCCCGGCCTGAGGCCAGCGGGCCCGGCCCACGGTAAAGCGTTCGCCCCATGATCCATGAGCTTGTTGAAATGCGATGATGCCGCATGCGACATTCAGCATAGCGGGGTAGTTCGCCGTCAGGTTCAGCGATACTCGACCACGCGAACACACCCCAGCCACTCATTGAACTGGGTGAATCCCTTCACCCGATCGTCAGGCGTACCCTGATCGAAGTGCAGGGTGACGCCGTCTTCCTCCAAGGGACGCCCGCAGAACAAGGTCAGGTTCGTGCCCCCGCCCTTTCTGGCACTCAGATACTGGACTCCGCTCGCTCCCCTCGAGCGCAGGAACTCGGTCAGCACCTGCGTTGGAACGTAGTCGAGGGGCTGGTCGTTCGCGCTGATCTCCTTGCTGATCTCCCTCGCGAACGCGCGCAACGAGGGGAGCAGGAGGCGGTGCTCGTGGTCGTACTCGGGGTCGAAAATGCTCGAGAGCTTCTTTCCGGTAGTGAAGCTCAGGTCGACAATCGTCAGTGCAACCCTCGTCACGAACTCGCCAACCCAGCACTTCTCGTCGCCGCTCGATCGCACCTCGGCGAGCGCGGTGTCTGGTTCGAAGCTGAGGTAGGTGTAGGAAATCCCCGGCGGGTTCATCCGCCCATTCTTGCTCTGTCGAACGGGTGCAGGGCCCAACTCCCTCGCTTGCTCGGTCGGCGCTGAAGGCAGCGGCGCATCCCCCGGGACGCCCCGGGCCCGAAACAACCGCGTGCCGGCGGGAAGGGCTAGCTCGAGCTTCTTGAGTTGCTTGCGTACTCGATCGAGCAGAACCTCACGGGGCGCGCCCAGTGCGCTTCCGTCGAAGAACCTGGCGACGTGCTGAACTTGGAACTTGAATGCCTCCCAAGAGCTGTCGAACTGGGAGTCTTGCGCCCCGAAGAACCCGTCCCGCAGGAACAGCGGCGTCTCTGGGTCGCCGAAGGGGTCAAGCTCGAGTAAGTCCATCATCCGGTGGGGCTGCGGAGCACTTGCGGCGAGTAGGTCGCTCAGGAGGGATTCCGTCGCCTCTCCCACGCCCGGGTCAAACGCCTTTTCCTCGTCGCGGAGGGTCTCGAGGAGCGTCGGGGCTGCGCGCGGGTCCATGCAGATGTAGGCGTTGTCCTCGGAGTTGTATGGACCGGCTTCCTCGCCAGCCTCTCGGTACGCCCGAAGGAGACCTTCGCGGATCAGGTTCCCCACAGCCTCGAGATCCGCACACACGACGGCTGTGGACTTGCAGTACGGGCAGTCTCCTGGCTTGCCCACCCGTTCGATCTCCGCCCTCAGGAACGGATCTGCGAAGCACTCCACGCAACACTTGCTCATCGCCTTGCCCCCAATTCACCGGCGGGGCCATCCATGTTCGCCCCTTCATCACCTTGATGACATCCTGCGGCGCAACGCGCCGAATCTACGCATCGGTCATCGCCAACCAGGAGTGGCCAAGCTCCTGCTGGATTGCGGTGGCCGGGATTCCCCGGCGCCCCAGCTTGCCGGCATGCGGAGGCCGAAGTCCGTGAGCGTGAGCGCGCTTCTCGATCCCAGCCTTCTCTGTCGCCTACCGCGCTCAATGCTCGCTGGGACGCTCCCGGCGCCCTCATCGACGTCCAACGGCCCGTTCGGCCGCGCGCGGTCGATCAGGATGCGTGACGACGTAGCGCGCAAGTGCCTTCATGAAGTCCGCTCGGGGACGCAGCCGCCCCTCCTCACGAGCACGCTCCAGCCGTGAGAGCACGCCGCTCGCGGCGCGAAGCGAAAGCGGCTGGACGTGCCGGTGTCGCCGGTCCGGTGCGAGGATCGCCATCTCGGAGAGGAGCTTCCGGGAGCCTCCGACCGACGGACCCTCTGCTTGGTCGATCGCCTCGAACGTCTCGCCTGCGACGCCGAACGCCGCATTCGGCCACGAACGACGCGCACCGCGATCGAAGGGCACGCCCTCCTCCGTCACACGGGCCGGCGACAACAGTCGTCTTCCGACCCACTCGGCGATGTCCACGGGGACTGCGTTGCCGACGTAGGACCAGCGCGCATTCTTGCGGACGCCTTCGCACTCGACGTCCGTCCATCCTGCGGGAAAGCCCTGCAGGCGCTCCGCGAGCTCGATCGACGGAGTGACGAACTCGTCCGTGTCGCGGAACCAGATGGCAGGCGGCGACGGGATGCCGAGCCCAGACCCGCCCTTCAGCGTCGGAAGCGCCTCGGCAGCCCAACCCAGGCCCCGGTTGCCTTCGGTCCAGTAGAAGCCGAACCCGGTTCCGTCCTCGGGCTCGGCAGCGAGGGCTCGCCGGGACCCGCTGCCCTCCGTGGTCGGGTCGAAGAGGACCGATCGCGGATCGTCGACGGCGGATCGCGAAGCCAGGAAGAACACGCGGCGACGGCGCTGCGGCAGGCCGAAGCGGATCGCGTCGAGCACGCGGTACGCCCACCAGTGGTAACCGAGGTCCTCGAACCCCTGGACCACGCGCTCCATCGCTCGCCCCGACTGGAGCCGCAACATGAAGGGCACGTTCTCGAACAGCACCCAGCGTGGGGCCTTGCCCCGTCGCTTCGATGCCGCGAGCAGACGGAAAACCTCGCTGACGAGCCCGCTCTTGTCGCCGTCGATGCCGACGGTGAGTCCTGCCTGGCTCAGGTCCTGGCACGGGAACCCTGCCGTCACCAAGTCCGCGTCGCCGAAGCCTCGAAGGTCGCGGACGTCGCTCCGCAACTCGTGCGTCAACCCGAATCGCTCGGCCAGGATGGCCCGTGCTCCCCTGTCGATCTCGCACGCGAGGCCGAGCCCTTCGGGCACGAAGCCCGCTCGCCGTAGCCCCAGGTCGATCCCGCCGATCCCCGAGAAGAGCGACGCGACAGGGGTCGCTGGGGGAAGCGGGGCGGCAAGGGTGCCCGCGCGGGTTCGCGCTGGTGTGGCATGCTTGGGCTTGGTGGCGAGCGTCATGTCTTCGAGGGGTCGAGCACGAGAGCGACGCCCCTCCGGCCGAATTCCACCATAAGAGCGGGCTGGACTCGCGCCCCTTCCCGGAGCAGGCCCGTCACCCCGTCCCGCGACGGGCAGTACCCGCCGTCGAGGCACGCCGCCGCGCGACGGAACGTTTCACACGCCGGGCGGCTCGCTCGGGTGCCTCGTGAGCCCACACCCGGATCACCAACCAACCGGCTGCGCGTAGTCGGCGGTCCGTGTCACGATCCCGGCGGACATTGGCAGCCAGCTTCGCCCGCCACCACTCCGCGTTGGTCTTCGGCTGAGACTTGTGCTGCGGGCAACCGTGCCAGAAGCACCCGTCGACGAAGATCGCGACCTTGTCCCGTCGGAGAAGGACGTCGGCCCGGCGGCGGAGTTTCGGCAGAGGCGGTGCATCGACGGAGTACCTGAGCCCCATCCAATGGAGGACCCGCCTCAAGCGAACCTCCTCGGGCGTGTCGCGCCGTTTCGTCGCGACCATGCGGCGACGCACGTCTGCATTCGACGCGCGCGGCGCGGCTGCTGCGACACGGCTCCTCACTGGTCGACCCTCACGACCTTAGAGCTCCACACGCGAGAAGTGCGGATAGAGCCGGTAGAACTTCTTGAATACGTCCACAGGGTCGACGCCGAGCTTGGACTCGCTGACCTTCGCCAAGTCAAAGCCAAGTTTGCGCTTCGCGTTGGCATTGCACTCCATCGTGAGCCGCTCCAAGGACGACAGCGCAGGCATTTCAATTCGATGCGGTTCGTCGGGCGTAGCGTAGAATTCCCAGCCCTTGACTAGCTTCTCAGTCGCGACGTCATCGCTGGCGCACACTAGCAGCGCCGCCGTCACCATTGCCTGACCGTCGGCATAGTGGGTCGCCAACGCCCACACGATGCGGCGGTCGTTGAAGCTCAGTGCCTGCTTCTCGACGGCTAACTTGAGGACCTGAAGCAAGGTCGGCCCGTACTTCTTGAGCATCATCGCGTCGGCGGTAATCCCACTCGGGACGAGCGTGCCCAGGCGTTCGTTGAATCGCTGGAAGCGTGATTCGGCTTGCGTCGGCTTCCGCGCTCGGTCAGCAGAGATGTCTCCGTCGACCTCGACCGAGAGATCCTTGCCTGAAGGCTCATTACCTTGCCCATCACCTGGATCCGCGTTGAGCGTAATGCGCAGGATGCTCCCGATCGGAACAGTTCCAATCGTCGATGCGAAGCGCCGGACCTGGGAGGCAATGCTCTTAGGTGCCGTGTAGTCGAACCAGATGATCGCGGGCGATGTGAAGGTAGTCCGGTCGAGGAACCCCTCAAGCGTCGAGTGGACGCACTTGATAGAGGCTACTGGTCTGTTAAACCGCTGGCGCTTGTGGACCTCCGCCTCGGACTCCACGCACGTTAGTTTCCCAACGGACCGGCCACGCCGCTTACGCCCGAGGCCAATGCGCGAATGCAGAAGGCGAAAGTCCTCGAGGAACGGACCGCCGAGCCCCACGTAGTGGTACTTCTCAAGCCCGAGCTTAGTGGCGAGGCGCATCAACAGCGAGAGAAAGAGCTCTCGGTCGACCGCCTTGTTCGGCCGCAGCCGGTATGACAGTGACGACCCACTCATCGATCAAGCCTCCTTCTTGTTGGCCTTGACGAGTTGGATCTCGAAGCACTTGTCTCCGACTATGCCCGGCTTCTCGTTTGCATCGTCGAAAAGCATCTTCGAAACTGCACGCACCTCTTCGACTGATCGCGAGAAGACGATGCGTCGGGATGATGGCGTACTGCCCTTTGGCACGGGCAGCGCGCCAATCACCTTGCGAGGATCGAACTCCACAACGCCGCTTCCCTTCTTCGCCTTCGCGCGCGGGGATACCGTCTCGATCGCCTTGATCAGCGGCATAGGCTTCGCGTCAGACCAGTGGATCGCCTGGTCCTCGCGCGGGTGGTTCTTCCACTGGTTCGTGTACGAGATCCAGATCCGCATTCCCTCCTTCATCTTGACTAGCGACTCGAGCCAGACGTTCGACGATGTGTCAAGCGCGCGCTTCGTGGTCGTGACTGGAAGCTTGCTCGCGTCCGTCGCACGGAACTCAATGATGCCGGTGATGACGATGAATTGGTCGTGATACAGCGGGATGCCGTCGCCCCAACCGGTCAGACGGTTCTTGTCTCCGACGATCACCGCGCGGTCGTTGCAGAGCACCGTCCAGCCAGCGGTGAACGAGTTGCGCTGTCCCACAAAGTCCCCGTCGTCGTCATCGTCGTCTGCGTCATACTGGCGGCTCGTGTTCAAGCCGACAGCAATCGAAACAAGAACGCCATCGATCGTCTTTCGGTAAACATAGGGGGCAGGCCCATCTTTGCGCTTGGAGACGAGCACCTCAACGTAGACCGGCGTCACAGACTTGCCGTTGATCT
>Ga0315910_10002762_pt1 | contig 15183 bp, 9 predicted proteins | sample EdamamesoilMG_FD_204470 | JGI IMG/M metagenome (GOLD analysis project Ga0315910, IMG submission 204470) | Garden soil microbial communities collected in Santa Monica, California, United States - Edamame soil | ecosystem: Environmental > Terrestrial > Soil > Garden | place: USA: California...
TTCAAATTCGAGGAAGGCCCGGAGGTCATCGCTGGCAAGAGCATTGAATACCTGCGCCGTGTCTTCGGAGGCTGAACGGACGACGGCTCAATTCTGCTTGAGCTTCTCCTCGTAGGCAGCCAGTTCCGTTTCGAGTCTTGTGCGTGCACTCTCATTATCGCCGGCGGCGGCGATGGCTTTCTTGTGCCACTTGATGGCTTCGGCAACTTTACCGCCCTCCGACAACGTGCGCCCGTAAACAAACAGCGCATCAATGCTTTTTTCCTCGCTCAGCTCCACCGCGCGCTTCGCCAGGCTGGCCGCAAGGTCGAGGTCGCGCGGCTTCAGCGATTCGCCGATGACGATTTTCCAGGCGACTTGCAACAGCGGATCAACTGTCTTGATCTTGGTGCCGGCGAGGCGTTTGGTCAGTTCCGGAATCCGGTTTGTGTCACCCTGGCCGGACGCCGCGCGCATGTATTCGTTGAAATCCTTGGTCAACACAGCCACCTCCTTGAAATCGGCCAGATCGAAATCCGGCGGCGCGACTTCCACTAGCTTCTGCTCCAGCCGGTTCAGATTGGTGGTCGAATTGCCGGCCATCAGCGCCATGAAGTAATCGTTTTGCAGGCGCTCGAACTTGATGCGATTCCGCACTTCGTTGGCGTTGAATTTCTTTCCCGGCTGGATGCCACCCAGTTCCGCGTCGAGCGCCTCCAGTTCCTTGCCCAGCTGGTCCAGCTTGGGATCGTTTGTGTCGCGGCTGGCAGCTTCCACGAAAGCCCCCATTTTTTGCTGCGCCTCGCCGCGCCTTTTTGACTTTGCCAGGTCAAACTTGCCGGCCACCACTTCCGCCAGCGTCTCTTCCAGCCGGTCCATCGGATGTCCCAGCCAGACCACGCGGCTTTCCTTGTCCACGATGAACGCGTGCGGAATGCCATTGATCCCGTAAGCCTGCATGTAGCCGGCGCTGGTCTTGCCATCCTTGTCCACGGCCACGGTGTAATCCATTTTGTCGCCCATCCGCTTGACGAATGGCTTCACCGTGTCCGCGTCCTCGTCGCTCACGCCGATGAACACCACGTCTTTGAATTTCTTCTGTAGTTCGGTGAGATGCGGAATGCTCGTGCGGCACGGTCCACACCACGTCGCCCAGAATTCCACGACGATGACTTGCTTCCCCTTGGCGGTAGCGAGGTCCACAGGTTTGCCCTTGATCCATTCAGCGATGTGAAGCGGCGCAGCGGGATCACCGAGTGCAGCGGCGGCAGCCGTGAGGGGGGCCAGACCGCAAACGGCAGCAAAGCCCAGCAACATCGGAATCAAGCGTGCTTTCATAATCAATTGGTCGGACGAATGCCCGCAACATTACGCGCAGACTCCGCCCCGGTCAAACCAACGTCCCCGGCGGCTTCCGGCATCCGGCGCAATTTGCGGCTGAGATCATCCAGTATCGAGTAGGCCACCGGCGTCACCACCAGCGTGAGCAACAGACACAAGGTCTGCCCGCCGATCACCACTACAGCCACGGCCCGGCGTTCTTCCGCGCCCGGTCCACTGCCCAGCGCCAGCGGGATCATGCCGGCGACCAGCGTCAACGTCGTCATGAGAATCGGGCGCAGCCGATCGCGGTTGCCCTGTAAAACTGCCGTCAGGCGTTCGGCCCCCGCCTGGCGCAATTTGATCATGTGGTCGATTTGGAGAATGGCGTTCTTCTTCACCACGCCGAACAACACCAGCAAGCCGAGCGCGGAGTAAAGGTTCAACGAATTGTTGGTTACCCAGAGCGAGAACAGCGCGAAGGGCAGCGACAACGGCAGCGAAAGCAGAATGGTGAAAGGATGGATGAGGCTTTCGTATTGGGAAGCCAGAATCATGTACATGAAGATCACGGAAAGCAGAAAGGCCCAGAGGAATTCCTTGAACGTGCGCTCTAGTTCCCGGCCCCGACCGGACACTTTGGTGGTATAGGCCGCCGGCAGGTTCATTTTCTCGACCTCCGCCTGCAATGCTTCCAGTCGGTCCTTCAGTCCGTAGCCCGGCGTGATGCTGCCGCGCAGACTCACCTGCCGTTGACGATCCAGCCGGTCAATGCGCGACGCGGTTTCGCCTTCAACGATGTCCACCACATTGTCGAGACGCACCAGACCGCCGCCCTGCCGCGGAACAAAAATCCGCGAGATCGTTTCACGGTCGTTGCGCTTGCCTTCGGCGAGGCGCAGTTGCACGTCGTAGTCGTCGCCCACGCTAGGATCGCGAAAACGCGAAACCCGTTCATCGCCGCCCACCATGATTCGCAGCGCCACCGCGATGTCCTCGACGGAAACTCCCAGCTCCGCCGCGCGCGCGCGATTGACCTGCACGAGGTACTCCGGCTTGTCGAGCTTGAGCGTCGTGTCCACGTCGAGGCCCAGTTCCGTTGAGCGGGCGCGCAATTCTTCCGCGTATTTGGAGAGGGATTCGAGATCCGGCCCGAGGATGGAGAAATCAATTTCAAAGTTCGGCCCGCCCATGCTGATGGAACTGGACGAAGGCCGCACATTGACCCGCACGCCGGGAATGTCTCGCAACCGCGCACGGACGGCCTGGAGCACTTCGATCTGCGCGTAGTTGCCTTTGAACGCGTCGAGCGGCTTAAGCGAGAGAAGACGCGACCAGCTAAACACGCGCTCCTCGTGCGGCGCGAGCCGGACGTAGAACCGCGCATTATTCATCCCACCCATGCGCCCGGAACCAATACCGCCCTGCACCACCCGGATTTGCGGCATGGCGCTTAGCTCTCGCTCCACCAGCAGCGCGACTTCGTTCATCTGCGTCAAACTGGTGCCTTCCTTCGCCGTCAATCCGATTTCAAATTCGCCTTCATCGGTATTGCCCGGAGTGAACTCCTGCCGCAGCCCCTGATAAAGCGGGATCGAAGATGCCATCACCAGCAACGCCACAATCACCACAGTTGGACGATGCCTCATGCAAAATCCGAGCACGGCCAGATAATGCGCCTCCACCCAACCGTAAAGTCCCCCGCGCGACTTCGGCCCGCCGTGCGCGGACTTGCTCACCGCACCCAGGTTGAAAAGCCGCGCGCTCATCAGCGGCGTAAGCGTGAACGACACCAGCAGGCTCACCATTACGGCGACGCCCGCCGTGATGCCGAATTGATAGAGAAACCGCCCGGCCACGCTCGACATGAACGAGACGGGAACAAAGATGACCACCAGACTCAGCGTGGTGGCCAGCACCGCAGTGCCGATCTCCCGCGTCGCTTCACGCGCAGCGTCGAACGGGTGCATCTTCTTCTCCTCGATGAACCGGAAAATGTTTTCGAGCACGACAATCGCGTCATCAATCACAATCCCCACCATCAGCACGAGCGCGAGCATCGTCACGCTGTTCAGTGTGAAGTCCAGCGCCCACATCACGCCGAAGGTGGATATCACCGAGCATGGAATCGCCACCGCCGCAATCAGCGTCGAACGCCAGCTCCGCATGAACGCGAACACCACCAGACTGGCAAGAATGCTGCCCAGCACCAGGTGGACATTGATCTCGTGCAACGCTTCGTAGATGTAGCGTGATTGATCTTCGACCACCTCGAACCGGACATCCGAGGGCAGTTGCGCCTGAATGCCGGGCAGTTTGGCTTTGATCGCTTCAATGACTTCCACGGTGTTCGCATCCGCCTGCCGTTTGACGACCAGCGTCACAGAAGGGCGTCCGTTCAGTCGCGAGATGTTGCGTTCTTCCTTGGTGCCATCTTCAGCCCAACCGATGTCCCGGATCCGCACGGGTGAACCGTTAATGGTCGTCACCACCAGATCATTGAACGCGCGTGCGTCCGGCAGCCGCCCCACAGTGCGCAGCGTGTGTTCGCGCAGATTCGAAATTACGTTGCCGCCCGGGATGTTCGCGTTCTGGCGAGCAATGGCGTCGCGCACGTCCGTGATGGGAATCTTGTAAGCCGCCAGCCTGTCGGGGTCCACCCAGATGCTGATGGCGCGCTGGAGTCCGCCTTGAATTTCTACTTCGCCCACGCCCAAAGCGCGTTCGAGTTGAACCTTCACAACCTTGTCCGCAAGTTCGGTCAATTCCCGCCGCGAGCGCTCGCCAGAAAGGGAAATCGTGATGACGCCGTTGCGCTCGGTGTCGAACTTGGTGACCATCGGCGGGTCGGCATCGCGCGGCAACTCCCCTCCCAAAGCGGAAACACGGTTGCGCACGTCCTCCAGCGCCTCGTTTACCTTGCGGCTCAGGTCAAACTGGATGATGACGAAGGAATTTCCGACGCCGGAAATGGAGCGCAGTTCGGTGATGCCCTCGACGGTGTTCACCTGCTCTTCAACGGGCTGCGCGATGAGCGATTCCACCTCCATTGGTGACGCGCCGGGCAGCCGCGTGCCCACGTAAATTTGCGGCAAGTCCACGGGCGGTGACCGGTCCACCCCCAGCTTCGTGTAGCCCGTCGCCCCGACGACCACGAGCACCAGCACGATCATCGTGCCGAATACCGGGCGGCGGATGCAGATTTCAGCGAGCTTTTGCATTGCGGCTAACGGTCTTTCAGACGGCTCAACTCTTAATCTTAATCATACTCCTAATCTTAATCTCGTTTTGAAGTTGAGAACCATGAGGAAGATGAAGATTACGATTAAGCGTAGGAGCAAAGTATTACCGCGCTCCCTCCATGTTCGTCCCACTGGTCGAAATCACGGGCGTGTCATTATGAATGGTCACCGCCTGGCCCGTCCGCATACCGCCGGGGTCGAGCACGACGGTGTCACCCGGACTTAACCCCGAAACGATCTCCACCCATCCACCGTCCCGCCGCCCGGTGACGACGCTTTTTTCCGTCGCCCTCCCATCCCGCACCAACAGCACCTTTTCCAGGCCGGCGAAAACCACCAGCGCACTTGCTGGAACACTCACCGCCGGCTCGTTTGCCTGGACGATGATTTCCGCCCGCGCAAAAAGTCCGGCGCGCAGGACGCCCTGATTCGGCACGTCCCCCTCGATCTGCAACATGCGGTCCGACTCGCGAATCGCAGGCGCCACGCGCGCGAGCTTGCCCGAATACACATTCGTATCGCCCTCGACACGCACGCGTACCATCTGCCCAACGCGCACCGCCACCGACTCACGTTCCGGCACTTCCAGGCGCAATCGCAGCGGGTCGTTTTGCACCAGGCGGACAATGGGCGCACCTACTGAAACGTAGTCACCCGCGCTGGCCACGCGCTGGGCCACCGCACCGGTGAACGGCGCACGCACGCGCGACCGTTCGAGATTCAAGCGCGCGATGGCATCGGCCGCTTCGGCCGCTTTGACGTCGGCCTGCGCCTTCTCGGACTCCGAAACGGCGGTGTCCAGTTCACTCGTGGAAGCGATCTTGTCCTGCTGCAAATCCTGGGTGCGCTTGAGATTGCGCGCCGCGTTGGCCGCGGCGGCGTTGGCACGGGCTAGATTGGCGGCAGACTCGCGGACCTGCGCCTCGTACGCAGCGGTGTCAATCAACACCAATTCCTGCCCCGCTTCGACCCGGTCGCCCAGGTCCACGAGACTCTTTTCAATCTGGCCAGCCACCTGCGCCGCCACAGTGGCTTCCTCCCGAGCGGACAACGCACCGACGACCTGCAATGCGCGCTCCATCGGGCGCGTTTCCGCACGCGCCACGCGCACGGATCGCGCTGCCGCATCCGGGCGCGCAGATTTCGGCTGCTCTGGTTTCCCACAAGAAACCAGCAGCACCGGCAGCGCGCCGAGCAGTGACAGATAAGCGACCCGAAACTTCATAACCACAAACTATACGCACGTCCCGCTCCGGTCGAGGCCCGGTGAGCGACCACAACGTTCATTTTGCCGACGGCGCGGCATCCACCGGCAGCGGCTGCGGGGTGGTCTTGCCGCGGAGCTTTTCAACCACGTCGCTGAAGAACGTGTAAACCACCGGCACGACGAACAACGTCAGGAACGTGCTGGTCAACAATCCCCCCACCACGGCGATACCCATCGGACGGCGGCTCTCTGCACCAGCGCCGAAACCAATCGCAATCGGCAAAATTCCCGCGATGGTCGAAAACGCGGTCATCAGGATTGGGCGCAGCCGAACCATCCCGGCTTGCGTCATCGCTTCGTGCGAGTTCACGCCGGTGGCAACCTGTTGATTGGCATACTCGACGAGCAAGATGGAATTCTTGGTGACCAGTCCGATCAGCAACACGAGACCGACGAGGCTGAACAGATTGATATTCATGGCCGGGATGGGTGGATACAACCCCACCTTACCGCCGAAATCCAGCAGCCATAGCAAACCGAACGCGCCAATGGCAGCCAGCGGTAGCGCGAGCATCACGGTGATCGGATGAATGAGGCTCTCGAACTGCGCCGCCAGCGTCATGTAAATAATGACGACAGCCAGGATGAGCACCCACCAGACTTCACCACTGGTTTCACGCAGGCTCTTGGCGTCGCCGCCCCACGCGTAGAGAAATCCGGGCGGCAATTCCTTGGCCAGCATGGCCTCGGCTTCCTCGACCACCGTCCCAATCGGCACCGTGCCCGGCGAGCCCGTGATGCTGGCGCTGCGCAGACGGCCATAGTGATTGATCGAGTTCGGGGCGGCGCCCTGTTCGTGGGTGACCAGACTGCTGAGCTGGATCAACCGGCCCTGATTGTTCCGGACAAAAACCTTGTCCAGATCCTGCGGGGTTAGCCGCGATTGCCGCGCCAGTTGCGCCATCACGTTGTACTCCTTGCCATCCACCTTGATGCGGCTGAGATCCAGTCCACCGAAGAGAATCTGCATTGTGCGCGAGATGTCCTGAATGCTCACGCCCAGCGCTGCGGCGCGGCTGCGCTCGATGCTCACGCGCAATTCCGGCTTGTCCACCTCGAAACCCACCCGCACGTTGCGGAGGTAGGGTTCGGGCTTGCCGTTGACCATTTTGGTCATACCCCGAATCTTGTTCGCAATGGCCTGCGATGCCTCGTTGAGTGCATTGAGATCCTGGTTTTGCAAGATCAACTCGAACGGTGAATCGCGGAAATTCACTTCGATGGCCTTGGGCAGATTCGGCACGGCAAAGCCACCCTCCACTTCCATGAAGAAACGCTGCGCCACACCGCCCGGGCCGTGAACGATTTCCTGCACAGAACGGTCGCGCTCGCTCGCATCTTTGAACCGCACAAAGATCACGCCCATGTTGGCTTGACCGGGACCGGCAAACGCCGGCGCCACCATCGCCCCGAACGTTTCCACCTCCGGCACCTCCGAGACAATCTTTTCGGCTTTCTGCAATTGCCGGTCGGTGAACTCGGCGGTCGAACCGTTGGGCGTAAACACCATGCAGAACATGCGGCTCTTGTCTTCCAAGGGCAGAAAGTCCTGCTCCAGACCTTTGTAGGCAAATACCATCACGACCACCGTTCCCACAGTGACAAGCAGCATGAAGATACGATGATGCAGCGCCCAACGCAGTCCACGGCCGTACGTGTTGGCCAGCCAGGTGAAGCCGCGCTCGAACCAGTTGAACAGCGAACCGTGTTTCACTCCCTGGATTGGCTTGAGGATGCGCGCCGCCATCGCGGGCGTCAGTGTCAACGCCACGAAAGCCGAAATCACCACTGCACCGGAAACGGCCATGGCGAACTCGATGAACAACCGGCCGGTCGTGCTCTTTTGAAACGCCAGCGGTGCGAAGACCGCCACCAGCGAAATCGTGATGGCGATGACCGCGAAGCTGATTTCTTCCATCGCCTTGAACGCCGCCTTCATCGGCGTCATGCCTTCTTCGATGTGACGATAGATCGCTTCCAGCACCACGATGGCGTCGTCCACCACGATGCCGATGCTCAGCACCAGCGCGAGCATGGTGAGGATGTTCACCGAATAGCCGAACGCGTAGAGAATCGCAAACGAACCGACCACGGACACGGGAATGGCAACGGCGGGGATGATTGTCGAACGCAAATCCCGCAGAAACACGAAGATGATCAACACCACCAACCCGAACGCGATGGCGAGTGTTTCCCAAACCTCGTTGATGGCCTTCTCGACATAAACGCTTGAATCGTACGCCACCCACAGGTCGCAGCTTTCCGGCAGGGTGGCTTTGATGGCGGCGGCTTCAGCGCGGATGCCGTGGGCCACGGAAACTGTGTTGGCCTTGGCCTGCTTGACCACGCCGAGAAACACACACGGCTTGCCGCGCGCCCGCGCGATGGTGCGATAGTCTTCCGCGCCCGCCTCGGCCCGCCCGATGTCGCGCAGCCGGATCAGCGTGGTGCCATCCGTGCGGACGACGAGATCATTGAATTCCTCCGCCGTCTTGAGTTCCCCCCGCGTCTGGATCGTCATCTCGCGGTCGAGATTCTCGACGCGGCCGCTGGGCAGTTCGATGTTCTGCTCGCGTAAGGCGCGCTCCACGTCCAGCACCGTGACCTGCCGCGCGGACATCTTGTCCGAATCCAGCCACAGCCGCATGGCGAAGCGCTTTTCGCCACCGATCATTACGGACGAAACGCCCGGCACGCCCTGAAAACGCGGCTTGATTTGCCGTTCAGCCAGCGTCGTCAACTCCAACGTGGTCAACTGGTCGCTGTTCAGCGCGTTCCAAATGATGGGCTGCGCGTCGGAATCCTGCTTGGCGATGATCGGTTCCAAGATGTCCTCCGGCAGTTCACCCCGGACGCGTGAGACCCGGTCGCGCACGTCCTGCGCCGCCACGTCAATATCCCGGGACAAATCGAACTCGATCGTGATGCCGCTCACGCCTTCGCGGCTTTCGCTGCGCAGCGTCTTGATGCCTTCGATGTTGTTGATCTGTTCTTCGAGCCGCTCGGTGACTTCCGTTTCGACAACCTGTGCGTTGGCGCCCGGATAAACCGTGGTGACGCTGACGATGGGCGGATCAATGTCCGGCAATTCCCGCACCGGCAGCCGCGAGAGCCCGATGATGCCGAACAGAATCAGCACCAGATTCATCATCGTGGCGAGGACGGGACGCTGGATGGAGGCGCGGGAGAGGAACATGGCTCAATTCTTCGAATAAGGCGCCGCGGCTTCGGCTGGCGCAAGTTTCACGAGCGAACCGGGCCCCACTTTCTGCACCCCTTCCACGATGACTTTCTCGCCGGCACTCACTCCCTTCAAAATTTCCGCGCGCCCCGCGAGACGAATTCCCACCTGCACCGGACGTAGCTGAGCCTTGCTTTCCGCGTCCACCACGAAAACGGAAAAGTTGTCGCCGTTGCTCATCAGGGCCGGTTCGGGAATGACAATGGCCGCGTCGCGCACCTGCAACGTAAGGTCGAGGCTGGCGAACATTCCGCCGCGCAGCTTGTGGTCGGCGTTCGGAATGCGTGCCTTCACCAGCGCCGTGCGCAGGCTGGGATCAATCTGCGGAGAGATAAAATACACTTCGCCTTTGAACTTCTCACCCGGAAATGCTGCGACGGTAAACTCCAGCGCCTGGCCGATCTTGAGTTGTTGCAGGTAGCGCTCGGGAACGTTGACCTCGACTTTCACCGGATCCAAGTCCACCAGCGCCGTCAACACCGTGTCCCGGGTGATGACCTGGCCGGGGCTGACGTGGCGCGCGCTGGTGACTCCAGCAAAGGGCGCGAGAATCCGCGTGTCCTTGAGCTGGCGCTTCTTGAGTTCCAACGTCGCGCGATTTAAATCAAAGGTCGCCGCCGCCTGATCAAATTCCTGCTGGGAAACCAGCGTGTCTTTGAGGAGCTGTTTGGCACGCTCGAAATTCGCGGTGCTCAATTTGAAATTGCTTTCCGCCTCGGCCACCGAGGCCGCCAGCTTGGTGTCGTCGAGGCGGATCAACAATTGCCCCTGCTCCACTGCCTTGCCTTCGTCGAACCCGACTTCCTGCACGATGCCTTCGGTCTCGGGCTTGATCTCGACCATTTCGTTCGCAACGATGCTGCCAATCAGTGAAAGCGATTCCGTCACCGGTTGAGTTTTCGCTTCGACCGCCACCACCTGCATGGCCGGCATCCCGCCACCGCCGGGCGGACCGCCAGCCGCACCGGGCGCTTTCTTGCAGCCGGTCAATATGAATTGCGTCATCGCCAGACAAGCGACGGTCATCGCGGTTGATTTTTTCCAACGGTTAAACATTTCAATGCCTCTTCTTTTTTGGCCCCGCCCCGGCCAGAAACAAATCCACAATGCGCTCGGCCTGCTGCCGGTTGAGCCGCGACTGGGGCATCAACAAATGCGTCATCAGGTAGGCGTTCGCCTGTCCGTAAAATCCAAACGCCAGTTCCCGGCTGTTGAAACGGCGGTCCAGTTCGCCGCGCGCCCGCGCCCGTTTCATCAACGCATGAACGAATTCAAAATTGCGCTCGCAGCGATCGGCGTATTTCAAACTGCTCGGCACCTCGCCCGGCGCGGCAAACGCCGTGGCCAGCGAGATGCGCATCAACTCCCGGTTCCGGGTGAAATACTCGAACAACACGTTCAGGATCTCCACGAGTTGGCCCCGCAAATCTTCGGCCTGTCCCGCCGCGGCGCGCATCAACCGGTACCGTTCATCATGTGCTTCATGCACCAGCGCCTCGTAGAGTGCGGCCTTGTCCGAGAAATAATAATACAGCGCCGGCTTTGAGACTTTCGCGTCGCTGACGATCTGCTGGACCGACGCCGCGGCATAACCGGAATGCGCAAACCGCTTGAGTGCGGCGCGTAAAATCCCCTGCCGTGTTTCCCCGTTGGGTGTGAGTCTGGCCATGAACCTACCGAACGGTAGGGAAAAACCGCCTGCGGTCAAATTTTTTCCCTCGCTGGCGACGTAACTTTTGCTCCTGACCCGCTTTGCTTTGCAGGTTGAAACCCGTACCATGAATCTCTAATCTTGCGGTGAATTACCAAAGGTGACTTATGGTCGGCACCCGAAATCAAACTTTTAGGATCGTTATGAAAAACTGCCGTGTTCCATTCCGTTCGGTCGCCGCAGCGCTGGGGACCGCTGGCTTGATGTTTCTTTCCGCGTGCAGCAAGCCCGTGGACGCAAACACGATTGCCATTGGTGAATACGCGTCGTTGACCGGTCGGGAAGCCGCGTTTGGCAATTCGTCGCACAATGGGACCAAGCTGGCAATCGAAGAGCTCAACGCGGCAGGCGGACTCCTCGGCAAGCAGGTCAAATTGATCTACGAGGACAACCGCTCCATGCCCGGCGAGTCTGCCACCATCGTCAAGAAGCTTATCACCCGCGACAAGGTGGTCGCCGTGTTGGGCGAAGTCGCGTCGGGCCGCTCCCTCGAAGCCGGCCCCATCTGCCAGGACAACAAGATTCCAATGATCTCGCCTTCGTCCACCAATCCGAAAGTGACGGAGACTGGCGATTATATTTTCCGCGTCTGCTTCACCGATCCGTTCCAAGGCAAACTGCTGGCAGAGTTCGCCAAACGCTCGCTCAAAGCGCAGAAGGTCGCAGTGTTGTCGGACGTGGCCGCACCGTACAGTGTGGGCCTTGCGCAATTCTTCCGCGAACCCTTCCTCGCCGGTGGTGGCCAGATTGTCGCCGATTTGAAATACACCGGCGGCGACAAGGATTTCAAAGCCCAGCTCACCGCCATTAAGGCGGCGAATCCCGAGGCGATCTTCGTGCCGGGTTATTACACCGAGGCGGGCTTGATCGTTTCACAGGCGCGACAACTCGGCATCACCGTGCCGCTGTTTGGCGGCGACGGTTGGGAAGCGCCGGAATTGCTCCAGATCGCCGGCAACGCGCTCGAAGGTACGTACTATTCCACCCACTTCTCGGCGGAGAATGACGCGCCGCAGATTCAGGCATTCGTCAAAAACTACCGTGCGAAATACAACGGCGAAACGCCCGACGCCATGGCCGCACTCGGTTACGACTCGGCGATGGTTCTGGCCGACGCGATCAAACGCGCTGGCACGACCGAGAGCGCCGCACTTCGCGATGCCATCGCCGCGACGAAGGATTACGAAGGGTTGACCGGCAAGACCACGCTCAACGCACAGCGCGACGCCACGAAACCGGCGGTGATCATCACGGTCAAGGACGGCAAGTTCAAATACCTCGAAACAATTTCGCCGTAAGTTAGTGGGCAGCTATCCCAGATGTAGGTCGTCCAAGCAACCGTCTCGGTTACAGTTTCGGCTGGACTGCGACGGCGACAGTGCCTGCTCTGCGAAAGAACCGCATTGCGCTTTGGCCGCTCCTTGCCAAAACTCCGGCCATGCTTTCCCGGGTATGTTCCGCCGCAGTCAATGGCATCGAGGCTTATCCCGTCGAGGTCGAGGTCAATGCGGGCTACGGCGAAACCATCATCGTCATCGTCGGCCTGCCCGACGCGGCGGTGAAGGAATCGCGCGACCGCGTCACGACGGCGATGGCCAACTCCGGTTACAAGTTTTCCTACGGCCGCACGACCATCAACCTCGCGCCCGCCGATGTGAAAAAAGAAGGCCCAAGTTTCGATCTGCCCATCGCGCTCGGCATGTTGGCGGCAAGCGAGCAGATTGAAACCGACCAACTCGATCACTTCATCACGGTCGGCGAACTCGCGCTCACCGGCGCGGTGCGGCCTTGCAAGGGCGTGCTCCCGATTGCCATTCGTGCGAAGCAGGACGGTAAAACCGGGGTGCTCGTGCCCGCGGAGAACGCCGCGGAAGCGGCGGTCGTGGCCGGGCTGAACGTGATTCCGATTCAGAACCTCCGCGAAGCGGCGCAGTTTCTCGAGGGTGAAATCCGCATCACACCCACAAAGGTGGACCTGACGAAAATCTTCGACCAACCGCTCGACGACGACGCGGATTTTGCCGAGGTCAAAGGCCAAGAATCGGTGAAACGCGCGTTGGAGATCGCGGCGGCGGGCGGTCATAATGTTCTGCTCATCGGCCCGCCCGGCACGGGCAAATCCATGCTGGCGAAACGGCTGGCCTCGATTCTCCCGCCGCTCACGCTCGATGAGGCGCTGGAAACGACGAAGATTCACAGCATCGTTGGCCTGCTGCCGACCGGCGTGGGCTTGATCACGCGCCGGCCATTCCGTTCGCCGCATCACACCGCGAGCGACGCCGGCCTCCTCGGCGGCAACATCAATCCAACGCCCGGCGAAATCTCGCTTGCGCACAACGGCGTGTTGTTTCTCGACGAACTGCCCGAGTTCAAACGCAGCGTGCTCGAAACCATGCGCCAGCCGCTCGAAGATGGCCGCGTCACCATTTCGCGCGCGGCGGGCACGATGACGTTCCCAAGTCAATTCATGCTCGTGGCCGCGATGAACCCAACGCCAGATGGAAAAATGCCACACGAAAGCAAATCCTCGCCGCGCGAGATTCAGAACTACCTCGGTCGCATCTCCGGCCCGCTGCTCGACCGTGTGGATTTGCACGTCGAAGTGCCGCAAGTGAAGTTCCGCGAGATTTCCGGCGAACGCAACGGCGAAACCTCCACGCAGATTCGCGAGCGCGTCGTGGCCGCGCGGCGGATTCAGCAACGACGCTTCGCCCACAAACCGAAACTCACCTGTAACGCCCGCATGGGCCCGAAAGAGTTGAAGGAGTTTTGCGCGCTCGACGAAACGACCAAGGAGTTGTTGAAGAACGCCATGTCTGAATACAACCTCAGCGCCCGAGCGTACGACCGCATCCTGAAAGTCGCACGAACAATCGCCGACCTGGCCGCGGCACCCGGTATCACGAGCGACCACATATCGGAAGCGATTCAACTGCGCTCGTTGGACCGGCAGTTGTGGGGATAGGAAGAGAGTTTCAAGCTCCAACACCCAAGGCGTGAACGCTGATTTGTGCTCAGCTTAAAACGAGGCGCTGGCGCGATGCCCGCCGACACGAACTTAGTTCAGCCCCCACTTGGAATCTTGTAGGCCAGGGCAAGGGAAGTGAGCTAATCTGAATTCAAGCCATGAGGAACAACCGAGAAAACTTCTTCAAGGCTGACTTGTACGTCCAAAAATTGAAGCTTGAAGAAATATTCCGTTTGGCCGTTCGACTTCACGTATTTGTCAACTACCATGTGATGCTTCACCGCGACCTTAACCAGATCGGCGATGAGCGCTTTAAGTTTCCGCTCTCTAACGACATAAAAACCTACAAGGCCGTTCGAAAGGCGTTTGGCAAGCGGTTTACTGAAAGCTGCTACATGCGGCCGGACTTCCTTTACAATTACATCTCGCTTGCGCCCGGCTACGACCAAGCGAGTTCAGCATTTGCAGAATTGTGCCCAACGTTGTTCGGCGTAAACATCTCGTTCCGCGTGCCGCAAGAAGTGAGCAGCACGATTTCCGTGTACATGAAGGAACACGCGGGTCTGCCTCTCGCAAGCAAGCGTGCTGTGCTCCGACGGCTTGCGGACAAACTCAAGACGGACAGCACGCTTAACATGCGCGAGCATGTCACTACGTTCTTGGACAAGTTGTGCGCTGAGTCCAATCATTGACGTCGTCTCACGAAGAAACAAGCCGACTACCTCAGCGTGCCGCCGGAGGGTCCATACAAGCCGGAGCACTATCGGTATTGATGGATTTGCCGCGCTCTCACGAGCGCAGCTACGGAAACTCAGAAGGAGAACGGGAAAACGTTCGCCTCCTTCATTTTCACGCCCCAAAGCGAAATCGTCGCTTCAAGGTTCTCGCAAGGCAGTCGCAATCGGTAGTCGCGCCGCGCGGATGGCCGGGAAAAGCCCGCCGAACAAGCCAATCAGGGCGGCGAGGATGATTGCATTAAGCAAGAGTTGCGGCGTCACGGCGAAGGCGAACGCGATCTGGCTGAAGGTCTGGAAATTCATCGTGGCGGCACCGTAACCGTCAAAGGCCAGATAGGCACCAAGTCCGCCGATGATTCCGCCAGCCAGCGCGAGCATGAGGGATTCGATCAACACGGAGCAAACCACCGGCGCCGCGCCAAAGCCCAACGCGCGCAACGTCGCGATTTCACGACCGCGCGCGGCGACAGCGTTATACATCGTGTTGAGCGCGCCCAGCAGCGCACCCAGCGCCATCATCAGGGCGATCACCGTTCCGATACCGGTGATGAAGCCGGTGGTCATTGAGGCTTGCTCGGAGTAAAATTCCGCCTGGCGTGCGACCTTCACCTTGAGTTGAGGATTGGACGTGAGCGAGTCTTTGAACTCTTGAAACTTGCCCGGCGTTTCGAGTCTGGCATAGACGGACTGATACGAGTCGCCGCGTTGATACGCTTCC
>Ga0315910_10002763_pt1 | contig 15182 bp, 13 predicted proteins | sample EdamamesoilMG_FD_204470 | JGI IMG/M metagenome (GOLD analysis project Ga0315910, IMG submission 204470) | Garden soil microbial communities collected in Santa Monica, California, United States - Edamame soil | ecosystem: Environmental > Terrestrial > Soil > Garden | place: USA: California...
GCCGCCGGACCAGGTGGCGCCGGATGGCGCCTGCAACGGCCGGAGTAGATACCGGGTTCCTCACTGCGCGAGCAGGTGCATCGGTAGGCGAGGCCATCGCGATGCAGGCGCTCGAGCGCCGCGTGATAAAGGTCGGCACGCGTGGACTGACGGACCAGGGGCTCGTCGGCAGTCAGGCCCAGGGAATCGAGGGTGCGAAGGATGGCGTCTTCACTGCCCGCTACGTTCCGGGCGACGTCGAGGTCCTCGATGCGCAACAGCCATGCACCGCGGTGCCGTCGGGCATCGAGCCAGCTGGCCAGCGCGGCGACCAGCGATCCATGGTGCAGCCGGCCAGTAGGAGAGGGGGCGAACCGGCCGCGGTAGCGACCCGCCGCAACGCCGGTGGCAGCGCTCTCAGCGGTAGCGATCGTCCCGGTCGCCGTACTGCTTCTCGCGGCGCTCACGGCGCTCCTGCGCCTCCAGGCTCAGCGTGGCAACCGGACGCGCTTCCAGGCGCTTCACGCCGATCTGCTCGCCGGTTTCCAGGCAATAGCCGTAGCTGCCATCCTCGATGCGGCCCAGCGCTTCGTCGATCTTGCGGATCAGCTTGCGCTCGCGGTCGCGGGTGCGCAGCTCGAGGCTGAATTCCTCTTCCTGCGTGGCGCGGTCGTTCGGGTCAGGGAAATTTGCCGCCTCGTCCTTCATGTGGGAGACGGTGCGGTCCACTTCCAGCATCAGGTCCTGCTTCCAGGTCTGCAGGATGGTGCGGAAGTGGTCGAGCTGCTCCGAGTTCATGTACTGCTCGCCGCGCTTCGGAACGTAAGGCTTTACGTTGCGGGGGCCGGCCAGCAGGCTCTCGCCGGACTCGAATTCCTCGGTGTGCTCCTGCGTGCGAGTTGCAGCGGCGGCGGGCGCGGACTTGCGCGGAACATCGGCGGCGGGACGGGAAGGAGCTTCTGCTGATTTGACTGGCACGGGTACCTTGACGGGCGCCGACTTCACTGCTGCGGCGGGTTTTGCGGGAGGGGCTGCGACCTTTGCCGGCGGCTTCTTCGCCACGGCAGTCTTCTTTGGAGCAGCCTTCGCGGGCGGCGGAGCCGCCTTTGCGGCCGGCTTCTTCGCCTTCGCGGCCTTGGCCGCGGATGGGGCGGACTTCGCCGCCTGCTTCTTGACCGCCATCTTCGAACTCCCGGAAAGACCCCGGCCTGGAAAAGGACGCGGGATTATACCGGCCGGCCGCAGGGTGTACAGCGCGACCGCAGGGCTCCGCGAGGCCGGTTTCTCAGGGCAATCGGACGTCCGGCGGACTGTTCCAGCCGTCGGCGATCTGCTGCGCCACCACGGTGGTGTAAATGCCGCCGCGCACGAAGAATTCGGCCGTCAACCGCATGAAACGGGGACGGGTGGCGCCGGCCAGATGCTCCAGGATTTCGTTGGTGACCGCCTCATGGAAGCAACCGCGGTCCCGGAACGACCACAGGTACAGCTTCAGGGACTTCAGCTCCACGCAGAGCTGGTCCGGCACATACTCGAGTTTCAGCGTGGCGAAGTCCGGCTGACCCGTTTTCGGGCACAGGCAGGTGAACTCGGGCATGTTCATGCGGATCGTGTAGTCGCGGTGCGGCGACGGATTCACGAACGTTTCGATTTCGGCGTTGGGTCTGGTGCTCATGGGAGTGCCAACTAATCTACACTACGCGGCTATTCCTTCCGACAGGTTTCATTCCGGATCACGATGCGTCTGACCAGGGTAAAGATCGCCGGCTTCAAATCATTCGTCGATCCGACCAATGTACCTTTCCCCACCAACCTGACCGGCGTCGTCGGTCCGAACGGCTGCGGCAAGTCCAACATCATCGATGCAGTGCGCTGGGTGATGGGCGAGCTGTCCGCGCGCCACCTGCGCGGCGACTCCATGGCCGATGTCATCTTCAACGGGTCGGGCGGGCGGCGACCCGTGGGCACGGCGTCGGTGGAGCTGGTGTTCGACAACAGCGACGGCAAGATCGGCGGCACCTACGCCTCCTACGCCGAGATCTCGCTGAAGCGCGTGGTCTCGCGTGATGGCAATTCCGCCTACTTCATCAATGGCGCGCGCTGCCGCCGCAAGGACATCACCACGCTGTTCCTGGGCACGGGCCTGGGCTCGCGCAGCTACGCCATCATCGAGCAGGGCATGATTTCGCGGGTGATCGAGGCGCGCAACGAAGACATGCGCGCCTTCGTCGAGGAAGCCGCGGGCATCTCGCGCTACAAGGAACGCCGCAAGGAAACCGAGGCGCGGGTCGCCGACACGCGCGAAAACATGGAGCGCCTGCAGGACCTGCGTGACGAGGTGGACAAGCAGATCCGTCACCTCACCCGCCAGGCCAATCAGGCGCGCCGCTACCAGGAACTGAAGAACGAAGAGCGGCAGCTCTCGGCCGAAGTGCTGGCGCTGCGGCTGCGCGAGATAGACAGCGGCGCGGCCATCAACGACCGCGCCATGCGCGACGCCGACCTCAGGCTGCAGCAGCAGCTGGCCGAGCAGCGCTCCGCCGAAGCCGCGGTGGAGAAGCAGCGGGAATTCCAGGTCGGGGCCAGCGACCGCGCCAATGGCGTCCAGGGCGCCTTCTACCAGCAGGGCGCGGAAGTCGCGCGCGCGGAGCAGCAGCTGGCGCATACGCGCGAGATGCGCGAGCGGCAGCGACGCGAACTGTCGCAGGCGCGCGAGATGCACGCGGATGTGGCGGGCCAGCTGGGCCGCGATGAGGCGAGGATTGCCGTCCTGCGCGGCGAAGTGGCGCAGATGACGCCGGCGGCCGAACAGGCGCAGCAGGCTGAAGCCGCGCGCAATGCCGCGCTGGAGGCCGCCGAGGCGGGACAGCGGGAATGGCAGCAGCGCTGGGAGGCCTTCAACCGGGAACTGGGCGGCACGCACCAGACCACGCAGGTGGAACGCACCCGGATCGAGCAGCTGGATGACCAGTTGCGGCGCCTGGCGGCGCATGCAGACCGCCTGGCAGTGGAGCGCGACCAGCTGCAGAACACGCAGGCCGGGGCGGAACTGGGCGAACTCGAGACGCGCGAGCGCAGTGCCCGCGAATCCAATGACAGCCTGCTGGCGCGGCTGCAGCAGACCCTGGCCGGACTGCAGGCACTGCGCGCCGATCAGGCGCGCATCGAAGCCGACCTGAAGGCCGCGCGCAGTGAACGCGAGCGCACCCGTGCCGAACTCGTTTCCGTGGATGCGCTGCAGAAGGCCGCGCTGGGTGAAGCGGACCGTGAAGCCGGCAAGTGGCTGCAGGCGGCCGGGCTCTCGCAGCGGCCGCGCGTCACCGCGCAGATCGAGGTGGAGCAGGGGTGGGAGCGCGGCGTCGAGGCCGTGCTCGGCGATGCGCTGGAAGCAGTGCATGTCGAATCGCTGGAAGCGGCGGTAGATCGACTGGGAGAGCTCCACGCCGGCCACGTGATGCTGGTTGAAGGATCGCTCGAGGGTTCCTCCGGCGCCGGATCGCTGGCCGCGCATGTGCGCGCACCGCGCGCGGTGCTGCGACGACTGGAGCGTGTGCACACCGCCGATTCGCTGGCCGCCGCGCTGGCGCGCCGGTCGCAGCTCGCCGACGGCGAGTCGCTGGTCACACCCGACGCCGTCTGGGTCGGGCGCGACTGGCTGCGGGTGGCGCGCGGCCGTAATGCACACGCCGGCGTGCTGGAACGCGAAGGCAAACTGCGCGGCCTGCGGCAGGCCGCGGAACGCTGTGACAGCGAAGTGGAGTCCGTCGAGCGGCGCCTGCAGGCGCTGCGAGAGGAGACCGCTTCGGCAGAATCTTCACGCGATGCGCTGCAGGCGCAGATCCAGGGTGCGCATCGTGACTACACCGAGGCGCGCGGCGCGCTCGAGGCCACCCGTGCGCGCAATCAGCAGGCCATGTTGCGCCTGGAGCGCCTCGACCGCGAGGCCGCGGATGTACAGCAGGAACGCGACCGCGCGCAGGAGTCCCTGACCAGGGCCCGCGTCGCGATGGAAACGGCCAGCACGCAGCTCGAGTTGCTGGAAGCGCGGCGCAACGACATGGAAACCGAGCGCGAGGAGCGCCGTGGCCTTGCCGAGGGCGCACGTGAGGCGGCGCATGCCGCGCGCGCGCATGCGCGTGAACTGCTGATCCAGCTTGAAGGCCGCCGGTCGACGGAAAACTCGCTGACCACTTCGCTGCAGCGCCTGCAGGAGCAGCGAGAGCAGCTGCTGGCCCGCCAGGGGCAGCTCGAAGAGGAACTCGGCGACGGCGATGAGCCGGTGGAGCGCCAGGTGGCGCAGCTCAATGAACTGATGTCACGCCGGCTCGACGTCGAGGCCGAGCTGGCCGCGGCGCGCCGCGATCTGGAAGGCATCGAGGCGGACCTGCGCGAGCTGGACGAGAAGCGGCTGGCCTCGGAGCAGCGCGTGGGTGTCGCGCGTCAGGAGCTGGAGGCAGCCCGTCTTGCTGCGCAGGAAACGCGGCTGCGCCGCGAGTCGCTGGTCGAGCAGTTCGTGCAGACACGCTATGACCTGGAAGAAGTCATGGCGGCACTGGCGGCCGAGGCCACAGTGCTGGAGCGCGAGGACCGGCTGGCCGCGGTGCAGGAGGACCTGCAGAAGCTGGGCGCCGTCAACCTCGCCGCCATCGACGAGCTGGCGGAGCAGACCCAGCGCAAGACCTTCCTCGACGCGCAGTGGAAGGATCTCACCGACGCACTCACCGTGCTGGAAGAGGCCATGCGCAAGATCGACCGCGAGACGCGCACGCGTTTCGAGGCCACCTTCGAGCGCATCAACGCCGGCCTGCAGGAGAAGTTTCCGCGGTTGTTCGGCGGCGGCCATGCCTACCTCGAGCTGGTGGGAGACGATGTGCTCTCGGCCGGCGTGGCGGTGATGGCTCGTCCGCCAGGCAAGCGCAACAGCTCGATCTCGCAGCTCTCCGGCGGCGAGAAGGCGCTCACCGCGGTCGCGCTGGTGTTCTCGATCTTCGACCTGAATCCGGCGCCGTTCTGCCTGCTCGACGAAGTGGATGCGCCGCTGGACGAACACAATGTGGGACGCTTCTGCGAAATCGTCCGGGACATGTCCTCGCGCGTGCAGTTCATCTTCATCACGCACAACAAGACCACCATGGAGCTGGCCCAGCAGCTGGTGGGCGTGACCATGAACGAACCCGGTGTGTCGCGCCTGGTCAGCGTGGACGTGGACGAGGCCGTACGGATGGCGGCGGTATAGCAAGGCGATGGACGACCTGCGCACGGCACTGATTGTCCTGGGCGCGGTGTTCATCGCGGGACTGGCCCTGTGGGAGCGACGGCGTTCGGCGCGCAGGGCGCGTGCCTCGCTGCTCACGGATCCGGTGAGTGCGCCTCCCGGTGCGCTGACGGCCTCGCGGCGCCTGGAACCGAGCATCGGCGAGCTGTCCGTGCCAGGACCCGGGGCGAAGCTCGATACGCTTGAAGTGCCGGTGATGCTGCCCATGGAGCCGGTGCGGGTGGATGTCTCGCCGGAGGCCGCCGTGGACGTTCCTTCCGCGGTGCGCCACGAGTCGCAGCGGTCTGAACCGGCAAGACCTGAACCGCCAGGACCTGAGCCGGCAAAGCCTGAACCAGCAAGGCGCGAGGCCGCAAAGCCTGCGGCGCCTGCGCCTGTCGCGGCGACCGAGCCGTCACCCGATTCCTCGCCCCAGAAACCCGCCATCCGCTGGCCGCCAGCGACAACCGAGCGGGTGCTGAGCCTGCGCGTGGTACGCACCGGCGGTGAGTCCATGTCAGGCCGCACATTGCGGCAGGCGCTGGAAGGGGCCGGACTTCAGCATGGTCCGCAGCGCATCTACCACCTGGTTGATGGCGACGGAAACGTGCTGGTCAGCGTGGCCAACCTCGTGCGGCCGGGGAGCCTCATCCCTGCGGAAATGGAAACGCAGGAATTCCGGGGACTGAGCCTGTTCACCATCCTGCCCGGTGCCCAGGACGCGTCACACATGCTCGAGGGCCTGGTCCGGATCGCCCGCGCGCTCGCCTCGCGCAATGGCGCGGTAGTTCAGGACGAACAGGGCGCCCCGCTCGATGCCGAGCGGCTGACCCAGCTGCGGCGTTCGGTACAGGCCTACGCGGACGCGGCGGGCAACGGCGCGCCGTGAGCGAGATGGTCGCGAGGCGGGCCGCGAAGCTGCGCGAGCAGATCGCGCAGCACGACCATCGCTATCACGTCCTCGACGAGCCCAGCATCAGCGATGCCGAGTACGACGCGCTGTTGCGCGAGCTGAAGTCGCTCGAGGCGCAGCATCCGGAACTGGTTACACCGGACTCGCCGACGCAACGGGTGGGCGCGGCGCCCGCTTCGGAACTGGCCGATGTGCGCCACGCCGTGCCCATGCTGTCGCTGGAGAATGCCTTCAGCGAAGAAGAGGTGGACGACTTCGTGCGTCGCATCCGCGAGAAGCTGGATCGCGCCGAACTGCGCTTCTCCGCTGAACCGAAGCTGGACGGGCTGGCGATCAGCCTGCGCTATGAAGATGGAGTCTTCGTGCAGGGCGCAACGCGTGGCGATGGCGCCACGGGCGAGGATGTCACGGCCAACCTCAGGACCATCCGGTCGATTCCCCTGCGGCTGCGCACGGATCACTGGCCGCCGGTGCTCGAGGTGCGTGGCGAGGTGTACATGCCACGCGCGGAATTCGAGCGATACAACGAGCAGGCACGAGCACAGGGAGGCAAGGTGCTCGCCAATCCGCGCAACGGCGCGGCCGGATCGCTGCGGCAACTGGATCCCAGGATCTCCGCGCAGCGGCCGCTGGCTTTCTTCGCGTACGGCGTGGGTGAGGTGAAGGGAGGCCGGTTGCCCGAGAGCCTTGGAGGGATTCTGAAGCGCCTGCATGAGTGGGGCTTTCCCGTGAGTCCTCTGAACGAGAGCGTGACCGGTGTCGACGGGCTGCTGGACTACTACCGGCGCATCGGTGCGCGCCGCGACAAGCTGCCGTTCGATATCGACGGGGTGGTCTACAAGCTCGACGATCTGGAAGGCCAGCGCGAGATGGGCTTCGTATCGCGCGCGCCGCGCTGGGCCATCGCCCACAAGTTTCCGGCACAGGAGCAGTCGACGACCGTTCAGGCCATCGAGATCCAGATCGGCCGCACCGGCGCGGCCACGCCGGTGGCGCGGCTGGCGCCTGTGCAGGTGGTGGGCGTGACGGTCACCAACGCGACGCTTCACAACGCGGACCAGGTGGCCCGACTGGACGTGCGCGTGGGGGACACCGTCATCGTGCGCCGGGCGGGCGACGTCATTCCCGAAGTGGTCAGCGTCGCGAAGGACAAACGTCCCCGCGGCGCGAAGTCCTGGAGCATGCCTTCGCACTGCCCGGTATGCGGCTCGGACATCGTGCGGGAGGAGGGGCAGGCCGTGTGGCGCTGCTCCGGTGAGCTGAGTTGCCCGGCCCAGCGCAAGGAGACGCTGCGCCATTTCGCTTCGCGCCGGGCGATGGACATCGAGGGCCTGGGCGACCGCTTCATCGAGGAACTCAGTGACCTGGGCTACGTGGCCTCAGTCGCGGACCTGTACAAGCTGACGCTGGCCGATCTGCTGGAGATGAAGCGCCGCGCGGATGAGCGGGATGGCACCACGCCGGAGACTGTCAGGGCCGGAAAGGTGGCCACGCGCTGGGCGGAGAATCTGATCGAGGCCATCGATCGCAGCCGCGCCGCGACGCTGGAGAGATTCCTCTACGCGCTCGGCATCGAACATGTGGGTGAGAGCACGGCGAGAGCGCTGGCCGCCTGGTTTGGCGACCTGGCGCTGATCCGCCGCATGCCGTGGCCGCTGTTCAAGTTGCTGCCGGACATCGGAGGCGAAGTTGCGCGCTCGCTGGGGCAATTCTTCGAACAGTCCGGCAACCAGCAGGTCATCGACGACCTGAAGAAGCGCGGACTGAACCTGACGGATACCCATGCGCCGGATGCCAGACTGCGAGCCGGCCTGAACATGGCGACGATACTGGCCGAAATGGAGATCCCCAGGGTGACGCAGGTTCGCGCCGTGCAGCTTGCGGAGTCGTTCGGCTCACTTCAGGCGCTGGCAACGGCGAAGCAGGGAAAGCTTGAGGAGGCGGGACTTCCCGCCGAGCAGATCCAGGCCATCACGGAGTGGCTGAAGGATCCTGCACACGTGGCGTTGCTCAAGAGCAGCGGCGCGATGCTGGAAAAGCTGCTGGTCGCGACGCCGGAAGCGCGATCGGGTTCCGCGCATCCACTGGAAGGAAAGACCGTGGTACTGACCGGTACGCTGTCGGGTCGCTCACGCGACCAGGCGCGCGAGCAGCTCGAGGGCTGTGGCGCCAAGGTGGCTGGCAGCGTCTCGAAGCGTACGGATTACGTGGTGGCTGGCGAGGACGCTGGTTCCAAGCTGACGAAGGCGCGTGAACTGGGCGTCAAGGTGCTCGACGAAGCGGGGCTCGACGCGCTGTTGCGCGGCGAGCTCCCCTGAACCCTTACAGCTTCTTTTCGACCTTGGCCTTGGTCATCAGCGTGTCCACATAGGCACGGAACTTCTTTTCCTCAACGGCCTGGATCAGCCGGTCCTTGACGGACTCGAAGGGCGGTGGCGGGTTGTCCCCGGTATCCGTGAGGCGGATGACATGCCAGCCGAAGTTGGTCTGTACCGGGGCAGCGGTGGTTTCGCCCTTCTTCAGCTTCTGTACCGCCGCGCCGAACGCCGGCGTCATCGACTCCGGAGTGAACCAGTCGAGGTCCCCGCCCTTGTCCCGGCTGGCTGAGTCGGTGGAGTTGGCGCGCGCCAGCGCCTCAAAGGAGGCGCCCTTCTGCAGCTGGGCGATGATCTGCTTCGCCGCATCCTCGGTGGGTACCAGGATATGGCTGGCGCGATAGCGCAGCTTCGAGACACCGGCCAGGCGCAGGTTGTATTCCGCGCGCAGCTCATCCTCGCTCGGCGTGCGGTCTTTCAGGTAGTTCTGCGACACCGCGCGATACAGGATCTGCAGCTGCGCCATGTCCAGCGCGAAACGCACCTCGTCCTTGGCGGCCAGGCCCGAGGTCTCCGCTTCCTTCGCTACAACGTGCGCGCGCACCAGGTTGTCCAGCAGCTGGGTGCGCTGCTCCGGCGTGAGGTCGTCCGCGGGCTTGCCCACGGAGTTCTTCACGAACTCGTTGAAGGTGTAGCGATCGATGGCCTGACCGTCGACGGTGGCCACGGCGTCGACCTTGGCGGCGGGCGCCTTGTCCGGCTTCTGGGTGCAGGCCGTGGCCAGTGCTGCCACGGCGATGCCCGCCAGTACCCGATGGGCGTGTTTCATGAATTCTCCTGGTCGGATGGAAGGGAGGCGGATGAGCGCGCGGCTTCGGCCGGCGTCAGTGCGGAAATCTGCAGCGCATGGAGCCCATTGCGAAGCAGCGGCGCGGCGGCGTCGTACACCATGCGGTGCCGCTGCAGCGGGGTACGGCCGACAAAGCAGTCGGCCACCACTGTGACCGCGAAATGGGCGCCGCTGCGCGCACCGGCGTGCCCGGCATGGGCAGCGCTGTCATCGCGCAGCTCCAGCCGCACGGGGGCGAGGGCCCGCGACAGCAGGTCATGCAGTTCGCTGGAGATCATGTCTTCAATTGCGCTTGGCGCGCGTACCCAGCCAGGCCACCTGCGCCACGATGAACAGGAACATCGCCGCGGTCAGGCCGAACACCTTGGCCTTGACCCAGGTGGCTTCCGTCGCGTGGTAGGCAATCACGATGTTGGCGACGCCGGCGACGATACCGAACACCACCCAGGCAAAATTGATCTTCTGCCAGTCGCTGCGGGAGACCCTGTCGTCGCCGAGGGCCGATTGCATGAGCCGCTGCGCCAGCGGCTCGCGGCCGACGAAGGCGCTGACCAGGAAGGCCGCCGCCAGAACCCAGAGGAAGATGCTGGGCTTCCACTGGATGAAACGGGCGTTGCGCAGTATCAGGGTGGCCGTGCCCAGCAGCAGCACCAGGATGGTGCTGGCCGTCAGCAGCGTCGGAAATTTTCCGCTGCGCAGCCGCAGCAGCAGCAGGCTCACCACCATGGCGGCCATCAGTGTCGCGGTGGCGACGTAGATGCCGCCGGCGAAATAGGCGATGGCAAACGCCGCCAGCGGCAGGTACTCGAGCAACAGTTGCATGCCCGTATGATAGCGAAGTGGCCGAGTACCTCGAAATTCACCCCCTGAATCCGCAGGTGCGGCTCATGCGGCAGGCCGTGGCCATCATCCGCCGTGGGGGCGTGATCGCCTATCCCACGGACTCCTGCTACGCACTCGGCTGCCACGTGGGCGACAAGGATGCGCTGGAGAGAATCCGGCGCATCCGCCAGGCCGACCGCCACCACCATTTCACACTGGTGTGCCGGGACCTGGCGGAAATCGGGCGCTACGCGCACATCGACACCTGGCAGTTCCGGCTGCTGAAGGGCAGCACGCCGGGACCCTTCACCTTCCTGCTGCCGGCGACCCGGGAAGTGCCCAAGCGCCTGCAGCATCCCAAGCGCCGCACCATCGGTGTCCGGGTGCCGGATCATCCCGTGCCCCATTTGCTGCTGCAGGAGCTGGGCGAACCGCTGATGAGTTCCACGCTGCTGCTGCCCGGGGACGCCGAGCCGCTCACTGACGGCGAGCAGATCCGCGAGAGGCTGGACGGCGTACTCGATGCCATCCTTGACGGCGGCCATTGCGGTACCGAGCCGACCACGGTGGTGGACCTCGCCGTGTCGCCGCCGGTGATCCTGCGGCAGGGCAAGGGGCGGATCGGGTCCGTATAATCCCTGGATGAATTCGGCATCTTCCGGCGCTCCGGCCCGCGTCCTGTCCGGCATGCGCCCCACGGGCCAGCTGCACCTGGGCAACTATCACGGCGCCCTGCGCAACTGGGTGGACCTGCAGCAGCGCTTCGAGGGCTACTTCTTCGTCGCGGACTGGCATGCGCTGACCACCGACTACGAGAATCCCGGTCTGCTGCAGCAGCATGTCCACGACATGGTGGTGGACTGGCTCGGCGCGGGTCTGGATCCGGATCGCTCGGCCATCTTCGTGCAGTCCCATGTCACCGGCCATGCCGAGTTGCACCTGCTGCTGTCGATGATCACGCCGCTGGGCTGGCTGGAAAGGGTGCCTACCTACAAGGACCAGCAGGCGCAGCTGAAGGAAAAGGACCTGGCCACCTATGGCTTCCTGGGCTATCCGCTGCTGCAGAGCGCGGACATCCTCATTTACCGGCCGGCCTGGGTGCCGGTGGGCGAGGACCAGGTGGCGCATGTGGAGATGACGCGCGAGCTGGCGCGGCGCTTCAATTTCCTCTACGGCAAGGACCCGGAGTTCGGCAAGAAGGTCCGTGCGGCCGTCGGCCGCCTGCCGCCCGAACTGCGGGCGCGGTACGCGGAACTGCACAAGCGCTTCCAGCAGGACGGCGACCAGGGCGCGCTGCAGGAAGCGCGCGGCATGGTCGAAAGCGCTGCCGGACTTGCCGCGGCTGAACGCGAGCTGCTGCGCGCGAACCTGGAAGGCGAGCACCACCAGCTGCTGCCGGTGCCCGACGTGCTGCTGACGCCTTCGCCCAAGGTGCCTGGCCTCGATGGCCGCAAGATGTCCAAGTCCTATGGCAACACCATCCGGCTCAACGAGGACCCGGAGTCCGTCGCGAAGAAGATCCGCGGCATGGCCACCGATCCCGCGCGGGTGCGGCGCACTGATCCGGGTAATCCGGACAAATGTCCCGTGTTCGACCTGCACAAGCTGTATTCCAGTGACGAGACCCTGGCCTGGGTGCGGCAGGGTTGCACCACGGCCGGTATCGGTTGCCTCGACTGCAAGAAGCCGCTCATCGAAAAGATCAGCGCCGAGGCCGAAGTGATGCGTCAGCGTTCCGCGCCGTATCGCGACAATCCGGGGCGCGTGCGGGAAATTCTCGCGGCGGGCGCCGTGCGCGCCAACCGGGCGGCCGAGGCCACGCTGGATGTGGTCCGTCGCGCCATGCGCCTGGTGCCCGAGGCATGAGCGAGCAGCCAGAAGCCGTGCAGGTCGAGATGCCGTTCGCGATGGTGCTCGGCGAGCCGCTGACGGAGCTGCCGCGCGACCTGTACATCCCTCCGCAGGCCATGGAAGTGTTCCTGGACGCCTTCGAGGGCCCGCTGGACCTGCTGCTGTATCTGATCCGGCGCCAGAACCTGAACATCCTCGATATCCCCATCGCGGAGATCACCCGGCAGTACACGAAGTACATCGAGGTGATGACCGAGCTGCAGCTCGACCTGGCGGGCGAGTACCTGGTAATGGCCGCGACGCTGGCCGAGATCAAGTCTCGGATGCTGCTGCCTCGCGCCACGGCGCCAGGCGACGGGCTCGAAGAAGACCCGCGAGCCGAGCTGGTGCGCAGGCTCCAGGAGTACGAACGCTTCAAGCAGGCCGCTTTGCGCGTCGATGAGATGCCGCGCCTGGAACGCGACACCTGGATCGCCAGCGCCGAAGTGGGTGAGCGCCGCGCCGTTCGCGTGCTGCCGGATGTCACGCTGAAGGAACTGCTGGTCGCATTCCGCGACGTGGCGGTGCGGGCGGAAATGTTCGCGCACCATCACATTCACCGCGAACCCCTGTCCGTGCGCGCGCGCATGAGCGATGTGCTGGTCAGCCTGCAGGGCGGCGATTTCATCGCGTTCGCGAGCCTGTTCAATCCCGAGGAGGGACGCATGGGCGTGGCGGTGACATTCATCGCCATCCTCGAACTGATGCGCGAGGGATTGCTGGAGATTTCGCAGACCGAGGCCTATGGCCCGATCCATGTGCGCAGCGCGGATCCGGCCCGCGCCGGGCGCGTGATCGAAGGCGAGTCGGCGACCGCAGAGGCCGAGGACGCGCGCCTGCTCGAACAGACCATCGACCAGAACATTGACGAAGGGCCGGACGACGAGGAGCCCGCTGAATGAATACCGAGTACACCCGCAAGGTGGTGGAGGCCGCGATGCTGGCGGCCGGCAGAAGTCTGTCGCTGGCCGAGCTGGCACAGCTGTTCGACGTCGTCGACCGGCCTGACAACGAGCAGTTGCGAGCCGCGCTGGCGGAGCTGGCCGATTCCTATGCCGGGCGCGGCATCGAGCTGCGCGAGACAGCCAGCGGCTTTCGCGTGCAGGTGCGCCGCGATGTGGCGGAGCAGGTGTCGCGGCTGTGGCCGGAGCGTCCGCCGCGCTACTCGCGCGCGCTGCTGGAGACGGTGGCCATCATTGCCTACCGCCAACCCCTGACGCGCGCGGAGATCGAGGCGATCCGTGGCGTCGCGGTGAATCCGAACATCGTCAAGACCCTCTTCGACCGCAACTGGATCCGCGTCGTGGGCCACCGCGAGGTCCCGGGGCGGCCTGAACTGCTGGGAACGACGCGCGATTTCCTCGACTACTTCGGGTTGAAGTCCCTGGACCAGTTGCCGCCCCTGGCGGAATTGAAGTCGCTGGAGCAGCTCGATCCGCAGCTCGCGCTGCCGGAACCCATCGGTGTGGTGGTGGACGACGGCGACAGCTCCGTCGGCGACAGCCTCATCGTCGAAGTGGAGGCCGAAGCGCAGTTCGTCGATGACGACGGCGAGGCCGAGCTGCCTGCGGATGAGAACCCACCCGCTCCGCCAACGCTGAACTGAACGGAATCCCGCATGGCCGCCGCGAAACGACCTCCTCCTGCTGCGACGGCGGAGCCGGAACGAATCCAGAAGATCCTGGCGCGTGCCGGGCTGGCGTCGCGCCGCGAGGCCGAGGAATGGATACGGGCGGGAAGGGTCACCATCAACGGCGAGAAGGCCGCGCTGGGAACCCGTGCTTCGGGCAGCGACCAGCTGCGGCTGGATGGCAGGCTGGTGCACCAGGCGCCGTCGAGGCGCACCGCCACCTGGCTGTGCCATCGCTCGCCCGGCGAGAATCTGCTGCCACCGCGCGAGGGCGACGAAGGCGCCGAAGCCGCGGCGGCGAAGTCGCAACGCGGTGCGGTCGCCGAACGGCTGTCGCGGCGCGTAGGCCGTCGCTATGTTCCCATCAGCCCCATGCCGCGCATTGACGGAGGCCTGGAACTGCTGACCTCGGACGGGGAGCTTGCGGCTCAGCTGCAACGCGCAGTGCGCGCCTTGCCGATCGAATTCAGCCTGCGCGTCCGGGGTGAGCTCAGTCCCCAGCAGATCGAGGGGATACTCGAGGGACAGCTCGATAGTGGCGAACGCCTGCAGGTGCGGGAGTGCGAGCCCACGAGCGAACAGGATGCCGGGCAGGCGGCGAATCGCTGGTACCGGTTGGACACCGTGGGCGCCAATGGGCGGGACCTGCGCGCGTTGGTGGAAAGACAGGGCGCGACAGTGAGCCGTGTGCTGCGCGTGGGCATGGGTGGTTTGAAACTGGAGCGGACGCTCGCCCGCGGCAAGGTGCGTCAGCTCGAGGAAGGCGAGATCGAGGCGCTGCTCAACCCGCCTGAGAGTTCAACGCCTGGCCCGTGATCCCGGCGCCGCCGGGGCCCAGCAATTTCAGATAGGACTGCACCAGCGTTTCCGGCAGGGGTACCGACTCAAGGTTTTCCGACGGATAAGCCTGGCGGCGCATCAGCGTGCGGGCCGGGCCCGGATTGATGGTGTTCACGCGGACACCGGCGGATTCCAGTTCGTCGGCCATCACCTGGGCCAGCCCCTCGATGGCGAATTTCGAAACGGCATATGCTCCCCAGTGCGCGCGGCCTTTGCGGCCCACGCTGCTGCTGGTGAATATCACGCAGGGATCCGGTGCTCGCTTCAGCGCGGGCAGCAGCACCTGGCTCAACGCGAAGGCGGCAGTGACATTCACATGCATCACCCGGCACCAGGTGGCCATCTCGTACAGTTCGATGGGGGTCAGCGTGCCCAGCAGGGCAGCGCAGTGCACAAGCCCGTCGAGCCGACCGTACCGCTGTTCGATGGCATCGGCGATGCGGTCGTAGTCCGAAGCCAGTGCCTTCTCGAGATCGAGTGGCGCCATCAGCGCGGCACCCGGTGCCAGACGTTCCAGTTCTTCGTGAAGCGCGCGGAGCTTGCGCTCATTGCGCGCCAACAGGATGAGCTCAGCGCCCTGCGCCGCGGCAGCGAGGCATAGCGCGCGGCCGATGCCGCCTGTGGCGCCGGTCACCGCGATGACGCGGCCGCCGAGTTCTCCGCTCACGAAAGTGTCCCGTCGAGCCACT
>Ga0315910_10002764_pt1 | contig 15178 bp, 15 predicted proteins | sample EdamamesoilMG_FD_204470 | JGI IMG/M metagenome (GOLD analysis project Ga0315910, IMG submission 204470) | Garden soil microbial communities collected in Santa Monica, California, United States - Edamame soil | ecosystem: Environmental > Terrestrial > Soil > Garden | place: USA: California...
TTGTGGCGCCGGTGGTGGCCGACCAGCAGCGCTACGCCGGCGCGCTGCGCGGCGGCAACCAGCTCATTGGAAGCAGCGACCGTGTCGGCGATCGGTTTCTCGACGAGAATCGGCACCGCGCGCTCGATGCAGGCGAGTCCGGCGGGCACATGCAGCGCATTCGGCGTGGCGATGATCACGCCGTCGGGCTTCGCCCGCTCGAGCATCTCGCGGTAGTCGGCGTAGCGTTTCTCGCCCTGCCAGGCAGGATCGGCCACGCCGGCGAGCTCGCATCGCGGCTCGTTGCGGATGGTTTCCAGGTGCTTGCGCCCGAACTGGCCGGCGCCGATCAGCCCGATCCTCACAGCACGTCCGGCTCCTGCGCATCGATGAACACCATCGCGAGCCGGCAAGGCACGGTGCCGCGGTTGAGCCAGGCATGGTTGGTGCCACGTTGCACCACCACGTCGCCCGCCGCGAGGCGCACTTCGCCATCGTCGAGCAGCAGGTCGATCTCGCCTTCGAGCACCACCACGTAATCGATGGTGCGCGTGCGGTGGATCGCCGGGTGGCGCGGCGGATGGCCGCGCGCGACGTCCGCGCCGATGCCGAAGTCGCGCAGCAGCGCTTCGTGGTCGCGCAGCTCCTCGCCGGATCCGGGCGGAAACTCGGCGATGCGGAAGATGCTGCCGCGCTCCGGCGGCGGAACAGCTATTTCCCGCGCGGCAGCGTCGGTATCGCCGGATACGCTGGCCGGCGCCTCGTCCGTCACCCACAGCAACGTGGAAGCGTTGCCCGCTCTGCGCTGTTTGACGTTCGGCGCCGCGCTGTCCATCAGCACGCTCGAGCGGCCATCGGCGCGATGGCCGGTGACGATGCGCCGCACGGGCCGTGCCATCTACTTCTTCCCCAAGAGCAACGCGCTGGTCTTGGCCAGCGCCAGCCGGGCGCGCTCCAGCGGCGGCATCGGCCTGGCGTAGGGAATTTCCAGGCAGATCGGCAGATCGGGCGGCAGCGCCGCCAGCAGCCCGGCGAGATCGAGCTCGCCCTCCCCCGGCATCAAGCGATCTTCGCGCGCCTGGCGCCGGATCTCCTCCATGCTCTTCGGCCGCTCGGCGCTCGCATCGCAGAATTGCAGATACCGGCAGTTTGTCGTCGCCAGGTCTTCGAGATGGTTCTCTTCGCGGAAGAAATGGATCGCGTCGGGCAGCACCGCCGCGTTGTGCCGCGGTGCGAGCTCGAGGATGCGGTTCGCCTTTGCGATCGTGCTGATCTCGACCCAGGGCATCGGCTCCATGTTCGCTGCCAACCCATAGCGCTCGGCGAGCTCGCACAGGCGCCCCCAGTTGTCCGCGAGACGCGAGCGGTCGCCATCCGCGCCATGGACCAGGAGATCAGTCGCGCGCAGGCGCGCAGCGATGGCCAGCATCGGCTCGTAGTCGCCGACCTCGGTTTCCGGGTCGAGTCGAAATACTTCCACGTCGAGCACTTTCATGCCGGTCGCGGCGAGCCGATTCTGGATAGCCGGCACATCCACCGCGTGCTGGTGTGGCTGCCCCGACACCGGAATCAGGCGCAAGCCGACGAAGTCGTAGCCCGCTTGCGCCGCCACCGAGATTTGCTCCTGCGGCGAAAGCTCGAGCACGGTGAGCGCCGCAAGACCGATCTTCCGGGTCACGCCGCCAGCCTGCGGAAATGCGCATCCATGCGCGCCGCGTCGGCGTCGCGCCCGGTGAACAGCTTGAAGCCGCGGATCGCCTGGCCGACGTTCATGTGGCCACCGTCCGCGGTGGCGCAACCCGCGCGCCGCGCCGCCTTGAGCAGCTCGGTTTCGATCGGCACGTAGACGATCTCGGAGACCCACATCGAAGAGCGCAGCAGCTTCTCGTCGAGCGGCATGCCGGGATGACCCAGCATCCCGATCGGCGTGCAGTGGATAAGGCCGGTGGCCAACGAGAGCGCGCTTTTCAGATTTGCCGATGGAGCGATTTTCTTGTTCGGGAACTGAACGCCCAGACTCGAGGCCAGCGCAGCGGCCCGGGACGGATCGACATCGAAGATCGATAACTCCGCAACGCCCAGCCCGAGAGCCGCGTAGCCCACTGCAGCGCCGGCCCCGCCCGCGCCGAGCAGCACCACGCGGGACAAGTCCGCCTTCGGCAAGGCCCGTTTGAAGCCCCAGGCCCAGCCGGAGGAATCGGTGTTGTAGCCGACCAGGCGCTCGCCGTCGCGCACGATCGTGTTGACGGCGCCGATTGCGCGCGCTTCCTCCGACAGCTCATCGAGCAACGGCATCACGAGCTGCTTGCATGGATAGGTGATATTCAGCCCCGAGAAGCCCATGATCCGCACGGCCCGGATCAGGCCTGGCAAGGCATCGACGCCAGCACCCGCGGCCGCGAGGTCGATGAGCTGGTAATGCAGCCGCAAGCCGTGCTGGCGCGCCTCCTCTTCCTGCAGCGCAGGCGAGAGCGAGCGCTGGATGCCGGCACCGATCAGACCGAGCAGCAGCTTCACGGCGCGAGGTCCTTAGGCATGAGGCTGAAAGCGGGGCGATAGAACAAGGCGGTCATCCCGGAAGGCAGCGCCGCAACGGCCGCCTTGACGGCTTCGGTATCGTAGCCGCCGATCAGCAACACCCAGTCGGCGCTCAAGTCGCCACCGCCGCGGATCTTCTGCTCCGTGGTTTGTGGCGTTGCCGCCATCGGCACCGACTGGAGCAGATGCGCGCCGGTGAGGCCCGGGCCCCGCGGAAGCTCAGGCCAATCGGATGTGAGTGAAAAGCGGATCGTCGCCAGCGTCTGCGGCACCCCGCCGCCCCAGGTGGCCCGAACCTCGCACAGGCTGCGCACCATGTTGCGATGGTGCGGCATCATCTTGAGCGACCACGGCGTCGGATGGTTCAGTCGCTCCAAATATGACCCGGCCGTGAGCGTCTCCAGGCGCTCGGCTTCATAAAGAACGAAGTACGACGGCTGCCCGGACTCGGCGATCCAGCGCGTGCCGCGCCGGAAGCCCGGGATGCCGAGCCGCTCGGGCATGTGCTCGCGCGTGTGCCAGTCCTCCCACTCGGCGCGCATCTCCGGCGCTACGTCCCACCACATCGCGACCGCGGCGCTCCCGAGCATGGAGGCCTCAGTTCACCCTTTGTAGCCCGCCAGCCGCGGCAGGAGCAGCACGAGGTCTGGGAGGAGCGTGACGAGTGCCAGGGCGCCGAGCATTACGCCGAGGAAGGGCAGCACTTCGCGCACCAGTTCCCGGAGGGACACGTTGGCAATCTTGACCATCATGAATAGCAGCAGCCCGAAGGGCGGCGTGACCAGGCCGATCATGATGTTGAGCACCGCGACCACGCCGAAATGGACCGGGTCCACGCCCAGGGCCTGGGCGGTCGGCAGCAGCACCGGCAGGATCACCAGGATGATCGTGGTGCCTTCCAGGAAGCAGCCCAGGGCGAGCAGCAGCAGATTCACGCAGAGCAGGAAGGCAAGCGGCGACAAGTCGTAGGCCTGCAGCAGCGCGGCCAGCGTGCGCGGGATGTTCTCCGCGGTGACCACGTAGTTGAACACCAGCGCCCCGGCGATCAGCATGCCGATGGAAACGGTGACGCGCGCGCTGCGCTCGAGCGAGCGGTACACGTCGCGCAAGCCGATGCTGCGGTAGAGCAACGCGGAGATGAGCAACGCATACGCCGCCGCGGCCGCCGCGGCCTCGGTCGGCGTGGTGATCCCGCTATACAGACAGCCGAGCAGGATGACCGGCATCATGAGCGCCGGGAAAGCCTCCCATGTGATGCGCGGCAGGTCGCGCAGCGCCACCGGCGCCTCGACCGGAAAGCCGCGCCGCTTGGCCTGCGCGGCGATCAGGCCCATCTGCACGCCGCCGAGCAGCAGGCCAGGCACCACGCCGCCGAGGAACAGGAATCCGATCGACGTGTCCGATACCAGCGCGTAGAGCACGAGCGGAATCGAGGGCGGAATGATCGGGCCGATCACCGCCGACACCGCGCTTAGCGCCGCCGCGAAGCTCGCGCTGTACCTGCCGTCCTTCGTCATCAGGGTCTGCATGATCTTGCCGCTGCCGGCGGCATCGGCGAGGGCGGAGCCCGACATGCTGGCGAACACGATGCTTTGCAGCACGTTGACCTGGGCGAGGCCGCCGCGCCAGCGGCCGACCAGCGCATTACAGAACCGCAGCAGCCGGTCCATGATGCTGCCGCTGTTCATGAACTCGGCGGCGAGAATGAAGAGCGGGATCGCGAGCAGCAGGTAGCTGGTGTACATGCCGTTCAGCAGCTGCTCGGCCGCGGTTCCCAGGTCGAGGCCCTTCATGGACAGGTACAGCAGCGAGCCGGCGATCATCGCGTGCCCGATCGGCAATCCGAGCAGGCTGAGCGTGACGATGGCGAGCACTGCAGCCGCGAAGGGGCTGGCGAACGTCACAGGCCGGAGCTCGTCTGGGTCGGTTCTGCCCGATCGGGCTCCCGGCCGCGCACGAGGTACGACAGCCGCCACAGGTAGCGTCCGAGAATCGCCACCAGGAAAACAAGGTAGATGGAGAACAGCCAATCCATGCGCACCTTGAGGTAGGACGCCTTCTCGACCTTCATGAACGTCACGTAGCTGTAGGTCGCGGGCAGCGCGGCGCCGTACAGGACAACCAGTGCCAGGCCGCTGACGATGCCCATGATGATGCGCGCACGCCGGCCCACCGACGCCGACAACAGATCGAAGCGGATCTCCTCCTCGTCCGTCAGCACGAACGCGGCGCCCCAAAGGACCAGCCACAGCCACATCACCACCGACAGCTCCGCCGCCCAGCCGACCGGGAAGTTGAAGAAGTAGCGGAAAACGATCTGGATGATGAACGCGGCGAACATCACCGCGAGCATGGCCGCGGCGACGTTTTCCGCCCGCCGCCGCAGCCAGGCTCCCGCTATGCGCACAGCGCGCCCGCTTGTATTACGACTATTTCACCGCGGCGATCTTCTCGAGCATGCCCTTCGGCCACTCCTTCGCCTCGTCGGAGGCGAGGTAGACCTTTTGCGCATGCGCGCGGAAGGCGGCGACGTCGGGCGTATTGATTTCGAGGCCGTGCTGCTTCTTGAAGGTGTCCGCCAGCTCCGCCTCGCGTTTCAGGTGCTCGTCGGTGCTCCACTTGAGCGCCTTGTCCACCGCCGCCTGCATCGACGTCTTCTTGGCCGCCGGCAGCGAGTTCCACAGCTTGAGGTTCATGCACAGCAGGTCGTAGCCGATCAGGTGCGAGGTCAGCACGATCTGCGACATCACCTCGTAGAACTTGACCGCGTTGACGTTCGGCAGCGGGTTGTCCTGGCCGTCGACCGCGCCGGTCTGCAGGCCGGTGTAAGTCTCGGCGAAGGCCATCGGCGTGGGGTTCGCGCCCAGCGAGCGGCCGAGAAGCTGCCAGGCGTCGCCCGGCGGCATGCGCAGCTTGATGCCCGCCATGTCGGCCGGGGTGTTGATCTTCTTCTTCGGCTTGAGGCCGACCTGTCTGGTACCGAAGAACGTCGGCCCGAGGATCTTGATCTTCACCTGCTCCTCGGCCTGCTTCTTGTACTGCGCGCCGAGGTCGCTCGCCCAGAAGTTGAACAGGTGCTTGGCGTCGCGGAACAGGTACGCCGAGGTCAGGATCGACCATGCCGTGATCTGCTTCGAAATGTCCTGTGGCGCGATGTTGCCCATCTCCAGGTTGTCGCGCTGGAGGGCGACCAGTTCGGTGCCCTGCTTGAACAGCGAGCCCATGTAGTGCGGCTCGATCGTGAAGTCGGCCGCCACGTCTTTCGCCAGCATGCGGATCATGTCGGCGCGGATGTCCTTGTCCGAGAACACCGCGGCGAACCGCAGCGTCTTCGCCTGCGCCCATACCGGGAGCGCGACGGATGCAGCGAGCGCGGCGCTCGCCTTGAGCGCCGTACGACGGGTGAAGCTCTTCATGAAATTCCTCCTCTTGTCAGATAGCTGAGAATCAAATCCGCGACCATGGCGCGGCGCCGGCGGACATCGCCTTTCGCCCCCATCTCGCGCTGGAAAATGCTGCCGAACGTGTACTGGTTCGTGACGTTGAACATGCCGAGGGCAGCGATCGACTTGTGGATCTCGACCGGGTCGACGCCGTCGCGGAACAGGCGAACGGCCTCACCGCGTTCGATGACCCGCGCCAGCCGGTCGATGATGGGCCGGTTGAGGGTGCGCATGGCCTTCGACTTGCGGAAATGCCGGCCGCGAGCCTGGTTCTCGGCCACCACGATGCGCACAAAGTATTGATGCGCCAGGTAGTAGTCATAGGTGAACTCGACGATGCGCCGGATCGCGTCCACCGGCGGCAGGTGCTCGAGGTCGAGCTCGCTCTCGGCTTCCCGGATCTCGGCATAGACCTGCTCCAGCACCGCGAGGTAGATCTCTTCCTTGCCGCCGAAGTAGTAATTGATCATCGCGCGCGTGGTCTGCGTGCGCGAGGCAATGGCATCCATGCTCGCCCCCTTGAAGCCGCGCGAAGCAAACTCGTCGATCGCCGCCTTGAGGATGCGGGCGCGGTTCGCTTCGGGCGCCTTGGGCTTGCGCATCGCCGCGCGCACCATCGGCTGCGCGGCCGCTTCACTCGCTTTCATCGCATGCCTGGAATTAACAGGGCTGTTAGGATAACTTAACAACCCCGTCATGACCATCGCCGAGCACCTCCCCGAACCATCGAACCCGGTCGGCATCGACGGCATCGAGTTCATCGAGTTCGCCACCTCGCAGCCGCAGGCGCTCGGCGCGGTGGTGCAGAAGATGGGCTTCCAGCCGGTCGCGCGCCACCGCTCGCGCGAAGTTACCCTCTATCGCCAGGGGACGATGAACCTGATCGTCAATTCGCACGGCGTGAGCGAAGGCACCCCCGAGCTGAAGGCGATCGCGCTGCGCGTGCGCGACGCCGGCCAGGCCTGGGCGCACGCGCTCGCCATGGGCGCTTGGGAAATGCCCACCCGCGCCTCCGCCATGGAGCTCAACATCCCGGGCATCCACGGCGTCGGCGACAGCCTGCTCTACTTCGTCGACCGCTACCAGGACTTCTCGATCTACGACGTCGATTTCGTTTTCGAGCCTCACGTCGAGCGCAAGCCGCCGGCGGTGGCGGGCCTGCATTACTTCGGCGTGGTGCAGAGCATCTACGGCGACCGCACGCGCGACTGGGTGGATTTCTACCGCCACCTGTTCGGCTTCTCGGTGCTGCCCGAAGGCGAGTACTTCGGCGTGCTGCCCAAAGGCACGCTGCTCGAGAGTCCATGCCACAAGTTCTATCTGCAACTGATCGAGCCGCCGCCGGGCGCCGAGGAGATCCACTGGGAGGAAGCGCTGGTGCGCATCGGCCTGGGCGCGCCCGACGTGCCGGCGGCCACCAAGGCGCTCAAGGACCGCGGCGTGGTGTTCGTCGACCGCGGCCCAGTGCAGCCGAGCGAGAAAGGCGCGTTGACCCAGGTGTACCTTGGCGGTGTTACGTTCGAACTGGTCGTCAGCCACCTCAAGCCATGAACCTCGATCATTTCGGCATGGACACCATCACGCTGGCCGGCCCGCTCGAGGCCAGGCTGGCGGCGATCCGCGCCGCCGGTTTCACGCAAGTGATGCTCAACGCCAACGACCTCGCCGGCCATCCCGGCGGCGCGCCCGCGGCAATCGAGGCCGTGCGCAAGAGCGGACTGCGCGTCACCGGCTTCCAGGTGCTGCGCGACTTCGAGGGATTGTCGGGCCACCTGCACGCGTACAAGGTCGACATCGCGAAGGCGATGCTGCAGATGTGCCACGACCTCGGCGCGCGCGTGCTGCTCGTGTGCTCGTCCACTTCCTCGCACGCCACCGCCGAGTTTGATTTGCTGAAGAAGGACCTTCAGAAGCTGGCGATGCTGGCGGTGCCCTATGGCATCCGCATCGCCTACGAAGCCCTTTCATGGGGACGGCACGTCAGCGAGTACACCCAGGCCTGGGAGTTGGTGGCCGAAGCCGACCGCGCCAACCTCGGCCTGGCGATCGACTCGTTCCACATCCTCGCCACCGGCACCAGCACCGAACGGCTGGAGGAGATCGTGGTCGGCAAGATTTTCCTGGTGCAGCTGGCCGACTTCATGTGGCAGCAAGTCCGCTCGCGCGAGGAGCGCATCGATACCGCGCGCCATTTCCGCGTGTTCCCGGGCGAAGGCGTGCACGGGGCGGAAGTGTCGATGCTGGTGCGCACCCTCGACCGCCTGGGGTATCGCGGCGATTACAGCTTCGAGGTGTTCAATGACGACTACACCCAGCTGCCGCACGCCGTGGTGGCCGAGCGCGCCCGGCGCTCGGTAAAATGGCTGACCGACCAGGTGTCGCGGCGCAGCCTGCCGCTGCGCGGGGCCGCACGTTGAAGCAACCGCCGCATGCAATCACTAAGGATCTACGACGAGCTCACCGCCGCGCGCACGCGCTTCCTGCGCGTCGACGAGCTGTGCCGCCTGGCGGCGGAAAAGGGCGCCCTCCCCTCCGCTGAGGCGCTCGCCGCCGAGGCCCGCCTGCCCTTGAAAGAGAAGAAGGGGCTGGAACGAGCACAGGGCGTGTTCCTCGCCGAGATTCTGTCGAACCCCGTGGCCGGCACCCACCTATGCCACGCCATGCTTCTTCCCTTGGCATCGTCCAAGCTCAAATTGGACGAATATCGGGAAAAAGGCGAGCTGGATCTGGGCGCCGTGCGCCTCAAGCGCCACGGCAAGGCCTCCATCCTCACCTGCCGCAACCCGCGCTACCTGAACGCGGAGGACGAGACGACGCTCGAGGCGACCGAGATGGCAGTCGACCTCGCGCTGCTCGACCCGAAGACCGAAGTCTGCGTGCTGCGCGGCGACGTGGTCACGCATACCAAGCACGCCGGGCGGCGCCTGTTCGGGGCGGGCATCAACCTGACGCATCTCTACGAAGGAAAAATCCGTTATCTCTGGTACCTGATTCGCGATCTCGGCTTCGTCAACAAGCTTTACCGCGGGCTGGCCGCGCAGGATCAGTCGCCCGAGGTTGCCTCGACAGAAAAGCTGTGGATCGCCGCCGTCGAAGGCTTCGCCATCGGTGGCCACTGCCAGATCCTGCTGACGATGGACTACACCATCGCTGCGCAGGACGCGTACCTCACGCTGCCGGCGCGCAAGGAAGGCATCGTGCCGGGGGCCGCCAACCTGCGCCTGCCGCGCTTCGTGGGCGACCGCATCGCGCGCCAGGCGATCCTCGCCGAGCGCCGCATCGATTGCGACAGCGCGGAGGGGCGCATGATCTGCGACGAGATCGTGCCTTTGCAGGATATGGACCACGCGGTCGCCGCCATCGTGGAAAAACTGACTTCCTCGGGAGTGGTGAGCGCCGCCGGCAACCGCCGGGCGTTCCGCGCGGGCGAGGAACCGTTGGATGACTTCCGGCGCTATATGGGGGTCTACGCGCGGGAGCAGGCATACTGTCATTTGAGCCCTGCGCTGGTCGCCAACCTCGAAAAAAACTGGAAAACAAAATGAAGATCCTGGTGCTGAACGGCCCGAACCTGAACCTGCTCGGCCGCCGCGAGCCGCACATCTACGGCAGCATGACGCTCGCCGACGTGCAGACGAAGCTGGAACAGCTGGCGAAGGAGCTGAAGGTGGAGCTGGTGTTTTTCCAGTCGAACCACGAAGGCGAGCTGATCGACATGCTGCACAAGCACATCGACAGCGCCGCGGGCGCGATCCTCAACCCGGGCGGACTGACGCAGTTCGGGGTTTCGCTGCACGATGCGATCAAGTCGATGTCCTTCCCGGTGATCGAGGTGCACATGAGCAATCGGCACGCGCGCGAGCAGTGGCGCGGGCATTCCATCATTTCGCCGGCTGCCAAAGGAACCGTCGAAGGGCTCGGCTGGCGCTCGTACTCCGCCGCGCTGCGCGCGCTGATCGAGATGCTCAAGGACAAGTAGCCGCGTGGCGGGACAAAACGCGAGGGGGTAGCTGCTTTGTTGCTGGTCTGCAATCCTGATCGACCCGCATGAGCAAGTTGCAATGGTCCCTCGCAACCGCGGCCGTCGCTGGGCTGCTCGCGTGGAACGCTGTCCCGCCTCCGGACGCCGCCGTGGACGCGCCGCAAGGCCAGCGCGCTGTCGCACTGACCGAACCGCGCAATACAGTCGATCTCAGTACGGAGCGGCGCGGCCTGCCTGCGCGATCGCGCGATCTTTTCAACACGCCGCCCCCGCCGCCGCCTAGAAAATCGGAGCCTTTGCCGGAGGTAGTTCAGGCGCCCCAAGCACCGCCCCTACCCTACAAGTACGACGGAAGCGGCATGGTGCAGGGCAAAAGCTTCGTTTATCTGAAACGCCAGGAGCGAAGCTTCACGGTAAGCCCGGGCGACACGCTGGAAGGGACCTACTCGGTCGAGGCCGTGGAGCGGGATCACGCCGTGCTTCGCTACCTGCCGCTCGGCACCCGGCAGGTGATGATGTATCAGGCGGGCGCGGAAGTGCCGGCCGGGCTCGCCGCCGCCGGCCCAACCCGGCCGTTGGAATTGCAAGTCGACATGCCAGCCGAAGTCGTCCTTGGTCAGGAATTTGTCGTCAGCGTTGTCCTGCCCGGCGCCGGCGCGCTCAAGGCCACCGTCGAAGTCGGCTACGACCCCGAGGTGCTGAGAATGGTCGGCGCGGGCCTGCCCCGGCCGGGGGGACGCGCGGTGGTCGAGGTCACGAGCGGCAGCACGCCGCATGCGCAGCTGCGCTTCAAAGTGCTGGCGGACTCGCCTGCCTCCACCGACATCGCTCTGCAGGTCAACGCGACTGACGCCGGCGGCAAGCGCGTTCCGGTGTGGGCGCCCAAGGCGCACACCGTGAGCCTGGTGCACGCGGGCGGCGCGTAAACCAAAGAAGCGCCCGCCTTCTGCTTTGGTAATCGCCGCCGGCGTTGACCGGGCGGGCCGGGCCTCCTAAAGTTTTTGGAATGGAGTTCTACTAGACAGAACTCCGCCAACAACGCGGGAGACAAGTCGAATGAAACCAACGCCCCTCATGGTGTCGGCGCTGATTGCCGCCGGACTCGTCGCGCTGCCGCTGCTGCTGCACGCGCAGCCGTCCGCGCCCGCCGGGTGCTGCACGCCCGGCGACAAAGACTACCCGACGCACAGCGGCAACCTCGGCAACCAGGGGTATTCGTCGCTGACGCAGATCAACCAGGCGAACATCAAGAAGCTGGGACCGGTATGGCGAACGCACGTTTCGGCCGAGGCGCCCGCCAGCGCTCACACCGGACAGCAGACCACGCCGGTCGTGGTCGATGGCGTGATCTATCTCGACACGCCGAGCGGCGGCGTCATCGCCGTCAATGGCGCAACGGGCGCCACCAAGTGGAAGTGGATGCCGACGGCGTTCGACACCAACGGCACGCGCCGCGGGGTCTCGGTCGGTGACGGGAAGGTGTACACGCTTGCCGACGACAATCGCGTCGTGGCCCTGAACAAGGACACGGGATCGGAGGTCTGGGTCGTACAACCCACCGGCCCCGGCGGCGCCTCCCTCGGCAATATCGACAAGGTCGCCACCGTTTATCACGACGGCATGGTTTATGTGGGCACCAACGATGGCAACCGCAATGCAGCGTTCGCCTTGAAATCGAGCGACGGCAGTATCGCCTGGTCGTTCTATGGTGGCGCGGACGTTGGAACGGTGGTCACCGATGTGAACGGCAACACGATCGATGCCGGCGCCACCTGGGGGCCGTTGATGCCCGATGGCCGCAGCTGTGCAGTGGTTGCCGGAGTGTCGCCGTGGATCCACGGGGCGTTCGATCCCGAGCTCGGCATGGCCTACTACGCGTTCGGCAACGTGCGCAGCTGCCGCTCGTCGCAGGACGGAGAACTGCGTCCGGGTGTGAATCTGTTTGCCAACAGCGTGGTCGCCCTGGACCTGAAGACCGGCGCCTACAAATGGCACCACCAGTCGATTCGCCACGACGTCTGGGACATGGATAACACCCATGCACTGCTGCTGGCCAACGTGCCGATCAACGGCCAGACGCGCAGGGCGATCTACCACGGCAGCAAGTCGGGGCATCTGTTCGTGCTCGATCGAGCCAACGGCAAGCCCCTGCTCCCGGTCAACGAAGTGCCCATGACGGTGGATTCGCGGCAGAAGAATTGGGAAACGCAACCGTTCCCGAACCGCTTCCTGCCGCACTGCCTCGTGTGGCAGGCGCTCGATCCGAAGAACGTCCCGGGCGACCCGTGGCGCGCGGTGCCGAACTACAACGGCTATCAGCCCGATGCTTCCGGAAATCTGGTCTACACCGAGCCGAACTACCTCGACCCGGACAAGCCCTTCGTGACCTATCCGGCCGGATACGGGGCGACGCACCGCAAGGGCTGCATGTACGACACGCACTGGGACCTGCCGGTGCTCTCGACCACCAGCCAGAACGGCGGACCCGATTGGTCGAGCTATTCTTTCAGCCACAAGCTCGGGCTGATCTTCCTGCCGTACGGCGTGAACCCGGTGGCACACTGGCGCGGCGCCGGCGGCAACGGCCAGCGGGCATTAGGGCAATATCAGACGGGCGGCATCCTCGCGCTCGACGCCGCCACTAATACGGTTCGCTGGACGAACCACACGGGCATAGACATGGGGCACGGCCAGGGTCCGCTCTCGACGGCGAGCGATCTGGTTTTCGTCGGCATGTTCGACGGCAATTTCCTGGCGCTGGACGCGGTGAGCGGCAAGGAGCTGTGGCGCTTCCAGAGCGGCGCGGCCATCAGCGCGGGAGCGATCACGTACGCGATCGACGGCGAGCAGTACGTCGCCATCTTCTCCGCCGGCACCGGCATTCCTTACGGCAATTCCATTACGGAAGGCGATTCGCTGTGGGCGTTCAAGCTGGGCGGGACCTACAAGACCGCCTCGGGCAGCAGCGAGGATCCGACGCCCGCGCCGCTGACGATTCGCCGTCCGGTCAGCGGAAACGCAGTGGAAGGCAGCACGGTGAACAACACGGTCTACCTCGCGCGACAGTCCAGGACGACGGACACCGCCGCCGCGCGCGATAGCGTCAACGCGGCCGGGATGAATCCGACGCATATGCGCGTCCCCGTGGGCACGACCGTCACGTTCCTGAATCCCGGAGCAGCGACCTTCCCGCTCTTCCCCAACGCGAAGCCGCACTGCGCGACGCAGTACTTCGAGGGGCTGTTCAATCGCAAGGTGAATCCGGGCGAGAGCTTCCAGTACACGTTCACCCGGGCCGGGGAATACTTCTTCAACGACTGTACCGACCCGCGGCCGACCGGCAAGGTCGTGGCCTACCTGACGCCGCAGGACGTGCCCAACGCTCTGCGCTTCACGCCGCGGACGCTGGACCTCGGTTCCGCGTCGGGTCTGTTCACCGACGTGCACGGCGTCGTCACCGCGCACTTCAAGATCCCCGCTGGCTACACCGTCGACGGCGGCGTCCAGCTCAAGACACCGCTGAGCACCACGCTGTTCGATGCGGTATCCACGAACGTGGAGGACGGGATGCTGGCGGCACAGTTCAGGAAGGCCGACATCGACAACAATATTCCCCAGGGCGACTCCGTTCCCCTCACGCTGACAGTGAACGTCATCCAGGGGGGACAGCAGAAGCAATTGACGTCCACGGCGCTGGTGAGGGTCACCAAGTAGCAAGATCGCTGCGCACTCGAGGGGCCACGGCCCCTCGTACTTACGGCATGGCAACGCCCCGCAATTGCGGGGCGTTGCTTTTTCTAATGCGGACGGTAACGCTTGATGCCGGTGCACTGCGACGGACAGCACTTCCATGACCGCGCAGCGAGGTGATTGGGCTTGGGATCCGAGGGTCCACGGGCGGGTTGGATATCCGTCGGCTTGACGGTCGTACAACGCATTGGTGCTAGGACCCGGATCACGCAAAAAAAGACCCGGAGCCACTGTCGTGGGTCCGGGCCGCTGTCCGAGCTGCAGGCTTCGTCAGCCTGCACGCATCACTCGTGCTACCGCTGTCTGTGATCCGGGGTGCAGAACTCCGTGTTGCCCATCGCCGACAGGATGGCTTGGACCATCAGTTTCTTGAACTGGGCTTGGCCGGGGAATGACGAGCCGTCGACGAATGCCTGGGCATCGTGCCCCAGCGTCGTGACCCATACCCGGCCGCCGTCGTAGTACTGGCACCACGCGACGGGATGAAACTTGCCGTGACCCGGGTGATCATTGCTCAACGTTAGTTGCGAAGAGTCGACGGTGAGAAGGAATTTCACCTTGGTCGGGAACGGCCGCAGGTTGTACCACTCGTCCCGGAAAGGCCAGGTCTCCGGCAAGCCGGCGGTCGAGGGGTCTTTCGCCACCACCTTCACCGTCCCATCCTGGTTCGCGCCGTGGTTGTAGTAGTTGGCGTTGCCGAGCAACCCTTCGTAGTACGGCCAGTTATACTCGGTGCCGAACGCGTTGTGGATGCCCACGAATCCGCCGCCTGAGCGCATGAATTGCCGCAATGCCGTCTTGGCGGCATCGAGGTGCGCGTTGGTGGAGGTATTGACCGCCGAGGTCGGGGAGATCGCCGTGCCGTGCTTCCAGAGCGTGTCCCGCGTCGGGCTCAGGAAGATCACCGCCTTATAGTTGTCCTGGCCCGGGCCCAACTGGCCGGAAAGGGTGTTGACGTCCTCGGTCCAGTTGACCTCCACGCCTACCTCAGCCATCCACTGGATGATCGCCCGCTGCGCGACATTTTGCGTCGCACTGAGCGGCGGGTTCAGCCCGGTAGCGAGCGCGGGATTGATGTTGGCGTGGCGCGGCCCGGCGGTGCGCGAATAGATCAACACCCTGTTATCGCGATTGGCGACCCAATTGTGGTAGCAGATCGGGTCCGTACCACGGCAGACGCCGTAGTCGGGGTCGCCCGCGATCCTGGGGTCGTTCATGTCAGGTGTCAGACCGCTGCTCGTGTCCAACTTGCGATTGTTGTCGCCGTTATCCGCTGCCGGCGCGGTGGTTGCAAAGCTCCCCAATAGGACCAAGGCGGACGCCAAGGCCGTCGCTGCGCGTGCGCGCATCGTTCTTTCTTCCCTGATCATGATTTCTCCTCGGTGTGTTCTTGAGAACCCTAACGGGTTCTATATAGCAGCGGGTCCACCAAAACGTCAGCGGGTGGTTGCTTTGGTGCGCCGGGAAAATACAACATCGTTCTTGT
>Ga0315910_10002766_pt1 | contig 15174 bp, 12 predicted proteins | sample EdamamesoilMG_FD_204470 | JGI IMG/M metagenome (GOLD analysis project Ga0315910, IMG submission 204470) | Garden soil microbial communities collected in Santa Monica, California, United States - Edamame soil | ecosystem: Environmental > Terrestrial > Soil > Garden | place: USA: California...
GACGAACCAATGTTCAGGCAAGTCCACCGTGCAGTCCTGCGGAAATCCCACCTTTGCTCAACCCTCGCAACCACCATGCCGGACACAAATAACTCGGCGGTCCGCGCTCCGAGGGGCGGTGTGGGTGCGATTCAATTCGCTGCGTTGCGGGGTGAGGTCACGGGAGGCTGTTTCTTTTTCTTGGTCGTAGGAGTTGCCGGAGCAGGGGGGGCTTTTTTCCAGGTTTCGATTCTTTTTTTCAGGTCATCGAGTTCCTTGCGCAGATCGCGGTCGGATTTCTGAAGGTCGAGAACTTCCTGCCGCAGATTCTTGAAGTCGTCCACGGGCCGGCGGGCGGCGCGCAAATCTGCTACGGCTCGTGCGGCGGCGGTTCGCTCACGACTTTCGCGAGCGGCGTTGGTGAATGTCTGCAACACGGCGATGGCTTTGGGATCGCCCAGCGTGCCGAGCGCGTTGATGCTCGCCAGTTGAACGGCGCGTTTCTTTGAGTTCACGTGGCCGATAATAAAGTCGCGCACGTCATCCTTCTTCTCCTCGTTGCGCGCAAGATAGCCGAGCGCGCCGAGGGCTTGGGCGAAGCCGCGACTGGTGTAGGCGGCCTCGCGTTTGAGTAGGGAAGCGAGCAATGGCGCAATGTAAGCCGGGTCATCCTGCAAGCGCATCGCATCAATGGCGGCGACCGCCAGTTCGTTGCGGAAGGACTCGGACTCGAGGAATCTGAGCAGCGTTGCCTGGGTTTCCGGTTTCGCGTAGCCGGCCAAGTTTTCGACGGCGACAGCAAGAATGGCGGGATTTTTTTCGGTTTCCAGCACGCTGCGTGCAGACGCATGGGCGGTATCGCGGTAGAAATTGCCAATGTCGCTCACCACCTGACGGCGAACGCGCGCATCGGGTTGCTTCGTGGAGGCGAGCAAAGCATCGAGCGCCTCGTCGGTGTGGATGGAACGCAGCGCCCGGGAGGCTTCAATGCGCACGCCGTAGAACGGATCTTCTCCCAAGGAACGTTTCAGTTTGGCGACAGTATCCTTGTCCTTCCGGTTGCCGAGTTGATCAACAGCGAGCAGCCGTCCGATGACGTCCGTTTGGTTGGTCAGTTGGGGGCCGAGCATCGCTGCGGGCACGGGGAACGAGACTTTTGCGAGCAGCGTAAGGTCTGGATCTAGCCGCGCAATCCGGGGCGCGGATTCCAGCGGGAAGTAAAAGTCCTCCTCCTTCATAGCGACCTGAATCGTTTGATCCTTGACGCCAAAATCTCCGGTGAACCGAATGGTCAGTGGAAATGAGAACAGCAACACATTGTCGCTGACACGTTGGACCTGCCGGATGGAGATTTTTGCGAGCTTGGTGGTTTCGTCCCACGAATAGGTGGCGTCGAGTTCGGGATGGTGCGCGTGGTAAACCCATTGATCGAAAAACTGGTCGTAGGAGCGGCCGGTCTGTTCCTCGATGACCGCGCGTAAATCGTCTGTCACCACATTGCCGTGCTGATGCCGTTCCAGGTAAATCTTGATACAACGGCGGTAAAGTTCCTCGCCCAGTTGAGAACGCAGCATGTGCAACACCCAACTGCCCTTCGGGTAGGCGAGATAACCGAACATCTCGCTCGGCGCGTTGTACGTCCGGCGTACGATGGCGTTTACGTCGTTGCTCATGCCGGTGATCTGGCGGCTGCGACCGTAGAGTTCATATAACATCGCGTCGCGCCCGTTCTTGTGCCCGTTGTAAAGGGTCTGGTAATAGGTGGCAAAGCCTTCGTTGAGCCAGATGTGACTCCAGTCCTTGCAAGTGACGAGATCACCGAACCATTGATGTGCCAGCTCGTGGGCGACCAGTCCCTCGCTGGTGCGGATGTTCTCCGAGTCGGCGGAAAAGAGCGTGCTTTCGTTGAGCGTGGTGGCGCTGGTATTTTCCATCCCGCCCGCGACAAAATCGTACACGCAAATCTGGTCATACTTCACCCACGGATACGGCACGCCAATTTCATGCTCGAAGAATGCCATCATGTCTTTTGTGCCCGCGAAGGAGTTCGACGCATACCCAATCCTCGAAGCAGGCGCGTAGAACGCGAGCGGGAGGTCCTCGTATTTGTCCTCAATCTTCTTGAAGTAACCGGCGCACAACGTGACGAGATAGTTCACATGCGGCTTCTCCTGCGTCCAGTGAAACGCCGTCAAGCCGGTGGCGGCATCCTTGGTTTCGGAAACCAATCGGCCATTTGAAATCGCGGTCATGTCGGATGGCACGCGGCAGGTGACTTCCGAAGTGAACATGAAATTTGGCGCATCCAGGCATGGATACCAATGCCGTGCTTCGATCTGTTCGCCTTGTGAGAACACGTGCGTGTCGCCCTCCGGATAACCCATCTCCGGGGTCCGAAAATAAATCCCCTGCGCCGGTTCAGCCCGATAAGTGATGGTGACACTCGCTTCCTTGCCGGGCGCGATGACTTCCGCGAAGGTGATGATAATATTCTCGTCGGTGACCTGGTGGCTCTGGATATGTTCCGTGCCGGCAATGGAATCCACCTTGAGATCCACCGCGTCGAGTTTGAGTTCGCGGAGCGGCGTGATGATGGGCCTGAAGCGAATGGTTGCCTTGCCGACGAGGATGCGCTGTTTGAACTCCGGCGTGATATCCAGCGCGAGATGGAGCACCTGCACCTCGCGGTCCGGCGCGTAGCGGCGGCCCGACGGCGCGTCGGTCGCCGCGAGATAGCGGGCCGCGCCCAGGCACTCCAGTTCGGTGGCGACGGTTTCCGCGTGCGCGGTCGGGATCAAACAGCAGATGAGGCTGGCGACGATGAGGAGGTGGATGCGATTGCTCATGGGTGATTCGATTGCCGCGCAATATCTCAGAACGATGGCGCAGGCAAAGCCTGGAATTCGATCGCGGTCTTGGTTGCCATTGCCCCGATTTGGTGGATTGGGATTGTGTAAATGCATCTGCTTGTTTCACGGCAGGTTCTCGAGCAACACGAATTTACCAGGAACGATCGCATTCACCATCTTCCTCCGGAGAACGTGAGCGGCATGATGCGTGCTTAATTTCCACTCGTTTCTGCCACTGCCGGCAAGAATCTCATGAAGAAAGTGCAGTCACCTCCCGAACAGGCGACACGCTGTCACCGCGTGTTGCGGCTGTTTGTCTTGCTGCTGGCCGGGTTGATGGTGGCATTGGTAGCCGAGCGGTGGCGAGGCCAGTGGGCATTGAGCAGTTGGAAACGTGAGTTGGCGGCTGGAGGTGAGATCTTTGAAGCACAGCGACTCTGGCCTCCGGCTTCTGAGTTGAACTTGGAGTTCTTAAACGATTTGACCCAAGTGACTGGCACCATGCGGGTGGATTTGGTTGATTACGCCGGTCAGATCGCGGGCTTCATCATGGAGACCCCTGGCAGGTTTCGGCGAGGCAGCCAGGAACCCCGGCCCCCACGGCCCCGCAACGACGGCCCGACCAATAAGTGGCAGGCATTGGATGAACTGATTCAGCAAAACCAGGCCAGTTTGCAGTCCTTGCGCGAGCTGATGAAACATCCGCCGCCCACGATGGGCCGCGACATTGCGAGAAGTCTGGAGGAAGACTCATCGCCAAACTTGGTTGCGGTTCGGGTCGGCGCCCAAACGCTGCACGTCGCGGTGATGAATGCCCTGCATAAAGGTGACCTCGAAATGGCTGTGCAGGACCTGGGGACACTTTTGGCTTTTGCGAAGCTATATGAGCAGGACCCGTCGCTGGTGAACTACATGGTGCGGATTGCAATCATCGGTCTTAGCGTTGATGCTTGTTGGGATGCTCTCCAGGCCGATGGTTGGACAGAGCCTCAACTGGCCGCACTCCAGCAGGAGTGCCTGGACACCGGCCGTCTGCTTTTGCAGTTGCCGCGAACCATGGAGGCCGAGCGTGCGGGGCGGCTTTATGGCTGGCAGTATTTCCGCTCGCACTCTTACCAGTCTTGGCTTAACCGCCATCGGGAACTCTTTCAATCTATCGGCATGGGGCAGATGATCCCAGAAACCGCTCCCCCTTTACGACAATGGTTCGTTCATCCCCTCTGGAGCTTCGTTTGGGCGGACCAGGAGGAACTGGAATACTTGCGCCAATCGCAACTGGAACTGACGATCTTGCGGGAGGCCGCCCGACAGAGGTCCTGGCTACAGTTGAATCAGCAAATGGCCGCACACCACCAAGGCTATCAGCCTCCTACGGCCGTGTGGCGTTTCTACATGCAGTTGCCCCTTATGGACCGCTTCCCAGAGGTCGTCGGTTCTGCCAAAGTTCCGGAACCGGCTTATCCCTATCCGAATTTTTTAAGAGCCTGCTCAACCACCATGCAGAATCTGACGCAGCATGAGTTGGTGATCACAGCCTTGGCGCTCAAACGGTATTCCTTGAAGCATGGTCATGCAGCTGTCCATCTCGGCGTCCTCGTACCGGAATTTCTGAACGCCCTGCCAACGGATTTCATGGATGGTCAACCGCTACGCTATCGGATGAAACCGGACGGTGCGTTCGTTCTGTATTCTGTGGGTGCGAACCTGCAGGACGACGGAGGTGACTTTGATTCAGAATCCACGAAGAACCAATGGGAGGAGGCTTCACCCTGGAACGGGAGGGACTGGGTCTGGCCTCAAAGTGGGGCGGGTGAGAAGGATTCTCAGGTTTCCAGCCTCGGGCTGCAAAGCCGCCGCAAGTGAGCCACCATATCAATGGGCTGCCCCGCGCCACACCTTCGTCCTATAACGCGACGCGACTTTCCGGAGGTGTTGCTACTTGGTAAGCCATCCAAGCGAGGCACCCTGCCGCGAGTGCGATTTCAAATGCGGAATAGGGAGAATCACTTTTCGCCAACGGCAATGAGCTTCTTCTGCGTACGGAAGAACAACGTGCCGCCAGCAATCGCCGGTGTCGCCATGCAGATTTCACCGAGGTCATTCGTTGCAGCAATGGAAAACTTTTCGCCCACGGGCACAACCACCGTCTTGCCCGTTTCACCGGCAAAGTACAGATGCCGTCCGTCCGATACTGGCGATGCGGTGTAGCCTTGCGCGAGGCCGAGCCGTTCACTGAAAAAAATCTTGCCGGACTTCGCGTCAAAGCAAGTGACCACGCCGGCATCCGAGCAGCCATAAACATAATTGCCGACGGCAATCGGCGTTTGCATGTAGTTGCCCTGGCGTGGATGCACCCACGCGATAGCCGCGTTCGTGCCGTCGGGAGACGGATGCGTAATGTCGCCAGTCGCTTCAGGTCGAATGGCCCGCATTGGGCGCAACTTGCCGTGGGCGCTCGTCAGATAGATAAGTCCGTTCGCAAAAATCGGCGTTGGCACGGGAATATCGCCACCGCCATCAAGTCGCCAGAGTTCTTTCCCGTCTGCAAAGGCGTATCCACCAGAATGATGCCAGCCGTTGACGACGATTTGCTTGCGGTTGCCGGCCTCCACGATTGTCGGACAACTCCAGGTCGGCACGTCGGTGCGCGGCGTGCGCCACAACTCGCGACCGGATTACACCTCGAACGCCGCCAGGAATGAATTGGTTTGGACGTCGCATAGTACAATCACTTTGCCGTCATCGATAATGGGTGAACTGCCAAACCCCCATTGCGCGGATGGCACGGCAAAGAATCCAGAATCCATCGGCCCTAAATCTTTTTTCCACAGAAGTTTTCCGTCTGGGTCGAAACAGAACAACCCTTCCGAACCGAAGATCGTCACAACGTGGCGACCATCGGTGGCTGGCGTGGAGTTGCAATGCGTGGCTTTGGTGTGGCGTTTCACCTTCGGGCTGGCTTCGTGGCCGAGCACATTCCACAACACTTTGCCGGAAGATCGCTCCAGCGCGATCAGCCGCCACTGTTGCGTGCCGCTTTCCTGTACGGCGTCGATGTCGCCGTAAAGTCCGATCTTCAGTTTGGTGTCGCCTGGTCCAACCACCGTCGCCACGTAAATGCGGTCGCCTGAAACGATGGGGGCAGCGTGCGCCAGACCTGGCAGCGGCGTTTGCCAGCGGACGTTCTCGCCCGACTCGATATTCCAGTGCGTCGGCAAAACCTTCGTGGCATCCACTCCACTGGCCTGCAGACCGCGAAACTGCGGCCAGTCCGCGGCGTGACTGCCCAGGGCAACGAACGACAACAACCAGCCAAAGGCCAGACCTCGCGCGGAACGCAGTGGAATCATGGCCTAATCAGACTGCAACGGTGACGCGTTGGCAAGTCACTCGTCACTCATTACTTGTCACGGTTCCGGAGCCGAAGCCACAGCAGACCGGGCTTTGACCCTCACGGTTCTGGTGCAAATTCGGGCGAGGCAACCAATCAAACGATGCGAAGCCGAATCTCCCTGGTCCACCCGTGAAAATCAAAAGCCCCTCGCTGTCAGAACAGCCGAGGGGCAACGGTGTTGAGCCGATGGCTTACTTCGCGACCTTGCCAGTGAGCCCGGCCGCGTGGAGCGCTTCAATGACTTCCTTGTCGTTGAAATCGCCGGTGACTTCGAATGTCTCGGCATCCTTCTTGGCCGTGTGTTCCTTTACGCCAGAAACGGACTTCACGGCCTTGTTCACGGCGGAGACGCATTTACCACAGCAAAGATGCACCCCTTCCAGTCTGAGTGATTGAACCTTTTTCCCTTTAGCACCGGTGTCAGCGACCATCTTGACGCTGGCATCGCCGCTCTTGCCAAAGTATCCGGCCGTCACCAACGCGTCGGCGGCTTTCTGGACGGTGGCCGTGTCCGGACCGGTAAGACTCACCGTTTCGGCATCCGCGTCGACGGATGCGGTCGCACCCTTGACCGTGGCAACAGCCTTTTCAGCGCCCGTCACACAACCTTTACAACACAAATGTACGCCGGTGATTTTGGCCGTCACATCGGCGGCCTGGACTGAAAGAGTCAGGGCGCAGGCAGTCATAATGGAAACAAGGGAGTTTTTCATAAGTTCACTTTCGTTGGTTTGTGAATTGAGCTTACTCAAAGGCCAGTTGAAAGCAACGCAGCAAAGAACCAACACCTCGACGTGTAGGAACGTCTTCCACCGCGTCCCAAACTTTTGAAAAAAAGAGCATTTCCGCTTTCCACTTTTCTTGTTTCCCGTTGGGGCAAGCATCCTCGCGGGCCGTCAGCGATCTGCCAACTTCCATCCTCCACTCTCGGTCTTTTCTGCCGACTTGACCCCCGACACGATTCCGGCGCAAATAAGCCGGAATCAGATTATGTGCGCACCAAAACTAAATACCCTCTCCATCGTTGCGTCCTTTGCCCTCGCCTCGCTTTTTACCGGCTGCACCACCGCGCCGCGAGTGGGTTCATTCGCTCCACGCGTCGGCGATGAAATCGTCATCGCCGGAAAATATGTTCACACGGGTACGCCGGTGGTGTTATGGACCGATCCGGGCGGTTACGATGCCTATCGCGTCGAGCGCCGCTTCGCGCCGTTCGAGAAATCGGATTGGAAAACTTCCAGTGAAGAAGTCCGCGATCTCGACCAACCCAACCGCTACAACCTGCGCCGTTCCGGCCTCACGACCAACGAAGTCGAACGCGTGCGCGGCGGCGGCTGGGATTTGCCCACGCTGCAACGCGTCATCGACCAATTCGTGTTGCATTACGACGTCTGCGGCGTCAGTCGGCAATGCTTCAACGTTCTGCACGATCACCGCGGACTGAGCGTCCATTTCATGCTTGATCTGGACGGCACCATTTACCAAACGCTCGACGTGAAAGAACGCGCCTGGCACGCGACCACTTCCAACAGCCGTTCTGTCGGCATCGAGATCGCCAACATGGGCGCGTATGGCCGGGAGGAGAACAGCCCGCTCGAACAGTGGTACGCCCGGGACGCCGATGGCCGGACGCGCATCACAATTCCCGAACGCCTTGGTGACGGTTGGATTCGTACGCCGAACTTCGTGGGCCGCCCGGCGCGTAATGAGGCCGTCGTCGGGGAAGTCCAGGGCCGCACGCTGACGCAGTACGATTTCACCCCCGAGCAGTATCGCGCCCTCGCACATCTCACCGCCACGCTGTGCAAGGCGCTTCCCAAAATCAACTGCGACTATCCCCGTGACGAACGGGGCCAACTCATCCGGCGCAAGCTCGATGATGAAGCGCTGGAAAAATTCCAGGGCATAATCGGCCACTACCACATCCAGACCAACAAGACGGATCCAGGTCCGGCGTTGGATTGGGACCACGTGATCAACCGCGCGCGCAAGTTGATGGGCGGCGGTACGGACACGAGCCTCGGCCACATGCGCCGCGAGGATTGAATTCTGACACCAGCTAAATCGGATCCTTTGCAACCGGCAGGTATTTGAAGTTGCCATTTGCCTTTTTCGCTTCGAGATGAAAATCACGCGGACCAAGCATGGCCTGCGAATGAGCCAGCACGGGGTCGTGATCAGCGAACTGCGCACCACGCCGGGGCCGACGCACAGCGTGTTCGATGTGCTGGCTGCGTTGATTGCCGTGCTCGCGCCCGCCGGCCGTGTGGGAGTTCTGGGTTTCGCCGGCGGCGGCATGATGGCGCCGTTACGCCATCTCGGCGTCGAAACTAGGATTGAATCAGTTGACCTCGACCCTGCCGGCTACGTTCTCTTCCGCCGGCATTGCTCTGCGTGGGCGCACTTTGTAAACTGGCAGCAGGCCGACGCCCTCGTCTGGCTGCGGCAACAACCTCCCGATTTCGGTCTGTTGCTGGATGACTTGTCCGTACCCGGGGATGGTGACGTTTTCAAACCGGCCATCAGTTGGCTCGAACTGCCTGCTTTGATCCGGCGTCGGCTGCGACCGGCCGGCGTCGGGATTTTCAATATGCTGCCCCCGGCAGCGGGTGGGTGGCATTCTCCCTTGGCACGTTTGGTTGCCGGGTTTCCCGCCACCCGGATCATTGAGCTTGCCGAGTTTGAGAATCGAATCCTGATTGCGGGCGCTGCTCTGCCCTCCGCTCGTGCGTTAAGCGCGCGGATGCGCGGCGCGCTGCGGTTGCTTCGCTCCCGGCAAGCCGGAAGGATTCAAGTGCGGAATTATTCCTGAACGATTCCTTCAGCGAACCGGTCAACGGACTCTAATTCGGCGCCGCTGTTCCCGTTGCAGTCGCCTCGGTCGGCGTGGGATCTTCCCGGGATGAGAGCGGAACGATCGCCCGTGGCAATCGCTCGTTGCGCAACCACGCCAGGACCGGCAGCGACAGTTCGTTGAAATAGTAAGGCACCGACTCATGCGACGCCTCCGGCACCACCAACAGTTCACTGCCGGGCAAGGCCTGTGCGTAAAGTTTCCGCACTTCAGCCTCCGGACTGATCTTGTCTCCGCCGCCCGCCACGAACAGCGCTGCCACCGGTTGCCGTGCCAAAACGGTGGACGGGTCCAGTTCCTCCGGCGGCACCTTCAGCAACGCGGGCAGGTGTTTCAACCCCTGGCGGGGAAACCAGCGCGGCAGCCAGTCCGCGTACTCGTGGTAGATGTTCACCACGACATTCGACAGGACCGCATAAGGCGCGATGGCCACCGCCCGTTCGATGCGCGGATCGCTCGCCTTCAATCGCAAGGCCAGCGTGCCGCCGAAGGATTCCCCGAGCGCCGCGACCGGGCCGGCCACCTGGCCTTCGCGTGCGAGTTGATCCAGCAACTGGCTCAGGTCGCGCGTTTCCTGAATGCCATAGTAAATGCGGTTCCCGGTGGACTTGCCATGCCCGCGCAGATCCACCAGCACACAACGCCAGCCGTCCTGCGCGAGCCGCATGGCCCAGGGCGACATGGCAAATTGCGCCATCCCGTAGCCGTGCAACAGCAACACGGTGCCGCACGGTTGGGCCGTCCATTCATTGGTCGGGCCGGTGAATTTGAATCCAAACGAAAAATGATAATAGGGCTGGCCCCGTTTCATCCAGTTGGTTATGGTGGTGGTAAAATTGTAATTCGCCGGTTCGATGATGCGATAACGCAGCCGCGCCGCCGGCGGACCCACCTCCACGTAATGCGGTGGAAAATTGGTGAGGAAAATCTCGTCAAACGCCAGTTCGACCCGGGCGGGTGGACTGAGCCACCGGGGATAGGTATTGGGCGACTGTGCCATCCGGCGCGCCACAAAACTGCCACAACCGGAAGCGGTCAGTGTCAGTACGAGAACCAGCGCCAAACGAACCAGTGCCGCCGCCCGTCGGGCAAGCCTAGTGGTCAGCGCGAGCGATGGAGGACTGCTTTGTATTGGCTCCAGGCGGCTCATAAAAATAAAGCTCGGCGGTCATTCGGTCTGCAATTTAATGATGCCAAACCCGGTCCGAATGTGCAAAGTATTCGTTGCCAAAAGGCCATTTGTACGTGCATTGGCGGGTGAGATGCTTTAGCTCGCAACGGGAATGCTGGCAAGTGGTTTGACGGGCTTTGACGGGCTGCGGCTCAACTTTGCGAATGGTCACCCACGCTACAGCAAGATGCCCGCAATCGTCGCCGACAGGTAGGTGGCGAGCAATCCACCAATCATCGCGCGGACGCCGAGCCGGGCCATGTCGCCACGGCGTTCGGGTGCGAGTGAACCAATCCCGCCGACTTGAATGGCGATGCTCGCTACGTTGGCGAAGCCGCAGAGCGCGTAGGTGGCAATGGTGTAACTGCGCGCATCCACCGTGGCCGCATTCAGCGCGGTGTAGCCGATGAACTCGCTGAGCACGATGCGCTGGCCCAGCACGCTCCCAATCGCGCCGCAATCGTGAGCTGGCACGCCCATCAGCCACGCAAACGGTGCGTTGAGCCAGCCGAGCATGGCCTGGAGTGAAATCGGTGTGGCGACGCCGGCTTGTTGTTGCGGCCAGATGATGAGGAAATTCACCAGCGCCACCAGCGCGATGAACGCGATAAGCATGGCAATGACGTTGATCGCCAGCGTCATTCCGTCGCTGGCCCCGCGACACAACGCATCCACGCTGTTCACCGTGGTGCGCGGCGGGTCTTTGACCTCACCACCGGCGGTTTCGCTAACTTCGGTTTCCGGGACGAGAATTTTTGAGATGAGCAGCGCGGCGGGTGCGTTGAGTACGGAAGCAGTTAGAAGATGTCCCGCCACTTCGGGATGTCCGGCTTGCGCACCGAACGCCGCGTAAACGGCCGCCACACCACCGGCAATGGTCGCCATGCCGCCGGTCATCATGCAGAGCAACTCGCTGCGCGTCATGCGCGGGATGTAGGGTTTGATGAGCAGCGGCGCTTCGGTCTGGCCCATGAAAATGTTCGCTGCCGCTGACAACGTTTCCGCGCCGCTCGTGCCCATGGCTTTGCGCATCACCCAAGCCATTGCATGGACAATTCGTTGCAGCACACCCCAGTGGTAAAAGAGTGACGACAGCATCGCCACGACGATGATCGTGCCCATGATGAGGATGCCCAGCACCAGCCCGTTTTGGGGACCGAACGATTGCGACAACACTTCGCCATTCGCCAGCGGGCCGAAGACGAACTTGTTTCCTTCCGTGGCAAAGTCCGCCAGCTTGCGGATGGCGGCGCCGGTGAAATCGAACACCGTGCGGCCCGGAGCGGTTTTGAGAATCAGAATCGCAAACGCGAACTGCAATCCGAGTCCCCAAAGCACTGTGCGCCACGGGAAACGATTGCGGTTCGAGGAAATCGCCCAAGCCAGGCCCAGAAACGTGATCAGTCCCAACACGGCGACCAGCTTGAGTTGCATGACGCGGACAGTAGGCGCTCGGGCGGCGGGAGTCGAGTGTGGAGCGCGGCTGCGCACAAAGCGCCAGCGCAACGTGTCAGTGAATGCGGAACGCGCCTTGAATCCGGATTGGTGGCGTCAACTGCTGGCCATTCGCTGTTGACTCGTGAATCTTCCGCACGATGTCCATTCCTTTGACGACCCGTCCGAATGCGGCGAAGCCCTGGCCATCTGGATTACGTTTACCTCCAAAGTCCAGTTCGGGCTGGTCGCCAATGCAGATGGAGAAACTGTCCTGCGCCGTGTCCGGCCCGTTGCGCGCCATGCTGAGAGTGCCGTCCAGATGCTTGAGGCGAGTGTCGCGTGTGCGTTCCAACAGGATGGGCTGGAACAACTCATTTTGCCGCGATGAAACAGCCTTCGCCTGGATGACCTGAATCTTCACGTCGTTCGTCGGCTGATTGGCGAGCGTCACCGTGCGGAAGAATTCGCCGTCGCGATAAAATCCTTCCAGCACGTAGCGCAGAAAATTTGTCACGGTAACGGGCGCTTGCGTGGCGAAGAGTTCCACCTCGATCTCGCCCAAGGAGGTCTGCAATTGCACGCGCGGCTTTTCTGTTACGGTCGTTTGCCGCCAGCGGAAGCGGGGTGATTGCGCGGGATCAAATCCGGCGAGATGTTCCCGCTCGGCGGCGGGCCGATTCATGGGCTTCACGTAGCGCCACGGGATTTCGCCGAACACTTCCGCGCACAACGCGGCAAGTTCGGGGTCGTATTCCTTCAACTCGACCCGGGTGTTGACGTGATTATGCTGCGCGTCGCTCTCGCGGTTATTGTCGAACCAACTTTGCGCGCCCTCCGCCCAGTACTCCTCGACATCGGTCGCAGCGTAGGTGCGTTTCCACAACCCGGCATCCATCGCCTGGCGATACGCGGCGCGCACACGATCCTTGAACGCCGGATCAATCGCGCGCATGCCGACGTTAAGCACCGCGTGCGCGAATTCGTGAACGAGGATGTTTTCGGTCGAATAAGGATCGCCGGGGAAGTTCAGCAGATTTTCCTCACCGCAACTGGCGATGCGCCCGCCCAGCCCGCGTGCGCGGCGGTCCCAATAAACCTTGGGCGTGCGGTGCGCCTGCTCGGGCACGTCGGTGGTGTATTCATTGTGCGCCATCACGACGAGGCGAGCGCGGTTTGTGGCCATGATTGGCAGAATCTCGGGCCGGTGCGCCAGCATGTGCAGCAAAACCCAGCGCGCCTCGAGCATCGCATGATCGGAAACGTTCGTTGAGCCCAGCACGGGCAGTCCGCCGGCATTGAGATGCTTTTGGTAGAACGGCGGGAGGTTCAGGAACGCGCGGACGGATTCTGGGACTGGTGCAACTTCGGACTGAACGCTTGGCGAGGATTCACGAGACGAGGCACAACCAGCTTGGAAAAGAGCGAGTGATCCTGCGGCGACCGCCAGCAGCACAGCGGACGAAAGCGAATGCAGTTGGTAGGTCATCGTGGCCACATTCGCCGGCAGATGGTCAGGCTGCGACCGATGTGCGCCGGTTGGAGGCTCGTTTTAGGCGGCTCACTTGTTTCCCGTTACCATTCACCTTGCCCTTGTGACCATTGCCATTGCGCGGCGGCTGGCGCATTAATTCCTCAATTTCCTCCGGCTCGATCGGAATGTCGGCCATCAAGTCCACGGGGCCTTGCTCGGTCACCAGCACATTGTTTTCGAGGCGCACGGCCAGGCCTTCCTTGCGGATGTAAATGCCCGGCTCGACGGTCATCACCCAACCAGCTTGCATGGGCTTCGTGGTGTGCGCGACGTCATGTACGTCCAAGCCGAGTGGATGACCGACGCCATGCATAAAGAATTCCTTAAATGCCGGATGATCCGCGGATGGTTGCTTGATCTGCCGGGTTGTAATCAGGCCCAAGTCCACCAGTTCCTTCTCGACGAGTTGCTCTGCTTCGTTTTGCCAGTCTTTGGGTTTCTTGCCGGGCACAAGCCCGCGGGAACATTCGCGCAACACCCGCAGCACGGCGCGATAAACCTGCAACTGCCGGCGCGTGAACCGTCGGTTTACGGGAATGGTGCGGGTCATGTCCGCGTTGTAGTTGGCGTAACTGGCGCCAACATCGAGCAGCAGGAGTTCTCCTTTACGGCACCGCGCCGAGTTGGCCATGTAATGCAGGCCGCATGCGTTCGCGCCTGACGCAATGATCGGCGCGTAGGCGAAGCGTCCGCCCTGACGGATGAACTCGTGTGCGAATTCCGCTTCGATCTCGGTCTCGGTAACATCAGGTTGCGTAAAACCCAACACCCGCCGAAAGCCAGCTTCCGTGATTTGGCAAGCCTGGCGCATCAGTTGCACTTCAGTTTCGGATTTAATCACGCGCAGCGTGTGCATCAACTGGGCCAGCCGCCGGTAATCGTGGAGCGGGTACCGCCGTTGCACGTCCGCCACAAATCGGGCCTCGCGCGATTCCACTTCAATGACCGCCCGCTTGTGCTCGTTGGTGTTGAGATAAACATGGTCGCATTCGCACATCAGCCGGTGGAACAGACGCGGAAAGGCGGAAAGCCACATCACATCCTGGATGCCCGTCAGTGCGCGGGCCTTTTCCTTGGTCAACTTGCGGCCTTCCCAGATTTCCAGTTCCTTGGTCGGCTCGCGAAGGAACAGGATGGTTCGATGCTTTTCATCGTCCGCATCTGGATATATCAGCAGCACGGATTCCTCTTGTTCGACGCTCGTCAGGTAGAACAAATCCGAGTTGGTGGGCAGCGAGAGCGTGCCGTCCGCGTTGGTGGCGGGGATGTCATTGGAATTGATCACCGCCAGCGAATTCGGCGCGAGCAACGCGCTCAGACGTTCGCGATTGGCGATGAACAACTGCGGATCAATTGATTGGTAGCGCATGAAATCTCTCCCCGGCCTAAATCGGCGCGATTGTGCCGAACAATCCGGGTGGCCGTCAATCATGTCCGCCGAACTTGTGAACCGGCGTCCGATCAGCCTGGCCACTGTGACACGATTCAAACGTTTCCCGTCGCGCCGGCCCATACATGAAATGCACCCCCGCCTATCCGGTTTCACCCCGACACCCGCGCCGCTTCATGAACGCATCAAGCCCAAGCTGGGCGGGTTTCCGTAATTGAGCGCAGGCGGCGTCCGTATTCCTTGTGCTTTGCAAGCACGATGACCAGTGGCCAGATTGAGGCGTGAAACGTCAGTCTTTTTTTGGCGATGGTGACGAGGAACTTCCCGCTGTTGGACCGCAGACCAACTCGGCCAACACGGCTTCAGCAAAGGCGCACTTTCCGCCCGCTGAAGCCATGACTGATCCAAAACCAACAACACGCGGGAAGAGTGTGAAGCCGTTGGCACCACCGGGCATTCATTATTTGAACGCCGCTGAAGGCTGGCTGGGATTGGGTGATTGTCATTCCGCCTTGGAAGAATTGCAGCACATTGATCTGGCGTTGCGTTCGCATCCGGATTTTTTCGCC
>Ga0315910_10002768_pt1 | contig 15170 bp, 7 predicted proteins | sample EdamamesoilMG_FD_204470 | JGI IMG/M metagenome (GOLD analysis project Ga0315910, IMG submission 204470) | Garden soil microbial communities collected in Santa Monica, California, United States - Edamame soil | ecosystem: Environmental > Terrestrial > Soil > Garden | place: USA: California...
ATGCGAACCGAATCCCGGCCCGGGCGGTTATGGTGTGGTGTTGTTGCATTCCAAGAAACGCGCCGAAGCCAGCGGTGGGTTTCGTAAGACCACCAACAACCGGATGGAAATCTTCGCCGCCATCGCAGGCCTCGAAATGTTGAAGCAGCCCTGCAAGGTTATTGTTCACAGCGATTCGCAGTATGTGGTGAAAGCCATGATGGAGGGTTGGGTGGCAGCGTGGAAACGGAAAAGCTGGTGGCGCACCAAGACCGAACGCCCGGAGAATGCGGATTTGTGGCAGCGGCTGGATGCGTTGTGCCAGACGCATCAGGTGGAATTCCGCTGGGTAAAAGGTCACGCGGGCAATTCGGAAAACGAGCGTTGCGATCAACTCGCTATGGCCGCCTTGCGCCAGCCCAATCTTCCCGTGGACGACGGTTACGAGAACAAACCCGAGACCGAAGGCGTCCGCCCCGACATGCAGGAAGGCGAACCGTGCCGGAAATGTTCAACGCCTGTCATCAAACAGTCATCGCGCAAGAAACCCAAAGGTGATTTCTACTACGAGTATTACCTGTGGTGTCCGAATTGCCAGACAACATACACTGTTGAATCCGCCAAGCGGTTGGTGGAGCAACCGCCGTCATTGTTGTGAGCCGTCCGTCGCGCCCCTTCATGGCGCTGGCTTTCATGGGGCTTCAACCCGGGCTATTATCTTGCGCCGCCTGACGGGGCTTCAATCGGGCTTCGCGCCAATTCGCAAAATTCGTATCAAGCCCTCCGCGTCTCCGCGTCACAGCGGTTTACTGCTCAGTAACCGTCGTCAGTTGATCCACGTTGATGTCGGTCACTTTCTGAATCGTTCCGCTCGGCCATTTGATTTCCACCTCGTCGGGCTTGGCGGCATTTCCGAGGCCGATGGTGACGGGCAGTTCGGATTGCGAAAAATAACTGCGCGTCGGCATGACCTGTCGCTCCAGGGTTTGACCGCCCACCCGCACCTTGATCATTGCACCGATTGCGCTGCGGTTGCTCTTGGTGCCGACAAGTTTCAAGCGGAGCCAGTGATGCCGCAGATTCTGGTCGTTGCGCAGGAGCAGCGGTGACCCGCCGGTCTGGGTGAGCACCACGTCCAGATCACCGTCGGAATCTATGTCGGCGAACGATGCACCGCGACCAACAATGGGCTTGAACAAATCGCTGCCGGCTTTTTCCGGCGAGACGGCGACAAAGCTTCCGCCGCTCTTGTCGCCGGCGTTCCAGAACAACTGCGCCGGTTGCCGGTAGTTCTGGCTTTTCTGAATCTTCGAGATTTCCTCCTCCAAATGACCATTGGCCGTGAGCAGGTCGAGCCGGCCATCCAGATCGTAATCGAAGAAGAACAGGCCAAACTTCAGGAGCAGCCGGCTGGCCGGGCCGATGCCTTCCGTGATTGCCTCGTCGGAAAAATTGGTGGGGGAATTCTGCTGGACGTAAAGCGCCGTCATCTCGTTCGCAAAATTCCCGATGCCGATGCCGAGCTTGCCGTCATTGCGGTAGCAGGCGGTGTCAATGCCCATCGCGCCGCGGGTGTTGCCATAGCTGTCGAACGCGACGCCGGATTGCGCACCGATTTCCTTGAACAGTTGCCCGCCGGCGCGCGATTGATTCAGGAACACAAAATTCGGGACCGTATCGTTGGCCACCACCAGGTCAATCCGGCCGTCGCGATCAATGTCCACGGGCGCGACGCCGAGGGTCTTGGCGGCGGGCACGCCGGTCGCGGGATTCTTCACCTGCAAACCGCTTTGCTCCGAGACCTCATTGAAACGGCCATTCCCGTCGTTGTGATAGAGGCGCGAGAACGCGCCGGCAAAATTCATGGGCTGGCCATACGCGCGGGTTCTTCCGTCAATCTTGAAGCCGACCTCGGCATCAATTTCGCGCGACCACTTCACGTAGTTGCCGACGAAGAGATCAGGTTTGCCGTCGTTGTCGTAGTCAACGAAGGCGGCACACGAACTCCAGTCATTGGTCGAACCGCTGACGCCGGCTTCGGTTGTGACCTCGCGAAACCTCCCCTGCCCTTCATTGTGGAAAAGATGGTTGCCCCCGACCGCCGTGATGAACACGTCGTCAAGGCCGTCGTTGTCGTAATCTCCGATGGCCGCGCCCATGCCGTAAAAGCTCACGTCCAGGCCCGAACCTTTCGTGGCGTCCGTGAAGCGTCCCCGTCCGTCGTTGCGATAGAGCGCCATCGTCGTTGGCGGCTTGCCTTCGGGAACTTGCCACGGCCAATAGGTGGAGTTGACGAAGAGCAAATCCTGATGGCCGTCCTTGTCGAAATCGAGGAACGCCACGCCGCCACCCATGGTTTCGGGCAGAAGCTTTTCGCCGTAGGCACCGTCGTTATGCACGAAAGCAATGCCGGCTTCTTTCGTGATGTCGGTGAATTTCGCCACAGGGATTTCAGCTTGTGGACGGTCAGGTGATACGGGCGCGTCGAGCTTGGTCACCTGCGCCGGCGGCGGTGCGGGTTTGCGTTTGAGGAGGAAAACCGTTCCGCCAAACAATACGCCAATGATCACAAGGACCAGGAGCGACCAGCGTACGGCCTTGCCGATGATCGTGTCGTCGGCGTGGGCTAATTCATCTTCGTCGTCGTGCGGTTTCGGGGCCGGCTCTTTGCTCATGGGTTGGTGCAAGTGCGTGTTTGATGGAGTTTGAGTTCAGGCGAATAACCCCTCACCCCGGCCCTCTCCCCTTCCGAAGGGGAGAGGGAGAACGTCGTCAGGCTTCCGACAAGGCCTCCGTCATAGAAAAGTCTGACGCCGATTCGGCAACCGCTGAAGATTGTGGACGACGCACTTTGCTGTTCCCTCGCCCCATCCGATGGGGAGAGGGTCAGGGTGAGGGGTTCGTTCGACTGCGTATTCACGGCTTCGCTGATGAGAATTCCTTAACACCACCGTCCAACTCCGGAGCGCCGCGTCTTTGCAACGGATAGATCACCGTCGCCTGCGCGGCCTGATTGGCCGCAGGATCGGCGCGGCGGGCGATGCTCACGGCGGCGTCCTGCGCGTTGTAGTCCGGCAGATACTTCTGGTGTTCTCGCCGATGCTGGGCCGCCTCCGTTTCCTCGCCCAGTTGCGAGTAAACCAAAGAGAGGGTGTAGTGCGCCGTCATATTTTCCGAATCCAGGGCCAGCGTTTTCTGAAACGTAGCAACGGCGAGGTTGAGAGATTCCTGCTGCCGCACCGGATTGCCCCGCTCCATCTTGGAACGTTCGTAATAGGTCTGGCCCAGCTCGTTGATGACTTCGTAGTCCTTGCTAAAATCGAAGCCGCGCCTGTCGAGTTCGGGATAACGATCTTCCAGGATGCTGCGGAATTCGGTGATCGCCTTGTCGAGAAAACCGTTCTGCTTGTTCACCAGCCCGTTGAACCACGCGACGATCCAGCGTGGCGCCGGCGGATTAAACTTCGCCGCGCGCTGCAACGCAGCGACAACATCCTCCAGCCGGCCCTCCTTGAAATAGACGCGAGCCAGATTCACGGGGCCGTCGGCGCGGCCAAGTTTCTCGACCTGCTCGAACGCTTCTGTGGCCTGGATCAACTGGCCTTTCTCCGCGCCGACGTTGCCTTCGAGGAAAAGTCCGATGCCATAATCGTTCCAGCGTTGCCACACGGGGATGTTGGAAGTCTGCGCGGCAATGGCCGCCAGTTGGGCTGCTTCCGAATTCACACCTTCGATCGGGAACGTGATCTTATCCGCAGCGATGGTGGTGATGGGCAGGTCGTTGGTCACGATGAACGGGGCGCCTTTGGCGTAATTCGTGTTGAACACGTAGTTCATGTAAATCGTGTCGAACTTGCGATATTGCAGCTTCACCTCGACCGTCAACGGTCCGTTCTGATCCTCCGGAACGACAAATTCATAATGCACGGCCTGGCCCGCACCCGGGGGGATCTGATGGTTGTAGAGCGGCGTGAAAATGTCCTGCGGGTTGCGGCGGTCAACGCGGTTGCCGTAACGATCCAACATGTAAACGTTCACAAAATGCGACCACGGGTCCACTTCCTTGTGCGGACCAAGCCCGCCATTGCGACCCACGGTTTTGTCGCCGCTTCTTAATGTCGTGTCAACCCACACTTCATTCGAGTCCACCGTGCCTTGCGTGAACGGATGACCCAGCTTGAGCGTGCGCAGGACGACCTCCAGCAGGTATCGTTGACCACGTTTAAGCGCCGGGACTTTGGGTCGCAGCGGCGCCGTGAGCTTGTCGTCAATCGAACCGCCTTCCTTGATTCCGAAGATGTCCACGCGCAATGTGCCTTTCAGGAATTCTTGGTGCGCCTTGACCGTGTTCGTGTCGCCGCGAATGTGAGCCACGCCGGTGTTGGCCGCCGGAAAAAGATGATTGTGAATGAAGCGCTCCGCAGTGTTCGTGGGGTTGAAGAAGTTCGCGCCGAAGTCCTTCGACTCCTGCAACGGCATGTGGCAGCCCGCGCAGTTCTGCACCGCCTGTTCCGGGTAGTAGAAACTTCGCGCCCCATGACCGGACACGCCGCTCAACAGATACGTGTCGTAGTGGTTTTGGCCGCGCATGAACTCTTTGTATTTGTTCAATTCCTGCGGGAGACTGACCTTGTGGCACGTCGAGCAAAATTCCTCCGTGCGCATGAACGGTTTCAGAAAAGTCTTCTTGTGGAACTCCGGCTTGGCCTTGACCAATTGTTGGTTGAGGTACTGCAAAGCGCGATTCGTGCTGTAAGCAAACGGATAGTGAATCGGCTCGTCAATCGTGTAGTCCGCGTTTCCCTTGGTGCTGTTGACGTGTGTGATGGCGTGGCACGCCGTGCAGGTGATGCCCGCGTGTGCGGTCGGGTGATTCACGTCGTCGAAATTCGGATCGTCAAACGCCCCGCTGAAGAACGGGACAACGTCGTGGCAACCGGCGCACCACCGCGCGGCTTTGACGTTGCCGTCGCGCTTGAGCGCGACCTGGCGGGTTTCGCGCACGCTGAACAGATACGGTTCGTTGTTGAAGGAGCTGAAACGGTGCGAACTGTGGAACCAGCCTTTGTAGGCGTCTTCGTGGCAGTTTAAACAGTAGTCATCCATCATCATCGTGCGCGCCGGGATGAAATTTCCCGTGGCCGTCCGGGCCAGTGAAGGTTCAAAGTACTTTTTCCCTTCCGCCGAACCGACCGGGTTTTTCTTTGGATGCGCCGAGTGTAAAACCACCATTCCTATCACGATAACACCAATCGCCGCACCCCAGCGCAAACCGAGCCGCCATTGGATGCGCGGCCCGGCGAGCCGGTGCAGGATGTAAAGCCACACCGCCAGAATCGGCGTGAGGACATGCGCCCAATAGGCCACCGACCGGGCGTTCGGGTCCTTCAGGCCAACGTTCTTGAATTGGAACATGTCCACGCGCATCAACAGCAGACCGGTGATGAGCACCACGAGGCTCGTGGCAAAGAGCAGGTAGCCGACTGTCACCGCGCGACGATTGGGCCGGTTGTGCGCATTCTTGATGTGGATGATTCCGAAAATGACAATCGGCAGGACGACCAGCAATCCGAGCGCGAGATGCGTCCCGAACATCACCATGTAAAACCAATTCTGGTAGGTGGAATTAGGATTGGTCTTGAGCCATTCGAGGTAAGTAATGGCGCTGAGATAAACCGAGTTGGCAGCGAGGACGGCCACCAAGCCGAAGATCACGTACAGCAGAACACGGAGGCGCGGGCCGATGGCGCGAACGTATTTCTGGCGTGGTGGGGGTTGGTTTTCGGCGCTATTCATCGCAGCAAGTCTTTTTATTACAAGGCAACCAGCCCGTCGCGCAAATCAGGTAATCAACGATCTAGTCGCCAAGGCGACAGGCTGCGACGCGCACATTACAGCACGAAGAATGTTTCTGGTGGCCATACAGCAATTAAGGAACATCAAACCCCGGAGGGGCTAGCAAATAGGGACGGGAAGCTGTAATTGAGGTACCAGCGGCTTGTGACACGGCGAGTCAGCCTGAACCCCTGTCATGCCTGGTGCAGAATACCGCAAGACCACCACCAAAGAACTGAGTGGTTTGTGTACCAAAGTCAGATGGGCTCGATGCTGTGTCCAAGACGGCCTTGCCCCGGTTTGATGGACTTGGAGTGAACGCAAGGAGTATTGGTATCTTTCTAGTTGAGTTGAGATTCAAAGTCCACAGGGGATTGGTGGCCGAAGGGGCTTTTGAGTTGTCCGCTCAAAGACAAATATCTTTTTCTGCTCCGTCCCAATCCGTACCTTGCGCGGGTGAATTTATCCGGCGGGCAATTGATTCAACTTGAGATTCAGGACATCGCATTTGGCGGCGAGGGCGTTGGCCGCATCGAGGAGTTTGTGGTATTCGTGCCGTTTGTGCTCGTGGGCGAACGCGTGGAGGCGGAGGTCACGGAGGTGAAGAAGAACTTCGCGCGGGCGCGACTGCGGCGGGTGCTGGTAACGTCGCCATTGCGGGTGGCGCCGGCGTGCGCGCATTTTGCCGCGTGCGGCGGCTGCCAGTATCAACACGTGGCTTATCCGGAACAGTTGCGGATGAAGCGCAAGCAGATCGCGGATTTATTCCAACGAATCGGCGGGATCAATCCGGAGCTGGTGGCGGAGGTGACGCCTTGTCCGCAGCCGTATGGATATCGGAATCGCATCATGATCCGCAGCCAGTGGAATAAACCGGAGCAGCGATTGAACATCGGCTTCGTGCGCTGGGATGGCGGGCTGGTGGAGGACGTGTTCGAGTGCAAGATCGCCGAGCCGGCGTTGAATGAGCAGATTCGGCACGTGCGGGCGCATCCGCCGCCCAAGGGTGGGATCAAGGTGGTGCTGCGGATTCCGCCGGCGGGCTGGGAGGTGCCGCGCGATTCATTCTTTCAGAACAATTTCTTCCTGCTGCCCAAGCTGGTGGAGACCGTGCGCGGGATGTTGCGGGATAATCACACCCGGCATCTGCTGGACCTGTATTGCGGCGTCGGGTTTTTCGCGATCGAACTGGCAGACGCTGTCGAGTCGTTCACGGGGGTGGAGTATGACCAACTGGCGATCAAGGCCGCCCGGCAGAATGCGGCGGCGCGCGGACGGACCAACGGCGAATTTGTGGCCGGCATGGTGGAGGAGGTTTTGCCCGGGTTGGTGCAAAAATTCTCGCCCACTGCGAGCACGGTGCTGATTGATCCGCCGCGGAAGGGTTGCCAGCCGCAGACGCTGGAATTGCTGCGCACTTTGCGTCCGGCGCAAATCATCTACGTTTCCTGCCATCCCGCGACGATGGCGCGGGACTTGAACGTTCTGTGTCGGGACGGTGTCTTTCAACTGGCTCGCGTATCGCCGCTGGACATGTTTCCCCAGACGCAGCATGTGGAATGCGTGGCCGACCTCCGGGCGGCGACGGGCGCAAACTAAACTTGCCAAGTCATCCGTCATCCATACAACTTGGCAGCGCATAACCATGGAAAATAAACTGAAAGCCCGCCGGGGTCAGGTCACTCAGCATCTGCCGTGGATTGCTGGCGGCGTCGCCCTGCTGGTCTATCTGCTTACGCTCAATCACTGGGTTTCGCTCCTGAACATGGCGCAGGTGGCGAAGATTTCAGGTTATTCATGGCAGTCGGAGGTATTCAATCCGGTTTACTTCCTGGTGACTTCACCGTTGCGGTTGTTGCCGGCAGCCTGGACCCCGGCGGCGGTGAATCTGTTGTCGGCGGTCTGCGCGGCGCTGGTGATCGGACTGTTGGCGCGGGCGGTGATTCTGTTGCCGCACGACCGGACGCACCAGCAACGGGAGCGTCTGACGAGCAGCACCGGATCATTGCGCGGGCCACTGGCATGGCTGCCCCCGGCATTAGCGGCGACGGTGGTTGGCCTGCAACTGAGTTTCTGGGAGCACGCCACGAATGGCACGCCGGACATGGTTAATCTGCTGCTGCTGGCTTACGTCGTGCGGGCGTTGATGGAGCACCGGGTCAGCGGGGAGGATTCCTGGTTGAGCAAGGCCGCGCTGGCCTACGGCGCGCTGATGACGAGCGACTGGCTGGCCGTGGGCCTGTTCCCGGTCTTCGTGGGCGCCGTGATCTGGCTTAAAGGGATTAGTTTTTTCAATCTGCAGTTCCTGACCCGGGTATTGCTCGGCGGCGTGATCGGGCTTTCACTGTATTTCCTGCTGCCAGTGCTGGCCACCTTCTCACAAGCCGACCCCACCGGCTTTTGGGGGACGCTCAAGATGAATCTCGGCATGGAGAAATCCATGGTGCTGATGTTTCCGAAGAAGGCATTCCTGCTCATGTCGCTGACTACGCTGGTACCGCTGCTGGTGCTTTCGTTCAAGTGGGCATCCTATTTCGGGGATACCAGCCGGTTCGGAGTTTTGCTGTCGGCGACGTTGTTTCACATCGCTCATGCCGCGTTGCTGATGGTCTGCGTGTGGGTCATGTTGGACCCGGCGTTCAGCCCGCGCCTGCATGGTTTTGGCCAGCCGTTTCTCAACCTGTACCTGATCAGCGCGTTGAGCGTGGGCTATTACAGCGGTTATTTCCTGCTGGTGTTTCGACCCTTGCTGACGCGCACCGGCCGCACGATCAGCGGGAGTCATTTGTGGCACCAACTGGCCATCGGCTTCATCGGGCTGCTGGCGGTGTTTGCGACGGCGGCCCTGCTCGTCAAAAACCTGCCGACCATTCTCGATTCCAACCGTGGCGCGCTGGCCGAGTACGCCCGGCTCACCACCGCGGCGCTGCCCAAGAGCGGCTACCTCCTGGCCGACGACCCGCGACGCGCGTTCCAGGTCAAATTATGGCTGACCCGCCTGGGGCGGGAAAAGGACTTCGTGGTGGTGGAAACCTGGGCGCTGCAATCTCTGGATTACAACCGCCATCTGCGACGGCTGCACGGAGACCGCTGGCCATTCGGTGTCGGCGGGCAGGCTGCAATGACCTTCTCCGTGGATGCGCTCAAGCTGCTGGCCCAGGCCGGAGACCTCTTCTACCTGCATCCCAGCTTTGGGGTTTTCTTCGAATACTTTCACATGGAGCCGCGAGGCATGTTATATCGACTGCTGCCGTTCAGCGGCACCGAATTGCTGGCCCCCCCCCTGCCCGACGCGGTGATTGCCGAGAATGAGGCATTCTGGAAAAAAGCGGCGGATGAAGTTTTTCCGAAGTTGACCTATGTTATTGCGCCGCGCGAGCCGGGAAGCAAACCGCCGCTGCGGCAACAATTCCTCGAAACGTTGCGCCTCCCGGATGATCCGCGCAACGAAACCCGCACCGCTGGCGCGCTCGTATCGCGCTCCCTCAATTATTGGGCGGTCGAAATCCAGAAAACCGGCAATCTCGAAAAGGCCGCGGAGCATTTTGAACTGGCCCACAAGCTCAATCCGGACAACGTAGTCGCAAAAGTCAACCTGGAATTCAACCGCAAATACCGCGCCGGCCAGCGTTCTCCCGTCGTCATGACCAATTCGGTCGAGGAGCGGTTCGGCGAGAATTACCGGGGCCTGGACCAGTTGCTTGGCGCCAATGGCCCGTTTGACGAGCCAGAATGGTGCTATGCGCAGGGTTTCACGTTCATGCGCCAGGGACAGCTCCGCCAGGCGGCAGCAGCGTTCGAGCGCGTGCATGCCTTCGCGCCCGACGACGTGGCCAGCCGGCTCTGGCTCGCGCAATTGAATCTCCTCGCCCAGCAACCGGCCCGCACCCTCGAACTCACGCGTGACCTCATCGAACACGCTGACCGCTTCCAAGCTTCCTCCACCAACCGGGTGGATGCGTTGTCGCTCGCCGCCCGCGCGCATCTCGCCCGCCAGGAATCCGAACAGGCCGTTGCGCTGCTCGAAGCTGCGGTGAAACGTGCTCCCACCAACCAGTACCTGCTCGCCAACGTCACCGGCGTTTACTGCGATAACGGGCGTTTCACGAATGGCCTGGCCAGTAGTGAACGCGAGCTCCGCTTGAATCCCAACGACCCGGCAGCACTTTTGAACAAGGGCTTTTGTCAAATCCAGTTGAATGACTTTCCCGGAGCCATTAACGCCATGACCAAGCTGCTGACGCTGGAAACGAACAATCCCAACGCCCGGCTTAATCGCGCCATCGCCTATCTTCGCAACGACCAACTCGATGCCGCCAAAGCGGATTATGAATTGTTTCAACGCCAGGTTCCCGACGCGCGGTATGTCTATTACGGTTTGGGCGAAATCGCCTACCGCCAAAAAGACACCAACCTGGCCATCCAGCATTACGAAGCTTACCGGTCCAATGCCGTGCCCGACGCGGCGGAGACCAAGTTCGTCGAACAGCGCCTGCAGGAACTTCGCGGCGTGAAGCCCGGCGGGCCTTGAAGCGCGCGGCCATGCGCGTCACCCACGTCATCACCCGATTGGTTGTCGGTGGCGCCCAGGAAAACACCCTCGCGTCGGTCCTGGGTCTGCGAGAAAAACCCGGACTGGAGTTGAAGCTTGCGGCCGGTCCGCAAGCCGGCCCCGAAGGCTCGCTACAGTCGTGTCTCGATTCCTACCCCGGATTGCTCACCATCGTTCCCGAACTCGTTCGCCCGGTGCATCCGTGGAAGGACCTGCTCGCGTATCGCAAACTCACCAGCCTTTTCCGCTCGCAGAACCCGCACCTCGTCCACACGCACAGCGGCAAAGCCGGTATTCTCGGGCGGCTCGCGGCGGCCAAGGCCCGCGTGCCAATCATCGTTCACCACATTCATGGACCATCCTTCGGCCCGTTTCAGGGTGCGCTGGCAAACTTCGTGTTTCGCACGGCCGAACGCCACGCGGCGAAGGTGACGACTCACTTCTTGTGTTCGGCCAACGCAATGACGCGCGTTTACCTCGCCGCCGGCATCGGCACGCCGGAAATGTTCACGCGCATCCTCAGTGGCTTTGACCTCAAGCCATACTCCGACCTGACCAATGATCCCGCATTGCGCGCTCGACTGGGCATCGGGGAAAACGCCTTCGTCATCGGCAAGCTCGCCCGGCTGTCTCCGCTCAAGGGACATGAAGATTTGTTCGCTGCATTTCAAATGCTGTTGCCGCACTGTCCGCACGCCCGGTTGTTATTGATTGGTGATGGCGCGTTGCGCCCTCAACTCGAGGCAAAACTGAGAACGCTCGGGTTGTTGGACAAGGTCTGCTTCACCGGGCTGCTGCCACCGGATGAAGTCCCGCGCTATCTCGGCCTGATAGACTGCCTCGCTCATTTGTCCTATCGCGAGGCGCTCTCGCGCGCGTTGCCGCAGGCCCTGGCAGCAGGCCGCCCCGTGGTCGCCTATGACTTCGATGGCGCAGATGAAATCTGTCTCGAAGGGCAGACGGGCTTTCTCGTTCGCACCGGTGACATAGCCAAGGTGGCCGAACGCCTGCAACAACTGGCCGCGAACGCGGCATTGCGCGAACAGCTTGGCGCGGCCGGACGTAAATTCGTGCTCCAGAATTTTTCGGTCGAACGACTCGTCGAGGAGCAATACCAGTTGTATCGGCGCCTAGCAGCAGAACTCGGGTTGAGCGCACGAGGTGACGCCTCTTAATCTTAATCCTGATCTTAATCTCCCCTTCGTCTGCTCAACTCGGAGATCAAGATCAAGATTAAGGGGGATCTCCTGCGAAGTATTTGAATTCTCCCCGCCGCCTGCCACACTCCGCACCGGGCAATGCCATTTCCATTCAACGTATTCCTTGCCGCGTTCCTGAGCGCGTTCGCGACCACCCTCGCCACGCTGCCACTGTGGCGAAAGTGGTGTCTGCGCACCGGCCACGTGGACGACCCCGGCCATCGCAAGATCCATGACGAACCGATCGCGCTGGCCGGCGGACTCGCTGTGCTCACCGGCTTGCTCGTGCCGTTGCTCGCCGCCGTCGTACTACTGAAACTGGATTTCATCCCTTTTTCGACCAGCGGGCCGCTAGCTCACGGATTCTCGCGTCGCGATATTCAACTTCTGGCCATCCTCCTCGGCGCAGTCGCGATCACGGTCCTGGGCTGGCTGGACGACAAACACGAACTCCGGCCGCTGCCCAAATTTGCGGGCCAGGTGCTCATCGCCCTCCTCGTGGCGTCGGCAGGCGTGCGCGTTACCTTGTTTGTGCCAAACGTTATTTTCAGCTACGCCGTCACAGTGCTGTGGCTGCTCACCGTCATCAACGCGTTCAACTTCATGGACAACATGAACGGCCTCTGCGCTGGATTGGGTGCGATTGCCGCGGGCCATTTTGCCGTGATTGCCGCCAGCGAAGGCCAATACCTCGTCGCGCTCACCGCCCTGTTGATGTGCGGTGCATTGGTTGGTTTTCTGCCGTACAATTTCCCGAAGGCCAAAGCGTTCCTCGGCGACGCCGGCAGCCACTTGACCGGCTACCTGCTCGCCGTGATGGCAATACTCCCGCACTTTCACACTTCGGACAACCCGCGCCCGCTTGCTGTGCTCACACCACTGGTGGTGTTAGCCGTGCCGTTGCTTGATCTCGCGTGGGTCGTGATCCTGCGCTGGCGGATGGGGAAACCGTTTTACGTCGGCGACACGAATCACCTCTCGCACCGGCTGGTGCGGGCGGGCTTGAGCAAGACAACAGCGGTGTTGGTCATCTGGCTGGCAGCAGCGGGGCTGGGCGCGTTGACGATGCTGTTTTGACTGAACCGCGCCAGATGCCGGGTGTCAGGTGTCAGGAATACTGAGAGCGCCCACGTGACACTTTGCACCTGCCCCCTGACAAGTTTCGTTTATCCCGCCGGTTTGCTGCCCGCCGCGATGGCTTCCGAGAAGATCGCCAACACTTCTCCTCGCGCCACCGAGCCGACCAGACGGTTTTCCTTGAAACTGTTAACCACCGGAATGTTTCGCAGTTCGCTTTCCAGGACGATCGGCAAGGCTTGAAGCAATGGTAGATTTGGAGTCAGGCATTTCGGCGGCGGCCGCATCACCTCGTAAGCAATCACTGGAATCACACTCTGATCCGCACCCAGGTGCTCCTTCAAATCGTGCAGTGCGATCACGCCGATGAGGCGTTGATCCGCATCCACCACCGGCAGAAAATTGTTCGGGCTCTTCAAAAAACGATCCGCGATTTCGCGCAGCGTGGCATTCTCGCGCAAGGGAGCAACCGGTTCGCGCATCAAGTCACCGACGGTTTGCTCCATTGCCACACCCGCACGCTCGTCTTCGCGGTTGACCTCCAGTCCCCGCCGCCGCAAGGGCTCGGTGTAGATGGAATCCGGATGCAACTGCCCGGCGATGAGAATGGCCACCACGCTCCCCAGCATCAACGCCGGCATGAGCGAGTAGTCGAGCGAGATTTCAAACACCATGATCATGGCCAGCAGCGGGGAACGCGTCGTGGCCGAGAGCATGCTCGCCATGCCGGCCAGCGCAAAGGCGCTCGTGGGCAGTTGCTGCGCGCCGCCGAGTTGGTGCAGCACCGTGCCGAAGAGCGCGCCAAAACTCGCGCCCAGGAACAACGTTGGTGTAAACACGCCCCCGACCGTTCCCGCGCCGACAGTCACCACGGTTGCCAGCATCTTGGCCAGAAACAATCCACCCAGGAATAAAAGCACCTCGAACTCGGGCGAGAGTCCGCCATACAGCCACGGAGCAGCCAACTCATCAAAGCGGCCCTGCAAAACCCGGTTTGTTACCACGTAGCCGTTGCCCCACACGCCGGGGAAGACGACTGCAATCAATCCGACAAGTGCCCCTGCCAGTGCCAGCCTGAGGTAAATCGGCCCGCCCAATTGCCGGAAGCGCAGTTCTGCGCGTTGGATCATTTTTAGAAAGACCGCGCCGAAAAATCCTACCATCGCCCCCAGCAGCACGAACCACGGAAGTTGCAAAACGCTCGTGAATTCATAAGGCGCTACGACGTACCAAGGATCAATCCCAAAGAAACTTCGCGACACCACCGCCGCAATCACCGAGGAAAACACCAGCGGAGCGAAGAGGTTCATGGAAAAATTGCCCAGGACGATGAGTGCTGCGAACACCGCGCCGGCAATCGGCGCATTGTAGGCCGCCGCGATGCCCGAGGCTGCACCACAACCGACCAGCAGGCGCAGGCGGTACGGCGGCCACTTGCGCAACTGCCCCCACTTGGACGCCAGCGTGGCGGTCAGTTGCGTGATGGCGCCCTCACGTCCAATGGACGCCCCCGTGCCGATGCTCACCAGCGACGATGCCGCGCGAATCACGTTGCTGCGAAACGGCAGCTTGCCGTCTCCGGCCACAACCACTTCCAGCAGATTGGTCGCCCCCTGTCGGCCTGCAAAGCGCAACCCAAAATGCAGAACCAACCCCGCCAATAACGCACCCAATGCGGGAATCAGCGCGCGTTCCCAGGGTGACATCATCTCCGCGATTTCCACCAGATCGCCAGGTCGACGGAGAGAGACGCGCTGGACTTGTTCGATGGCGAGGAAGAACAGCGCGTTGACGATACCGCCCAGGAGGCCCACGCCGCCGGCGAGGGCGAGATGCAGCGCCTCCTCGCGCAACTCGAACTGCTCGCGCACCTGCAACGCCCGACGCCAATTGCGGCGCAGCATCGCCTCCGCGGCGCCCAGCGCACGGTTGGCGAGGCGTTTGGCACTCGTCCAGAGTTGCACGGACCCAACGTATCCGGCAGGAGAGAAAATTCGAGCATGGATTTTCCGGTTTCACTCGGAGGTTGACTCTTCGGAAAGAAATGCCGTAGAAGCATCTCATAGAACCCGGAACAAACCGCCGCTCGTCATGAATTGTCATTCAGGCATGTCACCAACGGCTGAAACGGAATGAAACTGGCACTGCCCAATCACCTGCGCAGCTGCGTCGTGATGGTCGGCTTGTTGACCTTCTCGCACCCTGGCAATGCCCAGTTTGTGGAGTTGAGCGCCGATATTGAGATGGGAGGCGGTCTCGGTTCTCACAGGAGTGTAGCTACGCTGCGGTGCGTCGTGGGCACCAACACTTGGCTCATGGAAAGCGATAACACCAAAGCCATCACCAATGGAATCAAAAGCACTTGGTGGTTCACGGGCACGAATTTGAACGAGGTGAACGCCTGGATTCCCGGAAACGGCACCGGTAATTTGGAGACGCTATCGTCGCGCAGTTTCGAGTCGCGGGACGGATATCCAAGTCGCCTGGATGGATCGGGAGTGCGAGTCGGCTGGCTGGCGTTTTGTTCG
>Ga0315910_10002769_pt1 | contig 15169 bp, 11 predicted proteins | sample EdamamesoilMG_FD_204470 | JGI IMG/M metagenome (GOLD analysis project Ga0315910, IMG submission 204470) | Garden soil microbial communities collected in Santa Monica, California, United States - Edamame soil | ecosystem: Environmental > Terrestrial > Soil > Garden | place: USA: California...
CCGATGGAGGTGAAGCCCGTATCGGCCGGGCGGCGCTCCAGCGGTACCACGTCGGTCACCACCAGGCCTTTGCTCTGCGCGGTACGCAATGTCCGGCTGATCTGGCCCTTGTCCATCATGGTCAGGGCCGCCACATGTGCGAACGGCACCGGGGCGCCACCCGCCAGCGTCGTCAGCAGGCGCCACTCCGGTACCGACAGTCCCGCAGGTTCGAGGCAGGCACGGCTGACCACGGCCTTGGCAAGATTCGCCAGTGTCATCAGGTGGAATGCGGGGAAGTCCTGGAAACGAAGGTTTTCGCCAATGGTGCCCGGCTCGCACCAGGCCTTCTGCACTTCGGACCAGTCCCCGGGCACTTCAGGAGACCTCGAAGGCCTGCAGCTTCAGGACGCCCTTGCCGAGTCCCGATGCATCGAGCCGCCCCACCAGCAGCAGAGGCGCGCCCGGCCCCTCCTCATTGCCAGCCAGCTCGATTCTGGTAGAGATGGCCGGATGGCAGGAAACGTCCGAATCAGCGGGTACTACTCCGCGATTGAGGACCTCCACCAGGCTGCCGTCTGGCCGCGCCACCAGCAGGTGGGTGGTGACTTCCACGGGTGAACCAAGGGCAGGAGCACTCCACTGGATGCGACCCGACCGCACGTTGCCAGACAGGCGGCGGCCCTGCATGGAGCCCCCGATGATCGAGGCACTGCGGGACCCACTTGCCGACTCCTGCATTTCAGCCGTCTGCAGCGCGGCGGTGAAAGCCGGTCGTGCAAGCGGGAGGTCGAGTGAGGCGGAGAGGTCGGGAATGGAGGCCTGCAGGACGGGCGAAAGCGAGGCCGCTCCGACCGATCCCAGCATCGCGCGCCTGGAGACGCGGGTACCTGACATGCACTCTCCTCCGTGCTGTCCCGCAGCTGTTGCGTTGCGGAACGTTCGAAAATTCTACAGCTGTGTATCTGAAATACCATGAGTTTGACCTGTCAAATTTTCGATGTTGTGCACGGCGATGTCTTGACTCCCCTGGCGCGACAACGTAGCCCTAACGAATGGGCGGCGGTGGCAGTGTTCTGACCGCCGCCAGCGCCGACGCCGAGAGCTGCTCTCCACCCTGGGCCGCATACGCGATGATCCTGGCCCGCATCCGCGGATCCCAGTAGCGCTGCAGGTGCAGGGCGATGCTGGCCGGAGCTTCTGCCGGGCCGACCTCCCCTTCGAAGAAATTGCTGATGTCGTTGGCCATGCTGGCCAGGTGCTCGATGGTGCTCATGCCCGGGCCCTCGCCTGCTGCAGCAGCTCACGCTGCCGACGGTCGTTCTCGGCATGCCGCCGCTGCCAGTCGGAGGGCTGCTGCACCTTCATTACCTGTACCGCGGTCACCTTGTACTCCGGACAGTTGGTCGCCCAGTCCGAGTTCTCCGTGGTGATCACGTTGGCGCCGGATTCGGGGAAGTGGAACGTGGTGTAGATCACGCCGGGCTGCACCTTCTCCGTGACCGTGGCACGCAGCACCGTGGTGCCGGCACGGCTCGACACGCCCACCCAGTCACCGGTGGCAATGCCGCGGTCCTCCGCATCGTGCGGATGGATCTCGATACGATCCTCGTCGTACCACTGGCTATTGGGCGTGCGGCGCGTCTGCGCACCGACGTTGTACTGCGAGAGCACTCGACCGGTGGTGAGGATCAGCGGGTACTTCGCGTTCACCTTCTCCTTCGTCGGGACGTACTCGGTGATGAAGAAGCGGCCCTTGCCGCGCACGAACTCGCCGATGTGCATGGTGGGCGTGCCCAGCGGCGCCTTCTCGTTGCAGGGCCACTGGATGCTGCCCTCGGCATCGAGCTTGGCGTACGAGACGCCCGTGAACGTCGGCGTGAGGCGCGCGATCTCGTCCATGATCTGGGACGGATGGGTGTAGTCCATCTCGTAGCCCAGCGCCTTCGCGAAGCGCACCGTGACCTCCCAGTCGGCAAGTCCGCCCAGCGGCTCCATCACCTTGCGCACCATCTGGATGCGCCGCTCGGCATTGGTGAAGGTGCCGTCCTTCTCCAGGAACGAGGAGCCCGGGAAGAAGATGTGCGCATACTTGGCCGACTCGTTCAGGAACAGGTCCTGCACGATCACGCACTCCATCGCCGCCAGGCCCGCGGCCACGTGCTGCGTGTTCGGATCCGACTGCGCCGGATCCTCACCCTGGATGTACAGCGCCTTGAAGCTGCCATCCACGGCCGCCTCGAGCATGTTGGGGATGCGCAGGCCCGGCTCCGGATCGATGGTCACGCCCCACTCGGCACCGAACAGGTTGCGGGTGGTCTCGTCCGACAGATGCCGGTAACCGGCCAGCTCGTGCGGGAAGGAGCCCATGTCGCAGGAACCCTGCACGTTGTTCTGGCCACGCAGCGGGTTCACGCCCACGCCCTCGCGGCCGATGTTGCCGGTGGCCATGGCGAGGTTCGCGATGCCCATCACCATGGTGCTGCCCTGGCTGTGTTCGGTGACACCCAGTCCGTAGTAGATGGCGCCGTTGCCGCCGGTGGCGTACAGGCGCGCCGCCTGGCGCACATGCCGCGCCGGCACGCCGGTCACGGCCTCCATGGCCTCGGGCGAGTTCTTCGGCTGCGACACGAAGTCCTTCCAGCGCTGGAAGGGACCCGGCTCGCAGCGCTCGGCCACGAATTTCTCGTTCACCAGCCCTTCGGTCACGACGACGTGCGCCAGCGAGTTGATCAGCGCCACGTTGGTGCCGGGGCGCAGCTGCAGGTGGTAGTCGGCCTGGATGTGCGGCGAGCGCACAAGGTCGATCTCGCGCGGGTCGGCGACGATGAGCTTCGCGCCCTCGCGCAGCCGGCGCTTCATGCGCGAACCGAACACGGGGTGGCCATCGGTGGGATTGGCACCGATCACCATGATCACGTCGGATTTCGTGACTGAATCGAAATTCTGCGTGCCTGCGGATTCGCCCAGGGTCTGCTTCAGGCCGTATCCGGTGGGCGAATGGCATACGCGCGCGCAGGTATCCACGTTGTTGGTGCCCAGGGCCGCACGCACCAGCTTTTGCACCAGGAAGGCCTCTTCGTTGGTGCAACGTGAAGAGGTGATGCCGCCCACGGAGAAGCGGCCGTACTTGGCCTGGATGCGCCGGAACTCCGAAGCCGCATGCCGGAAGGCCTCATCCCAGCTCACCTCGCGCCACGGATCGGTGATCTTCGCGCGGATCATCGGTTTGGTGATGCGGTCCTGGTGCGTGGCGTAGCCATAGGCGAAACGCCCCTTCACGCAGGCATGGCCACGGTTCGCCCCGCCCTCGCGGTCGGGCACCATGCGCACGACCTGCTGGTCCTTCACCTCGGCCACGAAGGAGCAGCCCACGCCGCAGTAGGCGCAGGTAGTCTTCACCGCCTCGGCGGGCTGGCCCACGGCCTGCATGCTCTTCTCGGTGAGCGCGCCGGTGGGGCAGCTCTCCACGCAGGCGCCGCAGGAAACGCACTCGGATTCCTTGAAGCCATCGTCCTGGCTGGCGACGATGCGCGAGGCGAAGCCCCTGCCCTCCACCGTCAGCGCGAACGTGCCCTGCACCTCGTTGCAGGCGCGCACGCAGCGCGAGCACACGATGCAGGCGGAAGGATCGAAGCTGAAGTACGGATTGCTCTCGTCCTTGCAGGCCTCGAGATGCGTCTGGCCATCCTTGCCATAGCGCGTCACGGTGGACATGCCGAGCTTGGCCGCGACCTGGCGCAGCTCGCTGCGTTCACCTGCCGCATCCTTCTCGGGATGGTCCGACATGTACAGCTCGATGACGCCGCGGCGCAGTTGCTGCAGCCGCTCGCTGTCGGTCTTCACCTTCATGCCCGGCGCCACCAGCGTGGTGCAGGACGCCGGGAAGCCGCGCTGGCCTTCGATCTCCACCAGGCACACGCGGCAGGAGCCGAATGCATTCAGCGTGTCTGTAGCGCACAGCTTGGGGATGGCGCCGCCGGCCGCAGCCGCCGCGCGCATCACCGAGGTGCCAGCCGGCACCGTGACCTCGGCGCCGTCGATGGTCAGGGTGACGGGAGCGCCGTCGGTGGGCGGAGTGCCGTGATCGTGATGGTCAAGGGAGTACATGGTGTGCCTCCGACGCCTTTGCGGTGTTGTCGCCGCGGTCGCGGTGGAAATCTTCAGGGAAATGCTTCAGCGCGCTGATCACCGGGAACGGCGTCATGCCGCCGAGGCCGCACAGCGATCCGTACTGCATGGTGTCGCAGAGTTCTTCCAGCAGCTTGATGTCGCCCGCGCGGCCCGTGCCGCCGCGCATGATGCGGTCCATCAGCTCCACGCCACGGGTCGAGCCGATGCGGCAGGGTGTGCACTTGCCGCAGGACTCCACCGCGCAGAACTCCATGGCGTAGCGGGCCATGTGGGCCATGTCGACGCTGTCGTCGAAGGCCACGATGCCGCCGTGTCCGACCAGCGCACCGATGCCGGTGAAGGCCTCGTAGTCCAGCGGCGTGTCGAACTGCGATTCGGGCACATAGGCGCCCAGCGGACCGCCCACCTGCACGGCCCGTATCGGCCGGCCGGTGGCCGAACCGCCACCGTAGTCATAAAGCAGCTCGCGCAGGGTGGCGCCAAAGGCCTTCTCGACCAGGCCGCCGTGCCTGATGTTGCCGGCCAGCTGGAAGGGCAAGGTTCCGCGCGAGCGGCCCATGCCGAAGTCGCGGTAGTAAGCCGCGCCCTTCGCCAGGATCACGGGAACGCTGGCCAGGGAGATCACGTTGTTGATGACGGTGGGCTGGTTGAACAGGCCCTTGATGGCCGGCAGCGGCGGACGGAAGCGCACCTCGGCGCGCTTGCCTTCCAGCGACTCCAGCAGCGAAGTCTCCTCGCCGCACACATAGGCGCCGGCGCCCATGCGGACCTCGAGTTCGAACTCCCGGCCGCTGCCCTGTATGTCGCGCCCCAGCCAGTTGCGCTTCTTCGCAATCTCGATTGCCTCGCGCAGCGCCACGGCGGCGTGCGGATACTCCGCGCGAAGGTAAATGAAGCCGCGCGTGGCACCCACCGCCACGCCGGCGATGGTCATGCCTTCGATCAGCGTGAAGGGATCGCCTTCCATCAGCATGCGGTCGGAGAAGGTGCCCGAGTCGCCTTCGTCGGCATTGCAGACCACGTACTTGCGGTCGGTCTGCTGGTCGAGCACGGTCTTCCACTTGATGCCGGTGGGGAATGCCGCACCACCACGGCCTCGCAGGCCCGAGTCGCTGACTTCCTTCACGATGTCGGCACCACCCATGGACAGCGCGCGCTTCAGGCCCTCGTAGCCGCCATGGGCGACGTAGGCATCGAGATCGAGCGGATCGATGAGGCCAACGCGCGCGAAAGTCAGGCGCTCCTGCTTCGCGAAATACGGCAGCTTCTCCACCGGACCCAGTGCGCCCGGCGCACGGCCCTCGAAGAGGCCGGCGGCAACCAGCGCGGGCACCGCGCCTGCCGTCACCGGTCCATAGCCGATGCGCACGCCGGCAACTTCCACTTCGACCAGCGGCTCCAGCCACACCATGCCGCGCGAACCGATGCGCACCACCTCGATGGCCACACCCTTCTGGCGGGCGGCGTGCCTGAGGGCGATGGCCGTTTCCTCGGCGCCCAGCGCCAGCGCGGCAGCATCGCGTGAAACAAAGACCTTGATGCTCACTGCGGCTTACCCCGCTGCGCGAGAAGTTCATCCAGGCGCTCCGGTGTGACGCGACCATACAGCTGGCCGTCGATCATGGCCGAAGGAGCGGCCGCGCAATTTCCCAGGCAGTACACCGCCTCGAGAGTGAACTGGCCATCGGCACTGGTGCCATGCCAGTCGACGCCCAGGCACTTGCGTGCATGCTCTTCGGTGGCCACGCCGTTCATGGCCTGGCAGGCCTCGGCACGGCACACCTGCACCACATGCCGTCCCGGAGGATGCTGGCGGAACCAGTGATAGAAGCTGACCACGCCATGCACCTCGGCGCGAGACAGGTTCAGACCCGAAGCAATCCTCGGAATGGCGGCAGCAGGAATGAAGCCAAACTCGTCCTGCACTGCGTGCAGCAGCGGCAGCAACGGACCGGGCATGCCGGCATGACGTGCGACTAGCGCATCGAGGGCAAGTGCCTGCGCCTCCGGAAGATCGGACATTGGTAGGTGGACCTCGCGAGAGATGACCACCGCATTGTCCCGGCCCGCAGTGCGCTCAGGAATATGATCACGCGTTCATATGGAAGCGGTCGCGCCCAGTCCATGAACGGCGCTACGGGGCTGCTTTTCCTGCGTTCGGATGAAACAGCTGCTGGCCTTCGACACGGAATGCACCGATGAGCTGCTGACCTTCTGCCGAGAGCAGGAAGTCGATGAACCGCTGCCCTGGGCCGGCTTTGACATGGGCATGCTTTTGCGGATTCACCAGAATGAGTCCGTACTGGTTGAACAGCAGCGGATCACCTTCCACCAGAGTCTGCAGAGTGCCCTTGTTGCGGAAGCTGATCCAGGTGCCGCGATCCGTGAGTATGTAGGCATCGCTGGCCGAGGCGATGTTCAGCGCCGGACCCATGCCCTGCCCCACGGAGCGATACCAGCTGTCGCGTGCCGGGTCCACTTCGATGCCCGCCGCGCTCCAGGCTCGCAGCTCCGCCTGGTGCGTACCCGAGCGATCGCCACGGGAAACGAAGGGAAACCTGCCCCTGGCGATGGCCTGCAACGCGCGCGTCACCTCCTTGCCACCGCGGATGCGTGCAGGGTCTGCGGCAGGCCCGACGATGATGAAATCGTTGTACATCACCGGATGCCGGGCAACACCGTAACCCTCGGCCACGAAGCGCCGCTCGGCCTCGGGGTCATGCACGAAGACCACATCCGCATCGCCGCGCCGCGCCGTGTCTAGGGCCTGGCCCGTGCCCTGCGCAACTACCTTCACCGCAATGCCCGTGCGCGCCTCGACGAGGGGAAGCAAGTATGCGAACAGCCCTGAGTCCTGCGTCGAAGTGGTGGAGGCCACGACGATGGACTCCTGCGCAGCGGCGGCCATCGGTGGGCAGCACAGCAGCGCAACGCCGCCTGCCAAAGCCAGCAATGATCTTCTCGTGTTCATCTCAGACCTCACCGTGATTCAGATCAGCAACTGGCCGGCCATGAAGCGTCGCGCCTCTTCGGTCGCCGGATGACCCAGCAGCTGCTGCGCCGGGCCGCTTTCCACGACGCGGCCCCGATGCAGCAGCACGACTTCTCCGGCAAGGCGCGCCGCTTCCCCGAGGTCGTGGGTGGTCATCACCACCTTCACGCCGGAGGCACCGACATTGCGGACGAGCTCCTCGATGGCCATCGTCGCCGCAGGATCCAGGCTCGCCGTGGGTTCGTCCAGGAAAAGCACCGCCGGCTCGCGTGCCAGCGCCCGCGCCAGTGCCAGGCGCTGCCGTTCCCCGCCCGACAGCCGCGGTGCGGGACGGTCGGCGATTGCGGTCAGCCCGACCAGCGCCAGCAGTTCATCGATGCGAGCCCCGCGCCGCGCGCGCGCGACGCCCGCCACTGCAAGCGCATAGCGCAGATTGTCGGCGACCGAGCGACGCAGCATGACGGGACGCTGGAACACCAGTGCCCGACGCGCCACCGACGCATCCTCACTGCCACCCCAGCTGATGCGCCCGCGGTCGGGGCGGATCAATCCCATCGCGGTGCGCAGCAGCGTGGTCTTGCCGGAACCATTGGGCCCGATCAGCACGGTGGGCGCACCGGCATCGAATTGCAGCGAGATGCCATCGAGGATCCGCGTGCTGCCGGAAGCAACGTGCACGTCCTCCAGGACGATGGGCAGCTGCGGCGCGCTGGTCTGCATCATCGCTGCTCGAACTTCGAACCGGCCTGCCTGACCGTCCACGCGGCCACGTTCACCAGCAGCACGATGGTGATGAGCACCAGCCCCAGTCCCATGGCCAGCGGCAGGTTCCCCTTCGAGGTTTCCAGCGCGATGCTGGTGGTCATGGTGCGCGTATGACCCTCGATGTTGCCACCCACGATGATGATGGAACCCACCTCTGCGGCGGCGCGGCCGAAGCCGGCGAGCAGCGTCGTCACCATCGAGAACCGGGCGTCCCACAGCAGCGTACCCACACGCCTGAGCGGCCCGACGTTCATGGCCGCGAATTCATCGCGATATTCCATCCACAGGTCTTCGACGGTCTGCCGCGTGAGCGCGGCGATGATGGGCAGCACCAGCAGCATCTGCGTGATCACCATGGCCTGCGGCGTGAACAGCAGCCCCAGTGATCCCAGGGGACCGGACCGGGACAGCAACAGGTAGATGGCAAGGCCCGCGACCACCGGCGGCAGGCCCATCATCGCATTGAGCGCGACGACCACGGCCTGCCTGCCCGGAAAGCGGCTGAGTGCGATCAAGGCTCCCAGCGGAGCCCCCACCAGCGCCGCAAGCGCGGTGGCGCTGAGGCTCACGATCAGGGACAGGCGCACGATGGCGTACAGGGCCGGATCGCCCCCGAGCACCAGATCCAGCGCAGTCGCGTCGGGGGTCACGAGCGGCCCGCTGCCGGAGGCAACATTGCTCCGAGCGCCTCGATCACTCCACGCGCGATCGCGCGCGGCCGCTCGCCCAGTCCTTCGAATTCCGGCGACTCGCGCGGATCGACTTCCGCCAGTCGCTGGTCCTTCGTGACCTCCACGCCATCGCGTGTCAGCCCGCGAAGCCAACCGGCGATGGGTGCATGCATCTTCGTATCGCCGATCTGTCCGAGAACATCACCTGCCTGCACCTGATCGCCGATCCTCGCCCCGGTGCGCCAAAGTCCGGCAGCGGGCGCGACCAGGAAGCGCTCCCGCGTCACGCCATCCAGATCCTTCGGGCCGCCGGTTCGCGCAGCCGTGGGCCGGTCATGCAGCACCTCCCCCATGGCCATGCCCCATTGCGTCTCGATGGCGATGTGGCAGTTGATGCCGGGCACGTACCCCGGACCCAGTCCGATGGCGCAGGGAGCCATGTCGCGCAGGTCTGCGCGCAGGTTCTCGCGGCGCATGGTGGCATCGATGAAAACATCGAAGGCAATTTCTGCAGTGAGCAGTTTTTCCGGCAGAGTGACGACAGGGATGCCCTGCCCGGCCTTCCAGCAGGCGTCCACTGCCGCCGCATCTGCAACGCGGTGCGCATCGATGCCTTCCAGGCGTGCCGAACCGTCAAAAAGGGCGTCGGTGTAGGCCATGCCGCGTCTCGCATGCGGGGAGCGCGAACGCTCCGCAATGACGACGTGCGCGCCCAGGCGGAAGAGCCCATGCGCCACTGCCGACCCCACGTCGCCGCCGCCGGCCACGAGGATTCGCGGTGCGGCCTTCGATCCTGGGGGATATGAAGCGGGGGACATATTTGTGGGGGCTGGCACGGTCGGTGGGGTTGGCCTGCATGATATTCTCCCGGATTAAATCAGCCCCGGCATGCACGGGGCACCCGATCCGGACCCTTCCCCATCCGTAATGAGCACCCAAGCCACCAGATCAGACCCCAAGGTCGTTGCCACCACCTCCGTTGACCAGATGCGCGGCAAGCTTCGCAAGAAGAGCCAGCTGAAGGGGCGCCAGCCCGACCATGCCGCCATGGCCGAGGTACAGGAACTCATCGGACCGGGTCCGCACCGGCGCGACCTGCTGATCGAGAACCTCCACAAGCTCAACGATTTCCATCGCGGCCTGCACGACCGGCACCTGGTGGCGCTGGCAAGGCAGATGAACCTGCCCATGGCCGAGGTGTTCGAGGTGGCGACCTTCTACCACCACTTCGAGGTACTGCGTGATGGCCAGGAGCCCGCACGCATCACCGTGCGTGTCTGCGATGGCCTGCCATGCGAGATGCGCGGCGCGGGTGACCTGCTGCAGCGGCTGCCTGCCCTGCTCGGATCGGATGTCCGCGTCATCGCGGCGCCATGTGTGGGCCGATGCGAGCAGGCGCCGGTCGCCGTGATCGACCAGGCGCCCGTGGTGCATGCCGACGTGGCCCAGGTCCAGGCGGCGGTGGAGCACGGCAACACCGTGCACCCGCTGGCCGCGGATGATGGCCACTTCGATTCCGCAGCGGCAGGTCCGGCGCCCATCACCCGTGCACCGCGCGAAGTGACTCCGGCGTATGCAGGCCTGCGCGCCTATCGCGCCCGCGGCGGATACGAGCTCGCGACGCGGGTGGTGAAGGGTGAGCTGTCCGCCGACGAGATCATCAAGGCCATGTCGGACTCGGGCCTTCGCGGCCTGGGCGGCGCGGGATTCCCGGCCGGACGCAAGTGGGGCATCGTGCGGCAGCAGCCCGCGCCGCGCCTGATGGCCGTGAACATCGACGAGGGCGAACCTGGCACGTTCAAGGACCGCACCTATCTCGAGCGTGATCCGCACCGATTCCTCGAAGGGCTGCTGATCGCGGCCCACGTCGTGGGCACCGAGGCCTGCTACATCTACCTGCGCGACGAGTACCACGGCTGCCGCGCCATCCTCGAGCGGGAACTGCAGTTGCTGCAGGCCGCCCCGCCCTTTGCGCTGCCCCGCATCGAACTGCGTCGCGGCGCGGGCGCCTACATCTGCGGCGAAGAATCCGCGATGATCGAGAGCATCGAGGGCAAGCGCGGCGAGCCTCGCATGCGTCCTCCCTACATCGCCCAGGTGGGCCTGTTCGGCCGGCCGACGCTGGAGCACAACTTCGAGACGCTCTACTGGGTGCGCGACATCATCGAACGCGGTCCGGCCTGGTTCAGCGGCTTCGGCCGCAATGGCCGCAAGGGTCTGCGTTCCTACAGCGTCAGCGGCCGCGTGAAGGAGCCGGGCGTGAAGCTCGCACCCGCGGGCATCTCGCTGCGCGAGCTGGTCGATGAGTTCTGCGGCGGCATGCAGCCGGGACACGAACTCTATGCCTACCTGCCCGGCGGGGCTTCAGGCGGCATCCTGCCGGCCAGCCTTGCGGATCTGCCGCTGGATTTCGACACGCTGCAACCGCATGGCTGCTTCATCGGCTCGGCCGCGGTGATCGTGCTTTCGAAGCAGGACCGCGCCCGCGACGCCGCACTCAACATGATGCGTTTCTTCGAGCACGAGAGCTGCGGCCAGTGCACGCCCTGCCGGGTGGGCACGGGCAAGGCCGCGCAGCTCATGCGCGCGGAGAAATGGGATCACGCCACGCTCGAGGATCTCAACCAGGTGATGCTGGATGCCTCGATCTGCGGCCTGGGCCAGGCGGCGCCGAATCCCGTGCGCTGCGTGCAGAAGTATTTTCCGGACGAGGTCTGACATGAGCGCTGCGGAAGACAGGGTGCTGAATCCCGCCACCATCGAATTCGAACTGGATGGCCGCAAGGTCCGCGCACTGGAAGGCGAGACCATCCTCGAGGCCGCCGAGCGCGAAGGCACGGTGATCCCGCGCCTGTGCTACACGCCCGGCTACCGGCCGGATGGCAACTGCCGCGCCTGCGTGGTCGAGATCGATGGCGAACGTACGCTGGCGCCCTCCTGCTGCCGCGCGGTGACGCCGGGCATGAAGGTGCAGGCCACCAGCGCGCGCGCGCAGAAAAGCCAGAAGCTGGTCGTGGAGATGCTGCTCTCCGACATGCCGGATACCGGCTACAAGTGGAATGGCGAGGATGCCTCGCGCCAGCATGGCGAGCTGTCGGACTGGGCAGCGCGCCTCGGCGTGACGGTGCGGCCGGAACTGAAGGCCCTGCGCCGCGAGCAGCCGCCCTGCGATGCCTCGCACCCGGCCATGCTCGTGAACCTCGACGCCTGCATCCAGTGCACGCGCTGCGTGCGCGCCTGCCGCGAGGAGCAGGTCAATGACGTGATCGGCTACGCCTTCCGCGGCAACCACAGCGCCATCGTGTTCGACCTGGCCGATGGCATGGGCGACTCCACCTGCGTGGCCTGCGGCGAATGCGTGCAGGCCTGCCCCACCGGCGCGCTGATGCCGAAGACCCTGGTCGGTCCGCAGACGGTCGACAAGAAGGTCGATTCTGTATGCCCGTTCTGCGGTGTGGGCTGCCTGCTCACCTACAACGTGAAGGATGGCCAGATCGTCAGCGTCGATGGACGCGACGGCCCCGCCAACCACAACCGCCTGTGCGTGAAGGGCCGCTTCGGCTTCGATTACGTGCACCACCCGCAACGCCTCACCAAGCCGCTGATCCGCAAGGCCGGCGTGCCGAAGAATCCGGCCGAGGTCGGTGATCCGGCCAGGTGGCGCGAGGTGTTCCGCGAGGCCACGTGGGAAGAAGCGCTCGACGTCGCTGCAGGCAAGCTCAGGTCGCTGCGCGACACGCATGGCCTGAAGACGCTGGCGGGCTTCGGTTCCGCCAAGGGCAGCAACGAGGAGGCCTATCTGTTCCAGAAGCTGGTGCGCACCGGCTTCGGCAGCAACAACGTCGACCACTGCACCCGCCTCTGCCATGCCTCGAGCGTGGCGGCATTGCTGGAGGGCGTGGGCTCGGCGGCGGTCTCCAACCAGGTCAACGATGTGGAGCACTCCGACCTGATCATGGTCATCGGCTCCAATCCCACCGCCAACCATCCGGTGGCCGCCACCTGGATGAAGAACGCGGCCAGGCGCGGCACCAAGATCGTGCTGGCGGATCCGCGCGTCACCGACATCGGCCGCCACGCCTGGCGGACCCTGCAGTTCCGCGCCGACGGCGACGTGGCGCTGCTGAACGCAATGATCCACACCGTGATCGACGAAGGCCTGGAGAACGAGGAGTTCATCCGCAACCGCGCCAGCAACTTCGAGGCCCTGAAGAAGAACGTCGAAGGCTACAGCGCCGAGGCCATGGCGCCGATCTGCGGCATCCCGGCCGAGACCATCCGGGAAGTGGCGCGCGCTTTCGCGACCGCGAAGGCGGCGATGATCCTCTGGGGCATGGGCATCAGCCAGCACGTGCACGGCACCGACAACGCACGCTGCCTGATCGCGCTGGTGAGCGTCACCGGCCAGATCGGCAAGCCCGGCAGCGGCCTGCATCCGCTGCGCGGCCAGAACAACGTGCAGGGCGCCAGCGACGCGGGCCTGATCCCGATGATGTTCCCGAACTACATGCGGGTCACCAACAAGGAAGCGCACGCCCGCTTCGAGAAGTTCTGGAACACCAAGCTGGACGACAAGCCCGGCTACACAGTCGTGGAGATCATGGACAAGTGCCTGGTTGATGACAGCGACCCGCACAAGATCCGCGGCATGTACATCATGGGCGAGAACCCCGCGATGTCCGATCCGGATTTGAACCATGCGCGCGAGGCGCTGTGCGCGCTCGAACACCTGGTGGTCCAGGACATCTTCATGACCGAGACAGCCTGGTACGCCGACGTGGTGCTGCCGGCCAGCGCCTGGCCGGAGAAGACCGGCACGGTGACCAACACCGACCGCATGGTGCAGATGGGCCGTCGCGCCCTGGATCCGCCCGGTGATGCACGCCAGGACCTGTGGATCATCCAGCAGATCGCCACGCGCATGGGCCTGCCCTGGAAGTACGAGGGCGAGGAAAGCGGCGTGGCGGCCGTGTACGAGGAAATGCGCCAGGCCATGCACGAGGCCATCGGCGGCATCAGCTGGGAACGCGTGCTGAACGAATCCAGCGTCACCTATCCCTGTCTTTCGGAAGATGATCCGGGCCAGCCGACGGTGTTCGTGGACCGCTTCCCCACCGGTGATGGCCGCGTGAAGCTGGTGCCCGCCGACATCATCCCCGCCGACGAGCGGCCGGATGTGGACTACCCCTTCGTGCTGATCACCGGCCGCCAGCTCGAGCACTGGCACACGGGCAGCATGACGCGGCGCGCCAGCGTTCTCGATGCCATCGAGCCCATCGCCACGGCCTCGCTCAATGGTGCCGACCTGCACAAGCTCGGCGTCGCTCCGGGCGACACCATCACCGTGCGCTCGCGGCGCGGCGAAGTGGCCATCAACGTCCGGCGCGATGATGGCACCCCGCAGGGTGCGGTGTTCATTCCCTTTGCCTACTACGAGGCGGCGGCCAACGTCCTCACCAATGCGGCGCTGGATCCCTTCGGCAAGATCCCGGAGTTCAAGTACTGCGCGGTGTCGATTTCCAGGGGCGGCACGCCTGCCGCCAGCACCGGCTACCGCCGCGTTGCGGATGAGGTGGGAGCCTGAGCCAGGTCCTGACACCGGCAGAGGCCACGCGCGTCATCCTCTCGCGCGTCATGCTCCTGCCGGCGGAAAAGGTGCGGCTGCGCGATGGCGCAGGCCGCATCCTCCGCCAGGAAGTGCAGGCCGAGCGCGACAACCCGCCCTTCGACCGGGTGTGCATGGATGGTGTGGCGGTGGCGGGGGGCGCAGTCTCCAGCGGCACGCGCAGCTTCCGTGTCCAGGGAACGCAGGCCGCCGGTGCCCTGCCGATGACGCTGTCCGATGCGGCCTCCGCCATCGAGGTGATGACGGGCGCCGTGCTGCCGGCCGGCACGGACAGCGTGATCCCGCTGGAAGAGTACGACCAGGCCGACGGCCAGCTCACACTGAAACCCGAAGCCACGGCCGAGCCCTGGCGCAATGTGCAAAGGCGTGGCTCGGACAGCGCGCCTGGCGTGCCCATGCTCACTTCGGGCATGCGCCTCGGCGCGGCCGAAGTTGCGGTGGTGGCTTCGGCAGGCCTTGCGGCCGTGGAAGTCAGCCGCCAGCCGCGCATCGCGGTGATCTCCACGGGCGATGAGCTCATCGAACCCGGCGAGCCCATTGCCGATCATCAGGTGCGCCGCTCCAATGCCTATGCCGTGGTGTCGGCGTTGCGGCTGCGCGGATTCACCGAAGTCGCCGACCAGCATCTGCGCGACGATGAGGCGCTGATGCGCACGCAGCTGGGCGCCCTGCTCGGGAAGCACGACGTGCTGGTGCTCAGTGGCGGCGTCTCCAAGGGCAAGTTCGACTTCGTGCCCTCCGCCCTCAAGGCGCTGGGAGTCGAGGAAGTGTTCTACCAGGTCGCACAGCGTCCTGGCCGGCCCATGTGGTTCGGCGTGGGGCCGCGCGGCCAGCTGGTATTCGGCCTGCCGGGAAATCCGGTCTCGACCCTGGTCTGTCTGCTTCGCTATGTGCTGCCCGCGCTGCGCGCGGCCATGGGAGAGAAAGGCAACGGACCCGGGCGCGTCGCAGTTACCGAGGCCATGGGCGGCAGGAAGATGACGTACTTCATGCCTGTTTCGC
>Ga0315910_10002770_pt1 | contig 15166 bp, 14 predicted proteins | sample EdamamesoilMG_FD_204470 | JGI IMG/M metagenome (GOLD analysis project Ga0315910, IMG submission 204470) | Garden soil microbial communities collected in Santa Monica, California, United States - Edamame soil | ecosystem: Environmental > Terrestrial > Soil > Garden | place: USA: California...
GGGGTTCTGGCCGTTTTACTGGAGGCCGCGCTTGTGCGTGATGAACATCGGAATGCGCGTGCCGTCCTTGCTCTTGTAAAACACCTGGCGCGTCTCGTAATTGCTGGATTCGAAATCCACCGCAGCTTTCTTCCAGAGCGTGGATTTGCCGGTGGCCACTTCGAGCCGGTAAATCGTGCCGGGCTGGGTGAAGCTGTTGAAGCTGTAGAAGGTGTGGGTGTCCGTGGCTTTACCACTGAATCCGCCCGCCGTGCCGATACCGGGAAGCGGAAGATCACGCGGGTGAATGGCTTTGCCATAGATACTGTCCGCGCCGGTGTCGAGTTTCGCGATCTTCACCAGGCTCTTCGCGTCCTGGAGGTATTCGCAGATGAACGAACCGCCGATGACGCTGACGCCTTGGAGGGTGTTGCTGGTTTGCGGGATGATTTCGCGCCATTGTTTCGGCTCGGTCTCGCGGGTGTCCACGGCGAGGACGCGGTAGCGCGGCGCGCCTTTGTCGGTGCGAAAGTAAAATATCGGGCCGCGATTATCGATGAACCCGTAGTCCGCATCGAATTCGTTCAGCAGTTCAACCATCTTGGAATCCGGCCGGTCGAGGTCCTTGTAGAAAACACGGTTTCGCGGATCGGTGCCCTCGCTGACGGTGACGATGAGATAGCGGCCATCATCCGTGACGCTGCCGCCGAAACCCCAGTCGGGTTTGTCGGGGCGTTCGTAAACCAGTTCGTCAGTGGATTGGTACGCACCGACCTTGTGGAAGTAGAGTTTCTGGAATTTGTTCACGCCCTTGAGCGCGTCGCCGGGTTTGGGTGCGTCGTAACGACTGTAGTAGAACCCGCGACCATCCTTCGTCCAGGACGCGCCAGAGAACTTCACCCACTGGATATCGTCGGCAAGATCAGTGGCCGTGGCGATGTCGCGGACTTTCCATTCCTGCCAGTCCGAGCCGGCCTTTGACAGACCATAAGCCATCAACTTGCCGTCATCACTGATCGCCATGCCACTGAGCGCGACCGTGCCATCCTTGGATAGCTTGTTGGGATCAAGCAGCACCGTGGGCGGGGCGTCGAGCGAAGTCATCGTATAGATCACGCTCTGGTTTTGCAGGCCGTCGTTCTTGCTGAAGAAGTAGCGGCCGCCGCGTTCATAGGGCGTGCTATAGCGCTCGAAGTTCCAGAGTTTGGTCATGCGTGCGCGGATGGCGTCGCGCTGTGGAATCTTGTCGAGATAAGCGAACGTGACCTTGTTCTGCTCCTCGACCCACGCCTTGGTCTCGGCGGCGTTGTCGTCCTCCAGCCAGCGATACGGATCGGCCACTTTGACGCCGTGATAGGCGTCAATCTGGTTCGTCGTGCGCGTGGCTGGATATCGAGACTGCTGATGGCTGGTCGTTGCGCAACCGGCGAGCAAAGCGGCGGAAATGGTGGACAGTAAAAGTGGTTTGAGGAGTCGCATGGTGAGAGGATGTAAGAACCAGCGGGTGGGGGTCAATGATGGAAGGAGCGCTGATGATTGTTGAAATCGTGACTTTGTCGGGCGGTGCAGGCAGAGTTATGCCGGAATGAAGACGAACGGGCACGATGCCGCGACCGTGGAACAATTGCGCGCGGCGGCGGAGATGCTGGAACGGGCGACGAAGGATCGCGCGTTGCTGGGGCAATTGTCCGTGGAGGACCGCACGCGATTGCTCAAGGCTGCCGGGGAGATCTACGCGCCGGATGTGAACCAGCGCCGTCGTCTGGTCAAAGCCACCATCAAGAAGCGCAAGGCCGAGAAGTTGCACCGCGATCAGTCGAAGCTCAATGAGACAGGTATCAGGAAGCTGCGTCGCGAGAAAGTCTTTACCACGCCGAATGTCTTTCCGCCGGTTGATTTCAAGCAGGAGGAAGTGAAGGAGAATCCAGATTTCCGTGAAGTGGTTGAGCCGCAGAACTGCTACATCTGCAAACAGGACTACTCGCAGATCCATCATTTCTACGATCAGCTTTGTCCGGCGTGCGCGGATCTGAACTGGCGCAAGCGCGGCGAACTCGCGGACCTGCGCGGACGCGCGGCGTTGCTCACGGGCGGGCGCGTGAAGATTGGTTACCAAGCCGGGATCAAACTGCTGCGGGCGGGCGCACATCTCATCGTGACGACGCGTTTCCCGCGCGACTCGGCAACGCGTTACGCCGCGGAGCCGGATTTCAAGGAGTGGGGACATCGGCTGGAAATCTTTGGACTGGATTTGCGTCACACGCCAAGTGTGGAGGCGTTCTGCCGGCACATGCTGACGACGCATTCGCGACTCGACTTCATCATCAACAACGCGTGTCAGACGGTGCGTCGTCCGCCGGATTTCTACGCGCACATGATGGAGCGGGAGAATGGGCCATTGCATGATCTGTCGGAGGATGCGCGCAAACTGCTCGGAGCATACGAAGGTTTGCGCGGTTATCACATGCTGCCCGAAGGTGACGCAGCGCTTGCGCAGAAACGCATGTCGGAAGTCGCGGGGCTGACGCACGCGGCTGAATTGTCGCAAGTGCCGTTGCTGCCGGATGAACTTGCGGCGCAGCAGGCGTTGTTTCCCGTGGGCAAGCTCGACCAGGATTTGCAGCAAGTGGATCGCCGCGAACACAACTCTTGGCGCATGTTGATGCATGAAGTTCCTGCCGTCGAACTGCTCGAAGTGCAGCTCGTGAACGCCGTTGCGCCGTTCATCCTCAACGCGCGGCTCAAACCGCTGATGCTCCGCTCACCGGAACGCGACAAGCACATCGTCAATGTCTCGGCCGTGGAAGGGCAGTTTTATCGAAAGTTCAAGACCACGCGCCATCCGCACACGAACATGGCGAAGGCGGCATTGAACATGATGACCCGCACGTCGGCGGCGGATTATCACGCAGCCGGCATCCACATGAACGCCGTGGACACGGGTTGGGTGACGGACGAAGACCCGACGCATATCGCCACGCGGAAGCAGGCCGAGCATCGCTTTCATCCACCGCTGGACATCGTGGATGGCGCGGCGCGCATCGTGGATCCGATCATCGCCGGCTTCAACACCGGCACGCACATCTGGGGAAAGTTTCTGAAGGACTACCAGGAGACGGATTGGTAGTGGTTTCTTGGCACTAAGCGCTGTTGTAACCGGAATCAGGGCCGGACCTGTGGCAGGAGTACGGCAGGGCACTGGAATTCATCCTGCCCGGAGTGCCAAAAAATCCATAAAGGGTGGCGGCTTTGTCGTGGCAATTACGCTTATAGGGTAGAGAAGACTCGGAAACTAGTTGCCACAACCTTGTGTGAGTAGTGACGCAGGTTGTCATCCGCGGGGCGGCTGGAGTCTAAGTTCAAGGAGTTGTCTGGCGATGGGCAGCGGTGAATGAGGTCAAGGAGGGTCCGGCCTGCCGGATTAAACCCCCTCACCGCTCCCGTCGCGGGGGATTTCTCTTTTCAAAGTAAGATCCCGTATTCGGAGCGGTCGCAGATATCGCTGGCTTCCACAATGATACACGCACCTGGGAGTGAATTCTGAGGACAATAACGTGACGGATTGATAGAGCACCGACAGCGGCTCAACTTGGACAGGTAACGCGCCCAAGCCTTTAGCTTAATGCCTTCAGGAAATCATCCGGCTTTTGCAGTAACAGAGTTAATCGGTGCATTCCACCCTGCTCGTCGCGGTAGTCGAGTAGTAAGGAGCTGGCAAACCGCGACCGGGTTGGTTGAACACTCACAATTAATGTTTTTGAAATCCTGTGTTCCAAGTCCACTTGCCATGCAAGAATGTTAAAGGGAAAGCCGATGCGGATCCAGACTTCAGCGTCGGTGACGGTGATCTGAAGACACCGGCTAGCTCCTCCGAATCTGGTGAACGTGCTCTTGTGAGAATAACCTGACGCACCGATTTCGTGAAAACGGATTTTCTCCGGGGGAAGCTGTGGAAACACAATCCGACGCCGCTTGTGATTGCGATAATGCCAGCCGAACTGTCCGACCGCCAAAATAATCAAAAGTGGGAGAATCCAAATCCAGTGATGTTGCAAGAAATCCTGGATCTGTTGCATCCCGGAAGTGCACCGGTCCGATGAAACCGGCGTTACTGTGGCCTCGTCGCCTGCCAGAAACGCGGTCCACTCGGCAACGGCAGGGTCACGGTTTGTGGGTCGTTGGTCTGGACCAGCGTCATGATCGTCTGCCAGCCCGTGGGCAGCGAGATGGTCTGTTGGATCTGGTTGGTCTTGCCGACCGTGTCGCTGATGGTGAGCTGCAGGTTGCCTGAACCCAGGCTCAAGGTGAGTTTGGGCTGACGAACGCTGGGCAACAGATCATCGCTGAAATCCGGGATGGTGTCGTGGTCAGTGTCATTTGGGTCATCAATGGACAGCCACCAATACCAATAGTCTTCGCCGGCGGTATCGAGATGACCGTCATCGAAAACGATCGCCCCGTAGTAATTGGTCGGTCGCAGGCTGTCGCGGAAGAACATTTGTGGAAAAAAGGTCAGGGCCTGTGCCGAAGCATTCGTCCATCCGCCGGCCTGCAAGCCCAGTTGATTGAACCGGTTCGTGGCGACCTTAACAAACGTGGCCGGACCCAGCAGGGTGTTGGCGGTGGCGGCGGTCTGGGTCAGGACGAGCGAACTGTTCACGATGCTGTTGCCGGGCGTGTAAATGAGCGGGCCTTTGTATTCCAGGATCTCAAAGGTGTGCACGTAATCACCGAGGTCGCCAAAAATGTCGTCTTCGAGGTTGAGGACGCAGGTGCCGTCCTTGGAGCCGGGGGCGCGACTCCAGGTTGCAGTGATCACGCCGCCGGAGAAACCGGTGTCGAATTCGCCGGCCGTCACGGTGCTAGCCACCCCTTGGGCCACCTGGAAGAAATCCGGAAAGCCATCGTTGTCCGCATCATCGTTGATGGGAACATCCAGATCCATGATGCCGGTGCTGGTGAAGAGACCGTCATACAACACGATGTCGCTGTAATGAGAGTAGAAGGAGAATTGTGGCGCGAGTTCGCCATTGTTGGCGCCGGCCAGTGTGCTGAGGTCGAGCGTGGCGTCGAAGGGGCCGTTGCCCTGGCTCATCCGCAGCGACCAGCAGAACAACCGGGCCGAGGCGGTGGCCGCCGTGGCTGGGACGATCGAGATGCCAGCCAGCAGGGTGAGTACGGTGATTAGTCGGATGGTCTTCATAGATTGGTCAATACTCGTCATCGCAATCGCAATAACCAAGCCAAGAGTCAACACGTATTTTGTGACAGAATGGGGACAAGGCAGGTGAATGGGTTTTACAGTCCGGCGGGACGGGATATACTGTCACGCCTGTGGACCGGAACGGAAAAAAGCGCGTCATCTGCGGCATGAGCGGAGGAGTGGATTCCTCGGCGACGGCGGCGCTGTTGCTGGAGCAGGGCTACGACGTGGTGGGCATCACGCTCAAGCTCTGGCCGCAGGATTGCGTGAATCGCGCGGAGGACAAGTGTTGCGGGCCGCAGGCCGTCACGGACGCGCGGTCGGTCTGTCACAAATTGGGCATTCCCTATTACCTGATTGATGAGGCGGCCGAGTTTCAGAAGCACGTCATCCAATACTTTGCGGACGAATACAAGGCCGGGCGCACGCCGAATCCGTGCGTGATGTGCAATCAGAACCTGAAGTTTGGCCGGCTGATTGATCGTGCGGATCAACTCGGAGCGGACTTTATCGCGACGGGCCATTTTGCGCGGATTGAACGCGACAATGGTCGTGTGCTGCTCAAGCGCGGGCGCGACTTGCGAAAGGATCAGAGTTATTTCCTTTTCTCGCTGCGACAGGATCAACTGGCGCGGGCGATGTTTCCGCTCGGCGAAAAGACCAAGAGTGACACACGCGAGGTGGCCCGGCATTGCAATCTGAAGACCGCCGACAAGGAGGAGAGCATGGAGATTTGTTTCGTGCCGGACAACAACTACGGCGGCTTTCTCCAGCAGGCAAACCTGGTGCAGAAGCATCGTGGTGACATAGTGGATTTGCACGGCCAGATTCTGGGCCAGCACGACGGCATTGAGTTTTATACGATCGGGCAGCGGAAGGGTTTGGGAATTTCGTCGCCGAAGCCGCTTTACGTTGTCGAGCTTGATGCAGAGAGCAATCGCGTTGTTGTCGGTGATGATTCCGCGCTCGACCGGGATGAGTTCATCGCTGAGCGTTGCAACTGGCATCCGTTTGCTCAATTGACTGAGCCAGTCGAAGTGACAGCGAAGATTCGGTACAATCATCCTGGCACGACGGCAACGATCACGCCGCTGGGCGACAATCGCACCCGCGTGAAACTCCATACGCCGCAACGGGCTATTACACCCGGTCAGGCCGCCGTGTTTTATCAGGAGGATCTCGTGGTCGGCGGTGGCTGGATTGCGCGGTAGAATCGGCTTGCACGAGCCCGCTTCGCTGTTAGAGTCGCCTCCGCTTTCGCCCAAGTTCCGGGCGATTTTCAACCTTAAGACCATACACGCGTGAAAGTTTTCAGCGGCACAGCGAATGAGCCTTTGGCGCGAGCCATTTGCGAATACATCGGCATCGAACTCGGCAAATGCACGGTCAAGCCGTTTCCCGACGGCGAGACGTTCGTGAAGATTGACGAGAACGTGCGCGGCGAAGATGTCTTCGTCGTCCAGCCCACATCACCGCCGACGAACCATCATTTGATGGAATTGTTCATCATGATGGACGCGTTGCGCCGGGCGAGTGCGATGCGCATCACGGCGGTTTTGCCGTTTTATGGCTACGCGCGGCAAGATCGCAAGGACCAGCCGCGCGTTCCGATTACAGCAAAGCTGGTTGCCAACCTTCTTATTGCTGCTGGCGCGAATCGCATCCTGACGATGGACCTGCACGCGCAGCAGATTCAGGGGTTCTTTGATATTCCGGTGGATCATCTCTACGCCGCGCCAGTGATTTACGAGTATTTGAAGAGCAAGAAGCTAACAGACGTGGTAGTCGTCAGCCCGGACGTGGGGGGGCTGAAAATGGCTTACGCTTACTCGCAGACCCTCGAATCCACTCTCGCCATCGTCGCCAAGCGCCGGAAGAGCGCTACGGACGTGGAATCCATGGGCGTTATCGGTGACGTTCGGGGTAAGAACGTGCTTTTGGTGGATGATTTGACTGAAACGGCCGGCACTTTGGCCAATGCCGCCGCCATTCTGAAGAAAAAGAAGGCCAAGAAGATTATTGCCTGCGTTTCTCACGCCATCCTCGGCGACGTAGGTATCCAAAGACTCCGCAAATCGAAGATTGACGAGCTAATCACAACTGATACTGTCTCACGCCCCGCCATCAGCGGAGTGAACATCACGACGTTGTCAGTGGCGGGACTTTTGGGCGAAGCGATCAAACGAATCCACAACAATTCGTCGGTCAATTCGTTGTTTGAATTTAAGGGTGCTCGCACCAGCTAAAACTGAGGCGCGCGCTGAACTAGAAAAGAAAAATGAAATCTGTTGCTCTGAACGCGTATCCGCGCACGCTCGGTCGTCGCGGTGGGTCAAAAAAACTTCGTGAAGCCGGCCGCATTCCCGCGGTCATCTACGGCCGCCAATCCAAGCCCGAAAGCCTGGAAGTCGTGGCGCGCGACCTGACCGACCTTATCAACCACGCGCACTCCGAAAACATCCTCGTGGACCTCGCGGTGGACAAGACCAAGCGCCTCGCGTTGGTGCAGGAGATTCAGCATCACCCGCTCAACCGGCAGGTGTTGCACATTGATTTGCACGAAGTGAACGAGAACGAGAAAGTCATCGTCAACGTTCCCGTCGAGACCACCGGCGAAGCCGTCGGCGTCAAGACCGGCGGCGGCGTGCTCGAGCACGTGCTCTTCAAGCTCAAGGTCCGTGCGCTCCCGAAGGATTTGCCCGAACAGATTTTGATTGATGTGACGAGCCTCGAAGTGGGCAAGTCCATCCACATCGGTGAAATCAAGACGCCCGAAGGCGTCGAGATTCTCGGTTCGAAGAACGCTCCGGTCGTGGCTGTCGCAATGCCGAAGACCGAGGCCGAAGAAGCTGCCGAGACCGCAACCGCAGCGACCGCCGCTGGCGACGTCGAGATGACGAAGGAAAAGAAGGAAGAAGGCGCGGAAGGCGCTGCTCCAGCGAAAGCGGGCGACAAAGCCGCTCCGGCCAAGGGCGACGCGAAGGCCGCTGCTGCTCCCGCAGGCGACAAGAAAGCCGCGGCTCCGGCAGCCAAGAAGTGATTTGCACGGCGCGCCTGATCCGTTGGGCGCGCTTTGTTCATCCCACGCATGGAAGCGGGCTTTCTCATCGTGGGGTTGGGAAACCCGGGCGCGGAATACGCGAAGACGCGCCATAACGCAGGGTTCATGCTGGTGGAACTGTTGGCCAGCAAGTGGCGCGCGGATTGGAACAACGAAAGGAAGTTCCAATCGCGCATCGCGAAAGCCGAGCGCGATGGGCGCCGGATGATGTTGTGCGAGCCGCAGACGTTCATGAATCTGAGCGGCGAAGCGGTCGGGGCATTGATGGATTTTTACCGGTTGCCGCTGAAGAATTTTGTAGTGGCAGTAGACGATGCGGATTTGCCGCTCGGAGAGATTCGGTTGCGGCCCGGTGGCAGCAGCGGTGGGCATCATGGATTGGAATCCATCGAGGCGCACTTGGCTACGCGGGACTATGTGCGATTGCGCATCGGCATTGGGCGCAAGGATGCGACGCGGCAGATCGCCGGGCATGTGCTGGGCCGGTTGAACGCGGCGGAACTGGCGGTGATGGAAAAAGTTTTGGTTCGCGCGGCAGAGCAGGTCGAATGCTGGCTGGCGCACGGTTTGGCGAAAGCCATGAGTCAATTTAACGGAGTCATCGCTGACTCCACGAACGAAGGCAAAAAGTGAAACGATACGAAGGTTTGTTCATCTTGAATACGGCGGGCAAGGAAGAGGGCATCAAGGAAGCGATCGACAAGATCTCTTCCGAGATCGAATCCGCCGGCGCGAAAGTCGAGACTGTCCAGAAGATGGACCGCAAGAGCTTCACCCGCGTGGCGGACAAGAAGCATAGTGCCGGCTTCTACGTGAACATCATTTTCCACGGCGCCCCCGCGGCGCTCAAGGCGTTGCAGACGAAGTTCGCGCTGAACCAGGAAGTGTTCCGCGTGCTCTTCACCGAGTCGCCCGAGCTGAAGCCCGCGAAGTAAACTCCCAACCCGGAGGCCCAAATGGCCAGCTTCAACAAAGTCATCCTCGCCGGCAATCTGACCCGCGATCCCGAACTGCGTTACACGCCCAAGGGAACGGCGGTCGCGAAGATCGGTCTCGCTGTGAATCGCACCTGGACGGGCGAGGACGGCCAGAAGAAGGAAGAGGTCAACTTCATTGACGTCGAAGCGTGGGGTCGCCAGGGCGAAGTCATCGCCCAATACATGAAGAAGGGCCGCCCGTTGCTGATCGAAGGCCGCCTCAAGCTCGATTCCTGGGAAGACAAGAACACCAAGCAGAAGGTCAGCAAGCTCAAGGTGGTGCTCGAAAGCTTTTCGTTCATTGATTCCAATCGCGGCGACGGTGGTGGCGACGGTGGCGCACCGGCTCCGCGTCCCGCGCGTCCGTCTCCGAGCAGCGGCCCAGCGGCTGAACCCGTCGAAGGTGACGGCCCGCCTGAGAGCGACGACGTGCCATTTTGATTCCATCGAGAGTTCGTCTCTCAACCATCAACTCTCAACCATCAACTTTTTATGAAGACCGAAGTCATCCTCACTCACAATATTGTCGGCCTTGGCGGCGAATCCGATCAGGTCAAGGTCGCGGCCGGCTACGCCCGCAATTATCTTTTCCCGCAGCGCCTCGCCATTCCGCTGAGCGCCGGCAACAAGCGCCGCCTCGAAGCGCTCCGCCAGCGCCGCGCCGAACGTGAAGCCCATGAGTTCAACACCATGAGCGAACTCGCCAAGGGCCTCGGCAAGCTCGTCTGCGTGCTCAAGGTCAAGGCCGGCGAAGATGGCAAGATGTTCGGTGCCGTCACCGCGGGCATGATCGCTGATGAACTCAAGCATCAGTTCGACGTCTCGCTCGACAAGCGCAAGATCCACCTCGACCACCCGTTCAAACAGCTCGGCGAATACGAAGTGGAACTGCACCTGCACGCCGACGTGAAGGGCACGCTCAAAGTCCGCGTGGAAAACGTCGTCGCCCACGCTCCGGTTGAAGCCGCTGCTCCGGTTGAAGCCAAAGCCGAAGCACCCCGGACTGAAAAGCGCGGTCGCCGTCCGGAAACCGCTGCCGCCGCCGCGCCCGCCGAGAAGGCGAAGACCGAGAAAGCCCCGCGCAAATCGAAGGCTTGATCAAAGCTTCCGAGAAAAATTTCAAGCCACGGCTCACGCCGTGGCTTTTTTGTTTGGTGGAGCGCGGGTCTCTGACCCGCAGCACATTGGTATGCATGGTCGTGCAGCGGCTCACAGAGCCGCGGTCCGTCACCAATTCTTTACCGCGTCCTTGCCTCCGACACGCCGGATCAAACTGCGACTCTCCCTCACCCCGGCCCTCTCCCGCTGGGAGAGGGAGAATTATCCGCCGTCATGGGTGAAATCTGAACCGGTGTTTGCCCAGCGCTGGTCAAGCAATCGGCTTTGGACTGTGGCTGTTTCCCTCTCCCAACGGGAGAGGGATCAAGGGTGAGGAAGGATTGTCCGCTTTCCGTTGTGGTTTTTTGTTTGAACGGAGCCGGCTTTGAATGGCATACCAGTATTATGGAAACAAACTTCGTGTGCAGCGGGATTCTTAATCGCTTGAAACTGATACTGAGATATCTCCTGCTGATTCGCCTCATCCTTTTTGTTGAGAGTGTTCAGGCGCAGAAATATTACATGGCGCAAGAGGACTTAATAGAAGTCAGACGGAGACTAACGGACTATGCAAAGGGGGCCATAACTTTGGAACAAGTAGTCGAGCCTGACGGGGAAGAATGGGGAAAGAAACTTATTGGATTCTACGTTTTGCGCACCAATGAAGTAAGTGCCAAAATGAAGTTGCCAATTGCACGTGCTTATTCCTCCTTCGGCAGTTATTCAAACAGCGTCCAGCTCGCTTCTGATTACCTTGCAGTGTACACCAACGATGCCCGTGGGTGGGACGTGCTTTCAGGTGCGCACCTTATGCAGCGCTCGTACAATGAGGCTTTGGCGGCAGGGACAAATGCTATCCGGCTTGGTAGCGAAAGAAATATCGCTGGCGTGGGTGGTATCGCATTGCATACAGAGCGAATGGACGTTTTGGAAGGAGTGATCGTTCCGAGGCTTCTTGTACTCAAGGGAGACAGTTCTACTGCTGCGGACTCCAAGCAAAGTATGCTGTCGGTTCTTGTTGCCTACAGTCTAAAGGCTAAGAAGAAGGAGATATTTGTGAAGGCGCTCGAAGGAGTGGACGCCAAGCTGATCATCGCAGACCCTAAGCTTAAGGCCAACGTAGAGTTAGGCTGCGAGTATTTCGACGCGAAGGAAACCGAGAAGCTCTGCAGCCGACTAAAGCAGGTCAAAGCGGCGCAATAATCGGTAGGTTCACCAATCCTTTACCGGCTTCTGCTGCGCTTTCTGCGGGTCTCCTTGCGGTTTGAAAATCAACACCTGCTCCTTGTCCTTCTGCGCGTCGAGCAATTGCTTCGCCTCCTGCGCGGTCATCGCGTGCGCCTGCATGGCCTGCGCCTTCTGCTGCTTCTGTTCATCGGACTTCTCCGGCTTGCCGGACTGATTCTTTTGATCCTGCTTCTGCTGGTCCTTTGAATTCTGCGCCTGCTGTTGCTTCTGCTCGTCCTCTTTCTTCTGCTGATCGTTCTTGGACTGTTGATCCTTCTGATCCTTTTGCTGGCCCTGGTCCTTTTGATCCTGCTTCTGCTCCTGCTGGTCTTTCTGGTCCTGCGACTGGCTTTGCTGTTGTTGATTCAACAGCTCCCAAAGCTTCTTCAGCTTCACGTCATCCGGAAACTGTTGCAGCCCGTTCGTCACCGTCAGCAACGCGCCTTGGACGTTGTTGGTCAGATACTGTTGAGCGCCGTTGTGAAAGAAATCATCAGCGTTCGGCGCAATCTGCGCGTTCGCATTCAGCAGCGTGAGCAGCAAGAACAGGAGCACCACTGCCGTCCAGGATCTCTGCGCCTCTGCGTCACTGCGGTTATTGGGTTCGGTTTGCATCAGGTGACTCCGGGTTCACGATACCATCTATGTCTTTCAATTTCTTCGTAAACTCTTCAAACGGCTTGGCCACGACCTGGGCCTGTTGCATCAGCTGCTCCATGATCTGCAACGCCTGACGATAATTCCGCTGTCGCGTCGCCGCATCGGCGGCTGCCTTCGCCTGGCGCGCCAGTTCGCGCAGGAGTTTGATCTGTTCCACCGCCTGCTTGACGAACTCCAGATTGTGCGCCGCGTTCTCGTCCTGCTTGTCGAGCGTCACGGCCTGGTCAAAATACTTGATGGCCTTCTCCCATAGCTCCTGCAACTCGTCGAGGTCTTTCGCCTGCTCGCCCAGCTTGAAATGCGTGTTGCCGAGATTGTAGAGCGCTTTCTGCTGCAGCTTGACATCGCGTGCCGGCAGCGCCGCGTTGAAGTGTGTCACTGCCGCCTCATAGTTCGTCGCGCGATACGCCGCATCGCCGGCGTTGAATTGCAGCCGCAAGTCTTCCGGATGCAGCGCGATTTCCTTTTGATACAAAGCGAGGGCGTTCGTGAAATTTCCGGCATTGTATGCCTTGAGCGCGCGAGTGGATGACGCTTGCCCGGTCACGGTAAACAACATCACTGCAATGGTAACAGTCGCCGTGGTCACGGCTTTGGCTTTTGGACTTTGAACTTTGGGCGCCGTTGCTCGTTTCCGCTCGGGCAGCAGAATCTCGATCAGCAACAGCAGAATCGCCGCGCCCAACGGCCAGTGATATTGTTCGTGATAACGCTTCAAGGTTTTCTCCTGGCCCTCGGACTTGGGCAACGGTGCCAGCCCTTTCTCGTAGAGCTCGTTCATTGCCCGCGCCCCGCGCAGGGGGATGTAGAAGCCGCCTTCCGTGGCGCTCGCGACGGCGCGCAGCAGGTTTTCATTGAGCCGCGACTTCACCGCATTGCCATTGGCATCGCGGATGTAATCGGTGCGGCCTTTGACATCCTTGACCCGCAGGATTTCACCGTCGGGCGTGCCGACGCCGACCGTGAAAATCTTCATGCCGGCCTTCGCCGCTTCCTGTGCCGCGGCCACCGCGCCTTCGTCGTTGTCTTCGCCGTCGCTAAAGATGACAAGCACTTGATGATTCTCACCTTCCTTGAACGCGGTGCGCGCAGTGTTGATGGCCTCGGCCAGCGCCGTGCCGCCTTGCGGAATGATGTTCACGTCGAGCGTGTCGAGACTCTGGCGGAACACGGTGTCGTCGATCGTGAGCGGACATTGCAGAAATGCGCCGCCCGCGAACGCGACGAGCCCGAGCCGGTCCGTCTGGGCAAGCTGCAGTAGATCGAGCGCGGCGAGCTTGGCGCGCGCAAGGCGATTCGGCGGGATGTCTTCCGCGAGCATGGATTTGGACGTGTCGATCGCCACGATGATGTCCAGGCCCTTGACGCTCGTTTCTTCCAGCGTGTAACCCCATTGCGGCCGCGCCGCGGCGACGATAATCAACGCCACGGATGCGACGATCAGTGCGTGGCGGATCTTGCGGCGCGTGGACGAAATGCCGGCGAGCAATCCGCTCAGTAGCCGCGGTTCGACGAATTGCGACAATGATCTATCCCGTTGCCGCCAGCTCCACCAATAGAAAGCCACCAGCGCCGGCGGTAAGACCAGCAGCAGCCAGAGAAGTTCTTTGTGGGCGAAGTTCATTTTGGAATTGCCGATTGCCGATTGCCGATTGCCGATTGGCTGCGTAGCTTCGCGGCATGAACCCCACCGAATTGAAGGCCCGTACCAAAACCTTCGCCCTGCGAATCATCAAACTGACCCGGGCCATTCCAAAAAGCGACGACGCAGGACGCGCTATTGCCAAGCAGATTGTGCGAAGCGGGACTTCCGTCGCTGCGAACTACCGCGCCAGTTGCCGTGCGCGCAGTCAGGCTGAATTCGTTGCCAAGATTGGGACAGTCGAAGAAGAGGCGGACGAGACGGCTTTGTGGCTCGAACTGCTTGTCGAGTCCGGCACCATGTCGGAGCGAAAGCTTTCCGCACTTTTGACCGAAGCGAACGAGCTTACGGCGATCATGGCTTCCTCGCGCAAGACAGCGGCGGGAAAGTGATTCCCTAATCGGCAATCGGCAATCGGCAATCGGCAATCTCATGGCAGCCTCCGGAACACAGTCTGGCCTAGACTGATTTCCAGCAAGAGCGTCAGCAGTCCGCCCGACAGGAACCACATGAACAGTTCCTTGTGCTGCGCGTATTTCTTGACCTCGGCCTCGGTCTTTTCCAGCGAATCAATCTCGGCGTAAATCTTCTGGAAATTCTCCGCGTTATCGGCGCGGTAATATTTGCCGCCGGTCATGTCCGCGATCTTGGTCAGTGTCTCTTCATCGATGTCCACGGGTTGGGGGCGGAAAATGAGTTTGCCGGTAAATGGATCTTGTCCGACCGGAGTCGGTGCCATCCCGCGCGTCCCGACGCCGATGGTGTAGGTCTTCACTTTCAGCGCACTGGCGGCTTCGGCTGCCACCAGTGGTTGGATGTTGCCGGTGTTATTCACGCCATCGGTCATGAGGATCGCGATCTTGCTCTTGGCTTTCAGATCGCGCAGGCGATTCACCGCGGTGCTCAAGCCCATGCCGATGGCGGTCATGTTGCCGTTGATGGTATTGAAATCGAGCCGGTCGAGCGTTTGCAGCAGGTAATCATGGTCCAAGGTCAGCGGCGTGGCGACGTAGGCGTCCGTGCCAAAGATCACCAGCCCGATCCGGTCTGCCGGCCGTTTCTCGATGAACTGCTTGAGGACAAAGCGGGCCATGTCGAGGCGGTTGACGCGTTCCCCCTGGATCTCAAAGTCCATCGCGCGCATGCTGCCTGAAAGATCCAGTGACACGACGATGTCCACGCCGCTGGCGCGAATCTTAGTGTCGCTCTTCGTGAGTCGCGGTTGCGCGAGGGCGATGATGAACAGCGCCAGGGCCAGCCAGCGCAACGCCGCGAGCCAGCCGCCCGCGCGCGAACGCGTCGCGCCGGTGAATCCTTCG
>Ga0315910_10002771_pt1 | contig 15162 bp, 16 predicted proteins | sample EdamamesoilMG_FD_204470 | JGI IMG/M metagenome (GOLD analysis project Ga0315910, IMG submission 204470) | Garden soil microbial communities collected in Santa Monica, California, United States - Edamame soil | ecosystem: Environmental > Terrestrial > Soil > Garden | place: USA: California...
GAGCACCTCGTTGATCAGCGCGGCGTAGGGCCCGTACAGCGCGTCGTAGCTCGGGTCGATCGTCGCGATCGGAGAGTGCCGATCGGGGTCGCGGCCGGTGTAGCGGCTGTCGAGGCGCCCGACGACCTTGCCGGGGCTGCCGAGCAGCTGCTTGGCGAACCACATGTCCTCGATGCGCAGATCGCGGGCCTCGATCTCGACCGCGTCGAGGCCGGTGAAGTGCTGGAGCTTCTTCGACAGGGCCTTCTTGCGCTTGGGGTCGAGGCGCGAACCGCGCAGCAGCGCCGGGGCGTACTCGTCGATCGCGAACGCGCGCGCCTCGTCGAGGAACGCGTCGAGCGACTTCGGCGGCTCGGGGAGGAGGCCGTGCCACGCCGCGGTCGCCGCGTAGGTCGGCAGGAACAGCACGTTGGGGAGGTCGTTGCCCGACTCGAACACGAACGTCGTGAAGTCGAGGGCGAGGCTCACCAGCACGAGCCCGTTCACGAACAGGCCCTTCTGCTGCAGGTGGTGCACGAGCCCGGCGGCGCGGGTCGTGCCGTAGCTCTCGCCGGCGACGTACTTCGGCGAGTTCCACCGATGGTGGCGGCTCGTCCACCGCTCGACGAACGCGCCGACCGACTCGACGTCGCCCTTCACCGAGTGGAACTCCTCGTCCTTCGCCTTGCCGAGCGGGCGCGAGAAGCCCGTGCCGACCGGGTCGATGAACACGAGATCGGTGCGGTCGAGCAGGCCGAACGCGTTGTCGACGATCGCGTAGGGCGGCGGCGGCGGCGCGACCGTGTCGGGGATGTCGACGCGGCGCGGCCCGAACAGCCCGAGCTGCAACCACACCGCGGACGAGCCCGGGCCGCCGTTGAAGCAGAACGTCACCGGGCGCTTCGAAGGGTCGGCCCCGTCGAGGACGTAGGAGGTGAAGAACACGCTCGCGCGGTCTTCTCCCTTGTCGTCCTTGAGGTTGAGGGTGCCGGCGGTCGCCGTGTAGGCCAGCGTGCGGCCGTCGATCACCGTGGTCTGTGACCGCGACGTCGTGCGCTCGGGGCGGGGCGGCCGCGCCTCTTCCTTCTTCGGCTCGGTCGGCGCGGGGTCGGTCATCCCAGGATCTCCAGGCGCAGGGGCAGGGTGCACTTCGGGCAGCGGATCCACACGTCTTCGGACGCGGTGCCGCCGGGGGCGGCGATCGCGGCGCTGCAGTCGGGGCAGGTGGCCCGGACCTCGCCGACGATGACGCCTTGCAGGGCCACGTAGGCGCCCACGCCGAAGCCCGCCAGCGGGATCGCCCACGGCAGGACGAAGTGCAGCACGGGGATCAGGATGGTGACCGCCCCGATCACGATCGCGACCACGGCGATCGCCCCGCCCCGCAGGATCCGGACGGCGGCCCCGTAGCGCGTGATCTCGGCGGTCGCGTCGACGACTCTCTTGTCGCGCGTGTGCAAGCGAACAGCCTCCGGAGCCATGGCGCCTCCCGCGACGCAGTTATCATGTCGCCATGCGGGATCGACCGGGCGACTACCCCTTGGCGCAGCGCGCCATGGCGCTGCAATGGGCCGGCGACGGAGCGTTCGCGGCCGGCCGCCTGAGCGACGCTCAGGTCGCCTACCAACGCGCCGTCGAGCTGATGGTCGACGCCAACTACCCGCAGGGCGAGAGCGCCGCGCGGTTGGGCCTCGGCGGGGTGCTGCTGACCCTGGGGCGTGTCGGCGAGGCGCGCGGGCAGATCGAGACCGCCCTCGCCGCCGAGCAGGCGGGCGGAGACCGGCGGTTCGTGGCCCTGGCCCAGGGGCGCCTCGGCGCCGTCGACCTCGAGGACGGCCGCCTCGACGAGGCGATGGCGCGGTTCGTCGAGGCGTGGGAGGTCCACCACCGCGACGGCGAGAAGCCGTTCGAGGTCGCAGCCACGATCGGCACCGCCGCCGTGCACCACGCGGCCGGGCGGCTCGCCGAGGCGGCCACCACCTACGAGCGCGCGGCGGCCGCGGCGCGATCCATCCAAGACCAGCGCCTCGAGGGCGCGGCGCTCGTCGCGCTGTCACGCGTGCTCCAGGAGCGCGACGCCGTCGCCGACGCGATGACCACGATCGAGCGGGGCTTGTCGCTCCTGCGGATCACCGGCGACCGGTTCGGCGAGGCCGCGGCGATGCGCTCGCGGGCGGCGATGCAACTCGAGGTCGAGGACGTCGAGGCGATGGCCGACGACGCCGAGCGCGCCCGCCGCATGAGCGAGGTGATCGGCGATCGGCACGGGCAGGGCTTGGCCGAGGCGGTGCTCGGGGTCGCGCGGGCGCGGCGCTACGACGTCGACAAGGCGCGCCGGGGCTTCGATTCGGCCGGCACCCACCTGTTCGAGCACCCGCTCCTGCTCGCGGCCCTCGAAGTGCACGTGGGCCACCTCGACGCGCTGCGCGAGGACGCGGTCGGTCGCGAAGCCGTGCGCGCCCGGATCGCCAAGGCGCGGGCAGGAGCCCCCGCGCCGGCGAGCGTGTCGGCCGAGGTGCGCATCGCGATCCGCCTCCTCGAGCGGGTCTCGAAGTGATCCGCACCACCACGGGCGAACGATGATCCCGACGATCTGGGAACGACTGTCGCGGGGCGAGCACGTCGGCGTGGCCGGTGACCGGCTTCCGCCTCCGCCTGCCGGGTGGCCGCTCGTGCCGTTGCGCGTCGGCGTGTCGAGCGGCGGGCCGGGCCGAGGGCCGCTGTTCGACGCACTGGGGCGCCTGACGCGTAGCGGTGAGGGTGCCGGCCTGCTCGACGCGGCGTCGATGCGGCTGCGCCAGGGCGTGCGGCTGCGCCTCCTGGGCGACGAGGCGTTCGACCCCGACGCGGCGCTCGTCGACGCGATCAACCGCACCGCCGGGGCGCTGCGTCCGCTGCGGGCCCTGGTGCTCGACGGGATCGACCGCGCCGACGAGGCGACGATCCACCTGCTGCGCCGCGCGGTCGCGAGCCCCTCGTGGCTGCGCCTGCCCGTGCTCATGGTGTTCCGCACCGTCCCCCTCGACGGGCCGGCGGCCGATCTCGCCGCCGATCTCGGTGTCGAAGGCGTCCCGGGCGAAGAGACCGAAGAGGTCCTCGACGCCGACGCGGCGCTGTCGCCCCGTGCCGCGATCACCCTGCGCGCCGCCGCCACGATCGGCGAGACGTTCGAGTCCGAGGCCATCGGCGACCTGACCGGCGCCAGCCCGATCGAGACCCTGCTCGACCTGCAGGAGGCGCTCGACGCCGGGTTCCCGATCGTCGACCTCGGCGCGGGCGTCATGACGATGCCCCCCGACCTCGCCCGGGCGCTGCGCCACGGCGTGCTGACGGGCCTGCGCCAGGCGTGGGCCGAACGCCTCGCCGAGCACGGCCGGGCGGCGAGCGCCACGCCGTCCACACCCGAGCGTGAGGCCGCGCCGCGGGCGCCCGTCGCTCTGGCCGACGTCCCCGACATCCGCGACGCGCAGGCCGAGCGGGCGCTGCGCGAGGCCCGCCAGGCGTCGCTCGATGGGCGCACGCAGCAGGCGCTGACCCTCGCCGCCCGCGCCCTCTCGATGCTCGAAGACCTCCCCGCCTCCCCGCGTCGCCGCCGGCTGCGCATCGAGGTGTACGCCGACCTGGCGCAGTACAAGCGCGAGATGGCCGGCACGGGCCCCGGTACGCGCCTCAACGACGCCCTGGTGCTCGCCGAGGGGGCCCTCGCGCTCCTCGAACCGAGCGACCCGCCCGTCCTCGCGGCCGGGGTTCACGCGTTGGTGGGGGCGCTCTCCTACGACCTCGGCGACCCGAAGTCGCTCGAGAAGTCGCTCGACGCGTTCACGAGCGCGGTGCGCATGCTCGAGGCCGCCGGGGAGCCCATCGCCGCGGCGCGCCTGCTCAACGATCAGGCGGCCGTGTGGATCCGCCTCGGCGATCCGGTGCGGGCCACGCACCTCCTCAAGTCGTCGCGCGAGGTGTTCGAGGCCCGGGCCGAGAGCGATCCCGACGCGCGCATCGAGATGGCCGAGACCGATCACCTCCTCGCTCGCCTGCCTCTGCACGTCGCCGCGCGCGCGGGCCTCGGCGCGCGAGCCGTCGAGATGGCCCTCGGTCACGCCGAGCACGCCGCGGCCACCTACGAAGACCTGGAGCGCATCCCGGAGCTGGCCCGGGTGTGGGAGACGATGGGGCGCCTCGAGCTCCTCCGGGAGCAGCTCGAGGCGGCGGCCGAGCGGCTGCTCGAAGCGATCGCGATCCAGCAGAAGATCGGCGACGTCGTCGGGCTCGCGCGCACCACCGCCGCGCTGTCCGACGGGCTGGCCCGCGCGAAGCGGATCCCCGAGGCCCTGTCGCTCCTCGCCGACTCGATCGAGCTCAACCTGCGCCAGGGCACCCCGATCGGGCTCGCCCACAACCGGGCCGCGCTCGAGGTGCTGCGAGACCGCCTCGGCGCCGACCCGCGGCTCGCCGAGGCCGCGGGCCACGTCGAGAAGCTGCTCGACAAGGCCGAGTCGATCGTGGGCCGAGCCGAGCTCGCGTCGATCAGTCGGTAGGCCCGTGAACGACCTGCGGTGCGCCACGGTCGCCGACATGGCGGGCGTGCGCGGCGCCCAGCACACCGTCGGGGTCGGTCCCGACGGCACGGTGTTCGTGGCGACGAGCCCTCCGCCGAGCCCTCGCGACGCGAAGGGTCGGCCGCGCCCCGCGAAGCCACACACCGTCGAAGTCCGTGCGTACCGCGACGGGGTCGTCGTGGCGCGACGAACCGTCGCCGACGTGCCGTTCGACGTGCACCACGTCCAGCCGTTCGGCGACGACGTGCTCCTCGCGTGCGCGCGCTCCGGGCACGCGCTGTCGGCGGGGGGCGACCGCAACGGCGTCGTGTACGACCCGAGCGGCCGCCCGGTGCGCGATCTGGCCCTGGGAGACGGCATCGCCTCGATGCAGGCCACCGCCGCGGGGCGCCTGTGGGTCGCGTACTTCGACGAGGGCGTGTTCGGCGGCTCGCCCGGCGCGCCCGCAGTCGGGGAGTCGGGCCTGGTCGCGTTCGACGTCACGGGCCGGGTCGAGTGGGCGTTCGAACCGCCCGACGGCCTCGCGCCGATCGCCGACTGCTACGCGCTCAACGTGGCGTCCGACGACGACGCATGGTGCTGCTACTACACCGACTTCCCGCTCGTCCACGTGCGCGGCCTCGCCGCGGTGGCGTCGTGGCAGGCCCCCGAGCACGGGTCCGACGCGTTCGCGGTCGACGACGATCACGCCCTGTTCCACGGCGGATACGACCGGCACGGCCTCGCGTGCCTCGCCCGGATCGAGCCGAGCGGCCTCGTGCGGCCCGGCGCGACGTTGCGCCTCGTGACCACCGACGGGCGCGCGCTCGACGGCGCCCGGGCCATCGGACGCGGCGACGCCCTGTACCTGTGGGACGACCGCGGCGTGTACCGCGCGACCGTCACCGAGGCGCTGTGCGCGACGTGACGCGCGCCCGATCGCGATTTCCGGCCTCCGACGAGATCCCCTCCCCGCGCCCCTTCACGGCCGGTCGGCTTGCCGCCGCGCCGCGCCGGCACCGATGCTCTGTCCGCTCCCGGAGGTTTCATGCGGGTTCGCGCGGTTGGTTTGGCGGTCGTCACGGTGGGACTCGCGACGCTGGCGTGCGGCGGCTCGGTCGGGGGTTCGGGCGGAGGCGTCGCCGCCGCGCCGATGATCCTCGACCTGCGGTTCACCCAGTGGGACTGCTACGAGGGCGGCGCCTACGAATGGATCGGGTTCAAGACCGACGGGCGCTGCGACGCCGGCAGCGACGGATGGACGTGCGCCTACACCCAGACCGGCAACGACTTCTCGATCGTGTGGGCCGGCCCGTCGGGCGAGTCCGAGACGTGGACGGGCCTGATGGTCAACCCGTCCGGTATGGAGATGGGCGGCACGTCGCTCGACCACCTGGGCACCAACAACGACTTCCGGTGCACCCGAGACATGTAGCTACGGGACGAGCACCAGCTTGCCGGTGGTCTGGGCCGACTCGATGTCCTTGTGGGCGCGGCCCACGTCGGCGAGCGGGTAGACGGTGACCGGCGGCGCGGTGATCACGCCCTGCGCGAGCCACTCACCGAGGTCGCCGAGCGCGGCCTCGAGGATGTCGCTGCGGTCGTAGAGGTAGCTGAGGTTGAACGCGAGCACGCTCTTGCTCGCGTTGGTCAGGTCGAGGGGGTTGAACCGCGGCGTGCGGATCCAGTCGATGACGAGCTTGAGCCAGTTCGGCTTGCCGCCCGTCTTCGGGATCATCGTGTGGAACCCGTACACGACGAGCTTGCCGCTCGGGCGCAGGTGGGCGTAGCTCTGGCCGAGCGTGGCCACGCCGTTCGCATCGCAGACCACGTCGAACCCCTCGGGCGCGATGCGCTCGGCCTCCTTCCACAGGTCCTGCTTGGACTTGTCGATGACGTGGTGAGCGCCCTGCTTCTGGGCGGTCTCGACCTTGTGCGACGCGCCGACCACGGCGGTCACCTCGCACCCGGCGCGCCGGGCCAGCTGGACGATCGACCCGCCGACGCCGCCCGCACCGGAGTGGACGAGGATCTTCGCGCCGCGGCGCGGGTGCGCGAGCTCGTGCAGGGCGAACCAGGCGGTCAGGTAGACGGCGGGGAACGCCGCGGCCTGCTCGAACGAGAGGCCCGCCGGGATGGCGCGGACGTAGCGCCGGGGCACCACGACGTCGGACGAGTAGCCGCCGAACAGGGTGACCGCGAACACCCGCTCGCCGACCTGCACGTCGGTCACGTCGGACCCGACCGCGCGGACGACGCCGGACACCTCGAAGCCCGGAGTGATCGGCCACCCGACGAACTCCTTGGCGGACGCGTAGAGGCCCATGCGGACCATCGTGTCGGCGTAGTTCACGCCGATCGCGCGCACGTCGATGGCGACCTCGTCGGCCGCGGGCTCGCGGCGCGTCGCCTGCTCGACGACGAGGCGGTCGTACGACCCGGCCTTGTGTACGACGACCTTGCGGGCGGGGGTGACGACTTCGGGGAGGACTTCGGCGTGGGCGAGAGACATCGGGAGCTCCATCGGTGCGACAGTTCGACAACTTTCGAAGTGTAAGGGCCTGAAAAAGCCCTCCGGAGCGGGCCAGGGAGGAACGGAACTTTCAGCGCGGGCGGGTGAAGAACGTGCCGATCTGGTCGAGAGCCTCGGGGTTGACCTTGCAGGTCACGAACTTGCCTTGGCGCTCGGTGGTGATCAGGTCGGCGTTGACGAGCTCCTTGAGGTGGTGCGACACCGTCGGCGCGCCCACGTCGAGGCGAGCGATGATCGTGTTCAAGAAGCACGAGTGGTCTTCGTAGGCGTTCTCACCGCCCTCGAGGATCTCGACGAACAGCTGGAACCGCGTGGGGTTCGACAGCGCCTTGAACATCTTGACGAGAGCCTGCTGCACCACGACCGTCCGTTTCGACACTTCGACAATATTGCAACTGTCGCAGCATCGCAACGAGAAAAGTGACGGATCGGCCGTGCGCGCGCGGACGCGGCGGCTCCGAGCGCGATCCCCCGGGGGAAAAATCGCGCCGCGAATGCCGTTCATCTCCTGTTCCCCACCGGGGCCCTTGAAACCGGTTGATATCGTTTCGGGGCGAACGGGTTCCAGACCGTTCCAAACAGGGGGAACAAGATGTTCAGGCATGTCCTGGCGCTCAGCGCCGTGTCGTTCGTTGGCTTCGCTTCGACCGCCATCGCCGGTCCCAACGACAAGGTCACCTACTGCCACAACACCGGCTCCGAGACCAACCCGTGGGTCGTCATCACGACCTCGCAGTCGGCCTACGACGCCCACGTCGCCAACCACGGCGACCACAAGGGCTACGGCTACAACGAGGCCAAGGAGCTCCAGTGCCAGCCGCGCAAGTGCGACGTGTTCGAGCTCGTGAAGGGCAACGAACCCACGAACGTCTGGGACGTCCGCGGTGAGACCCGGTTCCGCGTGTACGACAAGGCCGCCACCCTCGACACCAAGGGTTCGCTCTACCTTGACGAGCTGATCGACGACCGCGCGACTCGCATCAGCGAGTTCGATCTTCGCCCGGCCGAAAAGGCCGTGTCCACCTTCGAGTTCAACCCTGGGGACGCCGTGCTCGCGCACGACGAGAAGACCGTCACCCTTCGCGACGCCTATGGCGAGGCGATCCGCTTCGAGCCGGCGATCTCCACGTTCGCCAGCGTCGAGCTCTACGGGCCGGGAGGGGTCTTGTGCGTGGGCGAGATCCGCGACGAGGTCTACTACAAGGCCGCGCCGCAGCCCGACCCCCAGTAGTGCTCGGCCTTCGCTGACGTCGACCGCGCCGGGCCTCCCCGGCGCGGTCACGTGTTTCTGGGGATCGCGAACCGGAGCCATCCGCAGGCGTCATACCGTGCGACCCTGCGGAGCCCCCCGTGAGACCCCTCGCCCTCCTCCTGTTCGCCTGCGCCTCCCCCCCTCCCCCCGCCGATCCCCCGCCCCTCGCCGCGCTCGTCGGGGACTGCGACGGCGGCACGCCCCTCACCGCCGAGGGCGTCGAAGAGGGCCCCGCCCACGAGGTCGGCGACCTCGCCGCGTACGACGTCCTGGTGCGGATCGCCGATGTCCCCGAGGGCTACGTGCGGGCGCGCGCCGACGCCCACTGGACGTCCGACCGCCGCAACGTCCTCGGGTACCTGCCCGCCGGCACCTCCCTGTGGGCCCAGGGCCCGCTCAAGGACACCGAGGGCTCGGGCGGCCTCGGGTACGCCGTCCCCGTGCGCGACCTCGCGGGCGCCACCTGCCGCGCCTACATCTCCTACACGGTGGTCGCCTCACCCACCCTCGGGCCCACGCCCTAGAGGGGCTCTTCGCAGGAGTCGGCGAGGAACGTGCTGAACATCACCTTGTCGGTGGCCGCCAGCACGTACGAGGGGCCGTCGCCGCCGAACTCGAGGCTCCACTCGAGCTTGAACGTCGGCCCGTCCTCCTCGGCGCACGGGTCGTCACCCTCGAAGCCCGACAGCACCTCGACGTACCCGCCGGTCAGCCCGACCTGGTCCTGCCGGCAGTCGATGCACGGGTTGAGCGCCGCCGACCCGCCGATGCCGCCGTCGCCGAACTCGAACCGCTCGCCCGGCGCGAGCCGGCTGTTGTCGAGCACCAGCTCGAGCTCGATGTCGATCGCCTGCCACGACCGATCGCCCGGGCCGGTCGGCGAGAAGAACACGAGGGCGTTGCCGTCGCCGAGCAGGTCCCAGCTCGCGGAGGTGCCCGCCTTCGCCCCGCACTGCTCGCGCCACGTGCCGTTGTAGTCCCTGCCCTCGGCGTCGAGGGCCGTGGTGTCGGAGATCTCGTAGGTGCCGCACGGAGCGAGGCACCCGCCGACCGTCCCGAGGCCGACCGCGCACACCAGCACCTTCACGACCGCACCGACCTGGGCGTGCCGGAAGCACGACACGAGGTGATCGTTGACCATGCCGACGGCCTGCATGAAGGCGTAGGTGATGGTCGGCCCGCAGAACTTGAACCCGCGCTTCTGAAGCGCCTTCGACATCGCGCGGCTCTCGTCAGTCTCGGCGGGGATGCCCACGTGGGTCGTCAGCGCGTGGTCGATGGTGCGGCCGCCCACGAAGTCCCACAGGAACGCGTCGAATGGGATGCCCGCTTCGCGCAGCGCCACCCACGCCCGCGCGTTGGCGATCGACGCCTCGATCTTCTGCTTGTTGCGCACGATCCGGGCGTCCTGTTGCAGGGCCGCGACCTCGGAGGGGCCCCACGAAGCGATGCGCACCGGGTCGAACCCCTCGTAGGCCGCGCGGAAGCCCTCGGTCTTGCGGTTGATGATCCGCCACGACAGGCCCGCCTGGAACCCGTCGAGGATGAGCTTCTCGAACAGGGCGCGGTCGTCGTGCACCGGCACTCCCCACACGTGGTCGTGGTAGGCCACCATGAGGTCGTCGCCCAGGCACCACGGACACCGCTCGGGTTCGGCCACGTCATGCCCTCCGGGAGACGCGCGCACGCGCCTCCTCCAACGCCTCGGGAGTATCCACGTCGAACAGCACGCCGTCGTCGTCGATCGGGATCTCGACGACGGTGAGGTGCCCGGCGACGAGCAGATCGCGGGCGGTCGTGGTCGCGTCGAGCGCGCGCAGGACCGACAGCGACGCCGCACCCCACACGACGGGGTGACCTCGGAACCCGTCGTGCACCGGCACGACGACCCGATCGGGGCGCGTCTCGGCGACGAGCGCGCGCACGTCGCCCGTGCGGACGAGCGGCATGTCACCGAGGACCTGCAGCACGGCGTCGCCGCCCGGGCGCAGCGCGTCGAGGCCGACCGCCAGCGACGTGCTCATGCCGCCCTCGGGGCGCGGGTTGCGCACCACGCGGGCCCGATCGCCGACGAGCGCCTCGACGGCGGCGTCGCCGGAGGTCACGACGATGACATCGCGCACGCACGGGCCCACCGCATCGAGCACCCACGCGATCACGGGCTTCCCGCCGAGGTCGGCGGTCAGCTTGTGGACGGGCCGGGTGCGGGTCGAGGCGCCGGCCGCCAGCACGATCGCGTCGACCACGCCCATCCGACCTCCCCCGGCAGCCTACCCCGCTGGCGCGCGGCCGCGGGTCGAGTGATTCGGATCGGCCGCGCTGGAGTGCCCGTGAACTGGACCGCCGCCGACATGGCCGATCAGACCGGAAAGACGTTCATCGTCACCGGAGCGAACAGCGGGATCGGCTACGAAGCCGCCCTCGAGCTCGCCCGCAAGGGCGGCACCGTCGTGCTCGCGTGCCGCAGCGCCAAGAAGGCCGACGAGGCCGTCGCGCGCATCGCCGAGGCCGTGCCGGGCGCGAAGGCCGAGAAGATGATCCTCGACCTCGGCGACCTGGCGAGCGTGCGCGCGTTCGCAGCCGAGTTCCTCGCGAAGTACCCGCGCCTCGACGTGTTGATCAACAACGCGGGCCTGATGGCCATCCCCTACAGCCGCACGCCCGACGGGTTCGAGACCCAGATGGGCGTCAACCACTTCGGCCACTTCGCGCTGACGGGCCTGCTCCTCGACCGCCTCGTCGCGTCGGGGCCGTCGCGCGTGGTCACCGTGTCGAGCGGCGCGCACACGCCCGGTGTGATCGACTTCGACGACCTCGATCACGAGAAGAGCTACCAGCGGTGGGAGGCCTACTCGCAGACCAAGCTCGCGAACCTGCTGTTCGCCTTCGAGCTGCACCGCAAGCTGCTCGCCAAGGAGCTGCCGATCACGTCGCTCGCGTGCCACCCGGGCTACGCCGCGACCGAGCTCCAGTCGAAGTCGGAGTCGTGGTTCAACGAAACGCTGATGAAGCTCGGCAACCTCATCATCGCGCAGAGCGCCGCGATGGGCGCGCTCCCGACGCTGTACGCCGCGACGGTGCCCGATCTCGCGGGCGCGACCTACTGGGGCCCGCGCCGGCCGTTCGGGTTCGGCGGGTGGGGCTACCCCGAGCGGTGCGGGACACGGCCCAACGCCAAGGACGAGGCCGTCGCGAAGAGGCTGTGGCAGGTGTCCGAAGAGCGCACGGGTGTCGCGTACACCGCCCTGCGGTAGTCTCCGCGGCATGAGAAACATCGCCTTGTTCGTCGCTCTCGTCGCGTGCGCCCCCAAGGCACCCCCAGCCCCTGCCGCCGAGCCGGCGCCGGCCGAGGCCGCCCCCGAGGCGGCCGTCGAGCGGCTGCCGCCCGTGTTCGACGCCGCGGCGCTGCGCGCGGGCTTCAGGCAGGGCACCGTGCTCCGCTACAAGTTCGACGACAACGGCGCCGTGCGCGTCGAAGAATGGGTGGTGACCGCCACCGACGACGCCGGCTGCACGATCCACACCAAGGTGTTCGCCGCCGACGGCGTCACCGTCGTCGACGAGAGCGACGACACGGAGACGTGGGAGAACCTCGCCGCCCACGGCACGTTCCCCGCGGCGCAGACGACCCGCGCCGACGGCACCGTCGACGTCGGTGCCGGGCACCTGACCACCTGGTACTACGAGGTCGCCCCGGCCCACGCCGAGGACTTCTCGAGCAAGTACCACTTCTCCCCGGCCCACGTGGGCCCGCCCGTGTGGGCCGAGTTCCGCGGCGGCGACGGCTACGTCGTCACCATGGAGCTCCTCTCGCGCACCGACCCGTAGACGCCCACCTCGGGGCGCGGGCCGACACGAGGTCGGCCCCTTGTACCTTGAGGGTGCTCTCGACCTGCTCGATCTCGAGTCGGCCCCCCGGGCGTGCCGCAAGGCTCGACGCCGGCGGCGTAGATGGAGCCGTGCGGGGGGAGAGCGCGAGAGGGGGGCGGCAAGCCCCCTTCTCGCTCGTTCCGACGAGCTAGGAGAAGCCCATCTCCCGGAAGACCACCCACGCACCTGAGGCCTCGAGCCTGCCGCGTAGAAGGTGGTCCCCGCCCTCTTCGTTCAAATTGACTCCGTTGACCATCAGGGGCCCTTTTGGAGCCCGTGTTTACAAGGGCGGAGCGAACGAGGTTGCAGGGTCGGGGACCGGGAGTCCTCTAACCCCTGGAGTCCCCTTGCGACCGCGGCAACATGAGTTGCGTGCTGGAATCGATGTCTCCGCGTCCAACCTGGCCGTGGCGTGGCGCACCTCGAAGGGTGAGGTCGAGACCTGTGAGGTCGCGAACGACCCGGACGGGCACGCCAAACTCGTCAGCATCTTCAAGTCCAGGAGTGCGGGCGCCCGCGTCGTCTTGGAAGCGACGGGCAACTACAGCGTCGACCTCGCCTTGACCCTCGTCGCCGCCAACATCCCCGTGATGGTGGCCAATCCGCTGGCCACCCGACGCTTCGCTGACGCCAAGCTCCGACGCGCCAAGACCGATCGGATCGATGCCCTGGACCTCCTCGACTTCGCCGAGCGCATGGAGTTCGTGCCCTGGACGCCGCCGTCGCCTGCCGTCATGCAGCTTCGCGACTTCTCGCGGCGCATCAGCGCTCTGGGCGACGACGCTGTGGCTGAACAGAACCGCATGCACGCCGCCCAGGCGAAGCAAGGAGTGCCGCAGGCGGTCCTCGCGGACATCAGCGACTCCATCGCTACGCTCAAGCGTCGCATCGAGTCCCTCACCAGCGCCGCCGTCTCGCTCATGCAGGCAGAGCCCGACCTCAGCGTCGCGCTCACCGTGATCACCTCGGTGCGTGGGATCGCGGAACGCAGCGCTGTCCGCATCCTCGGGGAACTCCTCCCACTGTCCCCCGACATGACGCCGCGTCAGGTGGTCTCCCACGCCGGCCTGGACCCACAACCATTCGAGTCGGGCACCTCGGTGCGCAGGCGCACCCGCATCAGCCGAAAAGGAAACAGGGCCCTCCGCGCAGCCCTGTTCATGCCCACCATGGTCGCCGTTCAACACGAAACGCCTGTTCGGGAAGCCTACGAGCGCCTTCTCGCGGCCGGAAAGCCGAAGCTCGTCGCCCTGACCGCCATGTCACGACGCCTTCTCCAGGCGATCTGGGTCATGCTCCGAACGAAGACAACTTTCCAGGCCGACAAGTTCGGGCGCCGGCAATGCGCGCCTTCCCAAGTCGCTTGACGATCCGAGTGACCATCTACGGCCGGGTCGGCCCCTACGACATCACGCTTGCCTTCGTAGGGGCCGGCCTCGTGCCGGCCCGCGCGTCGGGTCAGCGCCGCGCTTCGTCGAGCACGACGTGGAGCGACTTGTCGTCGGGGGCCTCGGCCTTGAGCTCGGCGACGACCTCTTCGATCAGGCCGACCTTGCGGGCGTACCGCAGGCCGGAGCGCCACGCCTCGACGGTCGCCTCGTAGGACACCTGGGGGTTGCGCACCCGGGTGGCGATGAACTTCGCGATCTGGGTGATCTCGGGCTCTTCCTGTCGCATTCGCACTCCACGTTTGGCGTGTCAACACCAGACGTGAACCAGTTTATCAGGTTTAGCGCGGAACGTACGACTGGCTGCCGAGGATCGCCGTGGCGCAACCCGCTCGCGGGGCGATCACCCGACCGGGGTTTTCGAGGCCGCGGCGCCTACGGAGATGGCGACCCGCAGGCCCCCGCCGACGCGGTTCGTCGCGATCGCCGTGCCGCCGTGCAGATCGACGATCTGGCGGACGAGCATCAGCCCCAGGCCGAGCCCGCCCGTGGCGCGCGCGCGGCTCGCCTCCCCGCGCCAGAACGGGTCGAACAGCCTGGGGAGCTGATCTTCGGGCACGCCCGGCCCCTCGTCCTCGACGACGAGCGCGCCGCCCTCGCACGACACGGTGACCCGCGAGCCAGCGGGCGCGTACCGGGCGCAGTTCTGGAGCAGATTCACCGCGACGCGCCGCAGCAGGTCGGCGTCGCCCGGGAACGCGCCGCCCGGGCCGCGTACGTCGACCGTGTGCAGGGACAGGTCGACCGTGGCCAGCGCCTCGCCGACGAGCACCTTCCAGTCGACGTCGGCTGTGTTCAGGGCCCGTTCGCCGAGCTGGAGCCGGGACAGTTGCAGGAGCTGCCCCACGAGCCCGTCGATCTCGATCAGATCGCTCTCGAGGGCAGCCAGGCGCTCGTCGGGGAGGCCCTTGTCGCGGAGCAGCTCCACCTCGAGGCGCAGCCGCGACAGCGGCGTGCGGATCTCGTGCGACATCCCCGCCATCAGCTCGCGCTGGGTCTGGAGCAGCGCGGCGATCCGGTCGGCCATCGCGTTGAACGCCCGAGCCACCCGCGCGATCTCTTCCGGGCCGTCGGCGGCGAGGCGGTGCCCCAGATCGCCCGCGGCGATGCGCTCCATGCCGTCCCGCGCGGTCGTGAGCGGCTGCGTCGCCATGCCGGCGAGCCCGAGCGCGACGAGCAGGACGAGCCCGCCGACGGCGGGGAGCGCGAGCCGCAACTGGCGCAGCGGGCGGTCGACGTCGATGTCGCGGCGCACGAGCAGCCACCCCTTCGAGGTCGACACGAGCACGTGGTCGCGCGGCCCGGGGGGGAGCGCCACGTAGCGGCCCTCGCGCTCGACAGCCGTGAACCCCGGCGGCAACCCGAGCGGCCCCTCGCCGCGCAGGCGCTCGCGGCGCCGCTCCCGCCGGTCGGGAGGCGCCTCCTCCCACGGGGGCCGCGGCCCGTCCCACTCCGCGAGGTCGACGAGGCGCACCTCGCACCCGAGCTTGGCGCCGATCACCGCGGGATCGGCGCCCTCCTCGACCTCCTCGGCGACGTAGACCG
>Ga0315910_10002772_pt1 | contig 15160 bp, 15 predicted proteins | sample EdamamesoilMG_FD_204470 | JGI IMG/M metagenome (GOLD analysis project Ga0315910, IMG submission 204470) | Garden soil microbial communities collected in Santa Monica, California, United States - Edamame soil | ecosystem: Environmental > Terrestrial > Soil > Garden | place: USA: California...
CTTTATATTTTTCGAAATACGGCTACTTATTCAACCGTAACAGACTTCGCCAGATTCCGCGGTTGGTCCACGTTACAACCCCGCATAACAGCAATGTGATACGAAAGCAACTGCAACGGAATAACCGATACCATCGGCATCAGCGCCTCATGGGTGGCAGGTACTTCGATAACAAATTCAGACATAGGAGGGATCTGATCGTCACCTTCAGTAACTACGGCAATTACACGACCTTTTCGGGCTTTTACTTCCTGAATGTTTGAAACAATCTTTTCGTATGAACTGTCACGCGTAGCAATGAATACTACAGGCATTTCTTCATCAATCAACGCAATGGGCCCATGCTTCATTTCAGCAGCGGGATATCCTTCTGCATGAATGTAAGAGATCTCCTTCAGTTTTAGGGCGCCTTCCAGCGCTACCGGGAAATTATAACCTCGTCCCAGGTAAATGAAATTTCTGGCGTCTTTGAACGTATGAGCGATTTCCTGAATTTGGTCGTTGAGTTTAAGAGCCTTCTCCACTTTGGTTGGGATGTTCTCCATTTCTACGAGCAACTCATGAAGTTTTTGTTCCGTTATGCTGCCTTTCTTCTGCGCTACAATTAACGCAATCATGTTGAGCACGGTTAACTGAGCAGTAAATGCTTTCGTGCTGGCTACGCCTATCTCAGGTCCTGCGTGCGTGTAGGCGCCAGCGTGCGTGGCACGGGGGATTGAAGACCCCACAACATTACATACGCCAAAAATGATTGCACCCTTTGATTTGGCAAGCTCGATGGCAGCCAGGGTATCGGCTGTTTCTCCGGATTGAGAGATTGCAATAACAACATCGCCTTCACGAATAACGGGATTGCGATAGCGAAATTCAGAAGCATACTCCACTTCCACCGGTATGCGGCAAAACTCTTCGAAGAAATATTCAGCAACCAATCCGGCATGCCACGATGTACCACAGGCTACGATCAGAATGCGATCGGCATTGACGAGCTTGTTAACGTATTCCCGTAATCCACCTAATATCAGGCGCCCGGATGAAGAGTCGAGGCGACCGCGCAGACAATCGTTAATTGAACGAGGCTGTTCAAAGATTTCTTTCAACATGAAATGTTCAAATCCACCTTTCTCAATGGCCTCAAGTTCCAGATCAATGGTCTGGATATACGGTGTTAAGGGAAGGTTGGCTGTATTCGTGATGCTGAGTTTATTGTTGTTGATAACAGCAATCTCCTGATCGTTCAGATAGACTACTTCATTGGTGTACTCAACAATGGGTGTAGCATCCGAGGCGAGGAAAAACTCATCTTTTCCGATGCCAACTACTAACGGGCTTCCTTTGCGGGCGGCCACCAATAGATCCGGATCTTCCAGTGACATCACGACAATAGCATAGGCACCAATAACTTTTGTGAGTGCTAAACGAACCGCTTCTTCCAGCGAACACTTTTCATTTTCCTTGATGTCTTCAATAAAATGAATGAAAACTTCAGTGTCTGTATCACTCAGGAAAGTATGCCCTTTTCGTACAAGCTCTTTTTTTAACGAGCTGTAATTTTCAATGATTCCATTGTGGATAATGGCGAGTTTAGCGGTAGCCGAATAATGGGGATGAGCATTGCGGTCATTGGGCTCACCGTGCGTGGCCCATCGGGTATGGCCAATACCAATATGGCTGCTTAAATTTTTTCCTTTGAGATACTCTTCAAGCTCCGAAACCTTGCCCTTCTTTTTGTAAATATTGAGCCCGCCATTTAATAAAGCTATACCGGCACTATCATACCCGCGGTACTCGAGTCTTTTGAGACCCTTGATAATGACTTCGTGGGCTTGCCGGTTTCCAACGTAAGCAACAATTCCACACATAGGTTAGTCTTTTAGAGGTATTGTAGGTACAGTATAATAAACCCGCAACTTGATATTGTCCTTATCAAATGATACGCGGTTCACACTTTTTCCATTCGTTTGACGTCCGTTTATGGTATAAGGTATCAGAACTGCCTCTGTAAATACCGTTTTGTCCTGCGCGGCAATAGCGTGGAGGTGATTAAAGAAAAGGCTTGCTCTACCCTTGTAGGAATTTTCGTCATACACGAGTGTGAGAAACCCACCAAAATCATCCACAACATTAAATGTGCTGTCGAAAGGAATATTGGTGTTAAATGTATACGCATTGCGTGCATCGAAATTCACGAAGCCGTTATACAACGCGAGGTCGTCTAAATCCTTTCGGTAAATTGATCCGTATCCGGGGTAGGTTAGTTTTTTCGGACGGTTATTATCCCGAAGTAACTTAACCAGTAAGCCATCAGGCGGAGTAAACTGTTGCGGATCGTCAACATTCTGAATAACCAATTCAGCTGAATTGATAGCCAGATTCGGGATATCTTCCAGCGAATCTATAAACGCTGAGAAATCAATTTTCGTCAGCACGCCAGTGCCAGACTGAATATAGCGCTTTTCACCTGACTCATCTTCCTGGTAAAAGCCAGAATACAAAGGCAGGTCAGAGCCGGTGCGGTCAGCTTCAATTTTATTAAAGCTAATGATACCAGTCGAGCGATTCAGATTGAAATCAAGTGCTAAGCTATCCGTTTTAACCGTGCCCTTAACTATTCTTTTGATATGGTAGTGAATTCTCAAATAGGTCGAGTCAAAATTACTTCCGTTGTATGGCGTAATGCCTACGACCTGGTCAGACTCACCGGGTTGTGGTACGATGGCAATACCGGGGAAAAAAGTTGTGAAAATACTCGGGTTGGTAACTGTTGAATCTCTTCTCTGTGCATGCAAAAACAAACGCTCAGCAAAATCATCATCCAGTCTCATACGCTTGTCATGAAACTTATTCGAATTATTGAATTCGGGTTTAGCGGTGAATGTGCCAGAACAGATAGCAGGACCACCATATGTCACTTCTGAATTGATGAAATACTCCTGTTGCCGATTGTATATTGATTCACTGGGTTTTTGCTGTCCACCAACACTACCGGGCACGGTAACCTGATAGCTGTAAAGTAGTGGATCTTCGATTTCGTATACACTTATCTTTTGCGGTGATTCACCGTCCAGTCCGTAGGCATAATCAAAAGTCAACCGCAGGACGGCCGAATCGAGCACAAACACAAGGCTGTCACCGAGGTTAGTGGGAAGGGAGCCCAGGGGAAGAAATTGTGTATAGGCTGAGGCGGTAACGCCACCAAATACCGGATCCGCATAATGTCCTACCAAGAGACGATTTGCATCATTCGTTGCATAGAAATTAGTAGTACGGATCGAGTCAAACAAAATGTTGCTGCTCTTTACCGGAATGTCAATAAACGAAAGTTTATATTTTGAGTCTGGATTCTTAAATCCGATGAGGTTGGTTTGTTCTTCACACGAGAAAAAAAATAAGGCAACTGCCAACACCGCCAGTTGCCCTACGCGCTTAACCCACAAGTTCATTATATAGATTATAGTAAGATTCAGTGTAATCTTCTTCTTTAATGGTTTCTACTTTCTTTTCCTTGATCTTCTTAAAAAGGCCTTCCAGTTTTTTGGTTTCACCGGCAGCAATTACCGCATCGGAAAATTCAACTCCCAATTTGATGAAGCCTTCAAAGTCTGCTGATTTCAAATTGCCTAACATATTGTCTTCAATATCCATCATTTTCACTTTGTCCATGATGTCGCCTTTGAATTTGTGTGTGAAGGCGTTGTTGTAGATCGTGAAAACGGTTTTTGTGTTCTTGAACAGCGGATCGTTTTTGTAAGTTGTTTTCAAATACAGGGGTATGAAGCTGGTGATCCAGTCGTTGCAATGAACAACATCAGGAGCCCATCCTAATTTTCGTACCGTTTCAATAACACCTTTGCAGAAGAAGATGGCACGTTCGTCATTATCTTCATAGAAACGATTTTCCTTATCGTGGAAAACTGACTTGCGATGGAAGTAATCTTCATTATCGATGAAGTATACCTGAAGTTTGGCATTTGGAATAGATGCTACTTTAATGATCAAAGGCTTCTCCTCGTCACCTACGGCAATGTTTATCCCTGAAAGCCTCACTACTTCATGCAACCTGTTCTTGCGTTCGTTGATTATACCGAAGCGCGGCACCAGAATTCTGATCTCCATACCCTTTTCCTGCATGGCTTGCGGAAGTTTGCGAACAAAATCCGCTACATCCGAAGTTTGCAGAAATGGATTTATCTCACTGGCTACATAAAGAATTCGGAGTTTTGACATATTGATTGAATTTAAAGTAGAACGGAAAATTGAGCCACAAAAGTACAAATAATTACCCCCCTGATCAACTTAATTTCAGTTTTCCCTATATATTTGCCCCCCTTTGCCAGAACGGCCTAAAATGGAGATTTTCAAGCAAATAGCCCCATTAAAAGCCCATTTACACGCTCTAAAACAGGCCGGTAAATCGGTTGGGCTGGTCCCTACCATGGGAGCACTTCATGCTGGTCATTTAACCCTCATCGAAGCGTCAAAAAAACAGAATCAAATCACAGTTTGTTCCATTTTTGTAAACCCAACCCAATTCAATAATCCAGTCGACCTGCAGAAGTACCCGCGGACACTGGATAAGGACACAATACTTCTTGAAAAAGTTGAATGTGATGTGATTTTTTGTCCGGATAACCTCGAAATGTATCCCGACAGTTCCCTTTTGAAACTCAATTTCGGCCATTTGGATGCGGTAATGGAAGGAAAATTCAGGCCCGGCCATTTCAGCGGAGTGGGTTTGGTGGTGGGCAAGTTGTTTAATATTGTTGAGCCGGATCATGCTTATTTCGGTCAAAAGGATTGGCAGCAATTTGCCGTGATCAGCCAACTGGTGCGCGAATTGAAATTTAATCTCACACTGCATAGTGTGCCCATTGCCCGGGAACGGGATGGCCTGGCAATGTCTTCCAGAAATTTACGGTTACAGGGCGAGCAACGTACGAACGCGATTGCGTTTTATCACGCCTTACTTACAGCAAAAGATAATCTGAAGCGTGGAGAGTCGATTGATCAAGTTAAAAAAATGGTCGCTGCTAAAATCCGGGAATATGCCGGCATCACACTGGAATATTTTGAAGTGGCAGACAGCAAAAACTTAAATCTTCTCGAACGTGTTAAAGACTCTGATCACCCCATTTTGTGCATTGCCGGATTTGCCGGTGATGTAAGGTTGATCGACAATATGTTTTTGGATTAGGATAGTTTTGATTGAAATTTGCAGCGGCAAATCAGTAAATTTTTTGAACCTTGAGAATCGAAATATTAAAGTCAAAAATTCATCGCGCGCGGATTACACAAGCCGAACTTCACTACGTGGGAAGCATTGCCATTGATGAGGATCTCATGGAGGCTGCGAACCTGATTGAGGGCGAGAAAGTAACGGTTGTGAATATAAACAATGGCGAGCGTCTGGAGACGTATGTGATAAAAGGTGATCGTGGTACAGGCATGGTTTGTCTCAACGGTCCGGCCGCTCGCAAAGCTCAGGTAGGTGATATTGTTATTATCATCTCATACGCTTCGATGAAATTCGAGAAGGCCAAACAATTCAAGCCTACCATCATTTTCCCGACTCCGGATAATAAACTACCTTAACGCGGAATTAAAGTATCCATCTGCCCAAATAATCCTTAGGAGTGTCTTCCCGCGTCAAAGCTTCACTACAGTATTTTGTTATTCTTGCCATCACTACTGTGCTGATCTGGTTTTCCCTTCGGGGAATACAAGCCGGGCAGGGAGAGGATCGGTGGGATTACCTTTTAAATACATGGAAGTCTGCCGATAAAACGTGGTTGTTAGTCATGGCTGCTGTGGCCATGGTTAGTCACGTTGTCCGTGCGCAACGATGGCGAATGCTGATGGAACCTGCGGGGTATCGGGTAAAACTGGGCTCAAGCTTTTATTCGTTGATGGTAGGCTATCTTATCAACCTGGTGATTCCGCGAGGGGGTGAAGTTTCGCGTTGTTATAATCTGTATAAGTTGGAGAAAACTCCGGTTGATATGTCATTCGGAACGGTTGTCGTGGAACGCATTGTGGATTTGATTTGCCTGGTTATACTGATCTGTATTTCTTTCTTACTCGAATCAAAAAAATTGATTGCTTTCCTTGACACGCTCCCCATCAGTGCATCGGGTTTGTCCTCGCGCGTATGGTTGCTTTATGCTCTTGGTGCTGTGGTACTTGTTGCTTTTGGTTTTTGGCAGCTATTTAAGAAAAATGAACGCCTGCGGAATTTCATCCGCAAAACATGGTCGGGATTCCGCTCAGGTTTTCTTTCGGTGTTCCGGTTGAATAACAAACCCTTGTTTTTGTTCTATTCCCTTCTCATTTGGGTCTTGTACTTTCTCATGAGCTATGCGGTAATAAAAGCATTTCCTTCAACATCCGGGTTGGGAATTAATGCCGTGCTGAGCTTGTTTGCCATAGGTGCTATTGCCATGGCGGCTCCCCTTCCGGGTGGTACAGGTTCTTATCATGTGCTCGTTCCGCAGGGATTGATATTCTTATATCACGTGGAGCAAAGCGATGCCGTGGCATTTACTTTTATTTTTCACGGGTGGCAGACATTAATTATGATTGTGGGCGGTGCCATTTCTTTATTGGTAACTTCCTACCTTTCCCGCAAAAAAGCAGACCACCCAGCGTAAGGCTGGCATGCCTTTTTGACAGCCGGCAGGGTTTGGCGTAAAGCTTGATAATCAGAATCCGAACAACAACAAACAACAACTATGGGAGCTTTAATTATTGGTCTTTTCTTTTTGGCAATTGGCTGGATAGTGAGCGCCAGATTGAAAAGCAAATTCAGAGAATATTCGAAAATCCATCTTACGCGTGATCTCACGGGGGCCGATGTTGCCCGCTTGATGCTTGCCGATAATGGTATAAATGATGTGCAGGTGGTTAGCGTTGATGGCGAACTAACTGATCATTATAATCCTGCGACAAAAACAGTAAACCTTAGCGCAGCAGTTTATCAAGGCCGGAATGCAGCAGCTACGGCTGTTGCAGCGCACGAATGTGGTCATGCCGTTCAACATGCAAAAGCATATAGTATGCTCGAATTTCGTTCAGCCATGGTGCCGATTCAAAACGTAAGTGCACGGGTGATTAACTTCATCTTTATGATCCTGATGTTCGGATCGATTTTCGCATCGCACGTGATACCCTTGCAAACTGCATTGTTGATCATCATCGCGTGTTATGGTGTGTTTACATTGTTTGCCTTCGTAACCTTACCTGTAGAATTCGATGCCAGTAAACGTGCATTGGCGTGGGTTCAGTCGCGGAACATCGTTACATCAGGTGAGTATGACATGGCGAAAGACGCATTGAAGTGGGCAGCTATGACCTATGTTGTAGCAGCCATCGGTGCCCTTACCACATTGCTTTATTATGTAATGATGTTTCTGGGGAACCGGGAAGACTAATCAATTGCGCTGCATAGCAGTCAAAAAAATCGGAGACTGACAGCGGACATATAGAATCAGAAATATAATATTGCAGGCCTGAGAACTTCTCAGGCCTGTTTTGTTTTTAGCGAAGGCGAACCTAACCTGATTTAACCCATGAATTTTCAACTTACCGAGGAACACCTTACCGTACAGAAAGCCGCTCATGATTTTGCAAATGCGGAATTACTACCCGGTGTTATCGAACGGGATACGCACCAAAAATTTCCCGCTGAACAAATTAAAAAAATGGGCGAGTTGGGTTTTTTGGGAATGATGGTTGATCCAAAATACAATGGTGGCGGAATGGATACCATTTCGTATGTGCTGGCAATGGAAGAGATTTCTAAAATTGACGCCTCAGCTTCCGTTTGCATGTCGGTAAATAATTCATTGGTGTGCTGGGGACTTGAAAAATTCGGCACAGAACAGCAAAAAGAAAAGTACCTCAAGCGTCTGGCAACCGGAGAGTGGATCGGTGCCTTTTGTTTATCAGAACCGGAGGCAGGTTCTGATGCCACCAGCCAACGGACCGTTGCTGAGGATAAAGGTGACTATTACCTGCTGAATGGCACTAAGAATTGGATCACCAATGGGAATAGTGCCAGTGTCTACATTGTCATCGCACAGACTGATATCGCCAAGAAACACAAAGGCATCAATGCGCTTATTGTTGAGAAAGGAATGCCCGGATTTGTTGTCGGAAAGAAAGAAGATAAGATGGGTATCCGCGGTTCTGATACACACTCATTGATGTTCACGGATGTGAAAGTGCCCAAGACCAACCGTATTGGTGACGATGGTTTTGGTTTCACATTCGCCATGACAACGTTGAATGGAGGCCGAATCGGAATTGCATCACAGGCCTTGGGGATTGCATCCGGAGCATATGAACTTGCCCTGAAGTATGCTAAAGAAAGAAAGGCATTTGGCAAAACGCTTTCTGAGCATCAGGCCATTCAATTCAAACTGGCAGACATGGCTACCAAAATTGATGCTGCTCGTTTACTGATACATCAGGCAGCCTGGCTGAAGGATCAAAAGAAGGACTTTGTTAAAGCCGCGGCCATGGCGAAGTTGTACGCTTCACAGATTGCTCAGGAGGTGACAACGGAAGCTGTGCAGATACATGGTGGCTATGGCTATGTAAAAGAATATCATGTTGAGCGCCTCATGCGCGATGCCAAGATTACCCAGATTTACGAAGGAACAACGGAGATTCAGAAAATGGTCATCTCCCGCGAACTGATTAAACAATAAAATTTTTTCGCATTTCTTTTGAACTCTCCTGAACTTCAGGTGTACCGTGCTATAAAACTGTACACCTATGAGATTTTCCCTGCTTATTTTCTTACTGGTCTGTCTTCGCGCTTTGGCCGCAGAACCTGAACACATATATCCAAAAACAAAAGTAATTAAACCCGTCAGCTGGTATGCTGAGCAAGCGCAGCTGTGGAAAAGCAAAATTGAAGCGGAGAGGCACAACGCTTCAGCCTGGCTAAACTACTACGTAGCCGCACGTTATGCGCAGGTTACGCAATCTGAGCTGAGTCAATTGTTGCTAGACCTGGAGTCTTCTATTCCAAATTCGTTCGAATGGAATTTGGTGAAAGGCATGCAATTGAATTATGCCGCAGAAGCATTCACGTTCTTTAAGAAGGCGTCTGAATTGAATCCCAGCCATACTGCCAGCTATGCTTCTTTGTTATTGAGCTATGAACTACAGCACGATAATCATCACCGGAGAGAATATGGGGAAAAGCTTCTTGGCGCTGATTTGATTTCAAAATCGTTACTCAATTACAGCTACAACGTTCTCATGTCGGTTGAGCCGGGTGCCATTCTGATTACGGAAGGCGAGAACACCACGATTCCGTTATTCGTGTTGCAGGATGTGATGCATGTTCGTGAAGATGTGGTGATAATCTCGCTTGATCTGATGGAGAATGAATTGTATCAATCCCAAAAACTCAAAGACAATTTTTTACAGTTTCAACGCTTGAATTTGTCTGAAAATAATTTTCGTGAGCAACTGATCACGCGTCTTCCACTCGAAAATCCTCAGTCAAAATTTTATTATGCACTTACCCTTTCGGGTGAAAATATTGTGACGATTAAAGACCAGCTCTACGTTGTGGGACTGGCGTCTGAATTCAGCGCAACGCGGATCGATAACCTATCTGCAATAAAGGAGAATTTGGAAAAACGCTTTTTGATGGATTATCTCACAGTCGACTTCAACGGTGAGAATGAGTTTGCAGCTGGAAGAGTGTTGAGTGCCAATTACCTGGTGCCCATGTTGATGCTCCATGAATATTATGTGAGTAGTAACGAATCTGTGGAAGCAAAAAAATTGGAGCAGGTGATCATGAAGCTGGCCCATGAAACCGGTAGAGACATGCAGGTACGTAACTTTCTAAACCGGATAAAGTATGACGTTCCTTATTTTCCATATCAACTCAATCTCAAAGCGGTTGAAGGAACTATAAAAAAAATTTCACCATCTGTTTATGCTGGCGAATTTGAAGTTACCAATGAAGAATACAATCGTTTTTTAAGTTACCTGGTAGAACATAAACTCAACGACCAATACGAGCGTTATAAATTTGAACTGTCGGCTTATGAAGAACCTGCGTTGTCCTTTATGAAAGGGTATACTGCGGCATGGATTCCGACAAAAAAAGAAAAACACTTTACGCAATACCCGGCCGTTAGTCTTTCATTCGAATCTGTCCTGGCTTATTGTGATTGGTTAACCGAACAATACAATAATCAACCTGAACGGAAATTTAAAAAAGTTAAATTCAGACTGCCGTCTTTGAAGGAATGGCAAGTGGCTGCTCTCGGAAATCCGAAATTCAGCACATGGGAATTGGATGACAATATTGTTAAAGTTGGCATTCCGAAAAATGATACCGAAGAGTTGTCAAAAGATTTCAGGGATGTTCCGGTGAGGGGCCACGATATTCAATACCCCTGGTATGGAGCATACAACTACCGGAACAAAGTATTAAACAGTCGTGGTTGTTCGTTGGGTAATTTTAAATTCCCGGATAACGCCAAGCCCTGTGTTCCTTCGAAAATGACGGTGCTGGATGGATGGACCATGATGGCGCCTGTTGGAACCTATTTTCCTAATGCGGTTGGCCTTTATGATGTAGTCGGAAACGTAGCCGAGATGATCGATGAAAAAGGGAAAGCATGTGGAGGAAGTTGGAATCACTCGCCCGAACAGTCTACAATAAGGAGCATCAATCTTTACGAGAAGCCTGATACCGCGATCGGATTCAGAGTCTTCATGGAGATTATCGAACAATAATGCGCATGTTTTTTCAACGGCTGCAAAAAAAATCTGACGAAGAGCTGATGCGTTTGATACAGCGCGGGAACAGCAATGCGATGACCGAGCTATACCATCGTTACAGCCGCAAATTATTGCGCTATTTTTTCAGGATGCTATGGAAAGACGAGGCCCGCGCACAGGATTTTCTCCATGATCTTTTTGTAAAGGTGATTGAGAATGCCGGCCGCTTTAATACCGATCGGAAATTTTCTACCTGGTTGTATTCGGTGGCGCACAACATGTGCAAAAATGAATACCGTAAACAGGCGTTTCGCCAGGCGTTGGGCGCTGATCATTTCAGCGCGGAACGATCGGAGGATGTAACCCAACAACAAATGGAGGCGCTCGAATTTCAGCACGTGCTGGATCAGGCGCTCGAAAAACTCGATGAAGAAGATAAACACCTGTTCATGCTGCGGTATGAAATGGAAATGCCGTTGGAAGAAATCGCACTGCTGCTGGATTGCCCTCTGGGAACGGTAAAGTCGAGGTTGTTTTATGTGAAACGCAAACTGGCAGGTTTGCTTTACAAGTATCAGTCCGTAAATGAATAGCTTATGAATCGTGTAGAAAAACTCGAAGAACTTCTTTCATCAAAGTCATTTGATGAATTGACACCGGCCGAAAAGGAGTTGGTGTTTTTGGAGCTTGGATCGGAGGCGCAATACGAAGCGATGAGAAAGATCGGGGTTATATTGGTTAAAAAAACAGCCGGTCTTTCTCCCGATCCTGAGATTCTGAAATCCCTTCAATCCAGCGTGCGGGAACAGAAGCGGGGTACTTTCATCATGAATATGCTCACCGTTCGTATTCCCCTCTACGCACCGCTGACGCTGATAATATTTGTGTCACTGGCTGCATGGATTTCGGGAAACAAAGTGAACCCTCCGCACCGGATTACTATTGTGCAGACAGACACTGTCTTTTTATCAAATCAACCCGATACGGTGTTTCGTGAAAAAATTATCTACCGCTATGTAAGGTTAAAGAAGGCGTTTCCGCAAGATCTTCGTACTACGGTACAGGCGCAACCTGAACATCAACCGGAAATCAGGGGTGTGAGCATGAAAGAAAATGAAGTTCTGGAAAAACTGCTGGTTTCCGGATCGAGGTGATGTTATGACTTTGCCTCGCTTTGATTCCACTCGTAAACTTTTTCGGCAATTTCGGTGAGTAGCTCAGGATCTTTTTCGAGTGCATTACCAATCACGATCATATCGGCTCCAGCCTCCAGCGCATTAGATGCTTTTTGAGGCGTATTAATTCCACCCCCAACGATCAGCGGAACACCGATGGATTTCCGAATGGATGCTATCATCTTCGCACTGATTTCCTTATCTGCGCCACTACCTGCATCGAGGTAAATGGATTGCAGTCCCAGCATTTCTCCTGCCATAGCTGTACAAGCTGCAAGCGAATACTTGTCGTCAGGGATAGGTGTTGTATTGCTGATGTAGGCCACCGAAGTGATGCGGCCCGAATTGATCAGCATGTATCCGGTAGGAATAACTTCAAGCTTGGCATTTCGTATTACCGGAGCGGCAACTACATGTTGACCAATCAGTAACTCCGGATTTCTTCCGGAGATGAGGGAAAGAAACAGCAAGCCATCGGCAGCGGGTTCAACTTGAATGGAATTGCCCGGAAAAATAACAACCGGTATGGAGCTATTCTCTTTGATTTGTTTCACCACACCCGATAGGTTAGTGGTGGTGATCAAACTTCCACCTACAAAAAAATAATCGATACAATTCTCGCTCGCCAGATTGATCAGGTGAAGAAGTTTGGCTGCGTCTTCTACCTTATCCGGATCGACCAGTACGGCAATGGATTTCTTTTTTCGCTTTTGACGATCGCGCAGGGATTCCAGAATGGTCATGCTTCTTTTTCTTTCTTAGCAGACTTTGATTCAAGATATTCGGAAAGTTTTTCTTTGGCCAGGTTTAACAAAAAGACGGAGGCCTGACTTGCCAGGGCTGTTCCAATTTGCGAAACTATTCCCGGTGCAAATGAAGCATCATCTGTATCGGTTTCTTCAACGTCATCGTTATCTTCCCGAACCACTTTCAGTTTTTTGACCTTATGCTTGGCCTTCTTTTTTGAACCGGAGAATTGACGTACAGCAAAATACGTTAACGCCAGGGCGCCCCCTATAATGAGCGCATTGGTAACTATTTTCTCTGTGCGCTCGGAAATTAATTTCACCTCGTCTTCGAGTTCCTGGCGATGCCTGGCTGATTTTTTCAGCAACTCACTTTTTGGATCATTAGACTCCAGCAATTCCATACTATTGTTTTTTCTTTTTGTTCAACAAATCCGTCAATTGTTTCTCTAGTGATGCGCTTACTGAATCCTTGCGCAAATAGAGAATCAATGCGAGCAAAAGATATACTGCGGCCACAATACCAAACCCCGCAAAATTGCCTAACGATTCTCCGATCTTGAATGCTACCGCTATACTGATTAACAACGTAAACAGGGTAAGCACAAAACCCAGTACAACGAATACGGCAGCTTTGGCAAGGCCGCGGGCGATGTCTTCCTTAATATCAAGCTTGAACAATTCAATACGGGCCTCCAGGTAGCCGGTCACGTTATCCAGCAGTCCATCCAGCTTGAACAATTTTAAAAGCGATTCTTTAAACACAGTAAATTACTTTATTGCAATATAGACAGAAGAAGTAAAATTGGGATAGTGGCGGTCTTACTTCTCTTCGAAGTTTATCAGCTTTTCGGTGAGCGTAGTATCTGCGGCTGAGGAGATATCGTGCTGAAGGATTATGCTGAGCGGAGCGCTCAGGTAGTAGGTGTGAATCGTTGAGTCTGGAATCAGGTATTTAAACTCACACACATAGACTGAATCAAAAACCTGCCCTGCCGTTTTCCATTGCGGCATGATCTCCCGGACACAGGCTTTAAATTTTCCGTCTTCATTCTCACCGTCCCAGCAAAAGCCGGGTTTGTTCAGCAGAAACATCCGTTTACCGATGAACAGGCTTCTGTTTTTTATCGATACCGGAAATATCAGCGAGGGCTCTTCATTTTCCCCGGAAAATTCGCCTTCATAGTAAGACCACTCTCCGGTTTTAGTCCGTGGATTTGTCTTTACCACCACGCGATAGGTCGTGTCACTATTCTTGCCCTCTTGTTGATAGGTGAGATGAAGCGTATTGGTATTGCCCTGGTTCAGGTAAATCAGCGAAAAAGGTATAAAGAAGAATGTCATCAACAGGAATACAAAACCTGCGAGCCGGTATTTCAACGTAAGCTTGCCTAAACCATTTGCCAGCTCAATAGGCAGTTTCTGCAGTACGGGGACAGGAAAGAAAAGGAGCACACCAAAAAAATTAAAAAGAAAATGCGCTATCGCGATGCTGATAGCACTGGATGTATTGGCATTGAGTGTAGCAGCAATAAAGGCGGTAATGGTTGTGCCAACATTGGCACCCATAATAAAAGGAGCAGCCTGACGAAGTGTGGTAATTTTCTTCGCCACAATGGGTACAACTACAGACGTGGTTATTGTACTGGACCGGATAGCTGCTGTGGTGAGTAGTCCCCACCCAAACGATTTCAATTGATTCTTAAAGAAAAACCGTGCGAATGCTTCCGGTGATTTCGCTTTAAGCAGATCAGAAATGAGCTTTCTGAAAATAAGTATCGAGCTGAATAAAAGTATTAAGGCAAATACGGCCAGCAGGAATGGACTCGGAGAAGATTCCAACATGAAATTGATGATGGGATTAAACCCCGACCAGAAATGATTGATCTTATTTTGGACTGGCTGAGCAAGCGGAGTAAAAAAGTACTGGGCAATCTGGGAAGAAACACGGGATAAAAATCCGTAGTAATACTCCAGCGGAAATAAAATGATTACCGTAAGCAAATTAAAGAACACGTGATATGAGCCCGCAGAAACTGCACGTTTGAATTCCTTTTTTCGGTTGATGAAACCTAATGAAACAATCACCGCTGTAATTGTCGTGCCCACATTGGCGCCCATGATAATGGGAATAGCGCTTTCAAGCGTTAATGATCCGGAAGCAACCAAAGCCACAACGAGCGAAGTTGTAGTCGAACTGCTTTGAAGCATGGCGGTAATCAATAACCCGATGAAAAGCGCTGTGAATGGATTGAAGGTTGCCTGAAGTATCGTATCCACAACATTGTGTCCCAGGTGTTGAAAAGACGAGATCATCAGATCGAGGGCAAACAAAAAAAGGATGAGCGCACCAACAATGGCTAAAACTATCCGGATGTTGTTCCAGACCCGGGAGGGCTGCTGATTTAAAGATTCTGCTTCCAAAAAATTAACACTCAGATAACATTGACTTCATATATGAATGTGCAATATGAATTGACATAAATA
>Ga0315910_10002773_pt1 | contig 15160 bp, 19 predicted proteins | sample EdamamesoilMG_FD_204470 | JGI IMG/M metagenome (GOLD analysis project Ga0315910, IMG submission 204470) | Garden soil microbial communities collected in Santa Monica, California, United States - Edamame soil | ecosystem: Environmental > Terrestrial > Soil > Garden | place: USA: California...
CTTCCGCCAGCGCATCTACGACGCGATCAAGGATATGCCCCGGGTTTCCAGTTCCGATGCCACCGAGAACCTGATCAGTTCCTTTTATGAAACATCCGGCGAGTTCATCCTGGTGTTCGTCAGCCTCATCTCGGGACTGGCGGGCATCATCACTTTCGGTGTCGTCTACAACAGCGCCCGCATCGCGCTGGCGGAGCGGGCGCGTGAACTGGCCAGCATGCGCGTGCTCGGATTCACGCGCGGCGAGATCTCGTTTATTCTGCTCGGCGAACTCACCCTGCTGACCCTCGTCGCCATCCCCGCCGGACTTGTCATCGGCAGGATGCTCTGCTGGGTCATGATCCAGAATGTGCAACAGGACATCTTTCGCGTGCCCCTGATAGTGCAGACCAATACCTACGCGCTGGCGGCCACCGTGGTCATCGTCGCCTCGTTTCTGTCCAGCCTGCTGGTGCGCGCGCGCCTGGATCACCTGGACCTGGTCGCCGTGTTGAAGACCCAGGAATGAGTCCATGAACCTGCTGCGCAGACATCCCGGGCTCATTGCCGCAGCGCTGGTGCTGATCGGGGTGCTCGCGTTCGGGTTCCGGCCGGGGGCCGTGAGCGTGGACCTGGTCCAGGCGCAACTGGGACCGCTGCGCGTGACCGTGGAGGAGGAGGGGCGCACGCGTGTCATCGATCGCTACGTGATCTCGGCGCCGGTGCCGGGTTACCTGCGGCGTATTGAACTGGACGTGGGCGCCACCCTGAAGCCCGGGCAAATGGTGGCGCAACTGGAACCAATGCGATCAGATGTGCTCGATCCCCGGCGTCGCGCCGAGGCGGAATCGCGGGTGGTCGCGGCGCGCGCCGCGGTACAGGCGGCAGAGCAGCGCACCGGCGCCGCGGAGGCGGAGGCCGAATACGCGGCGTCCGAAAAGGAACGCCTGGAACGGTTATACCAGAGCCGCACCGTGTCCCTGGATGCTTTCCAGCAGTCCGAGTCCGGCGCGCGTCGCACGCGTGCGGCATTGCAATCGGCACGCTTCCAGGTGGACGTGGCGCGCGCCGAACTCAAGGTCGCCGAGGCCACGCTGGCATACTCGGCGGCGGGAGGCACCGGCGGCACGCCGGAGCAGGTGCCCATCACCGCGCCGGTGGGCGGCCAGTTGCTGAAACGCATGCATGAAAGCGAGGGCGTGGTCGCGGCCGGCGAAGCGCTGCTGGAAGTGGGCGATCCCCTGTCGCTGGAAGTCGAGGTGGACGTGCTGTCCCGGGACGCGGTGCGCATCGCACCGGGAATGCCGGTGCAACTGGAGCGCTGGGGTGGCGAGACGCCGTTGCAGGGCACCGTGCGCAGGGTGGAGCCGGTGGGTTTCACAAAAGTCTCGGCGCTGGGTGTCGAGGAACAGCGCGTGCTCGTCATCGTGGATATCACGTCCCCGCGCGAGCAGTGGCTGCGGCTCGGGGACGGCTACCGCGTCGAGGCCGTGTTCATCCTGTGGCAGGGAGAGAAGGTGCTGCAGGTGCCTTCCAGCGCCCTGTTCCGCAGCGGCGCGGACTGGTCGTTGTTCGTGGTCGAGAACGGGCGCGCGACCACGCGGCCGGTGAAGCTCGGGCACGAAGGCGGGATCAACGTGGAAATCCTGGACGGTGTCCGGCCGGGAGACTGGATCATTGCCCATCCCGGCGATGCCGTGGCGGATGGTGTGCGCGTGCAGGCGTACTGAGAGGGGGTGCATTTATGAAAGCGATGACAGGGCTGCTGCTGTTGTTGTTTGCCGGTACCGCGATGGCTGGGCCGGACGTGCCCGACATCGAGCCCGGCAAAAGCGTGCTGGGTCTGCCGGCGGACGCGAAGCAACTGGACTTTCGCCGGGCGCTGGGCGTGCCGGCGGCCGAGATCGCAATGACCGAGGGTCGCCGCGGCCTGCTGTATGGCCGCAACCTGCTGCTGGTATTCAGCGGCGAAGAATTGTGGGAGGCACGCACGTGGGAAATCCGGGGTTGGACTCCCCAGCTGTTCCATGAGTGGTTGCAATACGTGCCCGATACGAACCCGGCCTTTTCCGTCGCCGGCGAATTCCAACTCGGCATGCACCGCGACGTGCTGGCGCGGAAACTCGGCGCGCGCCTGCTGGACGAGGATGAATTCTCGCTGCTGTTCCGCCTTGGCCCGGCCACGGTCTGGTTCGGGTTTGAATACGATGCAGGTGTCACCGATGCCACGCGCTCGCCGGCCACCCAGCGCATCGTGTCCATGACCGTGAGTTTCGCCGCCCCGGGCGGCCCGGAATCGGTGGTGGATCAGTTTTATGCGGCATGGTTCGAGTCGCGCCCGGACGGCCTGCCCGACGCCACGGCCATGCAGCGGCTGGCGCCGTTCCTGAGCCCGCGCCTGCGCGACTTGTTTGTGCGCGCCGAGGAGGCGCAATCGGAGTTCATGGAGCACCAGCCGGACGAGAAGCCGCCGCTCATCGAGGGGAACCTGTTCACCAGCCTGTTCGAGGGCCCGCAGGATTATCGTGTCGCGGGCATGGAAGAACGCGATGGCAGCGCGCGCGTGCTGGTGGAGTTCAACTATTCGGATCCGGGGAACCCGGAGCAGAAAGTGCAGTGGCAGGACGCGGTAATCCTGGTGCGCGACGGCGCGACCTGGCGCATTGACGACATCGAATACCTGGGTGATTGGGATTTCAAGCCCGGCGTGCGGCTGAGCGAAGTGTTGCAGGGCGCCGAGTGACAGCGTGATCCCCGCCCCGGAGATTCCCACGCTGGCCGCGGTCCGGTCCGCGGCGGATCGGATCCGCGGTCTGGCCATTCGCACGCCGTTGCTGCGGCTGAACGCGGATGACGCGCCCGGCGAGATCTGGATCAAGTGCGAGAACCTGCAACCCATCGGTTCCTTCAAGGTCAGGCCGGCCGCGAGCGCGATACTCAATGTGCCCCGCGGTCAGCTGGACCAGGGGGTCTACACGGCCAGCGCGGGCAACATGGCGCAGGGCGTGGCGTACACCGCGCGCCGCCTGGGCGTGCCGTGCAGCGTGGTATTGCCCCATGATGCCGCCCCGACCAAGGTCGCGGCGCTGAAGCGCATGGACGCACAATTGCATTTTGTCTCCCACGAGGAATGGTGGCAGGTCCTGTTGAATCGTGGACGCGCGGACATTGCGGGCCGGTTCATACATCCCGCCGCTGATCCCGATGTCATCGCCGGCGATGGCACCATCGGGCTGGAAATACTCGATGATTTGCCTGACGTGGATACGGTGGTGGTGCCCTATGGCGGCGGGGGATTGTCGTGCGGAATTGCGGCGGCATTGCGCGGCGCCGGATCAAAGGCACGGGTTTATGCCGCCGAGTCCGCGCACTGCGCGCCCCTGAGCGCCAGTCTTGCCATGGGCCGGCCGGTGGAAGTGCCGGTGAATCCGAGTTTTGTCACCGGGCTTGGGGCCGGCCGCGTGCTGGGGGAAATGTGGCCGCTGGTCAACCAGTTGTTGGCCGGCGCCGTGGTGGCGAAAGAAGATGAGACCACCGCGGCCGTCCGGCTGCTGTACGAACGCAACCGCATGGTGGTGGAGGGGGCGGGTGCCGTGTCGGTGGCCTGCGCGCTGGCGGGCCGGGCCGGCCAGGGCCGGATCGTTTGCGTGCTGTCCGGCGGCAACATTGACGCGGACCGTTTTGCCCGCATTATTTCCGGTCCTTGAACCACTCCCCATGGGTACCGGGATCTATCTGATATGATTCAAGCGACTGTCAAAGGGAGTGAACTTCCATGTCAACGAATCCCATCCGCGCCCTCGGAGTACTTTTAATGGGCCTGTTTTCCAGCAACGCCGTGGCTGAGCTCCAGGTGGGCGATGCGGCCCCGGCCTTCGACCTGATGGATCAATACCAGAAGCCGCAACGGCTGGCGGACTATGCAGGCAAATGGGTGGTGCTGTATTTCTACCCCAAGGACGACACGCCCGGCTGCACCACGGAGGCATGCAGTTTCCGTGACGAGATCTTCAAGATCCGGGCACTGGGCGCCGAGGTGCTGGGCATCAGCCTGGACAGCGCCGAGAGCCACGCCGAGTTCGCAAAGAAACACGGGCTGCCGTTCCCGCTGCTGGCGGACACGCAGGCCGTGACGGCCGAGGCCTACGGCACGCTCACGAGCATGGGGCCGGTGAAGTATGCCAAGCGCCATACATTCATCGTCGGACCGGACGGCAAGCTGGCGAAGATTTATCGCGACGTCGATCCGAAGGTGCACAGCGCGGAAATCATCGCGGAGCTGGGCCGGTTGTCAGGCAAGTCCTGATGCAGTACTTGCGGATGCTGCTGCTGGCCTTGCCGGCACTGGCCGTGCAGGCGCAGGAGCCGGGCCAGGGCGAGATGCTGTACCAGAACCACTGCACCGAATGCCACGAAAGCACGGTGCATGTGCGCGAGCACACCAAGGTGGCGACCCTCGCCGACCTGGAGTCCTACGTCCGGCGCTGGTCCGATTACAAGCAGTTGGGATGGTCTGACACGGAGCGCAATGCGGTGCGCGACTACGTCAACGAGTCCTACTATGGTTTCTTCGATACCCCGGTGCCGCCGCCACCTGCTTCGGAAGGCGTGAAACAGTAGGGAAGGTCTGACAAGTTCCCGGGCTGTCGCCCGGAACTTCGACTCGAGCTAAATCGCAATTACGAAACCCGGCGCATCCTCCTCTCCCGATGTATGGAACACTATCTAGGACCTTTCTGCATAACGCCTAGTTAGACCAGCGAGGCGAACAACATGACCGTTCCCTACCTTGAGCCAACGCAAGAGTCAGGCCGTGCGCTATTCGGGCGCGGCATATCCGGTAGCGTCGTAATGCTGAACTTGCTCAGATTTCGTGCACTGGCGGACTACTCCGCGACTCCCGCACTGGCCCCGAGTACGCCAATAACCGGCGCGGCGGCTTATCAGTTATATATTTCTCATACGCTTCCGCACCTCAAGGAGTCCGGAGGTGAGGTGCTCTTCTTTGGGAAGGGTGGTGGATTTCTGATTGGGCCGAGCGAGGAACGCTGGGATGCAGTCATGCTTGTCCGCCAAACAAGCCTCGCGTCGTTCATGGCGTTTGCTTCAAACCAGGCCTATCTCGCTGGAACCGGGCATCGTATCGCCGCGCTAGAAGACTCCCGCTTGCTGCCGATTGTTGAGGACCAGGCCTGACAAATCGCCGGGGCGCACGTGATCTGGCACCACTTTCGTGGACAGCAAGTTGGATATTGAACCGTGGCACTAAAACCAATGAGAAGTGAATCGAAGGGCAAGAGCACGTTGCGCGCAGGCAAGCCACGCAGGTCAGCTGTCAAGTCCAAGACCCCGCCGAAGGCAGTCGCGAAGGCCAGGCCCGGTGCGAAAGCGGAGCGCGCAACCGCGAAGGCGGGTTCGCTTCTCGTCGACGAGCGGATACGGTCCCTGGGTGGCTGGCGCGCCGAGACACTGGCGAAGGTGCGCCGCCTCATCCACGAGGCAGACCCGGAGATCCTTGAGGAGTGCAAATGGATCAAGGCAAGTAACCCACTGGGGGTGCCCGTGTGGTCCCACGCCGGGATCGTCTGCACGGGCGAATCCTACAAACAAGTGGTCAAGCTGACCTTCGCCCGGGGTGCCTCGCTGGCGGATCCCCGGCGACTCTTCAACTCCAGTCTTGATGGGAACATGCGTCGCGCCATCGACATCCGGGAGGGGGAGGTACTCGACGCCGGGGCGTTCAAGGCATTGATCCAGGCCGCGGTCGCAGAGAATCTCCGTTAAAGGACGATATGTCCGCGGTCCCGCAGGTATTGCGCGATCGCCATGCGATGGGCGGTAAAGAATTCATTCAGCAGTAACTGCCGGGTGCTGCCGTCCCGGTATTCAAGGTGCCACAGCGCATTGGGCTCCACGATGAATCCCGCAATCCTGAACTGGGTCTGCTGCTCCCGTATCTGCCGGAGGTTTTCCAGGTCAATGGTCATGCTCGAAGGCAGCAACCTGGCGCCGGTGTCCACGACAATGCGATCCGGCAATACATAGATATGTTCCTTGCGCAGCGCCGGCATCACCAATGCGGGGATCAGCAGCGCAACGAACAATGCCGCCAGCGCGGCGCGACGTTGCACTTTCAACAACCAGCACACCAACGCCGCCGCGGCCAGCAGGCAGAAGACAATGCCCCAGGCCAGCACGCGCTCCCGGGTGCCGGAAAGCAACAGGCCGCCGTCGTTTCCCATGGAAAAGGAAGCGGCGTGGAACTTGTTGAACAGGAGGTCAATCATGTCAACCAACCATAGCACAGGAATGGAAAACCGCACCGGGATCCGGTTCCGGTAATTGCGGCAGCCGCATCATTTCGGTGTAGAGTAATACTCATGTTGATTCGACAACAGCGTGTCTTTCCCATCCTGTTGTTGCTTTGCGCCGGCTGTGCCGCGGACGTGACAGCGCCGCAGGCAACATCCCCGCAGGTGACATCTCCGGAAGAGAGCTACGTGCTGGTGGATGGCAAGGTGGATCAAGGCACCTACATCGGCTGGCAGGTGTTCCAGGAGAACTGCAGCCAGTGCCACGGTCCCGGCGCGGCCGGTACGGAAGTGGCGCCGGACCTGACCGAACGCATCAATTTCCTCAGCGAGGATCAATTCCGGCTGCGCGTATTGAACCGCTATTTCATCACCGTCCCGCTGGATGACGCGGTGGCGGAAGGGTCCGCCTCCATGGAGCAGGCGATGGAAGAGGCCGTTGCAGCGCGCGCGGAAAAACCGGTTCCGGCAGTGGACATGCCGCGCTGGCGTGACAATCCGGATGTGCGCGATCACATCCGCGAGTTGTATGCGTGGCTGACGGCCCGCGCCGACGGCGTGCTGGGGTCGGGTCCCCCCGAGTTACTCCCGAAGTAGATAAACCCCGGCGCGCCAGCTCCTCAGCGCGCAAACACCCGCTGCAACAGTTCCGTGGTGCGCTTGGCGGGGTTCTTCCGGATCTGGGCTTCTTCGATGGCCAGGTAATGGAATATGCCATCCATGCCCTTGTTGACCACGTGGTCTGACAGGTTCGCCTTGACGTCGGGCACGAACGGCAGCCCACGATACTTGCTCATGGCGGCGTCGTAGGCCTTGATGGCACCGACTTCCGCCAGGCTGCTGTCCACTACCGGGCGCATGGCCTCGGCCAGTTGCGGCGTCATCTTGTCCTGGAAATACCGTGTAGCCGCGTCATCCGGGCCGTTGTAGATGCGCTTCACATCGTCCACGGTCATTTCCGCAATGGCATCCACGAACAGCTTGCGCGTCTTGGGCGCCGCGGCCTCCGCCGCCCGGTTCAACTTCAATTCCACGTCATCGAGCATGCCGCCCATGCCGATTTGTCCCAGTGCGGATTGCACCGATTGCAGGCTCTCGGGCAGGGGAATGTGAATGGCGGGGTCCTTGTTGAAGCCATCGACGGCGCCTACCTGCTTGACCACGCTGCGGGTGCCCACCTTCAACGCCTCGCGCAGTCCGGCCTCGATATCGCCGACGGGCAGGGATTGCGCGGCGCTGTTGCCGGTCAGGCTTTGCACCATCGCCTTGCCCTCTTACAGCAGGTTCTCATCCGCGCCTGCGGCTGCGCAGAACTGCAACAGCAAAGCGAGACAACCCAATTTGACGATTCTGTAAGTGTGCATATTTTGCGCCTCCCGAGTTAATCAATGGTGTGCATCATTCAACGCGGCGCAATGAAATCCCCAAAGCCGCGGCTGCCGTTGCCGGACTTGATGCGACCCGTGATTTCAAGTGTAACCGTGTCAATCAAATATACCTCGCCGTCGAACCAGCTCACCACGTAAACATGCCGGCCGTCCGGATGCAGCATGATGCCTTCCGGGTAATCCCCCACGCTCACCGTTCGCAGCGTCTGTCCCGATGCCAGGTCGAGCACGGAAACGGAGTTGTCATGCTGGTTGGTGACGAACAGGCGATCCGAATCCGGCACGTGGGCAATGGCGTAGGGGAAGCTGCCCACCGGCAGCGTGGCCGTGACCTTGTATGTATCGAGATCAATGACACTGACATCGCTGCTTTGCACGTTGGCAACGAATGCCCGCCTGCCGCCGGCATCCACGGTCACGCCGAAGGGTGCCGTGCCCACGGCAATGGTGGCCAGTGGCGCATGGTCCGCGAGATTGATGACCATGATGGAATTGTCGTCGCGGTTCGCGATCACCAGGCGCTTGCCGTCCGGTGTGACAGCGAGTCCTGCCGGTGAGTTACCCGCCGGAATGTGGTCATTGATCTCGGCGGTGGCGGTGTCCAGCACGGCAACCCGGTGGCTGTACCAGTCACTGATAAATACCTGGCTGTCATCGGGGCTGATGGCGATGCCCAGCGGGCCTTCGCCCACGGGCACGGTCTTGATCACGGCGCGCGTTTCGCCATCAATAATGGAAATGTCCCGGCTTTCGGGATTGGATACGTAAATGCGCTTACCGTCGTGGCTGGCCACCACGCCGGCCGGGCGATGACCGACCTTGATTGTCGACTCCGCCTTGGCCGTGGCGGTGTCTATGACCGTGACCGTGTCATCCGCCTGGTTGGTGATCCAGGCGAAGGGTGCCGCCGTTACGCGCCCCGCAAAGAGCAGGGCCAGCGCGCAGGCGAGCGCGGCGGGTTTCACTTCTCCGCCAGCGATTTAATCCCGGCCAGGCCTGCGTCCACGATTTTCGTCACCGCCGCCACTGCGGCCTCGTCACTCAGTTCGGGCGGTGGAGTCGGCCCGGGGAACGAGCGGTAGAAAGCAGCTTTCCATTCCACCACGGCGTTGCCGCCGTCCCCGTCACGCACCGACAGCGTGGTGCCCAGGGTATTGATAGGCAATGCGGCTTCATTGGGCTCCAGCAACATGAACTGCATTTTCCTGTTTTCCGGCTCGTGCTTGACGAGTTTTTCCTTGATCTGCTGCCCATTTTTCAGCTTCAGCGTTCGGATGGTGTCGGGCTTGTTGCCGGGATCGGCCTGGCACTCAGGCACCTCCGCATTCCAGGTGCTGATGGAGCAATAGTCGGCAATGATTTCCCAGACCTTTGCCGCGGGGGCGCTGATCTGCATTTCCTTGACCACCATCTGCCGGGACGGACCGTGGGCCTGCAAGGTCAGGGGCGCAAGCAGGAAGGCGAGGGCGCAGACGGGCAACAGGCGATTCATGTGGTGAACTCCGGTTTTGGTTTGAAGGGCGCACATTATATATGCACGCGGACGGGTCACAGCGCTTCCCCACCCGGCGCACCCCGTGCAGAATGGACCTGAGCCGGAACCAACCCGATGCAATGCGCCCTGTTTGACCACCTGGATCAGCGTGATGAGCCTGCGGCGCGAACCTACGCCGACCGGCTCGCGCTTATCCGTGCCGCGGAACAGGGTGGCTTTTGCGCCTTTCACCTGGCCGAGCACCATGGCACGCCCCTCGGCATGGCGCCGTCCCCGGGGATTTTCCTTGCTGCCGTGGCGCGCGAAACCCGCACGCTGCGCCTCGGGCCCATGGTCTATTGCCTGCCGCTGTACCAGCCGCTGCGCCTGCTCGAGGAGATCTGCATGCTGGATCAATTGAGCGATGGCCGGTTGGAGATCGGCGTCGGGCGCGGTGCTTCACCGTTTGAAAATGCCTTTTTCGCCGTGCCGCCGGACCAGGCCGTGACACGCTACGTGGAGACACTGGCGATCCTGCAGCAGGGACTGGCCACGGACGAGCTGACATTCCACGGCAAGCATTACCACTATGACCGCGTGCCGCTGCCGCTGCGGCCACGACAGCCGCGCATCCCGTTCTGGGCGGCTCCCGCCACGCCGGAGGCACAGGCCCATGCGGCGCAGGCCGGCATGAACATCATGGTGCTGGGTTCTTCCGAACGTGTGCGGGATATCTGCGCCGGCTACCGTGCCCGTTGGCTGGAGGCCCGGAACGGGACTGATGCCGCGGTCGGGCCATTGCTGGGCGCCTATCGCATGATCGTGGTGGCCCGCACCGACGCCCAGGCGGAAAAGTGCGCGCGCCCGGCCTACGCGGCCTGGTTCGAGCACCTGTCGCTGCTGTGGAAGCGGAACAACGCGACGACGCCGTTCCTGAGCATTGGAGACTTCGACAATGCCAGCGCCCAGGGCATGGTCGTGACCGGCAGCCCGGCCCGGGTCCAGGACCTGTTGCTGGCCCAGGCTGAATATTGCAGTTTCAATTACGCGGCCCTGGAATTTGCCTTCGGCACGCTGGGGCACGCCACGGAAATGGAATCCCTGGCGCTGTTCAGCGAGCAGGTGTTGCCGGCGCTGCAGGCGTCGCGCTGAAGCATGCCGCGCCGGGAATCCCGGCGGGGTTTCGTGGTCAAAGTTACAAGCGTTTCATTCCAGGAGGGCCGGCCATGTCCGCCCTGTTGTTATCCGCCGCCATTTTGAACGGTGCAATCCAGCTCGCCGCGGCCGCGCCGTGGGTGAACCCGGATGTGCGCGCGGTGCCCGGTCAGCGCGAGGCGCGCGTGCCGGAAACCTTTGGCTCCAGTGACATAAAGGACTGGTATGCCCCGGACGACCAGACCATCGTGATCTCAACCTACGCCCACGGCCGGTTCAAGGGTACCTTCATGCACCGTTGCCAGGGAGTGCGTTTCGCAGACTCGCTGGGATTCTCCACCATGGGGCCCTACCAGCTGGATTCCAGCACCAGCATCGTGGTGCCGGACGGTACGCGCTGCGCGCTGCGGGATCTGGTGCCGTACAGCGACGAGGAATACAAGAGGGAGCGGGAGGAGAGGAAGAAGAAATAGTATGTCGTATATGGTATGTCGTATGTAGTATGTCGGAGAAAGTAGCCCTTGCCGCAAACTTAGTGTTCCCCGATATACGACATACGACATACGATATACGGCCTTTCAATCACACTCCGATCTCCCCGCCCTCGACGCCGCCTGCGGCGCCACCGGCCGATAATCCGTGTACCCGGTTTCATCCCCGCCGTAGAGTTTCCCCGGATTGGCCTCGGCCAGCGGGACATTGTTGGCAAAACGCCAGGGCAGGTCCGGGTTGGCGATGAACGGCATGCCGTAGGCGATGAGATCGGCGGCGCCGGAGGCCAGCGCCGCGTTGCCACGGGCCAGGTCATAACCGCCGTTGGCCATGTAGAGTCCCGAGAACGCGCGCCGCAACAGGCTGCAATCAAACTTTCCCTCGACCACGTGCAGATAGGCCGGGCCGACCTGGTTCAACAGTCGCACCGCGGTGCCAAACGTGGTCACCGGGTCGGAATCGCTCATGTCATTGAATGTGCCGTCGGGCGAAATGCGCACGCCGACCCGTTGCGCGCCGAGGACCTTGCCCACCGCGGCGGTGACCTCGAGCAGTAACCGGGCCCGGTTTTCCGCGGTGCCGCCGTACTGGTCTGTGCGTTGATTGGAACCGTCGCGCAGAAATTGATCCAGCAGGTAGCCGTTGGCGGCATGGATCTCCACGCCGTCGAAGCCCGCGGCGGCGGCGTTGGTCGCGGCGCGGGAAAATTGTTCGACGATGCCGGGAATTTCATCCGTCTCCAGCGCGCGCGGCGTGACGAAGGGTTTCATGCCTTCCGCGGTCATGGCCTCGCCCTGCGGTCGGATTGCGGACGGCGCCACGGGTAACTGTCCGCCGGGTTGCCAGAGCGGGTGGGAGATGCGGCCCACATGCCACAACTGCAGGAATATCCGCCCGCCGGCGGCGTGCACCGCGTCGGTGACATTGCGCCAGCCGGCGATCTGGTCGTAACTGTGGATCCCCGGCGTATCCGGGTAGCCGAGTCCCTGGGGCGAAACCTGCGTTGCCTCGGTGATAATCAATCCCGCGCTGGCGCGTTGCAGGTAATAGGTGGCCATCATGCAGTTCGGGGCATTGGCGGTCCCGGCCCGGCTGCGGGTCATGGGAGCCATGACAATACGATTCGGCAACTGGAGGTCACCCAGCATCACTGGCGTGAACAGGTTGGGTGTCGGAGCAGAGGTCATGGCTGGAATCCCGGGTTGATTCGCGCACAGTATACGTAATTCGACGCACCGGATTACGCGGCAAACCCGTCAAGTTGACGCCGCCGCGGCAAACAGTGAAACTGCCTGCCCCCATGAATGCCACCCCTGATTCAGATATTTTTATCCGTGTCCGCGGTCTGACATTTCGCCGCGGGGAGCGCGTGATATTCGAGAATGTGGACCTGGATTTCCGGCGCGGCCGCATCACCGCCATCATGGGTCCGAGCGGGACCGGCAAGACCACGCTGTTGAAGCTCATCAGCGCGCAACTGACCCCGGAAGCGGGCACCATCGAGGTGGATGGTCTCAACATCCACGAGCTGGGCCAGTCCGAGCTGTTTGAATTGCGCAAGCGCATGGGCATGTTGTTCCAGAGCGGCGCGCTGTTGACGGACCTGACCGTGTTCGAGAATGTCGCCTACCCGTTGCGCGAACATACGCAATTGTCGAACCGCATGATCCGTTTCCTGGTGCTGGCGAAACTGCAGGCCGTTGGCCTGCGCGGCGCGGCGCAGTTGATGCCGGCGGAACTGTCCGGTGGCATGGCCCGGCGCGTGGCGCTGGCGCGCGCCATTGCCCTGGACCCGATGATGATCATGTACGACGAGCCGTTCAGCGGCCAGGACCCCATCTCCATGGGCGTGTTGATCAAACTCATTCATGCCATGAATGAAAACCTGGGACTCACCAGCATCATCGTGTCCCACGACGTGAAGGAGACGTCCTCCATCGCTGACCATATCTACGTGATTTCCGACGGGCGCGTCATGGACCAGGGCAGCCCGGCGCAACTGGACAAGTCCGCTTCCGAGTGGGCGCAGCAATTCCTGAAGGGTCTGCCCGACGGCCCGGTTCGATTCCACTACCCGGCGCCCGATTACGCGGAGGATCTGTTTGAAAACTGAGACGCAGGCCGTGAATGCGGGCAGCTGGCTGGATCCCCTGGTTCATGCCGGACGCCGGGTTTTTTCGTTCCTCGAACGCACCGGCCGAGCGGGCCTGTTCCTGTTGCGCGTGTTGCAGAGCATTCCCTCCGTGCTGCTGCGGCCCGGCCTGATCATGCAACAGGTGTTTTCTGTCGGCGTGCTGACCATTGTCATCGTGCTGGTGGCCGGGGCATTCGTGGGCCTGGTGCTGGGCCTGCAGGGATACAACGTGCTGGTGCGATTCAACGCGGAAGCTTCCCTGGGCACCTTTGTCGGTCTCACCTTGGTGCGTGAACTGGGACCGGTGGTGACGGCGCTGCTGTTTGCCGGGCGCGCCGGTTCGGCACTGACCGCGGAACTCGGCCTGATGAAGGCCACCGAGCAGTTTTCCGGCCTGGAAATGATGGCCGTGGATCCCTACAAGCGCGTGCTGGCGCCGCGCATGCTGGCCGGTTTCATCTCCATGCCGTTGTTGGCCGCCATATTCAGCGCCGTCGGCGTACTGGGCGGGTATTTCATCGGTGTCGGGCTGCTGGGTGTGGACGCCGGCGCCTACTGGGCGCAGATGCAGACTTCCGTGGATTTTTACGAGGACCTGATGACCGGTTTCTGGAAATCCCTGGCCTTCGGGTTTGCCGCCACCTGGGTGGCATTGTTCGAGGGCTATGACGCCGAGCCGACCGCGGAAGGCGTCGGCCGCGCGACCACGCGCAGCGTGGTCAGTGCCTCGCTGCTGGTACTGGGACTGAATTTCATCCTGACTGCACTTCTGCTGGAGACAAACCCGTGATATCGAGACGCTCAATGGAAGCCTGGGTGGGCCTGTTCGTTGCCGCCGGGTGTGCCGCGCTGTTCATGCTGGCCATGAAGGTCAGCAACCTGAGTACCATCAGCACCGGAGATGGTTATGAGATCATCGCGCGCTTCGGCAACATCGGCGGCCTCGCGGTGCGTTCACCGGTGCGCGCCAGCGGTGTACTGGTGGGCCGGGTCTCGGACATCAGTTATGACAGCAAGTCCTTCGAGGCCCTGGTCACGCTCAGCATCGAGAAGCAGTTCAACCAGTTTCCCCTGGACACCACGGCCAGTATCTTCACCGCCGGCCTGCTCGGCGAGCAATACGTGAGCCTGACGCCGGGCGCGGAGGAAGAGGTGTTGAAACAGGGCGACACCATCATGTTCAGCGACTCGGCCATGGTGCTCGAGCGCATCATCGGCAAGATCGTCACCGACAAGTTGTCGGAGTAGCGGGGCGGATGAGCGCGCCCACGGTCTCCCTGGAAGCCGGCGAAGACAGTGCCGGAACCCTGTTCCGGCTGCGCGGGCAACTGGGATTTGCCGGGGTTCCCGGCGTACTGGCCAGCGGCCGGCAGCTGTTTCCTGCCAGCGGTATCGTGCGCCTGGACCTGGGCGGCCTCGACAGCGTCAACAGTGCCGGGCTCGCGCTGCTGCTGGAATGGCAGCATGAGTTCAGGCACAGCGGCCGCGAGATGAAATTGCTCAATGTCCCGCCGTCGCTGGTCAATATCGCCCGCGTCAGCGAGCTGGAACCGATCCTGTCCCTGCCGGCCTAGCGCCGCCACGTCCATGGGCGCAGGATCCCCGAACCGGTTGCGCGCAAAGATTTCCCTGCTTTTCGCAGCCGCCATCGCGGCCGGCGCCTGTGTCGCCCAATCCACGGACATAAAAACCAGCGAACAGGAATCCTTCCGCGTTGTGACGCTGGCCAAGGGGCTGCAGTATCCCTGGAGCATGGCGTTTCTTCCCGATGGCGACCTGCTGATCACGGAAAAGCCCGGCCGCCTGCGGCGCTGGCACGACGGCAAGCTGGAGCCTGAACCCATCGGCGGTGTGCCGACCGTTGTGTACAAGAGCGACGGCGGACTGATGGATGTGGTGCTGCATCCTGACTTCGCCGCCAACAACTGGATCTACCTTTGCTTTGGTCACGGCACCATGGAACGCAATGCGCTGCGCGTGGTGCGTGCCCGGCTTGCAGGGGATCGGCTCGAGGACCTGAAGGTCATCGTGGATGCCGACAATTTCAACAAGGAAGGCGCTCACCTGGGATGCCGCCTGGTGTTCGACCGGGACGGTCACCTGTTTGTCACCACCGGGGATCGCTATGACTTCCGCAACGAGGCGCAGAACCCGGCGAATCTTTACGGCAAGATCCTGCGCCTGAACGACGACGGCACCATCCCGGCGGACAATCCCCTCGTCGGGG
>Ga0315910_10002775_pt1 | contig 15156 bp, 14 predicted proteins | sample EdamamesoilMG_FD_204470 | JGI IMG/M metagenome (GOLD analysis project Ga0315910, IMG submission 204470) | Garden soil microbial communities collected in Santa Monica, California, United States - Edamame soil | ecosystem: Environmental > Terrestrial > Soil > Garden | place: USA: California...
TTCGGTTAATGGGCATGCCTGTAAAGAATTTAAAGTGCTTAATGGTTGGCACCCTTCTCTGCAGGAGAAGGGCCGGGGATGAGGTGTTCAACCGAAACAAGTTGTTCTTCAATTTTTGACAACACTGCGTCTAAATCAGATATCACCTCTTCATTCGTAAACCGGATGGCCTTGATGTTTAATTTATTCAACTGACACGTTTTTTTTTCTTTGTCGTACAGTGCCTGCCCGATATCATTTTGATATCCGCCATCGATTTCCACCACGAGATTACACTCAAGACAGAAGAAGTCCGCAATGAAATCAGCGATTGGGTGCTGGCGTCTGAATTTAAAACCCCTCAGTTTTCGATTTCGCAAATTGGCCCAAAGTATTTTTTCAGCTTCAGTCATAGCCTTTCGGTTCAGCCTGGCGAAGTAGAACAGTTTAGGGTCTGCGTTGTGATGGAGATTGTCTTCCATTTTTTTAAGCCGCGTAATCACCTCACCCTGCCCTCTCCTCCAGGAGAGGGCTTTTTTTATGTTTTTTAAGATGAGCGCATAAAAAAACTAAAATTTTTCTCACTGCGCAAAAAGACTGCGCAGTAGCCCTCCATTTTTGAATCATCAATTAAACGAAACTGATATGAAGTTCAATGTATTTCGCAACGCCAAAACAACCGTTAACTATGAGGGAGCCAGGGCTTTCCCTTTGAATACGCAGACTGAGTTGTACAGTGCTGTCGTGACCGCTTCATTAAGTGATAAATTCTATGAAGGAAATGCAGAGCGTGTTCACCGCATCCGCACCCTTATTGCGCAAAACGATCCGGAATTCGTGGCGCGGTTGGGCATCTATGCGCGAAGCAAAATGTATATGCGCAGTATCCCGTTGCTGCTGGCCGTTGAGTTGGCAAAAACAAAATGCGGCAAGGGTATAGTAAGTAAGGCCGTTACGGGAGTCATTCAGCGTGCGGACGAGATTACCGAACTGCTGGCGTACTACCAAATTGCCAACGACCGACAAGGAAACAAAAAGTTGAACAGACTTTCTAAACAAATTCAGCATGGATTAGCGGATGCGTTCAACAAGTTTGACGAGTATCAGTTTGCCAAGTATAACCGGCAGGCTGAAGTCAAGTTGAAAGACGCATTGTTTCTCGTGCATCCAAAAGCCGTAAGTGAAATGCAGCAGCGTCTTTTCAACAAGATTGCTAAAGACGAACTGGAAACTCCATATACATGGGAAACTGAGCTGTCGCGACTGGGACAGGAAAAGTTTGTGTCAGAGAAGGAACGCAAAGATGCTTTCCGTACAAAGTGGGAAGAACTGGTGATGAGTGGAAAACTCGGATACATGGCTTTGCTGCGTAATCTTCGAAACATAATTGAAGCGGACGTTTCGGTGCACGTGATAGAACAGGTATGCAACCTGTTAATTGCACGCAATGCCGTTGTCAACTCAAAACAGTTGCCATTTCGATTTCTTGCCGCTTACCGTGAAGTACGCGTTCTGGAGTATCAGGCCGTGCCGATGATTCTGGATGCGCTGGAAAATGCTGTGGCACAAAGCGCTTCGAATATTCGGGGGTTTGCTAAAGATACTTCTGTGCTGATCGCATTTGATGTATCGGGATCCATGCAGAAAAGTATTTCTGCCAAGAGCAAGATCATGAACTACGACATCGGCTTGATGCTCGGTATGTTGCTTCAGTCGCGCTGCCAGTATGTCCAGACAGGAATGTTTGGCGATACCTGGAAGATCATCAACATGTCACGGAAAAATATCCTTGCGAACGTGCAGGAATTTTATAACCGCGAAGGCGAGGTAGGTTATGCCACGAATGGCTATCTGGTTATAGAGGACTTGATTAAACGGAAGAAGGTGGTTGACAAGATCATGATGTTTACCGACTGCCAGTTGTGGAGCAATAGTGTGATTGATAACGTGCTGCTGCGGAGCATTTCTTACCTGTGGAAGCAATACAAGATAATTGCACCACATGCGCGCCTGTACCTGTTTGATCTGGCGGGTTATGGAAATACACCCCTTGACGTTCGTGAAGATGGTGTGTACCTGATAGCCGGATGGTCGGATAAAATCTTCGATGTGCTGGCAGCCCTCGAAGAAGGTGCAAATGCACTGCAAGAAATAGAGGAGATACCGTTGTGATAGAAGCCCTCCCCGTTCCTGAACAATCGGGAACAGGGGAGGTTTGCAAGAGCGTACGCCAGAGACTGGAGAGCTGGACCTGACTGTAAATCAGGTGTGTTACCGCTGAACAGGTTCGAATCCTGTTGCGCTCACAATTTGTTCTTTGAAAAACAAGGATGTCGTAGAAGCGTGTTACTTCGCTCAACCAGGGGAGGAATCACATATCCGACTCGTGCGGAAAAGTGTTCCGGGTTCGACTCCCGGCATTGCGCAGCCCCGTTCATGCTTCGCCTTTTACTCCTTGTTTGAATGATCGTGTGATAATGCCGTAGTGTGGAGATACTTCTTTCTGGATGAACCGCTCCACATGATTATTGCTTGTCGCATAGAAAGGTGCCGTCCACCAGAGTTACTTCGACTGTTAATCGCAAACGTCTCTGGTGAATTTTGTTGCCCTTTCTTTTTTGAAACTACAAACAGATGCCGTAGACAAGAGTTACTTCGGTACCTATAGGTCGTGGGTTCAAGTCCCACTCCCGACTTTGTCGGGATAGCTCAGCTGGTTAGAGCAATAGAAAAAAGTCTCTTATCGATTTATTGCTCTGTTTGTATTAGTTAGATAGACGTTGTTACTAATAATGTTTTCTCGGAAACCTTTAAAAGAATGGATGTTGCAAAGTATCCTGCGGTAAAAATCAGATAAAGCGAAATGAGGGCGGCCAGCTGAAAGAGCATGAGGTTAGATTTTGGCGCTATATTAAATATTTTTGCGGACTGCTCACTGCGCAAAAAGATTGCGCACCGCAGCGATTACTTTGTATTCAAATACAGATCAAAATGAAATTAACCGGAAACGACCTTATAAATATTGGTTTTCCTGAAACAAAAGCCATTGGGATGGCACTGGCTATCCTGGAGAAAGAATATTCAGCACTCACCGCAGAAGATCAACTTAAACTATTGAAGGAGTTGATCAAACAGCCCGCAGCATTTGAAAACAACGCGACCTTGCTGCCGATCGTGCATGCGTTGGCGAAACCTGTGGATGCCACTATTGCTTTGAAAGAAGAATCTCAACCCTATTCCATTTATGGCGCTGAAGCTATAGAGCAGGGAGCCCTTAACCAAATGGCAACCGCCATGAAGTTACCGATTACCGTGGCAGGCGCGTTGATGCCCGATGCACATCAAGGCTATGGACTTCCTATCGGTGGTGTACTGGCAACACAAAATGCAGTGATTCCTTATGGCGTAGGTGTAGACATTGGCTGCAGAATGTGCATGACGATCTTTAATGTACCCGTTGAACAATTGGATGCGAAGAAAGAGGATTTCAAAAAAATGCTGGTGAACAACACGCAGTTCGGACAAGCCACTTTCAAGCACCCGAAAGATCACGAGATATTCGGGCGATCCGAGTTTTCGGATATTCAAATTGTGAAGCAGTTGAAAGATAAAGCGTGGCGACAAATCGGTTCATCCGGTGGAGGAAATCACTTTGTTGAATTCGGTACGGTGGAAATCCTCACGTCTGTCAACGAATACAATCTTGCTCCGGGAAAATATCTGGCGGTACTTTCTCATTCAGGTTCTCGTGGATTGGGTGCTACCATTGCTGGTTACTATACAAAGATCGCGATGGAAATGTGTAAACTCCCGCAGGAAGCAAAACATTTGGCATGGCTTGATCTCAACACCGAGGCGGGACAAGAATACTGGCTTGCCATGAATCTTGCCGGTGATTACGCGTCTGCTTGCCACCACCAGATTCATGAACGGATGGCGATCGGTCTTCGCGAAACGCCTCTTGCCATGATTGAGAATCACCACAACTTCGCGTGGAAAGAGAAAGACGCTTTTGGTAACGAGATCATCGTACATCGTAAAGGGGCTACGCCTGCAGGCAAAGGTGTGCTGGGAATTATTCCCGGGTCGATGGCTACACCGGGATTTATCGTAAGAGGTAAGGGTGAAACCGCTTCCATCAATTCGGCCTCGCATGGTGCCGGCAGAACGATGTCACGTACCAAAGCCAAAGAAACGTTGCTGCCCGGCCAGGTAAACAAATTTTTGAAACAAGCCGGTGTTGAACTCATCGGCTCGGGACTTGACGAAGCACCGATGGCGTACAAGGATATTCATCAGGTGATGAACTTTCAGAAAGACCTTGTTGAAGTGCTGGGTTCATTCATGCCGAAGATTGTCCGGATGTGTGGCGATGAACGGTTTAAGGAGGTTGATTGAAATCACTTGATCTGTCATAGTGAATTCGCACACCCTATTTTAATCATTACAAATTCTGGAAGCGTGCTGAACATTAATCAAACAATGTAATCACTTTACTCTCATACAAAATGTAAACTCCCAGCATCAGCAAAACGACAGGCATTACCAGATGTCCAAAACGGTCTATCGGTTTTGAAAGTAAGGGATGTTTGGCGAGATAACCACCAAGGAAACACCACACGTATGTCATGATCATGAAGACAATAGTGGTAAAGACAATCTCGTAGTTCTGTTGAGTGGCGAACAACGGTACATAAACACCGATATTATCAGCTCCGTTGGCGATGGTGACACCGGCCACGGCAAGCATTCCGGTTTTGGAGAAGTCAATTTTTGGTTCGTCTTCCGCGTCAGGCTTCAGCAGTTGAATAAATTGTTTGATGGCGAGGTAAACCGGAAATAATCCGAGGAAACCAATGTAACGCTGATCAATGATATAGCCCGCCAGCGAAAGGATGAAGCTTATAACAACAAGGGAGGAGATGCCGATGTATTGTCCGAGAAAAATATCCCGCGAAGTATACCGCTTGCTGCCGAAAAACAGCATCAGGATAAAGATGTCGTCCAGGTTGGTTGACACAAAGGCGAGGATGGAAGTGAAAATAACTTCGGCCATGGATGAAATAAAAAAGGCCTGATAATGTATCAGGCCTTTGGTCGGGGTGAGATGATTCGAACATCCGACCCCCACGTCCCTAACGTGGTGCGCTAACCGGGCTGCGCTACACCCCGAACTCCTGTTAAAACAGGGCTGCAATATTACTAATAAAGATCTACTCACAAAAGTTTTCTCTGATATCCGAAGAGGTCAATCAGCGGTAAAATCCTATATATTTAAAGAATGCTGCAACTAGGTTTTGCCTCCGGGAAGTTAACGTACAGTCTTGCGTTGCTCTTTTTACTTTTCTCATGTACATCTGAGAATGACCCCTATACCGGGTGGTCCGTAACCGGAGGAACAAAAGAAGGGATACGCTACTCTTCGTTAACTCAAATCGATACGTCAAATGTTACTCAGTTGAGCATTGCCTGGACCTACCACACGGGTGATGCTGATACGGTCAATCACTCCCAGATCCAATGCAACCCGATTGTTGTCAATGGCGTGTTGTATGGCACCTCACCTCAATTGCGCCTGTTGGCCATCGATGCCGCCACGGGAAAAGAACGCTGGGTGTTTGACCCAAAGCGGCCGGAAGGAAAACCTACGCGCCTCGATTTTATTCTTAACAACAATCGCGGTGTCGCTTACTGGTCGGATGGCAAAGACGAACGCCTCTTCTATGCAGTAGGCGCACGCATGCATTCCATCGATGCAAAGACGGGAAAAATGGACAAATCTTTTGGACAGGAAGGAATTATTGATTTGCATAACGACCTTGGAAAAGATGTTAGTCAGCTGTACGTATCATCAACATCGCCACCCATTATTTATAAAGAGCTGCTGATAACCGGTACCCGCGTTTCTGAAAACACAGATGCCGCTCCGGGGCATATTCGTGCATATAATGTGCGTACGGGAAAACTGGAATGGATCTTTCACACCATACCTCAGCCTGGAGAGTTTGGATACGATACGTGGGAAGATCCACAAGCGTATACTTTTATTGGTGGTGCCAATTCATGGTCAGGTTTTACACTGGATGAAGTCAATGGAATTTTATTCGCTCCTGTTGGATCAGCATCGTTTGATTTCTATGGGGGAAAAAGAAAAGGCGCAGCATTATTTTCCAACTGCCTGCTGGCCCTGGATGCCGCCACGGGAAAAAGAATCTGGCACTTTCAAAATGTGCATCACGATGTTTGGGACAGAGATCTTCCAACACCTCCCGCTCTTGTTACCGTGATGCATGACGGAAAAAGAGTAGAAGCCGTGGCGCAGCCTTCAAAATCCGGATTTATTTTTTTACTGGATCGTAAAACGGGAGCGCCTTTATTTGAAATCACGGAACAACCTGTTCCCGCGATAACCGAACTCGAGGGTGAAAAGCTATGGAGCACTCAACCGATCCCAACCCTGCCTGAACCGTTCTCGCGCCAGCGTTTTGGTGAGAACGATTTGAATGATCTCATACCTGATTCGTCTTATCAAATTGTCAAAAAACAGTTGAGTGGATATAAGTATGGTCACCTGTTCACGCCACCGTCTAAAGCAGGAACGATTTTTTTTCCCGGCCTGGATGGGGGGGCAGAGTGGGGAGGCCCGGCTGTTGATCCGAGAAGTAGTATTATGTATATCAATGCCAATGAAATTCCGTGGGTGATTACCATAGCGGATGTGGCGCGGAAGAATGCATTGAATGAAACACTACTGCAGGCGGGGCAACGTATTTATAAAAATATTTGCGCGAGTTGCCACGGAGTGAACCGGGAGGGAAGTGGAAATTATCCTGCGATCACCTCAGTTGATAAAAAATATTCTGCAGCCGAATTCAAAACCTTATTATCCACCGGTAGACGAATGATGCCGGCTTTTAGTCATTTGTCCAATGATGAAAAGGACGCACTGGCTTCCTTTATACTGAATTTGAAATCCGAACAAGAAAGACAATATACCGGTGTGTCGCGACCGGATCCTGCAGAAGTACCCTATACCATTACGGGTTACAATAAATTTCTTACGCCTGAAGGATATCCGGCCATTAAACCTCCTTGGGGAACGTTGAACGCGGTTAACCTCAATACCGGTAAAGTAGAATGGCGCGTGACGTTAGGTGATCATCCTGATTTTAAAGGAAAAGGTACCGGCACGGAAAACTATGGAGGACCTGCAGTAACAGCCGGTGGATTGATCTTCATCGCGGCCACGCAAGACAATATGATCCGTGCTTTCGACAAAAGCACCGGGAAAATTCGTTGGCAACATGAATTGCCCGCATCGGGTTTTGCTACACCTGCCGTATATGAAGTAAGTGGGAAACAGTTTGTAGTGATTGCCTGTGGTGGCGGAAAACTTGGAACAAAATCCGGTGATGCGTATGTAGCATTTGCCTTGCCGTAATTCGAATACTATGAAAATTATCAGAACCGTAATTTTAGTTTTTAGTGTGATGAACGCGATACCCAGTGTTGCTCAACAAACAATTCCACTTTATCCAGCGGCTATTCCCAACAGCAAGGAAGCTCCGGATGAAGAAAAATCGGAAACGAAGGATGGCATTACACGTGTCAGCAAAATTTCGCGACCAACCCTTACTATTTTTCAGGCGCAAAAAACAACAGATGCTAACGCTGCTGTGATCATATTTCCCGGAGGAGGATACCGCATCAATGCGATTGATCACGAAGGATTATTCGTAGCAAAGAAATTTAATGAGTTTGGAATAACGGCTTTTGTGGTAAAGTACAGAACACCGGATGATATGTCGATGGAAAAACGTGAGATCGGTCCGTTGCAGGACGCACAGCAAGCGATTAAAGTAGTGCGGCAACGCGCAAAGGAATGGAACATTAATCCGGATCGTATCGGCATCATGGGATTTTCAGCAGGAGGTCACCTGGCGTCCACCGCGGGGACGCATTTTAATTCGCCCGTCATTTCAAACACAGAAAACGTAAGTCTGCGGCCCGATTTTATGATGTTGATATATCCCGTAATCAGTTTCCAGGATAGCATCACACACATTGGTTCACGTGACCTGCTGCTGGGTAAAAATCCTTCACGCGAAAAAATGGATTACTATTCGAACGAACTTCAGATCACGTCTAAAACACCGCCTGCATTTCTCGTGCATGCCAGCGATGATGGCGCTGTAAATCCGCTAAACAGTATTGTCTTTTATGAAAATTTGATTCGCCATCAGGTTCCGGCCGAACTTCACATCTATCAGAAAGGAGGACATGGTTTCGGGATGAATAATAAATTCACTGCAGATCAGTGGATGGAGCGATGCCGAAATTGGATGGTAGCAAACAGTTGGCTTAAGTAGCCGAATGCAATAAAGTGCTAATTTTTAGGCTTAGTCTTTTTCAATCCATTAAAGAACTTCACCCAATTGAACGGATTAAGAAATGGATTGGTAACCGGTTGGAATTTGTCACTGGTGTGACTCGCCCACTGATTCAAGTAGTAGCGTTGGTTCTGAGCACCATCCATCGGAGTGGTTTTCAACATGAGCGCAAGAAGTTCCTGATTCATGTTTCGTTTGTCGATGCCGTGATCATCCAGTGGAACATTCAGTGCAAGAACGGCTTCTTTAAAAACCTCTTCGGTCGCAAATAGAACAACGGGAACTTCAGGCAGCACAACCGATTCCTGAACGAGTGTTACAATGATGGTTTGGTACTCAGGTGCATTATCAGGAACCGTGTAGTATTGTTTTTGAAAACCTACATAACTGATTAAGATCTCATCGCCCGTAAGAACAGGCATTGAAAAAAAACCGACACCATTGGTAGTCGTTCCGCGTCCGGCTTTGGGAACGTAGACGTGAACACCCGGAACTCCGGAAACACTATCTTCCCCCAGAACAACACCGGATAATTGGATAACGCGCTTTTGTTGCTGCCCCTGCTGTTGTGCATTGGCCATTTGAAAGGCACAGATAATTGACAGGAGAAACGATAAACGCAGCAACATTCCGGTTGAAAATATTTTCACAATTCGCACGACTTCTTAAGGTTTCAAATATAGGGATAAGCCCAATAATGGCCTAATTATATACCTTTGGTGGCTTATGTAAGGATGACCAATGCGCCTGAAAAGTTTTAATCTTACGCTGGGATCGCAGATTTTCAAGGCCTGTGCTGATGAATCACGCCTGCGGATACTTCACCTTATTTTTACGAACGGTGAAATGTGTATTACTGACCTCGAAAAAATCCTGGATTTTACACAGGCCAAAACTTCGCGCCACCTTATTTACCTTAAGAATTCGGGGATTTTAAGTCACCGCAGATATAATCATTGGGTGTACTATCAGATCAAGGATGAAGTAGGGGATATCGTCAAACAAATATTTCAGTTTTTGCGAAAGGACACACAATTGCAGCACGATCTCCACATTTACCAAACTTTATTTACGAATCGTGAGTTAGCTGTAAATAAAATGCAGATACAGGGATGGCAGAAAGCAAATTTCAATTAGCAATTATCAATGGCCAATCACTCCGTGAAGAATTATAAATGTATTTTTTTCGACCTCGATCATACGCTGTGGGATTACGAGGCAAATTCAAAAGAGACCCTGGCGGAGCTCTATGATCAGTACGCACTGCAACAAAAAGGGGTAACCTCACTTCCGGCATTTCAGGATCGTTTTCGCGAAGTAAACATCCGGCTGTGGGATCTTTTTGACCGCGGTGAAATAAAGAGCGAGGTAATCCGTGAACAGCGCTTTAAACAGATACTGGAACACTTTGGTGCCTACACTCCTAAACTCAGTGAAGACATTTCGGTTGACTACCTCAATACCTGCCCAACGAAAGGTACGCTCATGCCTCATGCAATTGAGGTACTTCATTACTTAAAGGAAAAATATACTTTGGCTATTATCACGAATGGATTTGAAGAAATACAAAACCTGAAACTCACAGCTGGAAACCTTCATCCTTTCTTCAACATTGTTGTTACCTCACAGCGGGCAGGATACCGGAAGCCGTCACGCGAGATTTTTGAATTTGCGCTCAAGCACAATAGCAGTGAATGCCACGAAGCCATTATGATTGGTGACAACCTGGTAACCGACATCGGTGGCGCGAAAAATGCCGAAATCGATACCGTTTTATTCAACCCGGAACAAATGAGCCACAATGTTTCGGTGCACTACGAAATCAACAGCCTGGACGAACTTCGCAGGATTCTCTGAATCCCTTACATTTGTGGCCGAATAACTCAAACGTCATTAACCTAAAGGTATAGATTATGTCAAAAGGATTTTTCAATGTACCGGTTCCGAAGAACGAACCAGTATTAAGCTACGCTCCGGGAACGAAGGAACGCGCAGCCCTGAAGAAAGCAATCGAAGAAGCACGCTCAAAGGAACTTGACATACCGATGTATATCGGCAGCAAGGAAGTGCGTACTGAAAATAAAAAACGTCTTGCACCGCCTCACGATCACAAGCACACACTTGGCTATTTTTACGAGGGCGACAGCGAACATGTTGAGCAGGCAATCAATGCCGCGCTGGAAGCAAAGTCTATGTGGGCAGATCTTTCCTGGGAACATCGGGCAAGCATTTTCCTGAAAGCTGCTGACCTGCTCGCGGGTCCTTACCGCTACAAGATGAATGCCGCTACGATGCTCGGCCAATCGAAAAATCCTTTCCAGGCAGAAATCGATTCGGCTTGTGAGTTGATTGATTTTCTGCGATTCAATGTATACTTCATGTCGCAGATCTATCACGAACAACCAGAGTCTTCTCCCGGCATCTGGAACCGCCTGGAATACCGCGCACTGGAAGGATTTACATTTGCGATCACACCTTTCAATTTCACCGCCATTGCCGGGAACTTGCCGACAAGCATGGCAATGATGGGTAATACCGTTGTGTGGAAGCCCGCGAATTCACAGGTATATGCAGCCAACGTAATTATGCAAGTGCTGAAGGCAGCGGGCTTACCGGATGGCGTAATCAACCTTATTTATGTAAGTGGCCCCGCGGCAGGTGAAGTAGTTTTTAATCACCCCGACTTTGCCGGAATACATTTCACAGGTAGCACCGGTGTGTTTCAGAGTATGTGGAAAACCATCGGACAGAATATTCATAAGTATAAAACCTATCCACGCATCGTTGGCGAAACCGGTGGAAAAGATTTTGTCATGGTACACAAAAGCGCGCACGCCAAAGAAGTATCTACAGCGTTGGTGCGCGGTGCATTTGAGTATCAGGGACAGAAATGTTCTGCGGCTTCACGTGCTTATGTTCCTTCAAACCTATGGAACGAGGTGAAGAAGTATATGATCGAAGACCTCAAGAGTTTTAAAATGGGTGGCACCGAAGACTTTGGTAACTTCATCAATGCCGTAATTGATGAGAAAGCGTTTGACTCGATTGCCGGCTACATTGAAAAAGCCAAGGCGAACAGCAAGAATGAAATTATTGCCGGAGGTAAATGCGATAAGTCCAAAGGGTATTTCATTGAGCCCACGGTTATCGAAACGAAAGATCCATCATCGGTTACCATGTGTGAAGAAATTTTCGGCCCAGTACTGACCATCTATGTTTATCCCGAAGATAAATTTGAAGCTACATTGGAACTGGTGGATAAAACTTCACCTTATGCGTTAACGGGTGCGATCATAGCGCAAGATCGGTATGCCATAGAGCTGGCTACAAAAAAACTTACCAATGCAGCCGGCAATTTTTATATCAACGATAAACCTACGGGTGCCGTAGTGGGCCAGCAACCTTTTGGCGGTGCGCGTGCGTCAGGTACAAATGATAAAGCCGGTGCGAAGATGAATCTGATGCGCTGGGTTTCTGCCCGTTCGATCAAAGAAACGTTTGTTCCTCCAGCAGATTACCGATATCCGTTTTTGGATAAAGAATAAACTTTGCGTCTTAGCGCCTTTGCGGTAAATAATTCACCGCAAAGGGTTAAGACGTGAGTGTCAAAACAATTTTACTTTCGTCTTCTCAAATTTGCTGCCGTCCAGGAAATCAATTAGCAAAATTCTGCCACGTACTTTCAGGTAAGGCCTTTCAGCTGTGGCAGGTAATTCGAAAACCAATTGCGTTGTTTCTTCCGATTGATTCGGTGTTACATACGCTTCTTTAAATCCGAACGGTAGTGTATCATTCAGTTTTTTCTGCAGCTCCACATTATTCTCATACGTACTACTGTCGTCTGCAATCAGGTAAGCAATCTGGTTGTCCCACGTGTGATCAACACGCAAAGCATTATTTTTCACGTTGAAGGTCACAATGTAAAATACACCGTTAGCCGTTATGGTCTCGTCCTTCAGTTTTAATTCAGAAGTCTTCCTGTAATCTACCACGGCATATTCAAAGTCATCGTGCGGGATAGTGGTGCCGGGTACGATAACATTTTCTTTTTTTATCTGGGAACAGGACATCGCAGCAAGTGCTGCTGCGATGCCTGAAATAATCAGAAAGTAGGCCTTCATACCCTTAGGGATTTGTAGTTGTAATACCGGGCAGCGTCTCCTGATACCATTTCACTTTTCGGGAGAAATACATGAGGAACCCGATAATGATAAACAGACCAATGCTTCCGAGTAACAGCGCAAAATCCTGTTGCAGAATGATCACAAAAATGAATGTGTAGAATGCGAGCAGAAGAAAGGTAAGTAAGAGAACAAGTTTTGTACTCTTCATGAATGAAGTAGAATACAGACTGATGAGAATTACGGTGGACACCGATGAGATCAGGTAAGCCAGGTTATAGCCCAGGTGTTCCGAGAAACTTAATAATAATGTGTAATAGATAATGAGTGCAGCGCCAATGAGAATGTACTGGAACGGATGTATCCGCACCTTCTGCGTGATCTCCACGAGAAACAACGCGATGAAGGTGAGCAGAATTACCAGGATACCGTATTTTGCTGTGCGAATACTTTTCTGATATTGATCCACAGGCAACAGAAGTCTCACACCAAAATCAGACCCACGTAGATGCATGTTGTCGTGGGTCCACTGTTGCGAGAATGGCCGGTTGAAGTGAAGTACTTTCCACGAGGCGGAAAACCCGTCTGCAGTTACTTCACGGGAAGCCGGAAGAAATTCTCCATCAAAACTTGGATTCGCCCACGAGCCACTCAGCTTCACATCCGTGGTCTTCCCTACGGGCACAAAATCAAGCTTTCGGCTTCCTTTCAGATTTAGTTTAACCGCTACTTTTCCACTGAAGTTTTCCGCGTTTTCCCAGCCTAGCTTTACAATAATTCCGCTGCCGGATTCAACATCCGGAGAAGGCTGCACATAATAGGGTGCTGTTTCGCTTTCATTGACCACAGCTTTTTGCGAAGGGTGAATAAGCACGCCAATGTTGTTGGATGGCTCAGCAGTGTACGTTTTTTCTCCAACAACAAGGGAGGGATTTTCACTGATGCCGCGAAGGTCTGTTAAGCCAAAGATCAGATGCGCTCCACTCCAGAGTACATCGGCCTCGGCAATATCAAGGCTTTTGAAATCGGGTTTCGGGAAAAAAGATTTAATACTTAATGATGATTCATACACCACGGCATCAAAAATTCCACGGTGAAGAATTTCCGGTTGAACCGTGCCGTCTATACCCAGTACTTCCGGAAGGAAGTAAGCCTTCTCAACATGCTCACGGATTTCTTTTCCGTCTTTACCACGATCAATGATTTCCCGTTTGGTGAACGGCACAACAAGTATAGGTCCGGTAACGGTTTGGCTGCCTGACCACTTATCAGCTACTTCGTCAATCACCTGTTCGGACCGGTATTGCCGCTCGCGCATCAGGTCTTCGATCCATGCCGATGGAATCAGGAGAATGAGAACCAGAAAACCTATTGAAAATAATTTGACCATGATGGATTCCTGGATCCATCGGTTCAATCGCTCGAAAATGTTGAGCTGGGCAGGAGGTACAATTTCCATATTTGATGTTTAATGTTTAGTGTCTAATATTTGACCTTTAATGTTTTTGGTTTTCGATGAACCTTTGCGAAACTTCGTGTCTTCTTCGTGTCCTTTGTGTTAGGGATTTTATTTCACTTGATACGTTGTCGTATGCAAACAGTGTTGCTTCAATCGAACGAAGCATACTTTCATAACCGTGTATATGATCAGCAGCGAAGCGATATGAATCACCAGATGTTCATACCGGATCACGCGCGGATGATCCACCCAAAGCGGACCGCCCCGCAAGGCGAACATGCATAGTGTCATAGTGAATTTGATGACGTTGACGCTGATCGTGAAGAAATAAGCGATCACCAATGTTCCGGCAAACAACAGCGAAGCGCGGAATGTATTGAACAGGTAATACGGTGCCGAAGCGGATACAAGAATGAAGGAGATGATAAAGAGATTACCTCCGGAGTAATACTTATCCAGTTGCAACGGCAACTCATGAAAATGAAAGCCCCTGGTGTTCCAGTAGGATTGTGTCTGGAAAACGATTTCGATAAAGTTACTGGTAGGCCACAGCAAAAAAAACAAATCCCCGGTTTCACTGCGGTGGTGAAATATCTTCAGGATAATGGCGATTAAAAGGGTTAGTACAAACCAGGTTGTTGTTTTATTAATCATTGTCTTTTTCATAGTCATGTTGAGTATGATGGGTATGGATTTGAATCTCACTATTTTAAAAGTACTTTCAATTTCAAAGTGAATGGGTAAAAAAATTATCCTTTCTGTTGTTTCACTACCGCCTCCAGGGCGTCCACATGTTTTTTGAATGCACTGCGGCCGGTAGGCGTAATCTTGTATTTGGTATTGGGTTTTCGATCTACAAATGATTTGGTAACGGAAATGTATTTTTCTTTTTCGAGCGCTTTGACGTGCGAGGCCAGGTTGCCATCGGTTACGTTGAGCTCTTCTTTCAGAGAATTAAAGTCGAGTGCATCGGTAGTAATCAGCACAGACATGATCTGCAACCGAATCCGATGCTCCAGCACTTTATCCAGATTTTCGAAAGGATTCTTCACTTGTCGTACTTGTTATACATAATGGCACCATAGACGATGTGCAATACACCAAAGCCCAGAGACCAGAAGACTAAACCAAAGCCCGGATAGAGTGCACACAGTAATCCGAGAATAATTTCTGAAAAGCCGAGGTAACGAACTTCATCAAAAGTATT
>Ga0315910_10002776_pt1 | contig 15154 bp, 14 predicted proteins | sample EdamamesoilMG_FD_204470 | JGI IMG/M metagenome (GOLD analysis project Ga0315910, IMG submission 204470) | Garden soil microbial communities collected in Santa Monica, California, United States - Edamame soil | ecosystem: Environmental > Terrestrial > Soil > Garden | place: USA: California...
GGGCGGCGTCAGCTGCAAACCGGAGTTGGGCAGCACGATGCCAATGTTCGCTGACGCAGGACCCGCAGGCTCACCTGAACAGGACCACCGAATAGTCGCCTACGCGTTCGAACCCCAGCGCCACGTACGTTCGGATGGCACTGGGGTTGTCCGTGAACAGAACCGCGCGTGAAGCCCCACGCTCCCGGGCCGTCAAAAGGGAGCCCGCCACGACCACCTTCGCAAAACCCCGCCCGCGGAGCGCCGGGGGAGTGTAGACGCCACCAACTTGAACCATGTCGGGTAACGCAGCGTTGAACCCGGCAAGCGAAACGGGAACGCCACTCTGGACCGCCACCCACGCGTTTCGCTTCGCGATCTGAGCATCCAAGTAGGAGCTGGCGCGGGTACGCTGCTCGGGCGTGTCCGACGCCCCTACCGCCTCAATGTCGTATGCGAGCCGCCAGTCACAGAGCGCGTCGCGCTCCGTCGGCGCCGGCTCTCGGTACGTCACGACTCCTGAGGAAAGCGACTCCGGGACGACGAGATCGGACAGGTCGAGAGCGTAGAGCCCCTCCTCGCCGTCTAGAGTCGTGGCGGCCGCATCCAAAGCGAGCGCCGTGCGAGCCTGATGCACTTGGTCCAGCGGGCCACTCAGGCCAGCTACGGTTCGCCCGCTCCAGGAGACACAAGCGCATGCCAGCTCGGCCACCACCTCCGGCGCCTGAAGCACCACCATACCACCAAGACCGTGCGCGACTACGCCGACAAGTCGACCGTCACGGAATCCACCGGCATACGCGGCCTTACCGAGCGCTCCACTCCGTATGCTCGAGCGAAGAAACATGGAGCTATCGCGATGCCCAACGAGGAACGCTTCAAGCACCCTCTCGTCGGCGGGCGTGAGAGCTCGAACCTCCATCCGTACGACCTGCCTGCCCAACGTATCAGCGTTCAGCTGCGAAGCCGAGCGCGAGCGAGGTTTCGTCTGCTGCAACGCGGAGTTGACCATCAAGCTCACCCCTCGTGGATCGCCAGTCGAGCCCCGGTAAGACCGAGGTGAAAGTCTGTCGACCAACACGAAGCAATGCCGTGCTCATGCATGATGTGCAATCCCACTGCGTCGGTAAGGGTGAGCTCTTGATCATGAAATCGCCGAAGGATAGCACTGGCGCCCGACAAGTCCTTGGGTGTCAACGACAGCACACGTAGCGGTTTGAGCTCCTCGATCACCGCAAGGAACAGCAGGGCACGGTGCGGATCAAACCGTCGCAAGAACCATGCATGGCCCTGAGCAACCACCAACGGACTCGTTACCAACCTAGGCGGCGACGCGAACAGCCTGCGAAAAAGGAAGTGATGTGAGTCTGATTTGTCCAGAAACGCGATCAGCGCGGAGGTGTCGACGTAGGCCTCACGGCTTCGGTCCGTAGACGATTTCGTCAATACTTTGGCTCGACGACGAGTCGCCACTTTCCACCATCCCAGCAAATCGCATCCACGGTGTTGATTCGTCCACGGGCAGAAGGTGTCGGAGCGAGCGGCGCAACAATTCCGCAAGCGAGATGCCTAGACGCTCGGCTTCCAGTTTGGCCGCAGCGTACTCGTCCTCTGTAAGGCTCACCTGTGTTCGAACCATAGGGATAACACTTTAGCCAAGATGTTATCATCGGCAAATGGTGGCGTTCTGCCTGCAACGCTGCACGACGCCAAGGGCTCTGCCGTGCAGCAACTAGGCTCTGAAACCGCGAACGGACGTCGCTTGCCTCGGGGGACACTTTCGGGATGAGTTCCCGACACGGCTCCTCCCCGGCGCTCGCAGAACGTGGCGGCGCCAGGCTCTTGAATGGCTAACGTATCAGCGTTCAGCTGCGAAGCCGAGCGCGAGCGAGGTTTCGTCTGCTGCAACGCGGAGTTAGCCAGCGTCGATCAACGCGGCATCAGCGTGGGAACCACCTGACGCTTGTTCCGTCGGTAGATCTTGAAGTCGCTATCAAGGGTAAGGACAGCACTTCGCTGATCGAGCTCTGTCATCCTCACCAAACACGCATCCGCCAGAGACATTGGTACGCTCGCGAACTTCTTCATCAAAGCGCGGAGCGAATCCACTTCTGCCAGGACGTGGAAATCGCTGCGGACAATGCCGCGAGCGACAAGCTCCAACACCGCATCAGGCCCTCCATCAATGTCCTGAAGCAGGAAGCATGCTTCAGACAGCACGGGATCGCACGTGAAGATCGGCGGTTCGATTACATCCATGGTTTCTGCAACCCAGGAATGGTGTCGTTCGCGGCGATTTAGCAACGCAACCAGTGGGCCAGTATCCACAATGACCGACGTCACTTGCCGTAGCCCGACATGTGCTTGCGGTTCGTCGCAAGATCGGGTGGCCCGTCGACGGACCCGACGAGGTCGCCTGCGAGTGCGGTGACAGAGCGCCGCTTCCCCTTGGCGAGAGCTTCAAGCGCCTCGCGAACCACCGCTGAGCGGCTCGCTCCTCTCGAACGAGCAAGCTCGCTGAGCGCGTCGTCCAGATCCTCCGGAAGTTTGAACGAAACGGTACGCATTGGGGCAGCCACGGTATTACTCCTTCTACAGATAAGTATTACACTCCTCGGGCTGGGTCAACTGTGCTCTGCACGCGCCCGCGATTGTGCGGACGGCTTGCGAGTCCTCTGGGTTCGATCACCAGTAAACTCAATCCTGCTCGCTGTCGTCCGGGATGGCGGCTAGCACGCGCGATGGTCTGGAGCCGACCTGGGTAAGAGTCTGGCGACGACGCCCTTGGTCGTCGAGGTCTACATGAAGCGCGCCACACTTCGGGCATTGTCTGGCGAGGCGCGCGTCACCAAAGTACATCGAAAGCACGAGGTCGCCGATCAGCGTACCGTCATCCACATCGATTGGGTAGGGCTCTGGCAACTTGCTTCGTACCCAGCGATCTCGGTCGCCAGCGTCCCTCGATACCAGCAGTTCTCGGATGTCGCTGACAAAGCGCTGATGAGCTAGTTCCGCTGTTTCCCACGGAACGATCTGGCCCCGGCACGCCGGTGGCAACGAGTCGCCAAAAGGAAATCCACAATGACAACGAAAAAGGTGCCCCATAACTGCAGGTTACCAATAAACGGCCCCGCGGGTCTCCAGGTCAACGCCCCGGACAACAGGGAGTGCACGAGGGGTTTTACGGCTGGCTAACGTATCAGCGTTCAGCAGCGAAGCCGAGCGCTAGCGAGGTTTCGTCTGCTGCACCGCGGAGTTAGCCTTGCTCGTCACGCGCCACGCGACGCTTCCAAACAGCAGGGCTTTGTTTTGCGTGCATGATCGCCACGATGAAGATCACCCCCGGATAGAGCCGATACAGAACGACATACGGAAAGCGCTCTATGAGAGCCGAGCGCTAGCGAGGTTTCGTCTGCTGCAACGCGGTGTTATGCGGTGCGAGTCGTCCCGACGGTCAGAACCATCGCCGCAGCGCCTCCTACAAAATCGTGAACCGCCCGTATTCACGAAAGTGCCGATCGAAGGAGATAGCTTCTGTGACACCTAGGCGCTCCATCACAACGAAACTCAGTGCGTCGCAAAGCGAGTACGACTTGTCAGTATGAGCAGCATCAAAGAGTTCCTGAGCGCGAACGTGCATGCGGTCTTCGGCAACGAGGAGCCCCACGAAGCCACCCGTGTCGACAAAAACACGCCGCATGCCTCATCCGTCAGAATCGCGGGCGGCTGCAGCTACGTGACTGTACTTGTCGGACGAGAGGTCATCGAAGTCAGAATAGACGGTCCCGGCGAGTGCGCGAAGCGCAGCAAGCGGATCGCCGGCTGCCGCGGGTTCGCAACCTTCTCCGGCATCGAGAGCGTCAAGTTCGACGGCGAGCCTGCGGCGCTCGTTCAAAGAGAGCGTCTTGGCCACGGCAATAAGCTCTGCAGCCTTGTCCATCGCCATACGCGAACCATAGCGCATGTACGCGGAGTTGGCTATTGGGCGCTACCGCGCGACGTGACCCTCAAACGGACGTTCACTCGACCCGAGACCTGCCCTTCTCAGCGCGGTACTCTCCGACCAGGCGCCAAACCCGACGCCAAGCCTCCTCATCGTCGGCCGACGTCGCGAGGATCTGATCGATGCCAGTCAGACTGTCTGCACCCGAGCGACTTCGGAGAAATTCCTCGAGCCCTGCCAAGTCGGCGAGATCATCCTGACCCATACCGTGCTGCTGAAGCGCCAAGGAGTACCCTGTCAACACTGCCTGTAAGGCATGGAGTTGATTTCTCCGGGAGGAAGCGTCCCACCCTAGGTACATGTATGGTCGCTGCTCGATCAGCCCGAGCAACACTAGGACCGACGGTGAAGGCATCTTTGTCCGCATAACTTCTATTTCAGCTGCGCGGGCTCCGCAAGATAAGCCGGTGCAGGACACCCACCAACTTCGGAAATTGCCGGGATCCGAAGGAGCATGCGGCCGCATACACCGGTCTTGATAAGCAGATATCGCGGGCGTGCTACTCCCTGCGGGCCGCGCCCGATAGGTTGATATTGCGAGGTCTCGATAGGCTGATAACCGTAGCGGCCGTTGGTCCAGCGGCTAGTCGATGGGGCTTCGCATACCGAGCGAACCTCGGTTGAGGACGTGGGTGTAGATCATGGTTGTTGCGACGTCGGCGTGCCCGAGCAACTCTTGGATGGTTCGGATGTCGTAGCCGGCGTCGAGCAGGTGCGTTGCGAACGAGTGCCGGAGTGTGTGACACGTTGCTGGCTTGACCAGGCCCGCCGCTTGCACGGCTACACGGAAGCTGCGCTGAACCACGCTTTCGTGCAGATGGTGTCGCGTTGCTGGCCGGTGACGGTGTCGCGATAGCGTCGAGTTGCCGGAAAGACCCATTGCCAGGCCCATTCACGAGCGGCGTTCGGGTACTTCGTGGCAAGGGCACCTGGAAGGGCCACGTATCCGGCACCCGCCGAGAGATCGGCGCGGTGTTGCTCTTCGACCTGCTGAAGGTGTTTCTGGAGCGGCGCGCGCAGCCGGTCGGGAAGCAACGTGCGGCGGTCCTTCCCGCCTTTTCCTCGACGGACCGTAATCTCGCCCGCGGTGAAGTCGACGTCCTTGATACGGAGCTGTGCGCATTCTAGAAGGCGCAGGCCAGCGCCATACATAAGCATCGTCATGAGCTGTGGAACACCTTCATGCGTCTCAAGACCGCCTGGACCTCATCACGGCTAAGGACGAGAGGGATCGTCAGGGTCCTTCGGGGCCGCGCTAGCTGATCGATCCACGGGGGCTGCATCGCGAGCACTTCGCGATACAGGAAGGTCAAAGCACAGAGCGCTTGTTGGTGGGTGCTCGGGCTTGCGCCACGCGCGACCAGATCGTCGAGGAAAGCACGGAGTTCTTCGGCCCCGAGGTCGCGCGGATGACGGCGCTGATGAAACCGAACGAATGCGCGCACCCAGTGCGCGTACGCACGCTGAGTGCGCGGACTGTAGTCGCGTTGCCGAAGCTCATCCCGGATCTGGGCCATGCTCGCCGCACTTGGCGCTCGCTGGCAGCCGGAACTCACCGCTTGTACGCAAGCACCCACAGCACCCGAATGACAGACTCGACCTCACCCACCGCCGCGGCTACCTCGGCCGGCTGCAAGTGCTCGCAGGCGCCCGCCAACCGCAACGCCATCAGCGTCTCCCTCGCCGAGTTGACCGCATCCTCCAGCCGTGACCGCCGCTTCCCTGCTTTGGCGTACAGCCCCTCGCTCGCGTTGAGCGCGGCGCTGGTGCAGGCGCGCTTCATCTGCTGCGCCATGTCGCGGTCGTGCTGCGCCACCTTCCCCGCCAACCCATGCACCACCCGAACCATCTCTACCAACATATCGAGGATCTTCATCGGAAACTCCTTGCCCTTCGCCCCAACCTCGCGCCGTTGCGACGCTCGCGGGCGAAGCCCCCGCCGCCTGGCGCGCGGAGTGCCTGTCAAGGGCGAAGCCAGCGCGTAGCGCTGGGCGCGAGCCGTCGAGGCGAGCGACCCTTGACAGGCGCGAGCACGCAGGCACAATCGGAATCGCGAGCGGAGACACCCATTATCGACTTGGTATGTGACTAAGCTCAGGATCGCTTTTCAGGCTCAGGATCGCTTTTCAGGCTCAGGATCGCTTTTCAGGCTCAGGATCGCCTTTCAGGCTCAGCCGAGCCCGAGCCTGACGCACGACGACTGAGCCTGACGCACGACGACTGAGCCTGACGCACGACGACTGAGCCTGGCGCACGACGACTGAGCCCGAGGCCTGAGGCCCGAGCCCGAGCCTGAGCCTGAGCCCGAGCCTGAGCCCGAGCCTGAGCCCGAGCCTGACGCTGACCCCGACGCTGACCCCGGCGCTGACCCCGACCGCGGCTGGCGCGCGCTCACGCAAACGGTGGCCGCGTGGCCACCTCATCCCCGTCGTTCCCCCCGACTGCCCCGCGCCCCGGGCCCTCCCCCATTCGTGCGCAGCACGAATTTGGGGGAGGCCGCCGCGCGTGAGCGCGGCGGGGTGGGGGCATCCTTTACTGACCTTCGCGCGTGCCTTGGGCCGCTCGCCGGCTGTAGTCGTCGAGGCGTCGGAGGAAGTCGCTGGTTTGATCGGGGGCCACCAGGAAGCTGAAGCGCCCCATGGCGCGTTCCACGCGCATCAGCTGGACCAGAAAGTCGAAGACTGCGTTGGCAGCGTCGAGTTCGGCGACCACGGACTGGTTCTGCGCATCGATGAGCTGGATGATGGGCGCGGTCCCCTGCTTGTACTTTTCGGTCACGAGCTCGAGGTTTTGTGAAGCTGCCGTGGACGCGGCGCGGGTGAACTCGATGGCGCCGAAGGTCGCGTTCGCCTGGTACAGGGCCACGCGCAGCCGTCGTTCGATGTCGCGCGCGACGGCCTTCTTTTGCAGCGAGAGCTGGCCGCGCTCGCGCTCGACGCGGCGCACCTCGGCGTTGTGGCCACCACCCTCGAGCAGCGGCAGCGACGCCCCAACACCGACCTGCCAGTCCAGGCTGTCGGGGGTCTCGATGCCGGCGATCTGCTGAGTGTCCGAGCCAGCGCCAGCTTCGTAAAATCGTTGCTCGATGCCAGCGCTGGCGACGAACGTCGGCAGCACGTACGAGCGCTTCTCTGCCTTGACCGTGCGGTCGGCGGCAGCGAGCGAGGCGTCGATCGAGGCGAGCTCGGGGGCGATGCGCTGGCTCTCTTTCGTCATGAAATCGCTGAGCTGGGCGAACAAGCTGGGGTCTGCGAAATAGCGGTTGAGCTTATTTCCGCTGGTGAGCAGGGAGGCGTCATCGATGGCGAGCTCTTTTGTGGTCACGCCTTGCTCCGAAGGGCGGTTGAGCAGCGTGTTCAGCTCCACCCGCGCCGACCTAGAGATGGCGACGGACATCAGCAGCCGGTTCTGCGAGTTCGCGAGCTGCGCTTCCCAGCGATACACTTCTTCTTTACCGCCGACGCCGACCTTTTCGCGAACGCGGGCCAGGGCCAAGTTGGAGCGCGAGAGCTCGAGATCTTCCTTTTGGACCTTGATCGCCGTCTGCGTGCGGAGCAGGTCGAGGTAGGCGAGCGCCACGGAGAGCGCCACGTCGAGCTTGAAAGCGTCCTGGCCGCGCTCACGCGCGCGTTGCCGGTGTTTCTCGGTGGTGAACGAGCCCCAGCTGCGTTCGTCGTAGATCACCTGGCTGAGCTGCGCGTTCCAGCTGGCGCTGCGTTCGGCGCCGTACAAGAGCGTGCGATCCTTGTCGATCCAACGAGCGCCCACACCGACCGAGAGCTGCGGCAGCAAGGGCGATCGGGCCTGGTTGGTCTGCTCCGCAGTCGACAAGAGTCCTTCCTGCGCAGCAGCGAGGTCGAGGTTGGTCTTCATCGCCTCCTTCACCGCTTCGGACAGGCTCAGGGGGCGCCCGGTCTGACTCGGCACCTGGCCGACGGTGGTGACGTCCAGCAGCACGCTGTTCTCGGGCGCGACACCGATGGCTCGGGCCACCTCTGGATTGAACGACAGCTGCTCGGACTGGCGAAATGCGGTGAGGAGCGTGTCCGGTGGGTCGCCCTGGACCAGACCTCGCAGGTTGAGCGCCGAACGCCGCGCGAGTTGCAGCACGTCGTCGCTGGCGCCGATGCCGACGAGAAAGCCTAGCTTGACGCCTTCTTCACCGGCGAAGCTGAAACTCGGCAGGCGCTTCTGCTTCAAGCCGAGCGCTAGCTTCGACTGCTCGTCCTTAGAGATGCGCCCGAGCGCCGTGATGTACAAAGCGTCGACATCTTTCGGCAGCGCGTCGAGCGTCGCCTGCGCCGTGTCGGCGAAGGGCACGACGACCACCGGCACGCCCGTCGCGGTGCCAGCCTTTTCGACGGACTTCTGCAGGACGGGGATCGCGTCGAGCAGCACCTTGTCGACCACGACGCCGAGCTTCTTGAACTTGGCGAACTTCTGGAACGCCTTGAGGTCGCGCGCCCAATCGGGGGCCCACACGACGTAGCTCAGGTTCTTCTTCACGATCTGCTTGGGCAGCCCTTGCAGCTCGAGATCGACGACGTAGGGCGCCAAGAGTGGCTTCGGGAAGTCGGGCCGCTGCACGGCCAAATTCGACGCGAGCACGCCCTGGGCGAGCACCACCGTCACGGTCGGATCGGCGATCAGCTCGTCGAGAGCTTTGTTGACACAGGCGACGGTGAAGTCGCACGTCTTGGTCTTGTCCGCGGGGAACTCGGCGCTGAACTGAGCGCCGAGCTCGCGCGTCGCTTGTTGGAAGGCGGCGCCGAACGCATCGCTGCTTTCCGACTTGCCGTCCACGACCACTCCGACCTTGGCGACAGTTTGGGCCCACAGGGTCGATGACCACAGGGTCACCACAGCCACGGTCCACGCAAGAACGACTCTAGCCACAATGCCTCTAGCCACGATGCCTCCGCTGCCCCTGGCTGGGGCGTGGCCCTTCTTATTGCCGATCCCCACGGAAGGCAATGGCCGTCGGAACCCGCGATCCGGCGCAATCATCCGAGAAATCGCGGATACTCGGCTCCGAGGCCGCGCGCATCACGTGCGTGCGCGGCGCTGCGGGGAGGCAGGTTTTCCCGTCAGTACTGGTAGGTCGACTGGCGCTCGAGCTTGAACGCCACCGCGAGCTGCCCCTCGGGGCCAGCTACTTGAACCGTCGCGTTCTGGATGAAGTTTGCGCCATGGTATTCCATGGTCGCCGGATCGATCAGCAGCGAGTCCTCGTGCTTGATGTCCATGCCCACCACGTCGACCTTGCTGGGATCGCCGCCCTTGGCTTCGACATCGGCTTTCACCTGAGCCGCCACGGAATCGCGGATCGCTTGGCGGTCGGCGTCGTAGACCCGAACCACGCGCAGACAGGTCTGAGCGCCGCAGGGTTCTTCCTTCTCGACGCGGATCTCTTTGGTGCCACCGGTCATCGGATCGTTGGCCATCCACTGGCTGCCCACCTTGCTGGGTCGGCCGACGAAATCGGCGTGGCGCTCGAGGCTGCGGGCTACGGCCAGTGCTTTCAGTCGTTCTCCAGAGAAAATGCGAGCTATCTGCGGCTGCGCCTCGGGGGACGCGAGCTTCACGAGGGCTTCTGACATCTGATCGGTGCCACGCACATCGACGACGTTGCTATCCTTGTCGGTCACGATGTCGACGGCGACCATGTCTTCCTTGATCTCGTCACCCTTCAAGAGCTCGAGACCGTTGATGTTGATCTTGAGGCCGACCAGGCGCTGCGTGGCACGATAGGTGTTGGATTCCTGCTTCGTCACCACGTCCCACTCGATGATCCACTCTTCGGAGCGGCGCATCGGCGAGCCCGGGATGGACACCTCTTCGTAGCGGCGTTGCGTGTGCTTGAAGCGCTTGTCGAGCACGGGCGCGTAAGTGAACGTTGCGGCTGCGGCGGTGGGAGCCTCCGCGCCCCCTGCCGGAGCGCCGGCAGTTTCGGAACACGCCACGCTGGCGAGCAACAGGCAAAAAGGTGCAATCTTGGTGAGCAGGTTCATTGGGGGACCTCCGCGCCCGCGCTGTGTAGCCGCTGCCGGAGTCGAGAGCAAGCTGCGTTCATAACCGCACAGCCCGCAAATTTAGCGGACACCGTGTCCAGTGGTGACTGTGCGCTGAGTGCCGGCCGGCCGAGCCGTCGCCGAAGCGCCGAGCTCGGCAGAGCCGAAGCGTCGAGGGCTCCAAGACACCGGTCAAGTCCGCCAGCAGCAAAGACAGAGCTGGAAAAGCGCCTGCGTCAACGCTATGCGGGGAGAGCGGTAAAGCCGCGTTAGCGCGCTGGCGCCTAGCGCCGAGCAGAGTCCAACTTCAGTTGTGCCAGCTCGAACACCTGAGGGAACCCAAGTGACAACACTCGCATCGAAACGGCAGCCAAAGCTGCTCTGGTTGCTGGCGCCGCTGGCAATGGGGGCGTGTTATCCGGAGCCGCTGACCACCGGCGAAATGGACGTGGTGGTCACGGTCGAAGATCCGGACAGGAACTATGCGAAGCTGAAAACCTACGCGCTGCCCGACCAGGTGTTCGATCTCTGTGAGATCGCCCAGGAGATCGGCGAGGGCGGTGCCGCAGGACGGTCGAACGACGACCGGAACGATGACGACGGCGCCTGCGAAGACGTCAACCACCGCTTCGACGACGACGTGCTCGAAACCATCGCCGACAACCTGGAAGACCTCGGCTTCATCCCAGCCTCGGACCCCGAGCATGCGGACGTGGTCGTGCTTCCCGGTGTCACGGCGCAAGACAACTGGTACGTCTACTACCCGTACTGCGACTACTACTACGGTTACTACTGGTACCCCTACTGTTGGTACTATCCGTGGACCGCGACCGCGGTGAACTATCCCGTCGGTTCGCTGGTGCTGTACATGCTCGCGCCGAGCGAGGCCGACGAAGCAGCGCGCAAGATGCCGATCGCTTGGGTCGGCGTGGTGCGCGGCCTCTTGTCTTCGTCGAGTGACTCCAACGCCGAGCGTGTGCAGGCGGGTATCGATCAAGCGTTCGCCCAGTCGCGTTATCTGGGAGAAGGGAAGTAACGTGGCGAGGTCAACGAAGCTCCGCACGCTCACGGCCGCAACGCTGCTGTTGGCTTGGGCAAGCCCCGTGCTCGCGCAGCCCGCGCCGCCGGCAGGCCCGCCGCCACCGGTCACCGACGCCGCGCCCGCACCGGCGCCAGCGGCGGCAGCGGCGCCCGCACCAGCAACACCCGCGGCGACGGGCGCTCCAGCCCCAACGACGGGCGCTCCTCCACCGGACGCGAGCGCAGCGCCTGCCCCCGCAGGAGCCGCGCCACCCGTGGGCTGGGCCGTCGCCAGCGACACTCCGGCCTCCGCTTCTGGCACGCCAGCGGGGCAACCGCCACCGATTGAACCGCCGCCACCGCCGCCTCCCCACCGGTCCGAGCGCGATCCGTTGTCGCTGATCGCGATCTACTACAACACTGCGGCCCCCGTCTCCGATCTACGCGACTTCGGCGGCGGCTTCAGCTGGGCGGGCATGTCGCTCGATGGCCGGCAACGCATCAAGGGCCGTCTCGCGCTCGGTATCTCGCTCGCCTGGCAGCGCTTTCATTACAAGTCACTCGAGACGACCACCGTGGGTGTGGTCACCGTGTCCGGCGTGCAAGCGCGCCAGCAAGCTACTTTCCCGATGCTGGCTACGGTGCACTACTCGTTCCGTGACGACCCGGGCCAGTCGCTGCCCTTCGTCGGGCTCGGCGTGGGCGCGTACTACACGGACCGCTTGCTCGACGTGGGCCCTGCAGCGAGGTTCACCGATACAACCTGGCAGTTCGGGTTCGCGCCCGAGGTCGGGGTCGCGTTTCCGGGGTGGGCAGGGGCGCTCATGGTCGCCTGCAAATTCCACTATGCTTTCAAGACAGACGATACGTATCAGCAGACGTACTTCAACTTCAACGTGGGAGGCGCATTTGACGACTAAGCGATGCCTAACTGAGCGACAGTCCGTGGCGACGTTCGAGCCCAACCGCGGAGGGCTCCTCCGTGCGGCGCTCTCAGGCCTCGCCGCGAGCGCGGTGTTCGCGCTGTCGGCAACGAGCTTGGCGGCGCCGGAGGCGACCCGGGGAGCGACGGCTGGCAGCGCCACGCCCGACCCGAGCGCAACACCCTGCGTCTGCGATCCGCAGATCTGTGTGCCCAATGCGGGTCTGCCAGATCCGAACGCCTATCGTCATGACGGGTTCTTCCTCCGCATGTCGCTCGGCATGGGCTACATGTGGGGCCGCGGCACGCCCGACGCGGAACAAGACGGCTACGCGGGCGCGTTCGGTATTTCGGTCGGGTCGATGGTCGCCGAAGACTTCGCGCTGCACTTCGACATGCACGGGGCGAACGCGTTCCGCTCGGCGCTCAGCATCGATGGCACCGAAGACAAGACGTACAACGCCGTGTTCCAGACCACCGGTATCGGCATCGGCGCCACCTACTATCTGGGGCCCTCCAACATCTACGTTTCGGCCGGTATCGGAGCGGGCTGGCTCTACACCACCGCGTATGCGCGCGTCGATGACAACTACGTGCTCACCGGCTACGAATCGAGCAACTTCGGACCCGCGGTCACAGTGAGTCTGGGCAAAGAGTGGTGGGTGCATCCGGACTGGGGTGTAGGCATGGCCGGCGTGTACGAGTTCCTCTCCGTCAACGGCGAAGACCTCGGCAAGTACACGGTCGACGCCGTTCACAACGTGACGGTCCGACTGAGCGCGACGTTCAACTGAGAGGCTTTTCGCGCCGCCCGGCAGCCCCTCCACACGGGCGGCGGCCTTGACCGCCGGTCAGAGCCCAGCGGCCCAACTTCGGTCGCCGTGCACACTCAGGCGTTCGCGCCGGGCCATGCTAAGCTCCTTCGCGAAACAGCGAGGTGAAGACATGCGGCTCAGCAAACATCCCCTGCTCGTGAGCGGTGCGCTCGTCGGTGTGTGCGGCCTCTGGGCGTGTGGTGGCGGGACCATCTCGTACCGGCACGTCGATACGCCCTCGGGCGAGGTGCACGCTTACGGTGCCCCCATGAACACCCAGTACGCGCTCGAGTTCGAGCCGGACAAGGAGCTTCTGGGCATCACCATCTACGAGCACTCGGTGTGCGACAGCATCAAGATGCAGGTGGTCAACCGCACGCGCGAGACCCTGGAAGGCGACCGTGTGATCAACGAAACCCCGCTGGGCAAGGTGCAAATCGCCGAGCAGGTGGACGGCAAGGTCATGTGCGAGCAGCGCTTCACGCGCGAGGCGCAGGTTTCGCTGAAGCTGGGCGAAGCGGTTTACCCGATCGGCAAGACCAACGCCGAAGGCCGCGTGGGCGTGAACTTGGCGCGGCGACTCGACCCCGACGTCTACGGCGCCCCCGAGGGGGAGGTCGTAGTGCTCTTGCGTCCGCAAGGCGAAGTAGCAAACCGCGAAGTCGGGCGCGTCCCGCTCAGCGAGCTCACGGCACGCGAACGGCGCATCGCCGAGCTCGTCGCCGAGCTCAGCCAGATCTTGGCCAAGCCGCCCGAGGCCATGACGCCCGAAGAGCTCACTCGCTCGTACCAGCTCTACGCTCAGCTGCGTGCGATCGCCTGGTACGACGCTCGCTTCCAAGGGCTGCAACTCAGGTTCTGGGAGGTTTGGCACAACAGGAAGCAGATCGAATCGACTGAAAACCTGAGCCGCAACCTGAAAGCCCTGGAAGAATCGAAAGAGCTGCTGCGCACGGCGAGCGCCGCAACCATCCCGTTGTTCGCACAAGTCGGCATCAACAGCGGGCTGGTGAACGACCGCATGCTAGAATGGGCGCGCTGGGAAATGCTGCGCGGCTTCCACGACCACCCAGAGCTGTGCGACAAGGGCTTCAGCTGGACGGGGATGCCGGACTTCATCGGCATCGAGCAGAAAATCGCCGGAGGTTACCTGCATTTCGTCTACGGCGACCCCTTCGAACGCGAGCTCGGGGACATGTGCAATCGTGTGCGCGGTCGCTGACCGCGTGCTCGCAATCCCGTTCACCAGCTGACGGTCGACGTAGGGTCGTCGGCGTCGGAGCAGCTACCGCTCGCGTTCGTGAGATTGATGCTGCAGGTCCACCTCGTATCCCTGGTGAGCAGACCCATGGTCAGCATCGAGGCGCCGTAGAGCGGATCTAGGTCGAGCGGCTCGAACACACCGATCACGTTCGTGCCGTCTGCAAGGCCGATCAAGAACTGCACTTGCCCGGTTTCCGTCACACGGAAGTGACTGTGGAGCTCGAACTCGGAGTGCTCGCCCTCGAACTCCGTCACCACGTGACCCTCGTACTCGAACAGGTACTTGGTGCGCGCGAGCGACGCGAAGCTCACACGTCGTTGATTTTCTCCGAAATGGACTCTGAGGGCGCCGTCGAGTTCGATGTCGAAGTCGCCGCGCTGAAAGCGGCAATTTTCGAAGGCGCCCCAGACCGTGGGGATCAACCCGTCGCTATCGAGCGTCGCCGTGAGGTGGGCCGAGCCTCGAGCCTCCGCTGCAGACCCGCTCGTTTCCCAGCCACGGCAGGTGTGGTGAAGCCTAGCGACGGCGGCGACGTCGACGTTGCGCAGGAGCGGTTCGCTGCTGTCTTCGGTCTCGGAATCCGGCTCGCTGTCGCCCACCTCTTGCAGGTTGTCGACCAGGCTTCCCGCGACCTCGAGCGGGGAATCCGTGCGCGCCCCTGCTACGGTGGTGACGACTTCGGTGCCCAGGCCCTGCGCCGTCTTTGCGGTGATTTCGCCACTCGGTTCGGAGTACGCGCGCGACAGGGCGGACATGTCGGGGGCCGTCGGGATCTCGAAATCGCTGCAACCAACGCCCAGGCAGGCGATCGCTGCCAACGCTGACGAGCGCAGAGCCCGGTGCCCGAAATGGCACATACGCGTCGATTCCCCCCAATCGCGAGCCACGCGCCGAGAGTATCTCCGTTCTCCCGCCGCGTCCAGGTGGCAGTTGTCTCTCGTAGGCCACATTCCAGGCAAAAAGCCGCGCGGGCGGCGCACGATCTTCGGGCCGCTCGGTCCGGCCGCTTGCTCACCCGCTTCGTCGCAGAAACGCTCGAAATCCTGTAGTACCTTCCGGTCCGTCCAAACTCGAGGAGCACCCATGGACCCTCTGCCCAGCCTTACCCAATGCACCCGCGGGATGCGCTCACACATCGGG
>Ga0315910_10002777_pt1 | contig 15154 bp, 10 predicted proteins | sample EdamamesoilMG_FD_204470 | JGI IMG/M metagenome (GOLD analysis project Ga0315910, IMG submission 204470) | Garden soil microbial communities collected in Santa Monica, California, United States - Edamame soil | ecosystem: Environmental > Terrestrial > Soil > Garden | place: USA: California...
TAAACCTTGGTGTTTCCGGCAGTGCCTTTTTTGGCAGCCAGATTGACGGTCAGTGCGCCGGTGACCTGGATATCTCCAGCAGGAACCGGTTCGTTGCACACAACGGACGTGATCACACTGCTCGTTGGAGCGCCACAGTTGTCAGTGGCGTTCACGCTGACTGCGACCGCCACCAGCTGGTTGTTCGGGGGCGAGAGTGTGTTCGGAGTCGCCGTGACGGAAACAATCACCGGTGCAGTGGTATCGGCGACCACGAGTGTGATGTTGGTTGATGTCACGTTGCCGGCAGCATCCGTGACGGTAACAGTGGCCGTGTGTGAACCTCCAGAGAGAGTCATGCCTGCTACTGGCACTTGAACCACTACAAGCTGGCCAGCGGGCGTGCAATTGTCAGACGCGACGATGCTGGATGCAAGGTTGGGAACGACCCCCTGGCAGTTTACTACGGCAGGAACCGTTACCGTTGCCGGGCTGCTCGTGATGACTGGGGCAGCCGAATCAACCACATTGAGGATGACAACCGTTGATGCGCTATTGCCGGAAGAATCCACGGCTGTCACCGTTACGCTGTGCTGTCCCAATCCGACCGGTGTTCCGCTGGCAGGAAGCTGCGAAATCTGAAGTGAACCGCTCGCCGTGCAGTTGTCAGATACCGACAGCAGCGTCGTCACATCGGGAACGGTGGTCTGGCAATTCCCAACGATCGGGAGGGTGATCGGCTCGCTGTTACTTGAGAAAACCGGCGCAGTTGAATCGACAACCGTCAATACAACCTGGCAGGAGGAACTGTTGGCCGAACCATCAGCCACTGTCAGTGTGACCGTGTGTTGCCCCACTCCAAGTACCGAACCCGCGGGAGGATTCTGAGCCACAGTCAAGCTGGCGAGAGAATCGCAAGCGTCAGAGGTGGTCACTTGACCGGTGAAATCAGGCACCGGGGCCTGGCAGTTTGCGCCGACGGAAACCGTCACGGCTGCTGGACACGTGACCATCGGCGCGGTCGTATCGGACACATTGATGACGACCGTATCCTCGGCATTGAGACCACAAGGATCACTGACTTTCAAGGTGAGAGTGTGCGTGCCAGATCCAAGCGCTGAGTTGAAAATGGCATTGGTGCTCAAGACGACTCCATTTAAACTCCATTCGTAGGTGAGCACGTCGCCATCCGGATCACTCGATGACGAACCGTTCAGGATTGCAACAGTCGGGCATTCGACATTTTGATCGTCGCCGGCAACCGCCACCGGCGCATTATTGCCAGAGCCCAGGGTCAGCACGTAGACGCGCTCGACGCCATCCAAGATTCCATAGCCAACGATCTGGCCTGCATCATTGATGAACTCAGCGGAAATCAACAGCCAGCCCGAATTTGCCGGTAGAAGTGTGTTCAGGTCCGTCATGGTTCCGTTCTGCCACAGGAACGCTCGCAGGCTGGTGTCAGCGAGTTCAGACACGCCGACCACACGGCTGAGGTTGTCAAGCGCCAGCGGCTCGGTATATGTCCCACCTAAAGTTCCGAGGTCGGTCATGGCGCCATTTGAGTAAATGAACCCGTGGCTGTCTTCGTTTGTGGTCGTAGCGACACCCAGGACCACGCCTGCTGAGTTCACCGCAAAGGCCGAGGAATAGCTGCCCCCAAGGGTGCCGAGATCCGTCATTTCTCCGCCCGTATGCATGAATGCATGCGTCTCAAAGTTAGCGAGGTCAGATTCGCCCACCACCACACCCGAGTCATTGAGTGCAAACGCAGTGCTGTAATCACCGCCCAACGTGCCGAGGTCAACCATCAGCCCGTTGGTGTAAAGGAATGCGTGGCTTTCGAAGTCGAAATCGGCAGTGGATATGCCAGCCACCAGTCCGGCCTGACTGATGGCGTTGGCAAAGCTCGAGGAACCGCCAAGGGTACCGAGGTTTGTCAATGAGCCATTCGCATAAACGAATGCCGCAAACGAAAAGTTATCGGGAAGGAGTGAGTTTCCTGCGACCTGTCCTGCCTCGTTGATACCCACAGCCAGGCTGAGCGACCCACCCAAAGTGCCGAGGTCCGTCACTGAGCTTCCGTTGTAGAAAAATGCGTGGGTTTCGAAAACGCTGGCGGCCAGGTCGCCAGCCACCTGTCCGGATGAATTGACAGAAACGCCCTGGCTGAAGCTGCTGCCAGCCAGGTTGATGTCCAAGAGCTGGCCGCCTGAGTAAAGGAACGCATGCGAAGTCGCATTGGTGGTATCCGAATAGCCGGTCAACTGTCCGGCTGCATTCATGGCAAGCGGGCGAATTTGTGAGCCGCCCAGCGTCGGCAAAGGGAAGATGGTCGTTTGTCCATCACCGCACGCTGCGCTGGTCATTGGCAGCGTGAGCAAGGGGAGCAGAGAGAAGACTTTGGCCGTGGTGGGGAGCGGGTTCATACTTCCTTGTGTCTGATCAATACGTCATTGCCTTGATCCATCCGTCGTCAGCTTTAGCAGTTCATGCGCCAGCTTTTAGACAGCACAAATGACACGAGTGTCTCGTGGAAACCTATCTTCCGACGTGAGACTCGTCATGTTCGTGGACATTCCACCATCAGCCGACTGCTGGACGCCTGGTGGGAGAATGCCAATTTGTGAGTGGCGGCTGTTTGCGCCAAGGGCTACAGCTAAGGCTAACAATCTGCTCAACCTGAGTCATGAAGATCACCGATATCCTGCGGGCGGAACACACCGTGTTTCACCATCTGTTCGACCATGTTGAAGCCACCGCTCCGCGATTACGCACGCTTGGAGAGGTCAAGGCGCTCGCGGCATTAGTGAACAAGGTGATGTCGCCCCATTCGCAGACGGAGGATGAGTTGTTTATCGAGTCCTTGGAGCACTGCTTCGAACAGCTTGGGCAGCGGGAAACCTTTCACCATGAGCACGAACTCATCGAAACAGCGTTGGTCAGAGTGGGCAAAGCAAAAGACGTGAAACTGGGTCGCCGGTTACTCCTAGGAGCGATAGCGGCAGCGCGAAAACACTTTGACAAGGAAGAGCGGATCGTATTTCCCATGGCTGAACGGGTCTTGAAGGCAAAGACGTTGGTCGAGCTCGGGCAGGAATGGATGAAACGCCGGGAAACAGCACTCAAATAGCCGCGCAAGCAACACGTCAACGGGCCGCGAACCTGATCAAAGCTTCATTGACCCCGGCCACGAGCGCGTCAACGCGAGTCTCGAGCGGGAAATCCGACGGAGCTTCCAGGGTGTAGCAGAGGCGGGTCCGGTTCATCACAAGCCAGAATGCCTCTGGCCACAGCGGGCGAGTGCGCGGATCGAGGCTCGGTCGAATTATTCCACCCCTAGCCTCACGGCCTTCGATAATTTCTGAGCGGTCGATCGGACAAACCCTTTCCACTGCAGCGACCAAAGGTTCTGCCAGCGAAGGCCGCCGATCAGGGTTCAATTCATAAACGTAAAACCCATGAGATTCCCAGTCCTCGTGCAGGCAGAGGCAAAGATCAAAAGGCGACTGATTTTCCAACCAGCGCAGGTGCGCGGTGATCTCGACTGACTTTGGGTTCAAGTAGTCGCGATTCAAGTCAATGCCCTGACTATTTTCTCGCCGATTGCTGGCAAAGCCCATTGGATTCAAACATGGACAAAATGTGATTTCGATGTCGGGCGGCCAGTTGTTCTCTTGCATCAATCTCAATGCCGCGATCGGCCCAGCTGGTTCATCTCCATGGATACCTGCGGAAATATAGATTCGCCGCTGGCGAGTCGAACTGATGTTTGATTGGCGCTGGAACGCAAACCAGCTTAAGCCGGTTTGTCGCAGAAAACTTTCCTCGAACCATCCGTGATTGCGAGCAGCGGTTTGAATCTGGCCAAGCGTTTGATGGATATCAATCGTCTCTCCGTGGTAGGCGTCGTGGTTCTTGTGAAGGCGTTGCATTCGCTGATCGCAGACAAAGAAGCGCATTCGCGCCCGGACGCAAGTCTGATTCAGACATCAGTTACATCCTTAAGGACAGCAGCAAGTTTACCAGAGCTATCGAAGGTACTAACAACGGCAAGGTACGCCGGATTGAATTCAACTCCAGCGCGCCAAATCACGACAGGTTCCCGGTAAAGCGGATATCAGCCCACGCCCATGCCGATGAGGAATTCGATGTTGCTCTTGGTCTTCTTGAGCTTGCCCAGCAAGAGCTCCATGGCTTCCACGGGCGGCACGCCAGTGAGCGCGCGCCGGAGCAAGACCACGCGGGTATATTCGTCCGGATGGTAAAGTAATTCTTCCTTGCGCGTGCCGGAGCGCTCGATGTTGATCGAGGGGAAAATGCGCCGATCCACCAAAGCGCGGTCGAGGTGGACCTCCATGTTGCCGGTGCCTTTGAATTCTTCGAAGATGACTTCGTCCATGCGGCTGCCGGTGTCCACCAGCGCCGTGGCCATGATCGTGAGGGAGCCGCCTTCTTCGATATTGCGGGCGGCGCCGAAGAAACGCTTGGGCTTGTGCAAGGCGTTGGCGTCCACACCGCCGGAGAGAATTTTGCCAGAGTGCGGTTGGACCGTGTTGTAGGCGCGGGCAAGACGTGTGATGGAATCCAGCAGAATGACGACGTCGCGCTTGTGTTCGACCATGCGCTTGGCCTTTTCGATGACCATCTCAGCTACCTGGACGTGGCGTTCAGGTGGTTCGTCGAAAGTGGACGAAATGACTTCTGCGCCCACACAGGTGCGTTCCATGTCCGTCACTTCCTCCGGGCGCTCGTCAATCAGCAGGATGAACAGGTAAGCCTCCGGATTATTCTTCAAAATGGCATTGGCGAGCTTCTGCATCAGCACCGTTTTACCAGTGCGAGGTGGAGCAACGATGACGCCGCGGGTACCCTTACCGATGGGGCAGACTAGATCGAGCACGCGCGTGTTGGCTTCCGCCGGATCGGTTTCCAGCAGAAAGCGTTTGGTCGGGAACAGCGGCGTCAGGTTTTCAAAGTGCGTCTTGTCCTTTGCCTTGTCCGGTTCTTCACTGTCCACGGATTCAACTTTGAGCAGCGCGAAGAACTTTTCCTTTTCCTTGGGAGGACGAATCTGGCCGGCGATCAAATTACCGGTCTGGAGATCAAATCGCCGGATTTGTGATGGCGATACGTAAATATCTTCAGGGCAGGGCAGGTAGTTGAATGCCTGGGATCGCAGAAAGCCGAAGCCTTCGGGCAGGACTTCCAAGACACCTTCGGAGAAGAGTACACCCGCGCGTTCGGCGTTCTTTTGCAGAATGTGGAAGATGACTTCATGTTTGCGCATCGTCCCGAAGTTTTCCACGCCGAGGTCCTTGGCCATCGTATTGAGCTGGACCATGGACATCGCTTGGAGCTTTGCGATGTTGATGGACTGGGCGATCTGGTCGCGACCGCGCTCACGGCGCTCGGGGCGGGCTGGCAAGGGTTCAGCCGCTTCCACCACGGGTTCAACCGGGTGGGTGGGGGGCTGCAACTCTTCTGAAGCGGGTGGTGCGGTGGCCGCCGCCGCGGCCTCCATTTCTGGTGTCACCTCCGGTGGCGGAGGTGTTTCCGCTACGGCTTTCGCTTTCGGCATCTTTGGCTTCTTAGTGCTGGGTCGAGGCATAATAAAATTCAGTTGGTATTTCGTCGCAGGTCAGTTTCACCTCATGCGAGCGCGATTTGGACGACCGGCAGAACGAAAAGTTCAAATTGACTGGCAGTTACAGCTATCGGCAAGGGAAACTTGCGGTCAGAACGCCACCATCATCTGCCGGAACGTTGTGCGTGTCAAGAAACTGGTGTGAACAAGCCGTTGACTTTCGGTACCATTTCTTTAACGTGGCGCGCTCTAATTGAACTGAATTATGCCGAATACGAAGTCAGCCGAACGCCGCATGCGCAACAGCGCGCGCAAACAATTGCACAACCGCAGCATCGTCTCCCATCTCCGGAAGCTCGAGAAGGGCTATCGCCAGTCGGTCACCGACGGCAAGAAGGCGGACGCCGCCAAATCACTCACCAGCGTGCTTTCCGCCGTGGACAAGGCTGTGAAGTCCGGCGTCATCCCGCGCGCCACCGCCAATCGGAAGAAATCCCGCCTGACACTGGCTTTGAATCGGCTCAAGTAAGCCAAGTTTTTTGACACACCCGCCCCGGACCCTGTCTGGAGCGGGTCTTGTTTTCTTCAGGCCAGCCGGGCTTCGCTTGTTGCCTAGGCGGTCTGTTTGGGAAACAGACGTGACGAGATAATTCCCCACTTGGCCAGCCGGAAAGTGCTCCCAGTGCCCAGGCAGCCAAACCCGTATTTCAAACTACGCCGGAAGTTGATGCTGGACGCCTCCGCAAAGTATTTTGTAGGGCAGCTCACTTCACCAATCGTGAATCCATGCCAGAGGATTTGCGCGAGCATCTGATTATCGAAGACAAAGTCATCGGAATTGTCAGCGAGATGCAACGTCTCCAGGACATCCCGCGAGAATGCGCGATAGCCGGTGTGATATTCGGAGAGCTTGGCACCCAGCAGGATGTTCTCGGCGAACGTCAGAAAACGATTCGCGACGTATTTCCAGACCGGCATTCCACCCTTTAGCGAATACCCGCCCAGAATCCGGCTGCCCAGCACGCAGGGATGCAGTCCGTTGCCGATCATCGAAACCATCGCGGGCAGGAGTTTGGGCGTGTACTGGTAATCCGGGTGGATCATTACGATGATGTCCGCACCGGCTTCCAGGGCAAGGCGGTAACAGGTCTTCTGGTTGCCTCCGTATCCCGTATTGACGGTGTGCGGGTGGACTTGCACCCCCTCAAGCTTGCTTGCGACTGCCACCGTGTCATCCCGGCTTTTGTCGTCCACTAGGATGATGAGATCCACCAAGCCCTGCTCGCGTACTTCTTCGTAGGTTTGGCGGACCGTCTTGGCCGCGTTGTAGGCGGGCATGACGACGACGACTTTTTTACCGCGATACATGATCGATGCTCGGTCCTTGGGATTCCGCCCAAGGCTGATGGCGGCGTAGCCTGCCCGAAAGGAAGGCACGGTGAGAAGCCGAAAATGCTCCTGGAAGCTTAAGAATTGGCTGGCATCCCGCAAGGATTGTGCTATCAAAGCTACTATAACCAGTTTGGATCGCAGCCAATTCATGAAAGACCGCATACCACGTCAGTCTGCGCTTAGCGTGGGCTTCACCTTGATCGAACTGCTTGTCGTTATCGCGATCATCGCCATCCTGGCAGCGATGCTCCTGCCGGCACTGAGCAAGGCCAAGCTGCGGGCCCAGCGCATCAGTTGCTTGAACAATGGCAAACAAATGGGTTTGGGCAGCATGATGTTCGCCGATGACGACGATAAGAACGCCCTGTCCGGGGTGATGAACTATGCGGACGATGATCTCAACTGGCTTTACCCGCGGTACGTCGCCAATGTGAAATCTTTTGTCTGCCCGTCCACCAAGAATGATCCTTCAACGAATCGCGGGAATATTTATCAAGGGTTTGCTGGCCCAGCTACCGGCCCGGAAGACACTGGTATTCCCTACTACGAGAATCGGATCCACAGCGAAGGGACATATCTGATCTATCTCGCAGACAATGCCGCCGGTAAAAACGGTACCCTGGGTCACAGTTACGAAATAGCCGGCTTCCTCAATTATTGGACCACCGGCGGCGGTGTTGGGTCTAACGTGCGCAAGACACAGTCCTCGATCGCGGGTTGGAACTATCGCCTCAATAACACCAGTTTCCCACAAGCTAATTTCTTCGGCCAACGTGGTGGCCCGTCTGATATCTGGATCATCTATGATGCGGATGATCGCTTGGCTACAGATCCCGCCCGGCAGAATGGTGATTATCCAGACAAAGGTGATAATCATGGCGTGGATGGTGGCAACGTGATTTTCTGCGATGGCCACGCCGAGTGGGTGCCACAAAAGAACTACATCAAGAGTTTCAGCAAAGGCACGGATGAATGGCATCCGGCGCTCTACCCCTGAGTTTCAAGGTTCATCCTCTTTCTGACCGCTAGTTTGACTTGCTGGCCGCTTCAGTGCGCCCAAAGCAATGTCTTACCACTATCGTCCCATTGTCCAGACGGACTTCTGACTTAGGATTCAGCCCGCACGACCGAAATCGGGAATAGATCCGGCGTGCGCGAGCCGTTTGCCATTGAAACCAAGTTAACCGTGAAACATATGAAATTGGTCCGGACAAAACCAGCCCTCAGCCTGCTGACCCTCAGCGCGACACTGATGGTGTCGGACGCGATGCCAGCCAAGCCACCCACCACTCCGCCTGACATCTTTGCCGCAGTGCGCAGTGGTGATTACCGACAACTCCTCACTGTCCTCGAAGCCGGCGCATCGCCCAATGCGCGCGATGCTGCTGGCAACACGCCGCTCATGCTGGCCGGAGTTTACGCTGACGCCGCTTGCCTGGGACTGCTCCTCGACCGGGGAGCGGAGGTCAATGCAACCAACCGCGCCGGTGCTACCCCGTTGCTGCGTGCCGCCACGGACTACGACAAACTCAAGTTGCTCCTGGATCGCGGTGCGGTGGTGAACGTCCGTTCAGTTTTTGGCAACACGCCGTTGATGCTGGCCGCGCGCCCGGCCAATTCGCAACGAGCCGTCGAACTCCTCCTAAGCCGCGGCGCAGATGCCCGGGCTACGAACAATTTCGGTGCGTCGGCGTTGATGGCTGCCGCTGCCGGCGGAGACATCGGCGCCGCGAAAGCGTTGTTGAAGCATGGTGCGGACGCGAATGCGCAACCCGGAATGGACGAAGCCGGGTTTGTCTTCGGTGGCGGCCGTAGCGCGCTCGCTTGGGCGGCTTTCCGCGGAGACATTCCGATGATAAAGCTGTTGGTTGATTCCGGTGCCGATGTGAACGCGGAGGGTTTTCTGGGTTCACCGCTGACGCAGGCGACCTGGGCGGATCAGGTCGCAGCGGTGCGTTATCTGATCTCCCAGGGCGCAAGAGTGGACCAGGTGGGACAGTATCCGGATTACACGGCACTTCATTGGGCTGCTTCGACCGAGAAGGATGATGGCACACTCGTGAAGTTGCTATTGAAGCACGGCGCGAATCCAAATCTGGCCGGCGGCGAACGGGTCGAAGCGTTCGTTGGTAATGTTGAAACCCCAATCAGCCTGGCGCAGAAGCGCGGTGAAACCCAGGTAAGGAAGGCATTGCTGGCCGCCGGTGCGGCAGCAGAAACGCCGGAGGAAGTGGAAGCACCGGTGCCGCCGCAGCGTTCATTGCCGGCGAAACCTGGGCAGGACACTTTGCGCACGGCGGTGAGCCAGGCAATCGCTCCCTTGCAGGCATCGTCGCTGATTTCCAAACAGTCATTCATCAATCACTCCACCAAACAGGATTGCACCTCGTGCCATCAACAGCATCTGCCGCTGGCGGCCATCGGTGCGGCCAAGCAATTGCAAGCGGTTATCGACGCCGATGCCGAACGTCAGCTCGTGGACATGGTTGGGGATCCAAAATTCTCCGAGGCGGATTGGGAGGCGTTGTTTCACCCGGATGCCGTGCAGACGAAAGGCTACATGCTATTCGGTTGGGCAGGAAACCAGCAGCCGGCTAGTGAATTCACCGACGCCATCGTGCACCATCTGGCAGCCATCCAGACAGAAAGCGGTCGCTGGCTCAACAACCTGCCCCGGCCGCCAATCGAAAGCAGCGACGTGGGCGCGACGGCACTGGCCATTCAAGCTTTGCAAAAGTATCCATTGCGCGGCCGGCAGGCGGAATTTGCCAGGCGCGTCGAATGGGCGAAGGAATGGTTGTGCGAAGTGAAGCCGACGAGCAACGAAGAGCGGATTTATCAACTGCTCGGGCTGGCATGGGCGGGTGAATCGAGCGGACGATTACAGCCGCTGGCCAAGGCGCTGCTGAACTGCCAGAACGCCGACGGGGGCTGGTCGCAACTGGCCACGCTGAAGAGTGATGCCTACGCGACGGGACAGGCGGTCTATGCACTGCGGGTCGCAGCAGGATTGGCGAACGATCACGCATCGATCGAGCGCGCCCGTCGGTACCTGCTTGAGACACAACTGACGGACGGCACGTGGTTTGTTCAGCGGCGGGCATTCCCTTTCCAGCCGACGATGAAGAGCGGTTTTCCGCATGGACGCGATTCCTGGATTTCGGCGGCGGGCACGAGTTGGGCGGTCATGGCGCTGAGTTTGCCGGATGAAACCATCAAGCCCGCTGCGGCTGGCAGTCAACTGGCTGCGAACAAGCGCGATTAGATCTAGGAGTAGCGTTTTGGGACGCGGAGCGCGAATGTTCTCGCGCTCCGTTTGTTTTGGAGCAGCTAACTTGGTGGCTCCGATTCAGTTCGCAGTCGTGACAGTGACGATGCGGCCTTTGGCCATGCGCTTTATCGAAAGTCTCAGTTCGCCGGTCGCGGTGGTCAACGATTCAAAGTCCTTCACGCTATTCACAGGTTGATCGTTGACGTGGGTGATGAGTTCGTAGGGGCGCACGCCAGCGACACCGGCTCGTCCGCCTGGTTCGACTTTGCTGACGACAACCCCCGGCTCATCCGCTTTGCGCTGGAGGTAACGACGGACCTCGTAGGTCAGGTCGCGCACCGTGATGCCAAGCGGTTCGGACTTGTAACGGGCTGCAGAATCAAAATGGGCCGGCCCAACCTCGACTTCGAGTTGCTTGGACTGGGCTTTACCATCGGCAAAGTATTCCAAGGTATATTTCGTGCCGAAGCCAAGGTCAGTGAGGGCGCGGATGAAACTATTCTCCACCGGCGACCACGGCGAAGGAATGCGGTCGAAGTATTGGGCGGGAACTTCATCGAGCCGATCCCAGGGGAAAGATTGGCCGCGGTACGAATCGTCTTGCAAGCGCACCTCCACCGGCAGCGGCCGTCCCGGCACTTTCAATCGCAACAGGACGCCGCCGACCGTGAGGCCAGCGCGGGCGATGGGTGAATCGGGGTGGATGTAAGTGATGAGCGCACCGGTTTCACCATCGCGTGTCTGGGTGGAAACGCCGTTGGCCCGGGCGAGTTCCTGGTTGAGCGGTTGCAGCTCCGCGCCGAGCCAGGCAAGCTTGTTTTCCTCCGCTTCGCTCACGGGGATGTTCGAAACATCTGCTGAGCCGGGCAGGGCGGCAACGAGTTTGGCTACCTCCGCTGCGGGCAGGAGGTCGGTTTCATTCCCACGGTAGCGGTTTTGATCACCGGGATTTGGAGCGCGGCGGTCCACGGAAAGAGCGACCAACTCGCCCGCGCTGTCAAAGATGAACGCGTTGTCTGGCATCACGCCGTCCAGCTGCGGCAACAGACGTTGCTTGGGGCCGTATTGGAAGGAAGAGAAACGCGCCGTCTGGAAATGGTCATTCCGCGTCTCACCTTGCAATTCGACATCCGCGCGGAGCAGGAGTGTATCGCGGAAGGCGGTGATGTCCTTGGTCGTCGGCTTAAGCACGCCACTTGCCGGTTTATCGAGCGTGGCGACAAACAAGCCGACATCCTTCAACGTGGCGTGAAACCTGGCAGCCACTGGTGTGTCGCCGCCGGCGTAAACGTCAATGCGTTCGAGACGGGCGGTTACCTTGGCGTCCAGATTAGCCAGAACCAGCAGTTTGCCATCGGCCAGGAGCACACCTGGCACGTCCGCCTCGGTGGCATCGTCTCCCAGTTCGTCATCCTGTCCGCCGCGTCCGTAGCGGGAGCGATACATTGCTTCTTCCGATTGAGCCTTGGGACTCCGGAATGTCAGATGGACGCGCAGAATGCCGCCACGCGTGCGATCACGCAGCGTGTCGAGTTGCCGGTCCAGGTCGGCGAAGGGTTCGAGCGACCATTTCAGCGGCGTGCCTTGCCATGCTTGGTTGGCAGACAACCAGCCATCGAGCACTATTCCTAGCGCAGCGCCATCAGCCCCGATGGTGATGCCCATGTTCTGCGTGTAACGGCGGGAGGGCTCACCGGGCGGAGTGATGACCGACTCGGCGTAGGGCATCGTAATGGCGCACCAACGGCCGAGCTGCCAGGTCAGATCCAGACTGGCCACCGGCGGGCCGTTGGTCGTCGCAAACTGGATGGGCGCGGCATCCTTGAGCGATTCATCAAGCGCGAGGATCACCCCCCGTTCGTTCCGGGCATGAGCGACGATCCTGGCCGGCACGGCCTGGCCGTTCAGTCGTGCTTTGATAGATTTGATAAAACGGGGATGTAACTGCGGGTCCTTGGTGACGACGCGATCTGCTGCCACCAGAAAGCCGGACTCCTCGAGCGGGCGCTCTTCCTGCAGGTACTTGCTCAGGTCATTGCCGTGGAACTGGCCGCAACCTGAGCAACGCTCCGCACCGAGTCCACCGGTCGGGGCATCGGCATTGTCGAACTGCAATTCATATTCGACGATCACGACCGAATTGGCAAAGCGCGCGCCGAGCTTGGACAGATCTGGTTTGGGCGCGTCTGCCGCGGATGACGTAAGCGCAAACAACAAAGTGACAAGCGGGAGAATGGTCTTCATGTGAAAAGGCAGGAAATGGTTACTCTTTTTCGTGTTCCCGGGCAAAGTTCAAGACCACCTGACGCAGTTCGCCGTTGCGCAGCACGGTCAAGACAACCCGGGGTTTGCTTTGCACCTTGGCGAGCGCGTCGGCGTGGATCGTCTTCACATCGTCCAAGGTTTTCATATCCTTCTGATCGATCTTGACGATGATATCACGTTGCATGAGGCCAGACTGGCCTGCGTTGCCGGGGTATTTGACGCCATAGATGAACACGCCCTCGGCCCGCTGAAAGTACAGGTCGGGCGTGTCAAACTGGTTGATGGCCTTGACGGTGAAATCCCAGCGCGGACAATCAAGCTGATCGCCTTCGGTCTTGCCCTTGGCGCGCGGTGTAAGCTCCACCGCGACTGGCTTGCCTTGGCGAATGAGTTCAAACTTTGCCGGCTTGTCCTTCGGCAACAGGCCAAGTCGGCGATTGACAGCTGGAATGTCCTCTTGAGTGAGTCCGTTGATCTTTTCGCCGTTCAACTTCACGAGGCGGTCACCGTGTTGAATGCCAGCTCGCCGGGCAGGACTCTCAGGATCAGTTTCCGCAACCATCACGCCTTCGTCCTCCGGGAAGTAAATGTTGCGGTCAAAATCCTTGAGCGGTTGGAGCTGCAGTCCGGTCCAACTCCAGTCCATCCGGCCTTGAGCGCGGATCTGTCCGGCGACCTCGCGCGCCACCTCGATCGGCACAGCGAAGCCTGTGTCACCGCCGCCATAAGCAATGCCGCGGGTGTTGATGCCGATGACTTCGCCCAGCGTGTTGACCAGCGGCCCGCCGGAATTGCCGGGACTGATGGAGGCGTCTGTTTGCAACCAGGAACTGTATTCGCTTGCGGTAGGCAGATAGCGTTTGGTGCAGGAAATAATGCCGATGGAAACCGAGCGGGCGAGACCGAAAGGCGCGCCCATGGCCATCACGAAATCACCTTCGGTGAGGGTGGCAGAGACACCGAGCTTGGCAAAGGGCAGGGGCTTGCTCCCGGACGGCAACTCGAGTTGCAGCACAGAGATATCTACGTCCTTATCCGAGCCAACGACCCGAGCGTTGAAGGCCCGGCCGTCCTGCAACAGGCAGCGAACTTCCGTCGCCCGCTCCACCACATGCCAGTTCGAGAGCACCTCTCCTTTCTCGGAAATGAGGACACCGCTGCCGGCGACGCTCTGTGTTTTCTTTTCGCCCCCTTCCATGCCGGCACGCACACACTTGATGAACACCACGGTGGGAAAAACTTTTTCCTTGGCGTCTTTCACAACCTTGCGGAAATCGAGCTGTGCCAGGGCGCTGTTCTCAACGGGTGTGGCTTCAAGCGTTCTGGCAAATCCTGCCACAAAGCACAGGACCATGATCCATAAGGGGTCTGACAACCTTAGCCGGCGCGAACAACTCATGCGCTGCTGATAACAGAAGGGTTTGCAGATGTCCAGCGACAGAAATCAACTGCGGAGGCTGGCTGGCTCAGGGAGATCGCACCCGGTAATACTTGGCTTCGCCAGTGATGGCATTTGTGAAATGCAGGGTCGTATTGGCTGGCAAGGCCGTATAATTGGTCAGCACGGTCCAGCCGGTCGCCAGATTGGTCCGACTGTCAACCGAATAGGATTGTGCCGCCTGGCCGTTGAATGAAAACCGGATTTGATTGTTGATCTTCGCCACGCCAAAAATGTTGGGCGGCGTTGGCGCCATAGGCATTGAGTAATGAACGGTGAGGACAGGGCGGTTCAGTGCGTCTTCACGCGTGGCAATCCGGCTGGCAGTTGTGAAGGGGGACTCATCAACGATTTTCAGGAGCCAACCAAAATTGGTGCTGCCGGAGGCTGCCCAGAGGTTGACGTCTGCGACCATTTGGGCAGAAGCAAATGTCATGGCGGCAGCTCCTAACGTGGCGGTGGCGCTGTTGCCCGTGACAAAATCCGTCCCTGCAATGGCGCCAGGCGTTCCCCAGGTTGCTGACGGGTGCGCGCGACGATTCCACGTCGCTTCCGTAGCATTGGCTGCCGAGCCCAAACTGCCTGAATGACCGCCGCCGCCTGTGCCCGTGCCCTCATTCCACGATACGAGCATGCGATGCAACGCGAATGAACGACCTACACCTTGAGCGAAGACAGTCCCAAGGTTGAGGGTCACGTTTGTGACTACAGCTCCTGCCGGAATCGCTCCGGCCAGATCAAATTTGATCAAGCCGCGACCAGCCAGGCCAAGACTAGTCGTGCCGACCGGCATAAAATCCATGGCGCCGAGGTTGTTGTCCGGGCTGACAGCAAAAATGGCGGTGTCGGCGATCGGGAAAAGGTTTGTTGTCTCCGCCCGTCCGGTTGCCAAGCCTAGCGCCAAAGCCAATAGAACTCGCGAAAGAAGAAGTACGTTGGTTCTCATTTGATTACGTCATAATTCCCGAGATAGGAGCGCAGAGGGCTTGGCAGGTTCCCGAAAATCAGTTTTGACAATCATTAATCCTCCTCTTAAGATTTAGACACAATCCGACAAGGCAACCGGTCCAGACTGGGTCGCATGAAACGATTGAATCAGGTGCAAAGCCAATTCTCACGGTCACTTCCAGGCCGCTTCGATGCGTTTACACTGATTGAGCTTCTGGTCGTTATCGCCCTTGTAGCTGTGCTGGCTGCGTTATTGCTCCCCGCCTTGGCTCAT
>Ga0315910_10002778_pt1 | contig 15151 bp, 12 predicted proteins | sample EdamamesoilMG_FD_204470 | JGI IMG/M metagenome (GOLD analysis project Ga0315910, IMG submission 204470) | Garden soil microbial communities collected in Santa Monica, California, United States - Edamame soil | ecosystem: Environmental > Terrestrial > Soil > Garden | place: USA: California...
TTTCTCCGAAACCGCCGGGTCCACCCCTCGACTCCACCGCGAGCGGGGCGGCGGGCCGGAACGCCTTACACGCCGCACTTGCCTCGACCGCGCTCGCCCGCTACCTCATCGCCGATGGGAGACGCCGAACGCCAGCCCATGCTTTCCGTCGCGGATTACCTCGCCGCCGAGGAGCGGAGCGACATCCGCCACGAATACATCGGCGGCCGCCTTTATGCGATGGCCGGCGCCACGGCCGCGCATGCCACGATCACGGCAAACATACTGGTCGCGCTGCGAAAGCGGATGCGCCCGGGTGGCCCGTGCAAGGTGTTCGTCAACGACCTCAAGGTACAACTGCGCATCGCTGGCGAGGACCTGTTCTATTACCCGGATGTCCTGGTCACCTGTCACGCGATCGGCGCGAAGGACCACTTCACGCGTTTTCCCACCACGATATTTGAGGTGTTGTCCGAGTCGACCGAGTCGATCGATCGACGCGAAAAGCTGACCAACTACCGCCAGTCCGACACGCTCGAGGAGTATGTCCTCGTGGACCAGATACGCCGCGAAGTCACTCTGCACCGCCGCAGCGAGGGCTGGGTGCCGCTGCGCGTCACGTCCGGCTCCGCCGTGCTGGAGCTGACGTCCCTCGGCACCACTCTGCCGCTCGCCGAGATCTACGAGGGCGTCGACCTCCTCCCGCTCGCCGTCGAGGAGGCTCGCGCCGCCGCCGTGCGATCCTGAAGTCCGGCTCACGTCGACACGCCGAGCAGGCCGCGCGAGAGCTGGAAGTCCACGAAACCGCCGGCGGAGGCGGCCGGCGTGTATTCGCCGCGCACGGTCGCGAGCACGAGGGCCTCGAGTTGGCCGGCAGTCGCGTCGCCATCGCCAGAAACGACAAGGTCGACGTCTTCGCTCGCCAGCTGTCCCTGCTCCGAGGCCGCCGCAAGTTGGAGCACCGGGATGAGCGGATGGCCCTGCTGCGGGCTGTCACCCACATCGCCGACGACGAGGTGCACGCCGCAGGCCGCGAGGCCGGTGACGTTTTCGACCCAGTGGTCCGTGTCGGTCGCGACGAGGTGAAGGCCCGGTTCGGTGAAAGGTTGCCCGTAGGCCAGCGTGGCACGCGGCGCGACATCGCCCAGGACCCGCTCGCGAAACAGCGCGGACGCGAGGAGCGGGTCGCCTTCGGGGATCAGCACCGAGCCGCCGTCTCCAAGAAACGATGACGCGAGCACGGCCAGCGCACCCGCCGGGCCCGGTGCGACCGGCCCCGCGCTGATCAGGCCGATCGCGAGCATGCCCGGCCGCACGACCGGTGTCGCGTCCGCTGGCCCGCCTTCGGCCAGCCGCCCGGTGAACCAGCTCACGACGCGGCCGATCGCCTTCTCGATGCCGCCATCGAGCTGCACGCTCGCCCAGCCGAAGCGGTCGAGCGGCAGTCCGGCACGGTCGAACTCGAGGCGCATCGCGTCGTTCGGCACCTTTTCGCAACCGTGCTCGAGCAACAGCGCCGCCGCGACATTCGGATGCGTGACGTAACCGCGGAAGGTGCGGTGCAGGGTCGCATACATGCTGGCGCCGCCGAAGCCGCAGCCCTCGGAGTGCGCGAGCGCGACGAAACGCGCGATGCCCTGCGCGCGCCCGAGGCCGTCGCGGTTCATCCGCTCGGCCGCGAGCCGCGCGATCTGCGCGGCGCACATGCTGGTCGGCAGGACGAGGCCGACGCGCTCGGTCGCCACACCCCGCAGGCCGCCCGCTTGCAGGTGCTCCGTGTCCGACGAGCCGCTCGGGCGCCCGCGAGCCCCGACAGGTCGGGGCAGGCCAGGCGGCCTACGGGTTACCTCGACCGCCAGCGGCCGCCCGTCCGGCGCGGGCCGCGCGCGGATCTCCGCCACGCGCGAGGCGTCGGTCTGCCGCCAGTTGCGCCAGAGCTGGGCCTGCGAGTGGCCGGCGAGCTCGCCGCGTGTCCGTTTTCCGGATGCGGTGGCGACGGCTAGGTCGAAGGCCTCGGCCGCGAGCGTCTCCATCGGCTCGCCGTCGAGGTAGCGCCCGGCGTTGATGTCCATCTCGTGGATGAGCAGCTCGTGCCTCCGGGTCGTGGTGGTGATCTTGAGCGTCGGCACGAACGGGAAGTTCGTGATCGATCCGTTGCCGGTGGCGAAGAGGAAGAGGTTGCAGCCCGCGCCGACCTGGCCGGCGATGCCCTCGAGGTCGTTGCCCGGGCTGTTCATGAAGTGAAAGCCCGGCTCGGTCAGCGGCTCGGCGTAGTCGATGACGTGATCGATGCGCGTGCGCGGGTCCTTCTTGTGCACGGCGCCGAGCGACTTGAGCGTGATGTTGTAGAGGCCACGGAACTTGTTCCCGGCCGAGGGGTTGCTCTCCGGGGTGACGCCGTGCCAGCCGAGCCGCTCCTTGAAGCGCGCGATGTGGCCGAGCACGGCGCGCGCCGTATCCAGGTCCCGGATGTTGCGCATCACGTAGGACTCGGCGCCGGAGAGTTCGTCGGTCTCGCAGAGCACGCCGGTGCCGCCGTGGCGGACGAGTTCGTGCACGATCGCGCCGGCGAGCGGGTTGCCCGACACGCCGGAAAACGCATCGGAGCCGCCGCACTGCAGCGCGATCCTCAGGCCGGCCAGCGGCTCATCGGTGCGGCGCTGCGCGGCGATCTCCGGCAGCCAGCGGCGCACGATCGCCTCGCCCTCGGCCAGCCCGGTGGCGAGCCCGCCGCGCACGCTCAGGAACGCATGCGGCACGTCGTCGAGCGCGTAACCGCGCTCCTCCATGAACACGCGCAGCCGCGCGTTGGTGACCGGCTCCACGCCGAAGTCGACGGCGAGAACCGCGCCGACGTTCGGGTGCACCATGAAACCCGCGAGCGCGCGCAGCACTTCGGCGGCGTTGTTGGGTTCGCCCGGGCCGCCGCCCTCGGTGTGCGCGACCGCGACGATACCATCGAGCGAAGGATGCACGCGCGCGAGCGGTTGCAGGCGCGCCGCAAGCTGGCGCGCGAAACTCGCGGTGCGCGAGGTCGTGCCGAGGATCACGATATGGTTTCGCGTTCCGACGCCTCGCCGCCCGCGCCGGCGATAACCGGAAAATGTCCGCGGCTGCGCGGCGCGCTCGACCGGCGGTGCGGGACGGAAGGTCGCGGGATCGAGCTCGAACGGCACGAGATGGTCCGCGAAGTTCGGTCGCTCCGGCAGCGCGAAGTCGAGACGACGCACCGCGAGCGCCTCGAGCATGGAGGCGTTGCACACATAGTCGCCCGGCGAGATCGGCCCGAGCGCGTGACCAAACGGCAGTCCCCACGAGAGCAGGGCCTCACCTGGCGCGATCGGACGCACTGCGAAGCGATGGCCCTCAAGCACGGCACAGGCGAGCGTGCGCGCACCACCCGGGAGTTCGATCGCGGTCCCGGCCTCGAGCCGGCGGATCGCGATCGCGACGTTGTCGCCCGGCGCCGGCAGCCGGCCGGCGGCGGAGAGCGGGAGCGGGGCGGCCATCGCGCACAAGGTACTCGCAAAGCCCGCGGCGTCATCGAAAAACTCCAGCACCCCACGGCGCCGCGCGCCGTCATCTCTCGCTCCCCCGGCACACACCCGGGTCCATCCGCCTCCGACGATGCCTCCGCACGACCTCAAGCACGCCATCTCGTCCGGGTTGCTCTCCTTCCCGGTCACCGATTTCGACTCTGCCGGCGACTTTCGCCCGGACACGTACATCCGACGCCTCGAGTGGCTCATGCCCTACGGCGCGACCGCGCTCTTCGCCGCCGGCGGCACGGGGGAGTTTTTCTCCCTCACCCCACAGGACTACACCGCGGTCGTGGGCGCCGCCGTGCGCACGTGTCGCGGCCGCGTGCCGATCATCGCTGGCGCGGGCGGGCCGACGCGTGTCGCGATCGGCTACGCGCAGGAGGCGGAACAGCTCGGCGCGCAGGGCGTGCTCCTCCTCCCGCACTATCTCACCGAGGCGGGCCAGGAGGGCCTCGCCGCGCACATCGAGGCGGTGTGCCGCGCCACCAAGCTGGGCGTGATCGTCTACAACCGCGGCGCGTGCCGGCTCCAGCCCGCCACGCTCGCGCAGCTCGCCGAGCGCTGCCCGAATCTCATCGGCTTCAAGGACGGCCTCGGCGAGATCGAGCTGATGGTGGCGATCCGCCGGCGGCTCGGCGACCGACTCGCCTACCTCGGTGGCCTGCCCACGGCCGAGGTCTACGCCGCCGCCTACAAGGCCATGGGCGTGCCGGTCTATTCGTCCGCGGTCTTCAACTTCATCCCGAGGACCGCGATGGACTTCTACCGCGCGCTCGCGGCCGACGACCACGCCACGATGAACCGGCTGCTCGACACCTTCTTCCTGCCCTACCTCGAGATCCGGAATCGGAAACCTGGATACGCCGTGAGCATCATCAAGGCCGGTGCCCGCCTCGCCAGGTACGACGCCGGCCCGGTGCGCCCGCCGCTCACCGATCTCTCGGCGGAGGAGTGCGCCCGCCTTGCCGCGCTCATCCAGACCCTCGGCCCGCAGTAGCGTGCGTATCCAGAGTGATGAGCTCGTTCGACAACACCGACCAGCCTTCTGAAATGAAGGGCCGGGCTCCCGCCCGGCCGCGGTCGCCCAGAGACATCCGCCCGCCGTTGCACATGCGCGGCGGAGCGGGAGCTCCGCCCTCCAGGTAGACACACGCAGCTGGAACAACCCGCGATAGTCTGTCGCCCTTCCCCCACCCCGCCTCATGCCTCCGGCTTCCCCACAGTCCGGTGATGCATCACGCCCGACGCATGCGCGCTTCGGCATCGTCGTCGTCTTGTTTCTCGTCACGACGATCAACTACGCCGACCGCGCCACGCTCTCGATCGTCGGCACCGATCTCACCGGTGATCTCGGCCTGGATCCGGTCACGCTCGGGTACCTGCTCTCGGCGTTCTCCTGGTCCTATGTGGCGCTCCAGGTGCCGGGCGGCTGGCTGCTCGACCACCTCGGCTCCCGTCGCGTCTATCGCTGGAGCATCCTCACGTGGTCGATCTTCACGCTGCTGCAAGGGTGCGTCGGCTGGCTCGGCGCAGCGCGCGCGGCCGTGGCCTCGCTCTTCGGGCTGCGCCTGCTCCTCGGCGCGGCGGAGTCGCCGTCGTTTCCCGCCAACAGCCGCATCGTGGCGGCGTGGTTTCCCGCGGCGGAGCGCGGGATGGCCTCCGCGATCTTCAATTCCGCGCAGTACTTCTCGACGGTGCTGTTCTATCCGATCATGGGCGCGATCACGCACCAGTTCGGCTGGGAGGCGGTGTTCTGGGTGATGGGCGCACTTGGCCTCGCCTTCGGGATCCCCTGGAACCGCCTGGTCCACAACCCGCGCGAACATCCGCGCGCCAACGCCGCCGAGATCGAACACATCCGCAGCGGCGGCGGGCTCGTCGACCTCGACCAGCACGCGCCCGGCGCGGCGCGATCGAAGCCGGCGAAGCGTCCCGGCCTGCTCCTCGAGCTGCTGCGCAATCGCATGCTGCTCGGGATCTTCTTCGGCCAGTACTGCATCAATGTCCTCACGTGGTTCTTCCTCACCTGGTTTCCCATCTACCTCGTGAAGGATCGCGGCATGACGATCCTGAAGGTCGGCTTCGTCGCGACGCTGCCGGCGTTGTGCGGATTCATCGGCGGTCTCCTCGGCGGCTGGATCTCCGACCGGCTCCTGCGGCGCGGTCGTTCGTTGAGCGCAGCGCGCAAGATCCCGATCGTCGCCGGCCTGCTGCTGTCGACTTCGATCGTGGTGTGCAACTACGTCGAGACACAATGGGCCGTGATCCTCTTCATGAGCCTCGCCTTCTTCGGCAAGGGCTTCGGCGCGCTCGGCTGGGCGGTAATGTCGGACGTGGCGCCGCGCGAGGCAACCGGCCTGGCCGGCGGATTGTTCAACACCTTCGGCAATCTCGCGGGCATCGTCACGCCGATCGTGATCGGCTATATCTTCGAGCAGACCGGTTCGTTCCACGGCGCGCTCACCTACGTCGGCGCGCATGGGCTGCTCGCGGTGTTGAGCTTTCTCTTCATCGTCGGCGAGATCCGACGCGTGGAGCTGAGGCCGCTGCCCGCGACGTGATGCAGGTTGCCTGCCCGCGATTCGAAGAAAAGCTATCCGCCATGCGTTGTCTCATCCCTCGTCTCCTGCTCGCGCCGGCCCTTGCCCTCGGCGTCGCCTCGGGGCACGCCACCGCGATGCCCGCGATCATCCGTCTGTGGCCGGGCGCCGCGCCCGGCTCGGAAGGGCTCGCGATCGCCGAGACGATCACGGAGCGCAGCACCGACCCCGCCGTGCGCGACCGCATCGCGATGCAGATCACCGAGCCATTGCTCCAGGTCTTTCGCCCCCCCGCGCCCAACGGCGTGACGGTGATCATCGCGCCCGGCGGCGCCTACCAGCGTGTGGTGATCGACAAGGAAGGGCTCGACACCGCGACCTGGCTCAACGGCCTGGGCATCACCGCCTGCGTCCTCAAGTATCGACTCCCCGACGAGGGCCACGAGAACGGTGCGCTCGTGCCACTCCAGGATGCCCAGCGCGCGGTCCGCCTCATCCGCGCGGGCGCCGCGGACTGGGGACTCGATCCGACGCGCATCGGTTTCCTCGGTTACTCAGCCGGCGGGCATGTCGCGGCCTCGGTCGCGTTTTTCCACGACCGGGACGTGTATCCACCGATCGACTCCGCCGACGCGGTCTCTGCGCGCCCGGATTTTTCGATCTACTGCTACGCGGTCAGCGGGCTCTTCGGCACGGGCATCGAGCCGGCCACCTCGCCTCAGCGCCACCGGTTGCTCACGGAATTTGTCTTCGCGGCGAAGCCGGGTGTCGCGCTGCCGCCGGCATTTCTGTTCCATGCCAGCGACGACACGGCCGTCACGCCCGATCATGCGCTGCGGCTCTACGACGCGGTGCGGCAGTCGGGATCGACCGCGGAGCTGCATCTCTTCCGGCGCGGCGGCCACGGCTTCGGCATCCGCCAGGCCCAGGGCCCGATCGCGCGCTGGCCTGAGCTTTGCGCGGCATGGCTGCGCGACACCGGCGTGCTGCGCTGAGTGGAAACCCAGCGCCGACATTCATCGGTTATAGCATCGCCGGCCTTCGGCTGAACCCGTCGCGACCTATCGTCCCGTCTCCTCCATGACCCGCCTCGCACGCCTGCTCCTCCTCCCCGCCGTGATGATCCCGCTCGCGCCCGCCGACGCCGCGTCCCCCTCCGAGATCCCCGCCGGCTGGTTCGCGTGGCCCTACGTCGACCCGCTACCCGGCAGCCCGCTCGACACGAGCGCGCTCAACCACAAGCCCGCCGGCGCACACGGGCCGGTCATCGTGCACGACGGCGTCTACGTCACCTCGGGCGACGGTCGTCGGATCCGCTTTTGGGGCTGCAACCTCAGCTCGAACGAGGCGTTTCCCGCCGACGCCGCCACCGCCGAGCGCATGGCGCGGCGCCTCGCCGCCGGCGGCGTCAACATCGCGCGCCTGCATCACCTCGACAACCCGTGGTCGGTCGACTCCGCCGGCAGCCTCTGGACGCCCGGCTCGCAGGATCGCATCACGATCGACCCGGCCCAGCTCGACCGGCTCCACCGCCTCGTCGCCGCGCTCAAGGCCGAGGGGGTGTATTCAAACATCAACCTCAAGGTCTCGCGCACGCACACCGAGGCCGACGGCTTCCCCGCGTCGATCGCGCAGCTGCCGCAGTTCCACAAGCGCGTGGACTACTTCTCGCGCCGCCATGTCGACCTGCAGAAGGACTATGCGCGCCGGCTCCTCGCCCCGAAGAATCCGCACACCGGCCTGAGCCTCGCCGAGGATCCGGCCGTGGCGGTCATCGAGATCAACAACGAGAACTCCCTCCTCGGCCTGCGCACCCGCGACATCGGCGCCGGCCTGCACCTCCTGCCCGAGCCGTTTCGCGGCGAGCTCACCGGCCTGTGGAACCAGTGGCTCGCGAAACGCTACTCCGGCAAGGTCGCCCTCGCGCTCGCCTGGGAGCGCGGGGCCACGCCCATCGGCGAGTCGCCACTCACGCCGGCGTCGCGCTGGTTCGCCGATGCCCAGCCGGGCAACGACGTCGCCATCGAGTCGGCCGGACCGCGCGAGGTGCGCCTGACGGTGCGGCCCGGCGATGGCGTGCGCTGGCGCTCGGGCGCCTACCTCGACGCGCTCCGCCTCACGGAAAACACCACCTACACGCTCACATTCTCCGCGCGGGCCGACGCCGAGCGCCGCGCCGAGCTCGCCGTCGCGCGCGACGAGCCGCTCTGGCGCACCGACAAGTGGCGCACCCGCGGCCTGCGCACGATGCTCGCGCTCACGCCGCAGTGGCAGGAGTTTCGCTTCAGCTTCGTCGCGCACTCGATCGTCGACGTGGGCTCGCGCCTCGCCGTGCTCGCCGGCAACCAGACCGGCGAGATCTGGCTCAAGGACGTGACGCTCGTCGCGGGCTCCGCCACCGCAGGCCTGCAGGGCGGCCAGTCACCGCAGGACGGCACCGTGCCGATCCCGACCGATCCCACGCCGGCGCAGTGGAACGACTGGCTCCAGTTCCTCGTCGACACCGAGGTGGCCTACGTCGCCGAGATGCGCGCCTTCCTGCGCGACGAGCTGGGCGTGCGCGCGCCGATCGTGTGTACGCAGGCCAACTACGGCGGCATCGCCGGGCTCATGCGCGAGCAGCAGTCGGAGTTCATCGACGCGCACTGCTACTGGCAGCACCCCGACTGGGGCAATCCCGCCTCCGCCTGGGACACTGCGCGCTACACGATCAACAACACGCCGCAGCTCGGCGAGCTCGGCCCGCGCTGGTTCGGCGAGTTCGGCGCGCTCGCGCTGCTGCGCGTCACGGGCAAGCCCTTCAGCGTGACCGAGCTCGATCACCCCGCGCCGAGCGACTACGCGGCCGAGATGTATCCATTTTGTGCGACCTTCGCCGGCCTCCAGGACTGGGATGCGCTCTACACCTTCGACATGGTCGGTCTGGGCGCCGCGCCGGAGGCGGACGGCGGCGCGCTGCTCACCTTCTTCGACCAGCACCACCATCCGGCCAAGTGGGGCTTCGGGCCGTTCGCGACGCGCGCCTTCCGCCTCGGGCTCGTGCCGCCGCTTGAGACGCGGCGCGAACTCTTCGTCCAGGCGCCCGTCTGGAGCGAGGCCAACCACCTCGACGTGCTCTGGCTGCGGCACCAGACCGGCCGCGATCTCGGTTTCCTCAACAGTCGCCTGAGCGTGAACGAGCGGCTGCTCGGCGCAGGCGAACCCACGCGGGTCGAAACCTCCGGCGATGCCCGCACCTCACCCGCGCGCCTCGCCCAGGCGCGGCGCGGACCCGTCTACCTCGTCGCCGCACCCGCGGCCGCGGCGATCATCGGCTACATCGGCGATGACGCCGTCGAGACGGACGAGCTCACGGTCGCCTGCGATGCCTTCGGGCTCAACTTCGGCGCGGTCACCGCCGTCGCCCTCGACCTCAAGCCGATCGCCGTCTCCGAGCGGATCCTCGTCACGCTCGCCGCGCGCGCCGAGAACCAGGGCGCGACCTGGAACGCCGCCCGCACCAGCGTCGGTGAGATCTGGGGACGGGGCGGACCGACGATCGCCGAGCGCGTCCCGGCCATCGTCCGCGTGAAGAACTTCAACGCACGCAAGGTCCGCGCCCTCGCCCCCGACGGTTCCGTCGCCGCCGAGATCCCCGCCGTCTGGAAGAACGGCTGGCTCAACTTCGCCACCATCCAGGGCCCGGCGACGCTGCACTACGAGATCCTGCCGTAGGGCGCGTGCCGCAAGCGGCGCGGCCCTAGCCCAAGTCGCGACCGCTCAACGCCTGGCTCAGGCGGTCATGAAGGTCACGGACCGCTGCGGCCTTTGCGTCAATCGTTCCATCGCCGATCTCCTCAACGAACGCACAAGCGGCGTAGCCCGCAGCCACTCGCTCGTACTGTGACACCCAGGCCTGGCGATCCTCGATCCGCGACGGATTGACCGGCCATGTTCCCGGACGCGGCTTGATGTGGTCAGGCAGACCGACGCGCCAGGGCTTTGCCGTCAAGCGGGCGCGAAAACAACGCTGGTTGCGGCACATGCGCGCATAGAGTCGATCCACACCAAGTCGCTCGAAGCACGCGGAGACCTCGGCACTGGCCGGCTCGAACACGCGATGCAGCATCATGACGCGAAACCCCCGCGGCGTGCGGTAGATACGGAGACGGCACCCCGGATGCCGGCGCGCGTAGCGCTGGAGCGCGGAGCGACGACGACGCTCCACGCCTCCGCTCAGACGAAACCACAAAGCGCGCCAGATCACCGCAGCCGGATAGGCCAGGACGAGACCAAGAAAGGCAGCGACGAGCGCCACCTTGAACGAGGCCAGGGCCACGCCGAGCGACGCCGCGGCGACGAGGTGGACAAGCATCACATGCAAAACGAACCGGCCCGAGACAGGCTCGTTGAAGTCGATGTCGGCAAAGAGTACGTCTGGCGTGTTCAGGCAGTGCGCTCCGTAGACGTTGCGGGTGATCACGACATCCCCGTGACGCGCGAGGATCTCCTCCCGGATGGGCACACCCGACGCTCCGTTGTAGGGCACCCTGGGCTCGCGCCGGTCGAGTTTTTCTCCCCGCAGGATCCGGTCGAAGGCTTCCCGCGCGCGACTCTCCGCCATCGCCTGCGCCGCCGCTTCGCTCACGTCCGACCAGCCGAAACGTCGGACCGTCAGCTGCGGCCGGCCCCTTCCCGGCGCCTGATGCACCCGGGCCTCCGCCCAGAATTGGGGAACAATCATCGAATCAGGCTCCCCTGATGGAATCAGGAAAAGGTGACCGTCACCTGGATCTCCACCGTCGCGTTGCGCGGGAGGCCGGCGACGGCGACGGCGGCGCGGGCGTGCTTGCCGGCGTCGCCGTAGAGGCGCACGAAGAGGTCGCTCGCGCCGTTGATCACCTGCGGGCTCGCATCGAATCCGGCGACGGCGTTGACGTAACCGCCCAGGTAGACGAACTCGCGCACGCGGTCGAGGTCGCCGAGCGCGGCCTTGATCGCGGCGAGCACATTGAGCGCGCAGACGTGCGCCGCGGTGTAGCCGCTCTCGACCGTCTGCGCCGCGCCGACCTGGCCGGCGTGCGTCACGACACCCTCGCGCGCGCTGATCACGCCGGCGAGGATGAGCAGGTTGCCGTGGATGCGCCAGGGCACGTAGTTGCCACCCGGTGACGGAGCCGAGGGCAGGGAGAGGCCGAGGGTGGTGAGTTTTTCTTCGATCAGGGGCATGGCGAAAATCAGTCTATCGTTCTCAGCAGAGTTTGACCACGGATTACACAGATTGCACGGATACAGGCCATCGAACCCGGAGAACGGGCTCCGACCGTCCCGCCTCACAGCCAGGACTTGCGTCCGGCACCAATTCTTCATCATCCGCGCCCATCTGTGCAATCTGTGGTTCCACCTGATTTTTCTGGGCTCAGTCGAAAATCGCGTCCGGCAGCGCGGCCGTGATCGTGGTGGTCGGCACGTTGACGAGCTGGCTGACCTTCAGGTCGAGCACGACGCTGCACAGCGTGTAGGCCATGGCGGGCGTCACGCCGAGACGGCCGGTGATGTGCTCGATGGCGCGGCGCACCGCGCGCCGGCAGGCCTCGCGCGGCTGCTCGTCGGATTCGATGAACAGATGCCACGGCTTCGTGGCGTAGCGCGGCGGGGTGAACGCGCCCGGAAAGATCGCGTAGGGTCCGGCCAGAGGACGGTTCCTGTGCAGCCTGAAGGTGAGCGTGACGTCCATCGGTGCCTCCATGCCGTTGATACAGACCTCGCCATCACCCTGCGCGGCGTGGCAATCGCCGACGAGCACGCCCGCGCCCGGCGTGAAGACGGGCAGGAAGAGTGTGGTGCCGGCGGTGAGCTGGCGCACATCCATGTTGCCGCCGAACGGGCCCGGCGCGCGCGTGCGAAACTCGCCCGGCTCCGCGCGCTGCACGCCGATGATCCCGGCAAACGGATGCAGGTCGAGCGTCACCCCGGGGAAGCTGCGCGTGCGATGCTCCTCGAGCTGCCAGAGGAAGAGATGGTGGTCCGGAAAGTCGTCGGGCAGCAGGCCGAGTCCCGGGATGAGGCTCGTCCAGGCGTGCCCATGATGCCGATACGCATCGATCCGGATCTCGAGCGTGTCGCCCGGCTGCGAGCCCTCAATCGCCACCGGCCCGGTGAGTGAATGTACACGCAGCGGGTCGAAGCGCGTGCGAAAGTCATCCACCGTCCAGCCCGGGACGACCTGGCCGCCGCTCGAGTCGGTGCAGGCGAAGGTGACCGTGTCCCCGGAGGCGATGGTCAGACGCGGTGGCGTCAGATTGTTCCAGCGGGTGACGGTCGGAGCGGCGCTGAGCGTGTGGTGCATGAGGCGTGGGAGCCGATCAGGCCGGCGCGCGTCGCCGGGCTTCGTCGGCCAGCGCGATGATCTGCACGGTGTAGTGCGCGACGCGGTCCTCGATCCAGCGGGCGCCGTTTTCCGCGGTCGCGCGGGTGGCATCTCCCATCACGCCGCTGCGCGAGACATCCTGCGAGGCCCAGGCAAAGGTCGCGGGCGCGGCCTCGGGGCGAAGTTCGCCGGGATCGGTGAGACGCGCCGGGTACTCGGCGAGGGCGAGATGCGGCTTCACGAGGCCCGGGGCGACGGCGAGCAGCCACGAGGTCTCCAGCTCGCCGGCATGAAATCCGTAGGCCGCCTCCTGCGCGCCCAATCCGGCGGCAGGCCCATGCGCGAGCAGGGTCGCGCGCACGCCGCACGCGGGCTCGAGCTCGCGCAGGACGTACGCGAGCACACCGGAGTTTCCCCCGTGGGTGTTGAGCACGGCTAGGTGCCGGAAGCCCCAGCGCGCGAGCTGACGTGCGACGGCGTGAACCTGCCCGCGCAGCGTCTCCTTCGAGATCGTAAGCGTGCCGGGAAAACCGGCGTGCTCGTTGCTCTTACCGATCGTGATCGGCGGGGCCACGTAGCAGGCGACCGTGGCGGGCAGGCGCGCGAGCACGCGATCGAGCCACGCCTGCCCCATGAGCGCGTCCACGGCGACGGGCAGGTGCGGGCCGTGCTGCTCGATCGCACCCGTGGTGAGCAGGACGAGCGCGCGGTCGCGATCGGGCAGCGCGCGTATCCGCTCGCCGGACATGGCGGCAAGATGGCGGGATCCGGCACTCATAAGTCGGGTGGCTGGAGGGCCGCGAGCCGGCCTCCATCGCGAAGTGCGGGGCGGCCGGCGATCTCGTCGAGCAACGCCGCGAGGTGCCCGCCGAGCGCCGCGAGGTCGGCGGCATCACCGTCTTCGAGCAGGCCGAGCAGGCGTGCCCGCGCATCCGGCGTCTCGTCACAAAAATCGAGCCCGAGCGCGCTCAGGTGCACGCAGAACATCTGGAGCCCGGATTCGATGCGCAGGTCGCGCGCGGCGACATCGCAGAGGTCCTCGTTCCATGTGCTGGCGTTGCACAGCACGACGCGGCGGAAGCCGCTGGCGGCGATCGAGCGGCACACCTCGGCGATGAAGGCGTGCGCCAGTGGCACATCGACGGCAAACGCACCGGTCTCGTCCGCTCCGGCGACAAAGCGCAGCGGAGGCACGACCAGCAGGCGCGATCCGCCCCCGACCTTCGGGGCCGCGGCCCGCACCACGCGCAGGAGGACGCCCTCCTCCGCATCGAGCGGCAGGCCGGGGCGCTCCGCAAAGCCGGCCACGGGCACAAGCACCACCGCCGGGCCCGCCGCGGCCCGCGCCACGTCCGGCCATGTCAGCCACGGCCAGAAGGTTGCGTCGTCGCAGAGGCAGAGGGCTGGAGGTGGGGCGTGATCGGCCACGGCGGTTGCTAGCAGATGCGAAGCCATCCCCAGCGGTCAAGCGGCGGTCGCGCCGGCACTTGGCCCGCAACTTGCGTGACCTGCCTGCCATGATCCGCCTGGAGACCGCCACGCACTGGCATCTCATCACGCATCCGGACCACGCCCGGATCGCGGGCGAGTTCGCCGACGCGTGGGGCAACGAGCGCTTCGCGCCGCCCGAGCCGTACACCGCGGTGCGCCACGCGGTCTATCATCACGACGACGGCTGGCGTGCCCGCGACGCCGCTCCGGTCCTGACGCGCGAAAAGCGCCCGGAAGCATTCACGCGTCAGCTCGTCGGCGCCTACAGCGCGTTCGAGGAGATCGATCTGCCCGCCTACCTCCAGGTGCGCCGGCAGGCCACGACCGACGTGGCCGCCGAAAACCTCGCCGCCGCCATTCTCGTGTCGATGCACACCTTCAACCTGCTCACCGAGCAGGCCGACCTGCGCACCATCCGGCCCGAGCACAAGACCGCGCACGCCGAGTTTCTCGCCACGCAACTGGCCTGGCAGAAGGCCGCCGCGCAGGAGCTCGGCCTCGACGCACCGACGCTCGCCCGCGGTTTCGAATTTCTGCAATGCTGCGACGCGCTCTCGCTCATCGTCTGCAGCGGTTACGACGCGCCGCGCGACCTGCGCCACGCACATCCCGACCGCACGGGCCGGCGCCACGCCGTGCGCTGCACACCGAAAGGGGAAAACGAATACACACTCGCTCCCTGGCCGTGCGCCGCCTCCGCGATCGAACTCGAGGTGCCCTACCGCGCCGTGCCCAAGTCCGCCTGCACCGGCGTCGACGCCTTCCGTGCCGCCTTTCATGCCGCGCCCGTGCAGGCGCGCCGCGTCGTGGTGCGCGCGGAGTGAGCGCGTGAGCGCCCCGATCGTGATCCCGGCGCCGGCCACAGCCGCCCACGCTCGCACCGGGCTGGACGCCGGACGCGCGGCCGGTTGAGGTGTGTCCATGCCCGAGCTCCGCGATTGCGTCGTCCTGCACGGCCCCGACCTCGCGCCGCACCGCTGCGCGCGGTTCGCGTGGGAGCACGACACGATCACCGCGATCGACCTCGGCGCCCCGAGCCCGCAGCTCGACGCCGGCTCGCTCGTCATCATCCCCGGGCTGACCAACGGCCACACGCACATCGGCGACAGCGCCCTGCCCGACGGCGCGACCGGGCTCACGCTGGAGGAGGCGTTTTTCCGCCCCGCCGGCTACAAATACCGCGAGCTGGCAAGACTCTCGCGCGCGGAGCATCTGCCGCACCTCGTCGCGCACCAGCACCACATGGCGCG
>Ga0315910_10002780_pt1 | contig 15150 bp, 6 predicted proteins | sample EdamamesoilMG_FD_204470 | JGI IMG/M metagenome (GOLD analysis project Ga0315910, IMG submission 204470) | Garden soil microbial communities collected in Santa Monica, California, United States - Edamame soil | ecosystem: Environmental > Terrestrial > Soil > Garden | place: USA: California...
TGCACACGGTCTGCGCGCGCATGACGGCGGCCTTCCTGGCCTTCTCGAAGGCGCGCGGGAACGACCTCTCGACGCCGCGTCCGGGCTTCCCCGGGCTGAAGGCCGGCGACCAGTGGTGCCTGTGCGCGCCGCGCTGGCAGGAGGCCTTCGAGGCCGGCATGGCGCCCCAGGTCGTGCTCGAGGCGACGCACGAGGCCACGCTCGCCTTCTGCAAGCTGGCGGACCTGAAGAAGCACGCCTGGAAGCCGGAGAAGAAGTAGGAGCGCGCGTGGCGGACCGGCGGACGGTCGCTGCGCTCGTGCTGCTCCTCGCGGCCTGCTCGCGCGGGCCGCGGCCGACGACGAGCGTGCTGCTCGTGTCGCTCGACAGCGTGCGCGCCGACTTCCTCGGCTGCTACGGGGCCGCGCTGCCGCACGCGCCCGGGCGCACGCCCTCGGAGCACCTCGACCGGCTCGCGGCCGAGGGGGTCCTCTACGAGAACGCGCGCTCGACCACCTCGTGGACCCTGCCGGCCCACGCCACGCTGTTCACGGGCACGCCGGAGCTCGTGCACGGCGTCGAGCAGGACGGGCAGCGCCTGCCGGAGGAGCTCGACACGCTGGCCGAGCGCCTGGGCGCGGCCGGCTACCGCACCTACGGGGTCTACTCGGGGCCGTACCTGGCCGCGAGTTACGGCTTCGGGCGCGGCTTCGAGCGCTACGAAGCGGCCTACGGGCCCGCGCTCGCGAGCGCGCTGGCCGAGCTGGAAGTCACCGCGCGCCTGGTCGAGTCCATCGACGTCGCGCGCGAGCCGGCGCGCGCGCGCGTGGCCGTCGAGCGCCGCGCGGCGGCCGTGGGCGCGGTCGAGGCCGCCTCGCACGCCGACGTGAGCTCCGAGCGCGTCACGGCCCAGGCCCTGGCGGAGCTCGCGCGCGCGGCCGAGGACGGGCGGCCGTTCTTCCTGTTCGCGCACTACTTCGATCCGCACTACGACTACGCCCCGCCGCAGGCCGTCGGGCGCACCTTCGATCCGGAGTATCGCGGCCGGCTCGACGCGCGCGGGTACATCGCGAACCCCGCGATCGTCGCCTACGACGCGAGCCTCCCCACCGGGCGCCGCCGCGTCCTCTCGGAGCGCGACCTCGAGCACGTCGAGGCCCTCTACGCGGGCGAGATCGCCTGGACCGACCGGCACGTCGGGCGCCTGCTGGAGGAGCTCGCGCGCCTCGGGCTGGCCGAGACGACGCTGGTGGTCGTGGTCGGCGACCACGGCGACGAGTTCTTCGAGCACGGCTCGATCGGGCACCGCCAGACGCTCTTCGAGGAGGTCCTGCGCGTGCCGGCGATCCTGCGCCTGCCGGGCGTGCTGCCGGCCGGGGAGCGGCGCGCCGAGCCGGTCACGCTGGCCGACCTCGGGCGCGAGATCCTGCGCCTCGTGCTGCCGGGCGCCGACCCGGGTCCGGCCCTGCCCACGGTCGCGCGACTCGTGCGCGTGGACCTCGAGCCGCTGCCCTTCGAGCTCGACGGTGCGCCGCGCACGGTCGAGGGCAGCCGCGTGCGCATCCTCGAGAGCTTCTGGAGCGGCTCGCTCAAGCTCCTGCGCGTGCGCGAGCGCCTGGAGCCGGGCCTGCCCCTCGCCGGAGACGAATCGGCAGCCTTCGCGCGCGCCGCCGCCGAGCGCTTCGCGCGCGAGGAGCTGCGCTGGATCGACCTCGCCGCGCACCCGGACGAGCCCGAGGCGGCCTGGAGCAGCGACTTCTCCGACCCGCGCGCGCGCGCGGCCCTGGCGGAGTTCCGCGCGGCCCACGCCGAGCTCGTCGCGCGCCGCGCGGCCCCGCCGCTCGTCGCCGAGACCGAGGAGCTGGTCGCGGCCCTGCGCGGCCTCGGCTATGTCGGCCAGGAGGCGCCGCAGGGCACCCTGGAGGCGGTCGACCTCTTGCTCCCGCCACCGGGCGAGGGGCTCGAAGCGCGGCACTGATCCGACCCCGCCCGCGTCCGCCTTGCCCTCGGCCCGGCCGGCCAGGGCCCTTCCGAGAACCACGCCACCGCCTCCAGCACGCCTTCCTCGGTCCGGGGAGGAAGAGCGGACCACAGGGGAGGTGGCGGGTCCCCAGGCGTCATGCGCTTGGACCGCCTATCCCCCGAAGATCTAGAGGACGTAGCGCGGACCGGTCGGCACGGACGGAGCCTACCGACCGGCCTGGGCCGAGTCGCACCTGATCCCGCGGGAGCCGGAGCCAACACTCGAGGGGGTGGTGCATCCAGGGGAGGCCGCGGATCGTCGGAGGTCGGCTACATTGATCGCTCGATCAAGGAGGATTGCGATGCACAGGCTGCTGGTTGCCGCTTTCGTGGTCGTTCCGTTCGCCGCCCCGGCCCGCGCGCAGGAGAGCGCCGCCAGGTTCGACGCGCCCCTGGTGACGCTCGGCCCGCTCGATCGGTTCGCGTTCCTCACCGACCTCGACCACGACGGGTTCCAGGACGCCGTGTCCTGGTGGTTCACGAGCCCCGACATGGACGTGGTGAGGGTGAGCGGCCTGCGCAACGACGGGACGGGCAAGCTCGTCTCGCTCTGGAGCACGAACGTGGACGTCAACCCGGACCCCGACTCGTTCGGGTACGTACGGATCCTCCCTTGCCAGATCGATGCCGACGGGAACACGGACATCTGCATCGCCTACTCGTCCTTCTACGTCGCCAGCATCCGGGTGCTGAAGTCGCGGGGCTTGCTGGCGCCCGACCTCGCGGTGGATTATTCGATCACCCACACCAACCAGGTCTCCGCTCCGGTGGTCCACGCGCTCGTCGCCGACTTCAGCGGCGACGGACGGGCCGACCTCGCCTACACCGTCGATGGCACGCTGCGGATGATGGAGTTCGTGCCCGGCCAGCCTGGCCTCACCCAGCGCTCGCTCACGTACCCCTTCGGCGGGGACCCGCACGCGGAGGTCGGGGGCTTGCTGGAGATCGATGCGAACGGCGACGCCACGCCGGACCTCCTCACCTGGAGGGGCACGGTCGTCCGGCTGGTCGAGGTCCAGGCCTGTCAGCCGGGCACCGTGCAGTCGTTCTTCCCCGGCATCGTCGACTACAAGCCGGCGAGCGGGGACCTCGACGGGGACGGCGATCGAGACCTCGTGCTGTGGGGCCCGTCGACCTTCGTCGTCGCGCGACGCACCGGGCCGGCGGCCTGGTCGCTCGAGCCCCCGGTGACGGGCGGGCCGTCCGAGTTCCTGGTCGACGTCGACGCGGACGGGGACCTCGACGGGGTGTGCTGCAGCGGCGGCGGCCCCCCGGTCATGTCGGAGAACACGCAGCCCTCGACTTTCCGGGTGTCGGTCAACGACGGCACAGGGAGGTTCGCGCCCGCGCTCGAGACGCCGTGGCTCGGCTCCGATCACCTGGCCGGCATCACCGACCTCGACCACGACGGCGATCTGGACGTGGTCGCGGGACGCTGCATCCTCTACGCGCGGCGCCCGCTGACGGAGCGCCTGCAACCGCTGCTCGCGTCGAGCCAGACCGAGAGCACGACGGCCGACATCGACGGGGACTCCGACCCCGACTTCACGATCGGGATGCGCACGATGGAGCGCAACCTCGGGGACGGCCAGCTCACCGCACACAGCGCGAGCTTCCCGGCCCCCCCGCCGGGCACCACGTTCGTCGGCCCGGGCTGGCCGGGCGACTTCGACGGCGACGGGGACGTCGATCTCCTCGTCAAGCACAGCGCGGGCTCGACGCTCCTCTCCGAACGCCTGCTCGCGAACCTGGGCGGCGGCGCCTTCGTCGACGCCGGAGCGGCCGGTCCCGCCGGCGCCAGCTTCAATCCCGGGATCGCCGGCAACCACCCCCAGGCGAGCCTCGCGGCCGACGTCGACGGCGACGGAGACGTCGATCTGATCACGCGCGCCTACGTGGCGAGCAACTACAGGAGCCTCGTGTGGCTGAACGACGGAGCGGGGCACTTCACGGCCGGTCCAGGCGTCCTCGACCAGCACGTCAGCTGGGTCGGCGATCTCTCGGGAGACGGGATCCCCGACCTCGCCGGAGGTTGGCTCGAGTTCCAGGGCTCCTCCGCCTACGGGGGCTGGACCCCGGGCCTCGGGGGAGGCGCCTTCGGCGCCCGCGTCACGCTCACGCCCTTCCCCTACCCGGCCGTCCGCTTCGCCGTCGCGGATCTCGATGCGGATGACGACCTCGACCTCGCGATCAGCGACCTGTCCCGGCTGAGCGTGTACTGGAACGACGGCAGCGGCCTGTTCACGCCGGAGCTGGTGCCGTTCGTCAGCCTGTTCAGCTCCACCTCGTCGCACCAGGTGTGGAGCACCGACGTCGACGGCGATGGTCGCCTCGACCTCCTGGCCACGGGCTGCGAGAAGGAGCCGGGCGGCCTGCTGGTCCTCCTGCGCAGGGCGGACAACTCGGGCTGGAAGCCCCCCTTAGTGCAGATGGTCCATCCGGACGCCCACACCCTCGACGGCGTGCTGCGCGACGTCGACGGCGATGGCGACGAGGATCTCGTCACGAACCGCCTGGTCCGGAACCGGAGGCATTCGCTGACCGAAGACGGTCGGCGCAAGCAGACGGGAACGGGCACGTCGGGAACGGGCGGGCTCGTCCCCACGCTCGGCGCCGACGGTCCCTTCCGCGTCGGTGAGTCGGCCGAGCTGCGGATCCGCGGCGGCGTCGGGGGCGCCACCGGCGTCCTGACGGTGACGCGGATCCATGGCGGCCACCCCGGCTCGGGCGGCCAGTCCGGCCCGCGCGCCTGGATCGCCCCGACCTTCGATCAGGTCCTCGCGCGGATCCCCTTCACGCTCAGCGGCACGCCCGGGCAGGCCGGCACCGGATGCTGGAACCTGCCCTTCACGATCGCGCCGGACTTGGCGAGCGAGATCCGGCGCTACCGCGTCGAGATCGACGACCCGGCGGCCGCCGGCGGATTCGCGCGCACCAACGAGATGGTGCTCTCCTTCGGTCCCTGACGTCCTCGCGGGGGCGCCCAGCGGCGTCCATCGCCGGCGGCGGACGGGCTGGCCCTTCCGAGAACCACGCCACCGCCTCCAGCACGCCTTCCTCGGGTCCGTGGAGGGAATGCCTTCGCGCGCGCCGCCGCCGAGCGCTTCGCGCGCGAGGAGCTGCGCTGGATCGACCTCGCCGCGCACCCCGGGGAGCCTGAGGAGGCCTGGAGCAATGACTTCTCCGACCCGCGCGCGCGCGCGGCCCTGGCGGAGTTCCGCGTGGCACACGCCGAGCTCGTCGCGCCCCGCGCCGCGCCGCCGCTCGTCAGCGAGACCGAGGAGCTGGTCGCGGCCCTGCGCGGCCTCGGCCATGTCGGCCAGGAGGCGCCGCAGGGCACCCTGGAGGCGGTCGACCTCTTGCTCCCGCCACCGGGCGAGGGGCTCGAAGCGCGGCACGGATCCGACACGGCCCGCGGCCGCCGTACGCTCGGCCCGTGCGCTGCTGGCTGGTCCCGCTCGTGCTGCTCGCGACGCCGGCCTGCCGGAGCGAGGCGCCGCCGGTCGTGCGGATCGAGGTCGAGCTGGTCAGCTCCGTCGCGCTCGACGAGCTGCGCCGGGACCCGCACCCCGGCCCGTGCGGCGGAAAGGAAAGCAGCTTCCTCGTGTTTTTGCTCGGATTCTCGTGTTTTCCGCCCTTGTACGGACCCGCAGGGGTGGAATGGAGGTAGGTCCCCATGCGGCCCTGGAACCCGCCGCTCGCCCTGCTCGTCGCCCTCGGGTTGCTCGCCTCCGGCGCGCGGCCCGCCGCGCAGACGACGCTCTTCGACCTCCCGGGCGTGCCCGGCAGCGGTTTCGGCACGGCGCTCGACACGCTTGGCGACCTCGACGGAGACGGCTTCGGCGAGTTCCTGATCGGCGCGCCCTACCTGCCGAACGGGAGCCTGAACGGCGCCGGCATCGTCACCGTCCACTCGGGCGCCGACGCGCGCGTGCTCTACACCGTGCGCGGCACGCGCCAGGGCGAGCACCTCGGCGCGAGCGCGAGCGCGGCCGGCGACGTGGACGCGGACGGCGTGCCGGACTTCGTGGCCGGCGCCCCCGACGCGCGCTCCTCCGGCCTGCGCCAGTCCGGGCGCGTGCAGGTCTTCTCCGGGCGCGATGGCAGCGTGCTGCACACCTGGCTGGGCACGCGCGTGGCGGACTTCTTCGGCTCGACCTGCGACGAGCTCGGCGACGTCGACGGCGACGGGCACGACGACGTGCTCGTCGGCGCCTCGGGACGGCTCGCGCCCTCGGGCGCCTGGGTCGGTGCCCTGCTGGTCCACTCGGGCCGCGACGGGAGAGTGCTCGTCAGCGCCTTCGGCGACCGCGTCGGCGGGCTGCTCGGCGAGCAGGGCACGAGCGCGCTCGGCGACGTCGACGGCGACGGACGCGCGGACTTCCTCGGGACGCAGATCGGCAACCTGATGGTGGCGCGCGTCTTCTCGGGCCTCGACGGGCACGAGCTGCACCGGCAGCCGTTCGTCATCCCGAGCGGGTGGTTCCGCATCGCCGGGCACCTGGACGCGGACCTGGACGGCGCCGGTGACTACCTGCTGGGCCTCAGCGGCGGGGGAGCCGGCCAGACGGGGCAGGTCCAGCTCTTCTCGGGCCGCGACGGGAGGCTCCTGCGCGAGGTGCTCGGCGCGCGCCTGAACGAGAGCCTGGGCAGCAGCGTCGCCGGCGTGGGCGACCTGGACGGCGACGGCCACGGCGACTTCGTGGTCGGGCTGGGCCTCGTCGACGGCCCGGCGGGAACCCAGACGGGCGAGCTGCGCGCCTACTCGGGTCGCGACGGGCACCGGATCGGGAGCGTGTTCGGCGACCGGCCGTTCCAGCGTCTCGGCCAGGGCATCGTCGGCGGCGGCCGTGACGTGGACGGCGACGGCTATCCCGAGGTCCTGATCTCGGTGCGCGACACGGCGGGAGCGGAGAGCGTCAAGGTGATCTCCTACGTCCCGCGCGGGCTCGAGCCCTTCGGGACCGGCTCGCCGGGTTGCGGGGGGCCGCTCAGGCTGCTCGCGAGCACGAGTCCGCGCGTGGGCGAGGCCGGCTTCGCGCTGCACGCCTCCGGGCTCGGCCCCGAGGCGACTGCTCTCCTGACCTCCGACGTGGCGCGCCCGACCGGCGTGCCGCGCTACCGCGTGCTCTTCCACGTCGAGCCCTCGCGGGTGCTGAATCACGTGGTCCTCCCGGATCCTGGCCCGAGCGGCTCCCTGGTCGCGCCGCTCCCGATCCCGGCCGATCCGGCGCTGGTCGGCGTCACCCTCGTGTTCCAGGCGGTGACGCTCTTCCCGGTCGGCACCTGCAGGCCCCGCATCGCGACCTCGCCGGGCCTGCGCCTGACGTTCCAGTAGCGGGCGGCCCTCGGATCGAGGGGAGGTGGCGGGTCCCCAGGCGTCATGCGCCTGGACCGCCCTGTCCCCGAGCGACGAGGTAGGGTTCGAGCATGGGTCTCGTTCGTCGGGGCTCCATGCGTTCCCCCCACCTGCGCAGGGTGCTCACCCGGTTCCAGGCGAGCTGCCGTGTCGCGCTCGCGGCGATCGGCCCTCTCGCGGTCGACGCGCTCGCTCTGGAGAGCCTGCACGTTCCGCGGGACTATCCCGACATCCAGGCCGCCATCGACGCGGCGACCGACGGAGACCAGGTGCTGGTCGAGGACGGCGTCTACGGGCCAGTCGACTTCCTCGGGAAGGCCATCACCGTGCAGGCCGTTTCCATCGGCGGCGCCTCGATCGAGAGCTCCACGACGACCGCGGTTCGCTTCGTCAGCGGGGAGGGGTCCGATTCGCGCCTGATCGGCTTCGGGATCCGGGGGCGCGTCGGAGACACTCCCAGCGGAGGCATCTACTGCGAGGTCGGTCCTCGGGCGGCGACCCCGTACATCGCCGACTGTGTGATCGGCAACTGCGACGCCAGCGACGCGCTGGCCGAGGGCATCGGCGTGCACGGCAACCCGACGCTCGAGCGCTGCACGATTTCCGGCAACCGCGGGGAGATCATCACGTTCATCGGCACATCGGCGGGTGGCGGCGTGTTCGGCGCGCCCACGATGCGTGCGTGCCGGATCACCGGGAACTCGGCCATGACCGGAGGCGGCCTGGTCCTCTTCGACGGGGCCCGTCTCGAGGACTGCGCGATCGTCGGCAACCAGGCGCTGGTCGGCGCCAGCCAGTACGGGCCGATCTACAGCTACGGCGGCGGTCTCGAGTGTCGCGGCAACGACGTGGTGCTCGTCGGCTGCCTCATCGCCGAGAACGAGATGTGGGGCTACACGGACTTCGAGGGATTCCAGTACGGGTACGGGGCCGCGATCGCGGGTGGACCCACCCTGATCGGCTGCACGATCGTCGACAACCGGCTCTACGACGGAGAGGTCGGCGGCATCTTCGGCGGGGGCGTCCTGACAGGCTGCATCCTGCGCGACAACGACGGCGAGCAAGGAGGCAGCAGCTTCCGGTACTGCAATGCGCCCGGCCCGCCGCAGGGGGAGGGGAACTTCGACGCGGATCCGCGCTTCGATCGTGCGCGCGGGAACTACGCGCTGCTCGCGGACTCGCCCTGCATCGATGCAGGCAGTCCGACGGCCGTCGATCCCGACGGCACGCGTGCCGACGTGGGCTCACGCTGGTTCAACCAGCGTCCGCCGCAGGCTGATGTCCGCGTGGGCGCGGGAACGAATCGCCTGGCGCTGGTCTCGGACTCGCTCCCCGTCCTCGGCGAGGTCTGGAGCGCCACGCTGCGCGATCCCGGTCCTCCCCAGCCCTGGCGCATCGTCGCGCTGCAGGGCAACCGCGCCCCGGGGAGCATCTCGTATCCGTTCGGAGAGGTCCTGCTCGATCTCGGCTCGCCGCTCGTCTTCTCGCGCTTCCAGCTCTTCGTGCGAAGACAGGCGACCTTCTCGTTCCCCATCCCGAAGCGTCTGGAGCTCCTCGGGATCGGCGTGAGCCTTCAGGGCGGAACCGTGGGCGGCGTCATCGCGCTCAGCAACGCGCTGGACGTCGTCATCGGGGTTCCCGGCGACTCGCTGCCCTGACGGGCCGAGCGAGAATCGGGAGCGGGGGGTCTCGGAGGGCCCTGTCTCAACTTCGCCTGCGGCCTCCGAGAACGGAACAGGGCCTCGCGAGGACTGCGTCTCGTTCTCTGCTCACACTCCGAGCCCAGCTGATTCATGAAGGCCTCGAGCGAGACGTCGCGCATGGCCCTGGCCTGGGCACGAGCACCGATGCGGGCTTTCGCGACCAAGAGGACCGGAGCTGACCATTTCACCTGGTCAGCGAGGACTCGCAGGGAGGGAAAGGCCGCAGACGAGGCCTGTCGCGGCGTCGGAGCCGAGGGCTTCATGAATCAGCTGGGCTGAGCCATCACCTCCAGGAGTCTGCGCGGGCCGCGAGGATTCTGCGGGAGGTGGTAGCTCACCGCGTCCGGCGAAGCCGGGCGCCACCAGCAACCCTCCTGGAGACCGTCGGCCCTGCCATCCCGTCGTGGATTGGACCCGCCTCGACCGGACCGGCCGTCCACGCCGTACCCTCTCGGCCCCCCATGGCGTCGAGCTCCCCCGACGCGCTCGCCACCTTCCTGCACTTCGGCTACCTGCCGAGGCTGGAGGCGGACCACCGTGCGCGGCCCTGGTCGCGCGTGCGGCCGGAGGACGTGCTGCCCGACGGGGCGCACGCGCGCGAGGAGCTCGTCGCGCGCGGCCTGGCGGCCTTCCGCGCGGCCTGCGGCGCGCCTGGCGACGCGCCGCAGGTGGTGCCCTTGAGCGGCGGGATCGACTCGCGCCTGATCCTCGCGACACTGCGGGCGGCCGGACGGGCCGAGCGCATCACCACGGTGACCTTCGGAATCCCCGGAGCCCACGACTTCGACCTCGCGCCGGCCGTGGCGCGCGCGGCGGGAGTCACGCACGAGGCCATCGACCTGACGGACCTCTCCGTGACGCGCGCGGAGCTGCTCGAGCTGGCGCGTGAGGCGCCCTGGTCGTACGTGCTCGAGGTCTTCTACAACCGGCTCCCGTTCCGCCGCTTCGGGCGCGGAGCCACCTACTGGAGCGGGAGCCAGGCGAACTCGCTGGCCGGCGAGGACGCGCACGAGCTCGACCCGGACTGGACGCGCGTGTGCCGCAACTGGGCGCGGGCCCTGCCGGCGGCGCGCTCGCTGTCCCTGACGCCGCCGGGCTTCGCGCCGGAGAGCGCGCTGCCGCGCGAGCCGCCGCTCGCGCACACGCGCCTGACCCACGACGAGCAGCTCTTCCTCTTGGTGCGCAACCCCGGGCGCAACGACCCGGCCCAGCTCCCGCGCGGGTACGACGTGCGCACGCCCTTCTGCCAGGAGCCCTGGGTCGACTTCGCGCTGCGCCTCCCGACCGCGCTGCGCGCGCGCGGCAGCTTCTACCAGGAGCTCGCGCGCCGGAGCGACCCCGAGCTCTTCGCCCTGCCGCTCAAGAACGACCTCGGCCTGGCGCCCGGCGCGCCCGCCTGGCGCCACGCCCTGCGCCGCAACCGCGCGCGCCTGGAGCGCGAGCTGCGCCGGCGCGCGCCGTGGCTCCGCCTGCGCCCGAGCCCGGGCCTGAACTACGCCGACTTCGACGCCGAGCTGCGCCGCGCGAGCCCGCTCGCGGCCGTGGTCGAGGAGAGCCTGGCGCGCCTCGACGACGCCCGCGCCGTCCCCTGGCTGCGCCCGCGCGAGCTGTGGATGCGCCACCGCCGCCACCGCGCGAACCTCGGCGACGCCCTGGTCCTGCTCGCCTCCCTGGAGCTGAACCTGGCCGCGGTCGGGCCGCCCCCGTGGCCGTGAGGGCGAAGCGTCGCGAGCCCGGAGGACGTCGTGCTGCAGAAGCTCCTGTGGTTCCGGAAGGGCGGCGAGGTCTCCGACCGGCAGAGGAGCGACGTGCTGGGCGGACTCGAGGCGCGCGGTGGCGCCATGGAGCGCGCCTGCCTCGAGCGGTGGGCCCACGAGCTCGGCGTGCACACCTCCTCGAGAAGTCCCTGCACGAGGCGGGACTTGCTTGGGGCAGTCTGGCCAATCACGGGCACCGGTTCGTCCCAGGATTCATGCCAGTGCGCACGCGGGCCACACTTGGGGTGCACACGAAGCTGCAAACGTGCGGAGGAAGAGTGCGCGGTCCTGGACCTCGGGGAAGGATCGTCTTGTTCCAGGTTTGATGCCTCGGGTCGTTGACGGAGCGTCGGGGGTGCGCCTATGGTGCGCGCCCGTCGGGTGGCGCGCTTCGCGACACCCGCGAGTCAGAGAGGAGCTCGTCATGAGGGTTGGAGGGATTCGAGAGGGGCGTTCCACGTTCGTTTCGTGCGGCTGGAGCCTGTGGCTCGCGCTGCTGTGGCTCGCGGCGCCCCCGATGGAGGCGCAGAAGACGTCGCGCCCGGGGAACCCGCCGGTGATCGTCTCGCAGGCACCGGAGGTGGCGCGGGTGGGAGTCGCGCTGGCCTACGACGTCCAGGCGAGCGATGCGGATGCGGGCGACGTTCTGACGTTCTCGCTGCCGAAGAAGCCGGCCGGCGCCTCGATCGATCCGGGCTCGGGCCTGATCCTGTGGACGCCGGCGCCGGACCAGCTCGGCGAGCGGAGCTTCCAGGTCACGGTCACGGACAGCAAGGGCCTGAAGGGGCACCAGTCGTTCACGGTCCAGGTGCTGCACGTCCTGGAGGTCGATCCGGTCGTCTCGCCCACTCGCGCGACGCGCATCGCCGTCACCGGCCTGGCCGGGGATGCCGGGACCCGCATCCAGGTCGACGGCGGCCTGGTGCCGGTGGTCGTGGTCGCGGGCGCGGACCGGCGCTTCGCCGCCGGCGTGCCGCTGCACGAGAACGCGCTCAACCGCCTGTTCGTCACGGAGGTCGCCAAGGACGGGACGCCCATGCCGCCCGTCGCGCGCCCGGTCGTGCAGGACGTGCAGCCGCCGAACCTGTTCATCGACTTCCCGCCCGAGGGGGCCGAGCTCACGGGCGCGTCGATCGACGTCGCCGGACGCGTGGGCGACCTCCTGAGCGGATTCATGGGGCTCGAGGTCGTCGTGAACGGCGTCCTGGCCGAGGTCGACGTGGGCATCGGGAACAACGGGACCTTCCTGGCTCGGAACGTCCCGCTGGCGTTGGGCGACAACGTGATCCGGGCCGCCGCGACGGACGCGCTCGGCAACGAGGCGAACCGGCTGCGCACCCTCCGGCGCGTGGAGATTCCGCCGGGCGCGCCCTTCATGGTCATGCTCCCGGGCGGGAACCAGCAGTCGGCGCGCATCCGCGAGCTCCTGCCGCAGCCGATCGGCGTGCAGGTGTTCCGGGGCGACGGAATGCCCTTCGCCAACAAGATCGTCACCTTCGAGGTGACGCGCAGCGACGGGCGCCTCGACGACGAGCCGATGGCCGGCGGGGCGATGCTCCTGCAGGTGCGCACGGACACGAATGGCGTGGCCGAGGCCTACTGGACCGTCGGCAGCGATGCCGGCTGCGGCAACAACCGCGTCGAGGCGCGCTCCACCGACATCGCCGGCACGGTCTTCTTCTGCGCCAGCGCGACGCCCGGCGCCCCCGTGCAGATCAACATCGGATCGGGCAACAACCAGCGCATCGAGACGGGCGCTCCGGCGCGCGAGCCCCTGCGGGCCTGGGTCAGCGACGGCTGCAACGGCGTGGGCGGTATCCCCGTGACCTTCACCGTCACGCGCGGGAACGGGACCGTGAACGGCCAGAGCTCCGTGACCGTGCCGAGTTCCGACACCGGCCACGCAACCGTGGACTTCGTGCTCGGCACCGAGCCCGGGAACAACGTCGTGGAGGCGGCCCACGCCGAGAACCTCGGCTCGCCGGCGACCTTCATCGCCTACGGCATCCCGCGCGTGCCCGGGCAAGCCACCTCCCTCTCGGGCCTGGTCCTCAACAACGCCAGCCAGCCGATCGGCGGCGCGACGATCGACCTCTCGATCGGCAATGCCACGTTCGGCCCCGTGTTGACGACGATCGACGGCCAGTTCCGCTTCGAGAACGTCACCGCCTCCGGACCGGCCCACCTGCACGTCAACGGCCTGACAGCAAACCACCTGGGTGGCGCTAGCGGCATGCCGATCCCCCCGGGCAGCTTCCCGGGCCTCCCGATCGAGCTGACGATCGTACCGAACGCCGCCAACTCGCTGCCGATGCCGGTTCTGCTGCCGAGCCTGAACCCGAACAACGCGCGCTTCTACGACGGCACGACCGACGTCGAGCTGACGGTCGAGGGCGTCGAGGGCCTGCGCATGATCGTGCGCGCCGGCTCGATGACGAACCCTGACGGCTCCATCCCGAGCCCCGGCAACCCGGCGATCCTCTCCCTCAACCAGGTCCACCACGACGACGTACCGATGCCGATGCCCGACGGCGCGGCCCCGCCCTTCGCCTGGACCCTGCAGCCCGCCGACGCGCACTTCGATCCACCGATCCAGGTCGAGTACCCGAACATGACCGGCCTGCCGCCGGGGAGCATCGCCTTCTTCCTGAGCTTCAACCACGGCACGAATCGCTTCGAGATCGTGGCGAGCGGGCATGTCACGGCGATGGGTGACACGATCCTGTCCGACCCCGACTCAGGTATCACGATCTCGGGCTGGGGATGCAACTGCCCGCCGTACTCGGTGACGGGCGAGTGCAAGGACTGCGACCTGGAGCCAAATGGGTGTGGCCCCGAGGGCGGGATCTACGTCGGTCCGGTCGAGATTCCGGTTCCCTGCACGCCATTGCCAGGGTGCAGCTTCATGGGAGCCTGCAATAGCCACGATATGTGCTGGGCGAGCTGTGGCGCAAACAAGCTGGCTTGCGATCTTGCTTTCTTGCTGAACTTGCTCAGCCAGTGCCAGTCTTGCTATGGGATACTCAATCCGCTTAGGGGAGTGTGCGAGAGGATCGCCTGGATTTATGCCGCAGCAGTCGCCCTGGGCGGCGGAGGAGCCTTCGACGCAGCCCAGATGCAATCGTGCTGGTGTGAGGCACAGGGGGTCGCCTTCGAAAGGGCAGACTTCTTGGCCCTCTATCGAGCCGCGATAGAGGCACAGATCTTCGGCGAGGCCGGGTTCCCCTCGCCTCCGTTCGATGACGTGGACGCGGACCTGTTGCCGGACGACTGGGAACTCGAGGTTGGCTTGGACCCGCAGAATCCAAACGACTCCCTCCTGGACTCGGACATGGACCTCCTGGTAAACATGGTTGAGTACTTTCACCAGTTTGACCCCTTCTCGGCTGATTCAAACGGTGACGGCATTGGAGACCATGAAGAGGCCCGGCTCTTCCAGCCCCCTCCGCCTCTGGTCTTGAACGCTTCCTGGAGGGTCGCCGTGAATGGACAGGCCGCGTCACCCGAGCCGGGGGGCTTCTTTGCCTTGCGCAATGTCTCCGCTCCCGACAACTTCGGCGCCGGTGGGCCTGGAACACTTCCAGACTTCATGAGCGACGACTACCTCCGAATCGTTGGTGCAGGCCTGATCGACGGGCAGCAGATGTATGCCTTCAGCGATCCGTTCCGCTTGCGCCAGGCTGGAGTCATCGCAGTTGACAATCTCCACTTCACAAGCACGCCGCCGCCTTTGCCCAACAGCCTCCGCATCCTGCTGGATGACGCCACGATTACTACGCTTGGCGGCACAAGCCAGGCTTCGGTGACAGCCACGCTCTCGAATGGCTCACAACTCGACGTTACACCAGAGTCTTTGTGGACGACGTACCGGACAAGCAACCTCGGCATCGCTCACGTCGACCCGAACGGACTGGTCACAGCGACCGGCGACGGCGTTGCCCTGATCACCGCGGGGAATGAAGGAACGACCGCTGTTACAAGGGTCATCGTCTCGATTGGCGATCCAGGCACGAGCGCAGAGGGCTTTGTTTTCTTCTCAGATGGGAGTCCAGCGGAAAATGCCACCGTTATTGAGGTTGGGCAGGGTGTTTCGACGACGACCGACCCTGACGGCTACTTCTCACTTCCAGGGCTTCTAGCCGAGGTGGGCCAGATCCGTGTTGGAGCATTCTTCACAGACCTCTCTGGGGCCTACACGGCGTTCTCGGAGCCGCTGGAGCCGCAGCCTGGGGGGACCACGGATGCAGGCGTGCTCGTGCTCCAGCCTGCATGCTTGGCTTTCGACAATCCGGGCTTCGAAGCTGCCAGTTTCCAGGGATACACGACGTCT
>Ga0315910_10002781_pt1 | contig 15148 bp, 9 predicted proteins | sample EdamamesoilMG_FD_204470 | JGI IMG/M metagenome (GOLD analysis project Ga0315910, IMG submission 204470) | Garden soil microbial communities collected in Santa Monica, California, United States - Edamame soil | ecosystem: Environmental > Terrestrial > Soil > Garden | place: USA: California...
AGGAGGTGCGCGAGCTCACGCTCGAGCTCCAGCCGCCGCGCGTGCTCACCGGCCGGCTCGACGCGCGCGTGCCGCGGCCGGTGACGAATGGCGAGGTGATCCTGAACCTGTCCATCGGGGATCCCGGGGACTACGGCGCCCCGCGCGCGATCCGCCTGTTCAAGGCCGAGGTGGCCCCGGACGGGAGCTTCGAGATCCGCGGGCTCCCGCCGGGCAAGGGCGAGATGATCGGCCTGTGCGACGGCTGGGTGTCGGGCGGGAGCGACGACCCGGACGTGCTGGACCAGCGGCGCGTGCTGAAGGCGGTCGACCCGTCGGCGGGGAACTTCGAGCTCGCGATGGAACGCACGGCCACGCTCGAGCTGCACCTGCTCGATCCGGAGGGGAAACCCGTCGAGGGCGCGACCGTGCAGATGTGGCCGAACGTCCACTGGTCGATCGGCTACTCGCAGATCTTCCTCGAGCGCGACTGGAGGGCCACGAGCGACGCCGCCGGCTGGGCCGCGATCGAGAACCTGCCGGCCGGCGTCGAGGGCCTGATCGTGCAGCACCCGCGCTGGTGCCTGCCGCTGGTCGTGTCGCGGCAGGCGACTCCGGAGCGCCAGGTCGACGCCGACCTGGTGGCGGGGGAGACGACCTCGCTCGAGCTCCGGCTCGAGCCGCGCGGTCCGTAGTCCCGGTCCGGCGCGTCAGGGCGCGAGGTCCCACAGCACGAACTCGGCCCCGCGCCCGCGTGCGAGCACGAGCTCGGGCTCGTCCAGCAGGGCGGCGCCGTCGCCCGGGCCGAGGCGCTGGCCGTTCAGCTCGAGCTCGCCGCGCGCGACGTGCAGCCAGCCCGGGCGGCCGGGGGCGAGCGCGTGCTGGATGCGCTCGGCGCCGTCCAGCAGGCCGACGTGGAGGCGCGCGTCCTGTCCGATCGTGAGCGCGCCGCCCTGGCCGTCGGGCGAGACGACCAGGCGCAGGCGCCCGCGGCGCTCGGCCTCGGGGAAGGCCTTCTGCTCGTAGCGCGGGGGCGTGCCGCGCTGCGCGGGCACGATCCACATCTGCAGGAAGTGCAGCCCGTCCTTCTTCGAGGCGTTGTACTCGCTGTGCTGCACGCCCGTTCCGGCCGACATGAGCTGCACCTCGCCCGGGCGCATCTGCGAGCCGTTGCCCAGGCTGTCCTGGTGCTCGAGCGCGCCCTCGAGCACGTAGGAGACGATCTCCATGTCGCGGTGCCCGTGGCGCGGGAAGCCCATGCCGGGCGCGACGCGGTCCTGGTTCAGGACGCGCAGCGTGCCGAAGCCCATGAAGTCGGGGTCGTGGTAGTCGGCGAACGAGAACGTGTGGTAGGTGTCGAGCCAGCCGTGGTCGGCGTGGCCGCGGTCGGCGGAGCGGCGCAGGTGGATCATGGGGCCTCCGAGGGGCATCGAGGATACCAGCCCGGCGCGGAGCGCCTTGCGCGGCGCGCGCGCGGCCGCGATCCTGTTCCGCCCCGCAGCTCAGGGAACGCCACCCGACCCCGTCCACGAACATGGCCGCCACCGCCGAGAAACACGCCTTCCAGGCCGAGGTCAACGAGGTCCTCGCGCTCGTCGTCAACTCGCTCTACAGCCACCGCGAGGTGTTCCTGCGCGAGCTCGTCAGCAACGCCAGCGACGCCCTCGACCAGCTCAACCTGCGCTCGCTCACCGAGCCCGACCTCCTGGGCGAGGATGCGGAGCTCGCGATCGAGATCGTGGCCGACGAGGCGGCCGGCACGCTGACGATCCGCGACAACGGCGTGGGCATGTCGCGCGACGAGCTGGTGGGGAACCTGGGCACGATCGCGCGCTCGGGCACGAAGAAGCTGATGCAGTCGCTCTCGCCCGAGCAGAAGAAGGACGTGGCCCTGATCGGGCAGTTCGGGGTCGGCTTCTACTCGGCCTTCCTCGTGGCCGACACGGTCACGGTCGTGTCGCGCAAGGCCGGCAGCGCCGAGGCCTGGGCCTGGGAGAGCCAGGCGCGCAGCGACTTCGAGGTGCGCCCGGGCGAGCGCGAGCGGCGCGGCACGGACGTGATCCTGCACCTCAAGGAGGACGCGCGCGATTACCTGGGCGAATGGCCGCTGCGCGAGGTCGTGCGCAAGTACAGCGATTACGTGCGCTGGCCGATCCGCATGCGGGTCCAGCGCGGCGAGGGCGGGGAGAAGAAGGCCGAATGGCAGACGCTCAACGCGGCCCGCGCCCTGTGGACGCGCCCCAAGGCCGAGATCACGCGCGAGCAATACGTCGAGTTCTACAAGCACGTCAGCCACGACTGGCACGAGCCGCTGGCCTGGACGCACTTCAAGGTCGAGGGCACGCACGAGCTCTCGGGCCTGCTGTACCTGCCGGGCCAGGCGCCGCTCGAGCTCGTGGAGCGCCGCAAGGGCGGCGTGCGCCTGTTCGTCAAGCGCGTCTTCGTCATGGACGACGCCCAGGAGATCCTGCCCGATTGGCTGCGCTTCGTGCGCGGCGTCGTGGACAGCGAGGACCTGCCGCTCAACGTGTCGCGCGAGATCCTGCAGAAGGACGCCACCACGCGCTTCATCCGCAAGCAGGTCGTGAGCCGCACGCTGGCCCTGCTCGAGGAGCTGGCGGCCGAGGGCGAGAGCGAGGTCGAGGTCGACGGCAAGAAGGAGAAGCGCCAGCGCTATCTCGAGTTCTGGCGCGCCTTCGGGCGCGTGCTCAAGGAGGGCGTCTACCACGAGCCCGAGCAGCGCCCGCAGCTCGCGCGCTTGCTGCGCTACGAGAGCTCGCGCGCCGCGGGTCTGACCGGCCTCTCCGAGTACAAGGCGCGCATGCCGGACGGGCAGAATGCGATCTGCTACGTCAGCGCCGAGGACCTGGCCGGAGCCGAGCACAGCCCGCACATCGAGGCCCTGCGCAAGAAGGGCCACGAGGTCCTGTATCTCGTCGACCCGATCGACGAGTGGGTGGCCGACACGCTGCGCGAGTTCGAGGGCACGCCGCTCGTGTCGGCCGCCAAGGGCGCGCTCGAGCTCGGCGAGAGCGACGAGGAGCGGGCCCTGCGCGAGAAGAAGCAGAAGGAGCTGGCGCCGCTCCTGGCGCGCATGCACGCCGCGCTCGAGCCGCGCGTGAAGGCGGTGCGCGTGACGGGGCGTCTGACCGATTCACCGGCCTGCCTGGTCAGCGAGGGCCAGGGCCTGAGCGCGCACATGGAGCGCCGCCTGCGCGATGCCGGCCACGCCGTGCCCGAGCAGCAGCGCGTCCTCGAGATCAATCCCGATCACGCGCTCCTCGGGCGCCTGCGCGCGCTGGCCGAGGAGGACGACGACAAGTTCCGGCGCTGGACGGGGCTCCTGCACGACCAGGCGCTCCTGGCCGAGGGCGTGCTGCCCCCCGATCCGGCCGGGCTCGCGCGGCGGATCGCCGAGTTGATGGCCGAGGGCTAGGGGCCTGCCTGGGGAATTCGCCGACGGATACCGGCCCCTCGCGGCGCTGGCGCCGTAGCGACGGTAAGGAAAACGAGAGCGCCGCGCGTCCGAGGACGCGCGGCGCTCCTTTGACTCACTTGTCGGGGCTCAGGCCGCCTTGGCCTTGCGGCCGCGGCGCTTGCCGCGCTTGCCCTTCTTGCCGAGGCGGGCGGGCGCCTTGCCCGAGCCGACGTGGTACTTGGTGCCGCGCTTCTGGCCCGTCTTCTTGAGCGAGCCCGAGGCGAGCAGCTGGGCGATCACCTTCTTGGCCAGCTTGGGCGCCACGCCGGCGCCGGCCGCGATGTCGCCCACGCCCTGGCCGTCGTTGGCCTGCACGAAGGTGAGGATCGCGTTGCCCGCGCTCTCGACGTCGCCCGAGGAGCGCCCGCCGCCCGAGCCCTTGGGCCGGCCGGGGCCGCGGCCGCGACGCATGGGGACGGCGCTGGTATCGAGGACGCCGCGCAGGGCTTCGAGCGTGCTGCGGCGGACGAGGGCATCGAGCTCTTTGACGAAGGTCGCGATGCGCTCTTGGATCTGGGATTCTATGGCGTTCATGGAAATAGGGAGAGGACCCGAGTCTGGCCCATGTTGGAGTGGGAGAGGCTTCGCCGCCCGCGAGTTGGCGACCAGGACATAGCTACGATTCAGACTCGCGGGCTACCAGACATATCGAAGAATTCACTTATCGTCGAGAGTGCAAATGCGCATTGCGACTCGAATAACGCCTCTCCGGATCGTTCGAATTCGCGTCTATTCCGCTGTCCACGCCGTCAAGGCAGGCAATAGCTCGAAGCGAATCGCCGACCCCTGTCTTTCGAGCGATTGGACGCTTACAGCTCGCCCTGGGCCTGCAGGTGGCGGAGCAGGCGGCGCAGGGCCAGGGGCACGTTGGTCGGCGGCGGTTGTCCGGCCTGGTCGACCTCGTTCAGCCCGTGGCAGCTCGTGCAGGTGCGGATCTCGCCCGGCTGGAAGCTGATCCAGTAGCGCTCGTTGACGACCGCCAGGCCGGCCGGATCGGTGAGCTGCCAGCTCAGCGCGCGTCGCGCCGGCACCAGCGCCGCCATCGAGCCGTCCGGGGCCAGGGCCACGCTGCCCGACGGGCCCAGGGGCGCCGGAGGATTGAGCTCGGAGACGGGCTCGTGCAGCGGCTGGGCCAGGACGCGCCGCCCGCCGGCAGCGCTCGAGACCCCGTTGGTGATGCCGCGGATCTGGTCGCCCTGGAACAGGCGCAGGTACGAGACGTCGTACACGCGCCCCCCGGCGCCCAGGGTCTGCGCTCCCCCGGGGACGCGCAGGTTGAAGGGCTGCTGGCGGTCGTTCCCGTCGCGGCGCGTCACGTTGCGGCTGACGATCAGGGCCAGGTTGTTCTCGCGCAGGTAGTTCCGGAGCGCAACGGGCGCCACCCCCTCGAGCACGAGCGCGCGCAGCTCGGGCCATTCGAGCCCGGACGCCGCCGTATCGGAGGGCGCCGCGCGCGCGACCACCTCGACCGGGTCGAGCTCCCACAGGGGACCGTCGTGGGTGAGCAGCTGGAACGGGTCGAAGTATTGCACGCTCTTGCGGATGCCGCCCGTCAGGGGCCGGCCGGCGACCATGTAGCCGTTCGGCCCGGGCACGATCTCCTTCAGGCGGAAGTCGAAGCACGAGCGCGGCGCGCCCGGCGTCCCGATGTCGTGGTCCTTGCCCGTGAAGGCCGTGTGCGACGCGATACCGCCGCCGTCGCTGAGCGGCAGCGGGTTGCGGTAGAAGCCGCTGTGGTTCGGCCCGGGGGTGAGCGTGGGCGCCTGCGTGTCGCGGTGCGTGATGTACGACACCATCATCTCGTTGGCGTTGAGATAGGGCGCGCCCGTGATGCGCACGATCTGGCCCGAGGCGTGCGTGTCGAACTCGCGACAATCGATGCCGTAATAGGCGCTGGGCTGGCGCGGGTCCTGGCGCACCTGGTGGAACGAGGTCAGCGTCAGCCGGTTGCTCACCGCCGGCGGGAAGGTGCCCTGACCGGCCAGATTGGGATCGTCGTTGCGGCTGCGCCCGAGCGACAGGAACAGCTCCTGGCGCCCGATGTGGCCGAGCGTCTCCTCCTCGGTCCCGTCCTGGTTGATCGTCCACGGCAGGAAGTGGTCGAAGTCGTTGCCGACCAGCCACGGGCGCCAGCCCGCCAGGGGGCCGTCGTAGCTCGGGTGGGTGTCGACGAAGTCGATCCACTGCGAGCGCGGCTCCGGGAACACCTCGTTCGACGAGCCGGCGACGAGATCGCTCGGGCTCTCGTCGACGTAGTTGAAGACCTGGTAATTGCCCAGGCCCATGCGGTCGAGGTCGCCCTGCTGGTCGCGCTCGAGGTGGTCCCAGCGCGTGAACACCACGCGCCCGAAGCGGTCGACGATGGGCTTGAAGGCGCCCGAGGGCGCGTGGTTCATCAGGAACAGGTCGCCGCTCACCGGATCGAGGCTCCACAGGCCCGTGACCGTGGGCGCCTCCTCGTACTCGTCGAGCTGCGGGAACAGGTGCGGCGCGCCGTTGCGCGGCCGGTCCGAGGCGAACAGGATGCGCCCGTCGCTGGCGTAGCACGGGGCCACGTTGTTGCGGAACGCCGGCTGGTTCGGGACGCGCGTGATGACAGGTGTGTCCTGCTCGCCGAGCCCCGTGATCTCGTAGAGCTGCCAGCGGAATTCGCCGGCGACGGGCGCGGTCGGCGCGCCGACGACCATGCTGAAGACCGCTTTCGTGCCGCTCCAGTGCACGCACGGCTCGCGCACGGCGATGGCCTGCTCTCCCTGGAATCCCGGCGGCGCGCCGTAACCGGCGTTGGCCGTCAGATTGCGCAGGCGGCCGTTCGGATAACGGATCCACAGGTCGCCGCCACGCAGCACCGAGCGCGGGCTGGCGTCGTGGTTGCCGAAGGTCGACGCCACCGTCAGGTAGTCCGAGACCATCGGCACCTGGGTGACGAACAGGATGGGATGCGCGGTGACGAGCGGAGGCTCTTGTTGCGCGCCGGCCGAGGACGCGAAGGACAGGAGCAGGGACCCGAGCACCGCCGCGGCCTCGCACGGCTGGCTCATGGCGCGGAATGCTAGAGAGACGAGAACCCCGCAGTGATGGAGAAAAGGCCATCAATTTCCGTCGCGGATGATCCTCGGGGGCGCGCGGATCGGCGCGCGGCTCCCGTCCGGCGGTGAGGGATCCGCCCGCGCCGTCGCGCGCGGCGGACCTCGGGCAGCTCGCTCAGGAGCTCGCGCGTGCGAGCGGGGCGAGCGCGCCGGCGTTCTCGGCGGCGAGCCAGCGCAGGAGCCCGATCCAGCCGGCGAGCTCCGAGAGCGGCGCCAGGTCGTTCGCGAGCTGGGCCGTGGGCGAGCCCTCCGCGGCGCCCGTGAGCCCCAGGGTGAGCACGCTGCGGGCCGCGCCGTCGAGGGCGCGGTCGTAGCCGCGCACCTCGAGCTCGGCCGCCAGCACGAGCTCCGCGCCGCGCGCGTCCAGGCGCACGTCGCGGTCGACGATCACGCTCTTCCAGGCGCGCAGCTCGGGCACGCGCCGGTGCGGCGCGCGGTCGAAGGCGACCAGGGGCGCCTCCAGGATCGAGCCGGCGAAGGCGGGCGCGAGGCGCGGGTGCTCGGCGCACAGGTCGACCACCGAGTCGGAGCGGTCGCCGGCGAAGCGCGCGCAGGCGCGCAGGGTGGCGGGCTCGATCGGCGGACAGGAGAAGGCACGCCCGTCGGCGAGGCGGAGCTGCCAGCGGCCCGAGCCGTCCGGCTCCAGGCGCGCGCCGGCGGCGCTGGCGCCGGAGAGCGCGCCCGTCGGCCGCGCGCGCAGCCCGAGCACGATGCCGCCCGGCAGCCCGTGGTAGCGCGCCGCGGGCGCGTCCAGGGCGGCGCGCGAGGCGGGCGGCGGCTCGACGGCGAAGAGCGCGGCCAGGCGCTCGCCCTCGGGGTCGTAGCGCACGAACTGGACGTCGGCGATCCCACCCGACCCGGTAGGCGGCGCGACGCCCGTCGCCGGTGAAGCGGGCCGCGGGGCCGCGCCCGCCAGCTCGAGCGCGCCCTTCCAGTCCCGGCGCGCGAGCTCGGCGCGCGCCGTCGTGAGTCGGGGCGCCGGGTCCTGGACCTGGGCCGAGAGCGGCGTGCACGCGGCCAGGGCGAGGAGCAGGAATCGTCGCGCGCGCGGGGTCGTCATGGGGCCTTCCTCGGGTTCGAGGGCAGCGCTCAGTCTAGCCCGTGCGCGCAGCACGTCAGCGGGCCCGTGGCAGCGATTCCATGTTCGACTTGGGGGTTCGACTCGGGTTGCGGGGGAGCGCCGCTCAGTTGCGGTAGGAGTCGTGGCAGGCCGTGCAGGTCTTGCCCAGGGCCTTGTAGGCCGCGTCGGCCGCCTCGGTCGGGCCGCCGGCCTGGACGCCGAGCAGGGCCTCGCGCAGCGCGAGCGCGGTCGTGCGCGACTCCGTCATCCACTGCTGGAAGTCGGCCGGCCGGGCCGCCATCTCGGGCAGGGCCAGGGAGCGCTCGAACGCGCAGGCGAGCTTGGTGGCCTCGTTCTCGGCGTCGGCGTCCGGGTGGTCGGCCGAGGGCTTCCACTTGTTCTTGGAGAGCGTCTTCAGGTTGTCGTCGGCGCGGGAGACCTCGACCATGCCCGCCCGGAAGCCCTGGAAGGGGTGCGCGGCCGGGAAGTCGAAGGCGAAGGCGCGCGTCTCGGCCGCGTCGGGGATCTCGGCCTCGGCGATCGTGCGGTACAGGCCCTCGTAGCTCTCGGCGGTGCCGCACCACTGGCGCATCTCGGCGATGGCCGTCTCGCGCGGGATGCCGTCCAGCACCAGGCGTCCGATCTCGGCCGCCGCCGGCCCGCGGTGCTTGCCGTGGAAGCAGTGCACGTAGAACGGGCCCTCCTGCTCGCGGAAGGTCTTGGCGATCTCGGTCACCTCGAGCGGGGCGATGCCCTTGTACTGGATGGGCACGTGCACGTACTTCATGCCGTACCGCGCGGCGAGCTCCGCGTCCGGCACCTTGCCGTCGACCGAGAGGATCGTGTGCACGCCCAGGGCCTGCAGGATGCGGAAGGCCTCCTCGCCGTGCGGCTCGCTGCCCGAGATGATGTTGTCGCTCAGGCGGTACACGTTGTGCAGCTCGGGGTGCTCCTCGGGCGGGACCCTCGGCAGCTCCACGGTCATGGCCGCCTGGTAGGCCGTGCCACGAACTGCGATCGGCGGCGGGACGGAGGGCAGCGGCGCGGGCGCGTCCTGCTCCTCGGCGGAGCGACAGGCGGAGAGGAGGAGGAAGAGGGTCAGGGGACGCAGGGGCATGGAGCGTGGGGGAGAGGATCGGGCGGTCGGGGGCCGCGCGCTTCGCAACCCGTGGGCCGTCGCGCGTGACGGCGCGCATGACGGCGCGGCACGTGCCCGAGCAGCGGTCCGGCGGACGGCGCGAGCGCGCTCGTGTTTCATCCTCGAAACCCAGCGGCCCTCGCGCGTCCGGCGGCGCCGCGCGCGCGGCGACGCACCCGCGCTCGAATGATCCGCTCGAATGAATCGGGCTGCGCGCGCGCTTCAGCCGTCTCCGGCCACGGGTGTCGCGGGCACGCTCTTCGGCAGTCCGGCGAGGAAGGCCTGCCAGCGCTCGCGCAGCTCGAGCAGAGGCACCTTCTCGCCCTCGCTCGCCGGCGGCCGGCCCCAGATGCAGATGCGCTTCACCCGGTCCTCCGCGGGGCGCTCGAGCGGCACGCGTCCGATCTGCAGGATGGCGAGGTGCGCGAGCGGGGCGCCGCCCGCGCGCTCCCACTCGCGCGCCAGGTGCTCCGTCAGCGGGGCCAGCAGGAAGTCCTGGCCCGGCAGCGCGATCTCGCGCCAGTAGCGGCGCGTGTTGTGGTTGGGGAAGTGCGCCGAGTAGTCGGGCGGGCGCTCGATGCGCGTGAACGGCCGGTGCGCGAGCACGTCCACGACCGTGCCGTCGTCGAGCTGGCCCAGCACGAGGAACCAGCCGAAGAACAGGCGCCCGATGTCGGTGAACATGTTCCAGTTCTGGACCAGCGAGAACATGCGCCCGTAGGCGTCGACCGGCGCCGGCAGGGGGATCGGATCGCGGGCGCCGCGCGCGTAGGGATCCTCGAGGGCGGTGTTCACGTTGGAGACGAGGATCACGGGCAGCGCGGCGGCGGCGGCGAGCGCGGCGCCGCGGCGCGCGAGGCGCTCCAGGGCCGGGAAGCGCGCGCGCGGCTCGCGTCCAAAACGGGCACGCAGGGCGGCGCTCCAGCGCGCGACAGGACTGCGCGCGAGACGCGCGCCCGCCGCGTCCCAGGCGGGACCGGGCACGAACAGCGTGAGCGCCACCAGGCACGTGAGCTGGAACAGGCCGATGTGGATCACCGACCACAGCGTCAGGTGGAAGGCGGCGAAGACGAGCACGAGCGCGCCGCGCACCCGGCGCGTGGCGAAGGGCGAGAAGAAGAGGAAGGGCGCCAGGCCCTCGAGCGCGAGCGTGGCCCAGGTCAGGAAGCGGCACAGCCCGGGGAAGTGCCCCAGCCAGGCGCCGAAGGGACGCGTGTACTCGAGCGCGTGCGTGAACACCCACACCGCGTCGCCGTCGCGCCACACGTCGTAGCGGCTCTTCAGGTAGCCGGCCGAGACGTAGAACACGAGCACCTGCAAGAGCACCCCGGCGCTCGCCAGCGAGAGCACGCGCGGCGCGCGGTCCTCGTCCGGCGTCACGCGCCCGCGCAGGCGATCGACGGACCAGCACGAGCCCAGCGGCAGCAGCGTGCCCCAGAAGCACAGCGCCTTCAGCCACGTGTCGCCCGTGTGGCATACGTAGGGATTGCGGCGCACGAGCGCCACCAGGAACAGGAAGCACGCCAGCGCGGCCAGGCGCGTGCGGTAGCCGAGCAGGAGCGCCAGCGCGCACAGCGCGAACAGCGCGAAGAGCAGCGCCTGCGTGCCCGGCTCGTCGCTCCACAGGAACACGCGCACCAGGGGCGAGTCCGGGCGCAGCTCGAGCGCCGAGGCCCGCGGGAACACGCCCTCGGCCGTGTAGTGCTCGCGCAGCGTCTGCGCGCGGCCGTAGAGGTCCCACAGCAGCACGCCCCCGAGCCCGATGCGGAAGGCCGCCAGCGAGCGGCGCTCGACGGCGAACAGCTCCAGGAGCGGGGCCCGGCGGCCGGGCGCCGGCGCGGACGCGGGCGTCATGGGCGCGGCCATGATAGGGCGCTCACCCGGGAAACCGCCCGGCGCCGGCCGGGTACCATCGACGAGCGCGATGCGGCTCCGCGATCTGTTGCTCCTGGCCGGGCTCCTGCTCTCGGCACGCCCGGGCGCACGCGAGGACCTCGTGGTGCTCTCCAGCGGCAAAGAGCTGCGCGGGCGCGTCGTGTACGAGGACGAGCGCCGGCTGGTCCTGCGCCAGGGCGCGCGCGACACGGCCATCGAGCGCCGCGACGTCGAGCGCTGCGATTCGGCCCTGGCGCGGCTGCGCGAGCTCCTGGCCAACGCCGCGCGACACGAGCTCGACCTCCAGCGCTGCGAGCTCCTGGCCGAGCAGGCCGGCGACGCCGGGCTCGAGGGTGAGCAGCGCAACTTCCTGTGGCGCATGCTGCGCCTCGATCCGGCGCACGACGCCGCCCACCGCGCGCTCGGCCATCGTCCCGACCTGGCCCACCCCGGCCGCTGGCTCGTGCCGCTCGACACGCGCCGGGTGGACTACGAGCTGCGCTTCGAGGACGCGGCCCGCTGGGACACGGCCTGGGAGCTCGAGAGCTACCACTACCGCCTGCGCAGCAACCTGGCGCTCGAGGTCAACCTGGACGCGCTGCTCGGCCTCGAGCGCCTGTACCTCGCCTTCTACCAGGTCTTCGGCGCCGAGCTCGGCCTGTACGAGGTGTGCCGGCCGATGAACGTGGCCCTGCACGCCGACGCAGCCTCGTATCCCCCCAGCGGCAGCCCGTACGGCCACTACGAGCCGCTGACCGACACGATCCACATGCAGGCCGCCGGCGGGCTCGCGTGGCCCACGCTGGCGCACGAGGCCGCGCACCAGCTGCTCTACGACACGGCCTTCCGCGAGCGCAACCGCTCGGGCGGGCTGCCGGCCTGGCTGGACGAGGGCCTGGCCGAGTACGTCGCCGCCGGCGTGGGCGAGCCGGCGGCGACGCTGACCTTCGAGGCCGGACGGCCGGTGCGGCGCCACTTCGAGACGCACGCGCGCGCCCGTCCGCCCATGGAGCTCGAGGAGCTGCTCGGGCTCCAGGTCGAGGACTTCGACGCCCGGGCCGAGCGCGACCTCAAGTACGCCCAGTCGTACACGCTCGTGCATTACCTCCTGCACGGCGACGAGGGCCGCTGGCGCGCGGGCTTCCTCGAGTACGTGCGCTCGGTGTACGAGACCAAGGGCGCGCGCCCCGACCTGCTCGAGCACTACTCCGGGCAGCGCCGCAAGCTGGAGAAGGGCTGGACGGCCTACGCGCACGCGCAGGCCGGCGAGTAAAGGAGCGGCCGCTGCTCGTCGGGCCCCTCGTGTAGGATTCGCCGCCCATGGTGTCGCGCGATACGCGCGCCGACGGGCTCGGCGCGCACCTGTTCCGCGGGGCGGCGCTGGCGCTCCTGCTGGCGTTCCTGCGCGCGGGCCTGGTGATGGGGCTCGAGCTCGCCCACCACGGCCAGCTCGAGCTCGCGCGCCTGCGCGTGGAGCACGCGCTGCGCGCGCAATCGCTGGTGGCGCTGGGGCTGGGCGCGGCGGCGTCGGTCGGCCTGCACCTGTGCGCGCGCTTCGAGCGCGCGCCGGGCCTGGTCCTGCGCGCGCTCCTCTCCCTGGGCCTGGCCCTGGGCGGGTGGCTGTTCCTGTGCGGGCGCTTCGACGGCGACCTCTCGCGCCGCGTGGGCGTGCACACGACGCGCGGTGCGCTGCTCTTCTTCGCCCTGGCGCTGTTCAGCGGCGTGCTCGCGCTGGCACTGGTCTTCTCCGCGCGCGAGCGTCGGCTGGGCTCGTGGCGCTCCGCGCTGGCGGCGCTCGCGCTGCTGGGCGCCTCGGCCCTGTACTTCGGCGTCGCGCCCTTCGCGGTGGGCGACAGCCTGGTCGTGCGCACGGTCGAGGAGGATCTCCTGGGCGCGGCCTGGGAGGTGCTGCGCGCGCGCTCCGATGCGCCGCCGGCCGCGCGCGTGTTCGCGCCCTCGGCGCGCACGGGCGAGGAGGGCGCCTCGCGCCCGGCCCTGACGCTGGCGCCGCCGGCCTGCGTGCGCGTGCGCGTGCCCGGCACGGAGACGCGCTGGCTCGCGGCGGGCGTGGGCATCGACCACGGCGTGGGCGAGGACGTGGGCGAGCGCTATCCCGGGCACCGCGTGCGCTTCGTCGTGCGCCGCGAGGGCGAGGAGGTGTTCCGCGCCGAGCTGCCGCTGGAGGGCGAGGAGCGCTGGCGCGAGGTCGGGGAGGGCGACGGCCTGCGCGTCCCGGGCGGGGCCAGCCTGGAGCTCGAAACCGCGCTCATCGGCCCCGACGGGGCCGAGGTCGAGCCCCTCGATCCGTTGCTGTGCGGCTTCAGCGGGCTCGAGCTCGAGCAGCGGCGGCGCATCCCGCGCGCGGCCTCCTCGCCCGAGCAGCCGAGCCTCGTGCTCGTGCTGATCGACACGCTGCGCGCCGACCGCACGACGCCCTACGGCTACGCGCGCGACACGACGCCCGAGCTCGACGCCCTGGCCCGGCGCGGCGTCGTGTTCGAGGAGGCCTGCTCGACCGCCAGCTGGACCTGGCCGGCGACGGCCTCGATCCTCACGGGCCTGCAGCCCATCGAGCACGGCGTGCAAGACGCGCAGAGCTCGTTCCTGTCGGGGCGCGTCGACACCCTGGCCGAGGCCCTGCAGCGCGCGGGCTTCACGACCGCGGCCTGGTCGGGCAGCCCGCTGATCGTGCCCGAGAAGAACTTCGACCAGGGCTTCGAGTCCTTCGACGCCAGCCGCGAGGGCGTGATGCGCCGCTCCGACCTGTGGCTGCCGGCCGCGCTCGAGTGGCTGGGCGCCGTGCGCGGGCGGCGCTTCTTCCTCTACCTGCACCTGATGGAGCCGCACGCGCCGCTCGTGCCGCTGGCCGACGGTCGCGCGCGCTTCGCGGCCGAGGTGCCGGCCGGCTTCGATCCGCGCAAGGCGGTCGACTACTCCTGGGACCTGCGCCGCGCCGGCTTCCGGCCCGACGGCACGCCGGCGACGGAGAGCGTGGTCACGGCCGAGGAGCAGCGCTGGATCTCCGACCTGTACGACGCCTGCGTCTGGAGCGCCGACTACTGGCTCGGGCGCGTGCTCGCGCGCCTGGAGTCGCTCGGGCTCGACGACGAGACCATCGTGCTCGTCACCAGCGACCACGGCGAGGAGCTCTTCGACCACGCCCTGCTCGGCCACGCGCACGCGCTGCACCGCGAGCTCGTGCACGTGCCGCTCGTCCTGGCCGGCCCGGGGCTGCCGAGCGGCGAGCGCCGCGGCGCCCTGTGCAGCAACGCCGCCATCGGCCCGACCCTGGCGCGCCTGGGCGGGACCGCGCTCGTCGCCCGCGCGCCGCTCGCCGATCTCCTGGCCGAGGGCACGCCCGCGAGCGAGGTGCTGTTCTCCACGCGCCAGGGCTGGTGGAACGGCCTCGAGGGCCAGCCGCTGTTCGGCCTGCGCGCGGGCGGCGACGTGCTGCACTACGCGCCCGCCGGCCGGCCCTGGGGCGCCAGCGCGCCCCCCGAGGGCGGCGAGCTGCGCCTTTATGATTCGGCCGCCGATCCGGGCGAGCAGCGCGACCGCAGCGCGCGCGAGCCCGAGCGCGCCGAGGCGTTGCGCGAGGAGCTCCTGCGCCGTCTGGCCGAGCTCGAGGAGCGGCGCGTCGAGAGCGGCGGCTTCGCCGACGAGGCCACGCTGGCCATGCTGCGCCAGCTGGGCTACGTGCGCTGACCCGTTCAGGGCCGGAGGTCGTGCTGCTTGCTCGCGTAGAGCTCGCCCGCGTGCTCGAGGCGCGTGCGCCGCTCCTGCCGGTAGGTGAAGTAGTACGGGCGCGCGTCGGCCGGGCAGTAGTGGCACACGAGGCTCTTGCGCGTGAGCGCGCGCTCGCGGATGGGCGAGCCGCCGTGCGCGAGGTCGGCGTTCCAGAAGAGCACGTCGCCCTTCCTGGGGCGGAAGAGGCGCTCGGCCATGCCACGGCGGGCGAGCTCGGCCAGGAGCCAGGCGTGGTAGTCGCGCTGCGCCTCGAGCCCGTCGTGCTCGCGGTTCCAGTTGCGGTAGCCGCGGAACAGGTACTCGGGCAGGCGCTGGCTGCCGGGATGGTAGGCGAGCTCGCCCGAGCCCGGCTGCACGTCCTCGAGCGCGATCCAGCTCGCGACCATGGCCATGGGCGGCGTCACGACCACGTAGGCCGTGTCCTGGTGGATGGGCTGCTCGCTGCCGCGCTCGAACGAGAGGCTCTGGAACAGGAGCGCCTGGCCCTCGAACACGGTGCGCAGGAAGGCGCGGATCGGCTCGGCCAGCGCGATCTCGAGCGCGGTGCGGTCGTGGGCGTAGAGGTCGACCAGCTTGCAGTGCTCCTGGCGCAGCTGCGGGCCGAGGGCGAGGTAGCGGCCGTCGATCTCGACCTGCACGCGCTCGTCGCGACGGCGCCACAGCTCCTCGACCTCGCCGTTCAGGCGGTCGACGAGCTCGGGCGCGATCGCGCCGGGGCGGATCCAGTAGCCGTCGGCGATCCAGCTCCGCAGGGCCTCGGCCTCGGCCGGCGCGATCGTACC
>Ga0315910_10002782_pt1 | contig 15143 bp, 12 predicted proteins | sample EdamamesoilMG_FD_204470 | JGI IMG/M metagenome (GOLD analysis project Ga0315910, IMG submission 204470) | Garden soil microbial communities collected in Santa Monica, California, United States - Edamame soil | ecosystem: Environmental > Terrestrial > Soil > Garden | place: USA: California...
GTCGACGTCTGGGTCTCGGCGATCGGTGTCGCAGTCCGCGCGGGTGCCGCCCGCCCCGACATCAGCTCCGCAGCGGGCATCAAGGCAGCAGTTCTCGCGGCGCGCAGAGTCGGCTATTCCACGGGCCCGAGCGGGGTATACCTCGCGAAGCTCTTTGCGAGCTGGGACGCCGACGGCAAGCTCAAGGACCGCATCACCGTCGCGTCGCCCGGCGTTCCGGTCAGCAGCCTCGTCGCGCGCGGCGAAATCGACTTGGCCTTTCAGCAGTTGAGCGAGCTCGGCGGCGAAGGTATCGACGTGCTCGGGCCGCTGCCGCCCGAGATCCAGATGATCACGACGTTCTCCGGCGGTGTGGCGCTGAGCTCCACGCAACAAGATGCCGCGCGTTCGCTGCTGGCCTTCTTTGGATCGCCCGCACATCGCAGCCTCAAGCAAGCGCACGGCATGGACGCGCCTTGAGCAACTAGCCCCCGCTTGGAGTCGCCGCCAGCCCGCGACACCTGCCGGGGGACTCGGATCCGATCCGAGCTCACTCCCGCCGCAGCGCGACGGCCGGATCTACGCGCATCGCGCGCCGCGCCGGCACGCGACATGCCAGCACGCTGAAGCCGACGAGGACCGCCGACGCCACGCCCACCGTGACGAGGTCGTAGGGCGCCACGCCAATGAGTTGCGACTGCAGCAACCGATTCACGCCGAGCGAAAACACGAGCCCGACGACGAGGCCGAGCACCACCGGCGCCATGCCCTGCTGCAGCACGCCCCGCCAAATCTGGGCCGCGGTCGCTCCGAGTGCCATGCGCACGCCAATCTCGCGCGTGCGCCGCCCGACCGATTGCGAGATCACGGCATAGAGCCCCATGGCCGCGAGCAGTAGCGCAGAAGCCGCGAAGATCGGAAAGAGCACGGCGTTCCGGCCGAGATGCTGATGCGCGACGTCCATGAGCTCGGCATCGAACCCAACGACGTCGGCGAGCGGTGCAACGTCGGAGACGTAGAAGTCAGGATCGAGACTTTGCAGCTCGCGCCGAACCGCCGCGACGACGGAGCTCGGCGGCACCGTGGTCTTCGCTAGCGCCCAAACGTAAGGCGCAGGGACTTGCCGCTGCGAACGATAGACGAGCGGCGGATACGATTGCCGCGTTGGGTCGCCTTGCATGATGTTCGACGCAACGCCGACCACCGTTAGCCACTCGCGGTCGGATTCTCCACCGGTGCGCAGCCGCACTCGCTTGCCGACGGCGGCGTCGCCGGGCCAGTGCTGCTCGGCGAAGCGTTCGTTGACGATCGCGACAGGCGGGCTCGACGGATCATCGGCTGCAGTGAAGTCGCGGCCGGAGAGAATCGCAGCGCCGACGGCCCGAAAGTAGTCGGGGCCTGCAAGCACGGCGGAAACCAACCGCGGCGCGCCGCCGGCGGCGACAACTGGTTGGCCTTCGATCTCGAACGCCTGCTGCAGCGCGCCGCGGAGCGGGCGGTGACTCGACGCCGTCGCGAGCTCGACGCCGGGGATGGCTTCGAGCCGCGCTTCGATCGAGTCCATGAGCTGAGGCCAGGCGTCGCGATCGGCGGGCCGACTGTCCGGTAACACGACGAGCGCGACGAGCGCGTTCTCCGGGTCGATGCCGTGTTGCGCGTTCTCGAACTTCATGAAGCTGCGCACGAGCACGCCCGATCCGGAGAGCAGCACAACGGCGAAAATCATCTGCCCGACAATGAGCACGGCCTGCGTACGCGACATGGCCGGCGTCAGGCCGCGCGCCCCACCTTTGAGTACGTCGCTCGAATCGATCCGCCGCAGGCTCACGACCGGCAGGAGCGTGAACAGCAGGCACGCTGCGAGCGCGATCGCGCCGAGGTACGCGAGCACGTCGCGGCCCATCGAGAAATCGAGTACGTAGTGCACGGACGCCGTCGCCGCCGCGTAAGTCGCGATGCTCCACTTCGCGAGCCACCAGGCGCCCGCTGCCGCGGCGATCGCGAGCAGCGCGTTCTCGATCAGCATCTGCCGGCCCATGCGCGCGTAACCCGCGCCAAGCGCGAGGCGCGTCGCGATCTCGTGCGCTCGGCGCAGCGTGCGCGCAACGCTCAAGTTCGCGAGATTCGCACAGGCGATCAGCAGCACGAACCACGTGGCGATCCACATCGAGCCGTACAGCACTTTCGCGTCGCTGCCGAAGAAGAACTCGGCGTACGGCTGCACGTCGGGCACCACGCCGCGATTCGTGTCCGGATACTGGTCCGCGAGACGGCGCGAGATCGTTGCGAGCTCGGCGCGCGCCTGGGGCACGGTGGCACCGTCGGCAAGTCGCGCCACGACGAGAAAGCCGGACGGCGAGCGATCCGTCGCCGCTAGCGAGCCCGGCAACGGCATCCACAGGTCCTGGTGCTCGGGGAATGAAAAACCTTCGGGCATCACGCCGATGACCGTGAGCGTAACGTCCTCCGTCTCGAGCGTCTGTCCGATGACATCCGCGCTTCCGCGGAAGCGGCTCTGCCAAAACCCGTGGCTCAGGATCGTCACGGGCGCCGCGCCAGCCGCGTCATCCGCCGCGTCAAAATTTCGGCCGAGGGCCGGCTGCACGCCGAGCAGCCGGAAGAGCTCGGCGCTCACGACAGCCGCGGAAAGCTGCTCTTTGCCGCCGGCTTCGTCGCGCAGCGTGAGCTGGCGGCCGTCGACGTAGGCCATGCTGTCGAACGATCTCGCCTCCGCGCGCCAGTCGACGAACGTTCCATACGCAACACAGCAGCCGAGCGCGCCGCGCTCTTGGACGTACACGAGCCTGTCATTGCGCTCGACGAGCGGGTAGCCGCGCACGAGCATCGTTTGCATCAACGTGAACCCGGCCAGGTTCAACGCAATCGCAAGCGTCAACGTGCCGATCGCGGCTAATGTGAATGCGCGGTCGTGGAGAAGGGCGCGCAAAGCTTGGCGGCAGTCGAGCAAGAGCGGCTCGAGGGTGCTAGCTCTGGGGTGCGACATGCGCGATTCCTGGCGGGCTCTCGGAAGAACATGACACGCGCGCTCTGGCATGTCCACGCGCCAAGGCAACCCGCGACGGTGTCGGGCTAGCAAGCCCACGGGATCGACGCGGCCTAAGCCACACCTTCTTTTGCCGCTCGAGCGCGAGCGAGCTAGTCTCCGCAAGATGAGCGCCAAGATCGAGCCAGCCGCGACAGCGCGCGAAGGCGACCAGTTTGCGGCCGGCGACCCGCTGCCCGCCGGCTGCGATGCGCCGATCGAGGTCCGCGTCCCCGAGCTGCGCAGTCTCTTCAACGCGATCGATCCCGCACCGTTCAACGACCGCGATCTCGACCCGAGCGCCGAAGCGTTCATCGTCAACTGGAGCAAGGACCTACCGCGCGACGCGCCGCTCGCGCTGCTCGTGCATCTCGACCGGCCGTGCGACCTCGCCGAGGCCGCCGCGGTGCTGCGCGAAGCCGTGCACCGCTTCTTCGCTGAGCGCGAGCGCAGCGAACGGCGGCGGCTGCGCGAGCTCTTCAAGCGCGGCCGCATCAGCCTCGTGATCGGGCTCGCATTCGTCGCCGTCACGGTCGGGGCAACGACGCTAGCCCAGGCATGGTTTCCGTTGACCGGCTACGGGCGAATTCTCGACGAGAGCCTGCTGATCATCGGCTGGGTCGCGATGTGGCGGCCGCTCGAGATCTTTCTCTACGACTGGTGGCCGATTCGCGCGGACGCGCGCCTCTACGGGCGGCTCGCCGCGATGCCGGTGCGCGTGACGTCCGGTGTGCGGCCGAGCGCATCGCAGGACGTCAGCCGCACGAGCGCTTAGCGATCCGCGCGCGCGTAGGCGCACCCGAGCGGAGCCCCGCTGTGCGACCTCGCGCACGCGAGCCGTGTGGGCCGAGCAAGCTCTACGAGCTCGATCTCGTTGCAGTCGCGATCGTGCACATAGAGGGAACCGCCGACGAGTCGCCAGTAGACGTGATCCGGGGCGCCGCTATCGCGAGCAACGACGACGCCGTGGTCCCAGACGCGCGCTCGCACCTCGTCGAGGTTCTCGACTACGAACCCCCAGCGTTTTGACTCGAGGCTCGTCGGTACCGCGTGCAGCACGAGCCGAACACCCGTCGCGGTCCGCATGGCGAACGAGTCGCTGTCACCATTTTGCGCCTCGATGTCGCGATAGAAGCCGAACACGCGCCCGTAGAAGCGGGCCGCGCGGCCCAAATCGCCGACGGGCACCTCTAACTCACGAATGGCGCCGCGGTCGTCGTTGCAACCGTCCACGCCCTGCCAGCTCACGATTCTGCTGATGGTGATCACACTGCTCTCCTGGCCAAACACTTGCCCGAATGGCGAGCGCCATCGTGCCGGGTTGCGAAGAGCCATATCTTGAAAGAATCGGCCGGTCGATCGGCCGCGATCGGTCAACTCGCGTCGGCGAGATGCGCAAGCCGGCGCAAGTGGGTCGGCGTGTGGTCCGTAAATCGGCCGATCTCGCGCGTCATGTGCGCCTGATCGGCGAAGCCGCATTCGAACGCGAGCTCGGATAGCGCGACGCGGCCCTTGCGCGTTTGGAGCAGGTGCAGCGCGGTTTGCACGCGGACCATGCGTTGCACGAGCTTCGGCCCCATGCCGATCGCGGCGACGAACCGGCGACGGAGCTCGCGGTTCGACCAGCTTGCCTGCTTCGACAGATCGTCGACGGAGCTGCGCCAATTCGCCGCAAGCCAGTTGATCGCCGAACGGATCGTCGGATCGTTCTCTGCGGCGCCCCACCGAAGCAGGCTCACGACGAAGGCGTGAACATCATCGGCTGCTTCGACTCCCGGGGCCCTCGGGGCGCGCAGCACTTCAGAAAGCGGCACGATACGGTCCAGCAACTCGGTGGAGGACGCATCGAACAAGCGACGCGACGCGCCGGCGCGGAGTCTCACGCCCTTGATCGTCGTTCCGCCCGGGATTGGAACGTGCACAGCCGCCGTCGGCGGCCCCATCACGAACGGCGGACCGTCATCGACACTGATGACGTCGACCGTCAGGTCCGGCAAGAGGTGCTGAACGTGCGAGTCCTCGCTCGGATCTACGCGCAACGTCCAGAAGCAGACGACGTCCCGGGCCAGTTCCCTACTTGGCTGCGTCTCTTCGTAGCGCACCGCACTCGTCTCGTAGACGCGGCTCGTGCCACGGCTTCCATGGCCGTCAACGATCGAGCTTGCTCCCATCTGCATCGTGCAACGCATGCCATCCTCCGAGCCGCGGGGCCGGGCGCGAAAAGGTCGACTCGCACGAGCCGCATTATGGCCTAGCCTCGCCTCGCCGTCCGGTCGACCGAGTCTCGACCATGGGTGCCGACGGTGTCTTGAAGAAATCGGCCTAGTGTCTCGATATGAGCGCGAGCTAGTGACTGGCGTGCGTACTCACGCCGCGGCGCGACTGGCGGGCGCCTCCGCTCGCGCTTGCCGCAACGCTCGCGTCCACCACGCCAGCTCCTCGAGCATCGCCTGTACGCCCGGCACGAGATGCGGCTTATCAGCGAACGACTTGCCGTGAACGAGCAGATCGATGAAATCAGCGCCGCCAATGTGCACGGCGGACTTGAGCGGCGCCATCTGCTGCTCGATGTTGATGAGGCGTAGCTGCTCGACGGCGCGAGCAGCGCCGACGCCGCCGTAGCCGACGTACGCGGCCGGCTTCTTCGCGAACACATGGGCGACGTAGTCGATCGCGTTCTTCAGCACACCCGGGACGCCGTGGTTGTACTCGGCGGTGACGAAGATGTAGCCGTCGAGCGCCGCAATCTTCGACGTCCAGCGCTGCGCGACTTCGTTCGTCGACGGCGCCCACAGCGGCGACTTCGGCTCGTCGAACAGCGGCAGCGGGTAGTCGCGCAGATCTAAGAGCTCGAACTCGAGGTCGTGGCGCTGCGCCGTGAGCTCGAGCAGCCACGCGGCCGCTCGGTCCGCGAACCGTCCCGTGCGCGTGGTGGAAAGGATGACTCCGATTTTCGGCTTGCTCATGGCGCTGCCTCCCAAAAGTTTTGCGACTCGAGAGAGCACGCTACGGATCGCGCGCAGCTCGAGCATCGCTCGGAAGCTTCACGCCACTCACGCGACGGAGTGACTCGCGCCTCTCTCTTTCGGGAGAGATTCCGCGCAGCGCTCCTTTCTATCCCTAAGGAGGTAGCCACGAGTCGTCGTTAAGCGCGGCCGATCTTCTCCCTGCCGAGCGACGAAGCGCGAGCGCGTGCCGCGTAGCTTGAATGCCGTGGGTAGGGAGTTACGGACGTGAAGAACAACGGCAGACGAACAACGCAACTGATCGCAGCGGCCGCGCTGCTGCTCGCAACGAGCGGCGTGCACGCAGAGGGCTTGTTCGTGCGCATCGACAACGACATCTTCACCGGCACGGATCGCGACTACACGAGCGGCGTACAGGTGGGGTCCACTTCCGCGACTGTGGAAAGCTTCGACGACGCGCGGCTCGCGCCGAGCATCCGCTGGGCCAACGACAAGCTGCGCTGGCTGCAGCCGAAGGGCTTCGACGAGAACAACGTGACGTGGACGATCGGCCAACGCATGTACACGCCCGAGGACTGGAGCCGCAGCGAGCCCGATCCGCTCGACCGACCCTACGCGGGCCTGCTATTCGCGGGCCTGACCTATAACGGCCGCGACTCGCATTCGATGCGTTCGACGTCGCTCGACATCGGCATCGTCGGCCCCTCCGCGCTCGCCGAACAGACGCAACGCGCGGTCCACAAGGCGGTCGGGGCCGACAAATTCCTCGGCTGGGATCACCAGCTCAGTGACGAGCCGGTGTTCAGAATCCTCCACGAGCGTTTTCACCGCTGGGACATCAAGCCCACGCGCCGGTTCGGCGACTTCACGACGCACTTCGGCGGCAGCGTCGGCAATCTCACGACGTTCGCAAACGCCGGTGCGGAGTTGCGCTTCGGCAGGAATCTACCGGACAACTTCGGCACCGCCACGACGCTTTCGTACGGGCAAAACACGCCGCCCGCGCGCTGGGGGCGATCGTCGAGCCGGCTCTCGATCCACGGCTTCATGGCCGTCGACGCACGCGCCGTGCTGCACGACATCACGCTCGACGGCAACACGTGGCGCGACAGCGCGAGCGTCGACCGCGAGCCGCTCGCGGCCGAGCTCGCGCTCGGCGTGGCCCTCGATTGGCGCGCGTGGCAAGCCACCTTGGGCGCCACGTACCGCACGAAGGAATACGAGACGCAAGACCGCGAGGCGAGCTTCGGCACGCTGACGTTCCGCCGCGCGCTCGCGCACCGCTGATGGCAACGAAGCGGCGCGGCTTCTCTCTCGAAAGGGGTAGACCCACCGGCTCCCTCGGTAGAGAGCCTGCCCGCAGCCCAGGCGGTCGGGCTAGACTCCGCTTCATGGTGACCTCGACGCATGCGACCGAGTCCGTGGCCGGCCCGCTGGCGAACGCGTCGGAGGCACTCGCGTCCACCGAGCGGCGCGAGCGCTTGCTCGCGGCTTCGGCGGCTGCAAGCCGCCTGCTGCTGCAAGCACCGGACGTCATGGCGGTCGTGCCGAGAGTTTTGCAGCTGATGGGCGAGGCGGCGGACGTCGATCGCGTGCTGCTGCTGTTGAAGCAGCCGGACTCCGGTGACCAGCTCGTCGTCGCGAGCGACTGGTGCGCGCAGAAGCCCGGGGCGAGTCGAGCGTCGCTTCCGAAGACGGTGTCGCTCGCGCTGTTGAACAAGCACCATCCGGGACTGGCTGCGGACGCGTGCTGCGGTCGGGCCGTGCTGTGCTACGAATCGGCCGACGGCGACGCCCCGACGCCGAGCACGTCTGCCTGCGGCTCGGTGACGTCGGACGATACGAAGGCGCTCGTCCCGATCTTCGTCGGCGGCGAGTTCGTCGGCGTGGTGGGTTTTATCTCGCACGGCGAGCGGCGCGCCATCGGCGACGCCGAGCTCTTGGCGCTCGAAACGGCCGCGGGCGTCATCGGCGCCGCCTTGCATCGCGAACGGCTCGTCGACACGGTACGACGCGAGCGCGAGCGCGCGCTGATGAACGACAAAGCAGCCGTCGTGGCTAAGCTCGAGCAGCTTGCCGGCGAGCAGGAACTCGGTGCTTTCTTGGGTGGCAGCGTGCTGCTCGAGGCCACCGAGCAAGTCGAAGCGGCGGGCGGTGCCGTGGTCGTCCGCGATAGCGCAGAGGACGAATGGCGCGTGCTCGCGTACGTGCGCCAAGGCCGGTTGGAGCCAACGCCGTACACCGCGACTCAACCGCTGACCATCGAATATCTATTCGGCACCGACGTGCTGAGCGAAACGGGTCACCGCAAGTGGGCGCCGACATACTTCGACTTGACCCGCGCGGCGACTCGGTGGCCGGCGATCATCGAGCATCACCGCACGCTCGGCGATACCGGCGTGCTGGTGCTCCCGCTCGTGTTCGGCGCGAACCTAGTCGGCTTCATGGTGCTCGGCTTCCCGCAGCCAATCGAGAAGCAGCTCCGCGAAGGCGAGTTGCTCGTAGGACTGTCGCATGCCGCAACGATCGCCATCGAGCTCGCACGCCGAACGGCTGCTGCGCGCGACGTCGCCGTGCTCGCCGAGCGCAACCGCATCGCGCAAGAGATCCACGACGGAATTGCGCAGGCGTTCACGGGCATTCTGCTGCAGCTCGGCGCCGTCGAGCAGCCGGCCGGCGACGCCGGTCCGCACACTGCGCTTCTGACGCGCATCGCAGGGCTCGCGCGCGAAGGGCTCGCGGAAGCACGCCGCTCCGTGATGGCGCTGCGGCCCGCGCCGGCTCGTTGCAAAGGGCTCGAGTCGGCGCTGCGCGAGCTCGCCGAGCGCTCGACGGTTCCCGGCCGTATCACGACCACGCTCGAAAGCAGCGCGTGGCCGGCACGTTTCACGCCGGAGCACGAGCACGAGCTGCTCCGCATCGTTCAAGAAGCGGTGAGCAACGCCGTGCGGCACGCGCGGCCGCAGACGATCCGGATCTCGATGACGGTCGACGAGACGCACTGGGCGCTCGCCGTCACGGATGACGGCATCGGGCTGCCGGAGGATCCGGAGACCTCGGCGCAAGAAGGCTTTGGGCTCACCAGCATGCGCGAGCGCGCGGTCGCGATCGGCGCGGAGTGGAGCATCCGCAGCCGGCGCGGCGCCGGAACGTCGGTCATCGTGCGCATGCCGAAAGAGATCACGGCATGAGCGCCGCGCCGAAGCTGCGGCTGATCTTGGCCGACGATCATCCTGTCGTGCGCGACGGGCTCGCCGCCATCATCAATCAGCAGCAGGACATGGAGGTCGTCGCCGAGGCCGAGAACGGCGCCGACGCCGTCACGCTGTTCGAGCGCCACCAGCCGGACGTCATGGTGCTCGACCTGCGCATGCCGAGGATGGACGGCGTCGCCGTCGTCGAAGAGCTGCTCGCGAAGCATGCCAACGCGCGGATCCTGATCATGACGACGCACGATGGCGACGAAGATATTTTCCGTTGCCTGAGCCAGGGCGCGATGGGCTATTTATTGAAGGACGCCGGGCGGCAAGAGATTCTCTCGGCCATTCGGACGATCGGCGAGGGCCGCCAGTACACCTCGTCGTCCGTGGCCGTCAAAGCGCTGCAGCGCATCGGCAAGCCGACGCTCACGCAGCGCGAGGCCGACGTGCTGCAGCTGCTCGCGCAAGGACGCAGCAACAAAGACATCGCGCGGCGGCTCACGATCACCGAGGGCACTGCCAAAACGCACGTCAAAGCGATCCTCACGAAGCTCGACGCAATGAGCCGCACGGAAGCCGTCGCGATTGCGCACAAGCGCGGGCTGATACACCTCTAGTCGACTCGCGGTAGAGTAGCCCCGGCCGTAACGACCCACGGCGGGGGACTCGAAGGTGATCGAAGTCACGGGCTTATCCAAAGTCTTCGGCACGTTCACGGCCGTCCGCGAGCTGTCGTTCGCGGTGAAACCGGGCGAAGTGCTCGGCCTCGTGGGCCCGAACGGCGCCGGCAAGACGACGACGCTGCGCACGATCGCCGGAATCATTCCTCCGACGACGGGCCACGTGAGCCTCGCCGGCCACGACTTGCGCGCGGCGCCGACCGACGCGAAACGCGCGCTCGCGTTCTTCACCGACGAGCCGCGACTCTTCGACTACCTCACGGTGCGTCAGCACCTGAACTTCGTCGCGCGGTTGTATGCGGTGCCCGATCACGAAGCGATCGCCCGGCCGCTGCTCGAGGAGCTCGAGATCGCCGACCGCCTCGACAGCCTGCCCGCCGAGCTGTCGCGCGGGATGAAGCAGAAGCTCGCGATTGCGTGCGGCCTGCTGCACTCGCCGCGAGTGCTGATGTTCGACGAGCCGCTGACGGGCCTGGACCCGCTCGGCATTCGCCGCATGAAGGACTCGATCCTGAAGCGCGCGAGGGCCGGCGCCGCCATCATCCTGAGCTCGCATCTGCTGCACCTGCTCGAGGAAGTGTGCTCGCACGTGCTGATCTTGAAGCGCGGCGAGAAGATCGCGGACGGCACGGTCGCCGAGATCCGCGCGCGCTTCGGCAACGGCGACGCCAACGCGAACCTCGAGGACGTCTTCATCCGCGCGACGGGCGGCAGCGAATGATGAGCCACTCGGTCGCGGGCGCGCTGCTGTACGTTCGGCTGGCGACGATCCGGGGCTGGTTCGCGTCGCGGCTTAGGCGGCTCAAGCAGCCGAAGTACGCGATCGGGGCTGTCATCGGCGTCGTCTACATCTATTCCTTCTTCATCAGGAACTTCGTTCAGGACAGGGGACAACGGCCGTGGACTCCGCCGCCGGCGGAGGCGATGGCGTTCGCACCGGACATCGCTGCGGCGGCGTTGCTGGTCGTGATTGCGCTGAACTGGATCCTGCCGCGCAGCCGCGCGGGCCTCACCTTCAGCGAAGCCGAGATCTCGTTCTTGTTTCCGGCGCCGATCAAGCGAAGCACACTGATCCACTATCGGCTGCTCAGCACGCTGCTGACGTTGGTCTTGACGGCACTTTTCATGACGCTCGTCTCGGGCGGCTGGGCGGTGTCCGGTGCTTCGGCATGGCTGCGCGCCGCGGGTTGGTGGGTAGTGCTCGGCACGATCAGCCTGCACTTCACGGCGACCTCGTTCGTCGTCACGAGGCTGCTCGACCGCGGCGTCACGTCGCTCGCGCGCGGCGCCGCGGGGCTCGCCGTGCTCGCTGTCGCGATCGGCGTGCCGCTCGTCTGGACGCTGATCGCATTACCCGCGCCGACACAGCAAGATCTCGCGGGCCTTCCCAACGTCGCACGTTACTTCGAGACGGCGCTCAACAGCGGTCCGCTGCCGTGGCTCCTGGCAATACCGAAGCTCCTGATCGCGCCGATGTTCGCGGCCGACGCGCGCGCGTTCGTGCTCGCGCTTGGGCCCGCGCTGCTCGTGCTTGCGGCGCATTACGCGTGGGTGCTGTTCTCGGCCGTATCGTTCGAGGAAGCATCGATCGCACGGGCTGAGAAGCGCGCGACGAAGCTCGCCGCGTTCCGGGCAGGCAATTTGCGGGCGACGGCCCTCAAGAAACTCCGCGACCCGTTCAAGTTGCGCGACACGGGTCGGCCCGAGCTCGCGTTCTTGTGGAAGAACCTTGTCGCGATGGGACGGCTGTTCACGCCTCGCTCCGCGTTGATCGCCGCGGGCATCATCGTAGCTGCGTGCACGTGGCTCGCCATCGCCGACCTTCGCGGAGGCAAAGCTTTCGTCGCAGTGGCCGCGACCGTGTCGTTACCGATCCTGCTGTTTTTTGGCCCGATGTTCGCGCGCCAAGACTTACGCTCCGACCTCAAGAACGCAGACATCTTGAAGACCTACCCGCTCGACGGGGCCACCATCGTGTTCGGAGAAATGCTCGCGCCGATCGCCGTGCTTTCCGTGATGACGTGGCTCGCACTACTCGCGGTGGCGCTGACCGGCGCGACGACACCGACGCAGCTCCCGGTCCTCGTGAAAGTCCTGGGGCCTCTCGCCATCGCCGTCGCCGTGCCGTTCTTGTGCGCATTGCAGCTCGTGATCCACAACGGCATCGCGCTCGTTTTTCCCGCGTGGGTGGCGAGCGTGTCGAACCATGGAGAGCACGGGCTCGACGTGCTCGGCCAGCGGCTGCTCTTTTTCGCGGGCCAAATCGTGCTGCTTGCGCTCGGCCTGCTGCCGGCAGCGCTCGGTGCGGCGATCACGTTTTTCGTGGTGAATTCGCTCGCAGGGCCGATCGCGGCGGCACCGCTCGCCTGGCTCGTCGTGCTGAGCGTGCTCGGCGTCGAAGTCTGGGGCGGTGTGCGCTTCCTCGGCGAGCGCTTCGCGCGCTTCGACCTCTCATCCGAGCTGCGCCCTTAGCTTAGCGGGCGCGGCGGAGCGCGAGCTACGATAAGCGCCTGACCGCTATTCAATGGCTGAACAGCGCAATCAGAATGACGATCGGCAGCGGCACACCGAGAATCAACAGCAATAACGAACGCATCGTCGCCTCCTAACTTCCCTGTTTCAAAGATCGCGCTGCTTCCCGCCGAACGTGGCCATCCAGCTGGCGATGAAGGCCCCGGCGAGCAGTGAAATGAACAACCACAACGCCGCGTACGCAGACGCCTCGCGCGCTTCGTCGGCGGCCTGACGCGCCTTCGTCTCGGCATCGTTCAACGTGTTTTGTAGGTTCGTGAACACATCGCGCACTCGCTGCTCCGCCTGCTGCTGCGAAACGTCGGTGCGCTGCGCGACGACTTGTCCGACATAGCGAACGTCGTCGTTGGGCAACGAGCCCGTGCGGATGCCGTTCGCGAATATACGCGACACCTCCGCGACGGCCGCGGCCGATTGCTCGGGCGGCCGATCGTCGCGCCGGTCGTCTCCGGCGCCGGCTCGAAACAGCGAATCGACGAAATAGCCCATCGGTCCCTCGGCCTGGCCGGCCTGCCCCGCCGGCCCGGGTTCGGCTTGTGACGGCGCACCAGTCGCACTGGTGACTGCAGCGGATGCCGCGTTACCCACCGCGGAGGCTCCCGCTTGCACTCCACCGCCGAGAATCGCACCGATCACGGAGCTCAGGAGCGCGGCCGTCCCGAGCGTTGCGACGGCCCATGCCAGCATGCCGTGCGCGGTATCGCGGAAGTACACCTCGTCGTTGTGCACGCCCGTCCACTTGGTTCGGAGCCGGCCGGCCATGTAGCCGCCGACGGCGGACGCCGCAAGCTGCATGAACGTGATCCAAAGGATGCTCGAAACGCCGAACGTGCTGGCGTCGATGCCTTCGGTTGCCCACGGCGAAACCGACGACAGCCCGAGCCCGGTGCCGAGCAGCAAAAGAATCAACGACAACGCGGCCGCTGCGGCGGCGCCCGCAAACACGGCGCCCCATGACACGGCGCTTCGTGAAGCGGTGGCAACGTTGTCTTGCACCGTGCCGACATAGCCGTCACGGTTCCCGTAGGTCCTGTTAGGTTCTGCGATGGCGCTCATGAAGCGGCCCTCCGACAATTGAAAAGCTGCGCTATGACTGCAAAAAGCGAGCCAGCCTGCGAGCATTCAGGCGGTTGCGGCGCGACGCACCGACGGAAAAATGGGCTGCGAAATCCAGTACTCTGGGACGCGCCCCGGGCCCCCACGGTTTACCGATGAATCGCTTCGCCTTTCTTGCAGCGGCAGTCGGCTCGAGCTTCGCGTCGCTCGCCACTGCGCAAGGACCCACCGCGGCCGACGCCCTACAGAGCGCGACGGAAATCGTCGCCACTCTCGAGGACCCGGCCCAGTGCGACCTCTCGCTGCACGGCGAAGCCGTGCTCGACGAGCTCACCGGGCGTTGGCTCATCGCTTACTCGGGTGTCGGGGCCGCGTGCGACGACGCGAGCGCGCGCTTACAGCGCGTCGGCATCGAAGCGAACCTCGCGTTCTATCGGCGGCCGAACGCGGACGAGGTCAAGCTGCTGATCGGTCAGATGCGAGCCTCCGTGCGCCGCGGGTTCGATTGCTTGATCTCGTTTCGCGGCGACCCGCAGTTCGACGACGAGTCGAGCCGCTGGAGCGTTCGCTACTACACCTCGGGTTACCAGTGCACCGAGGCGGGCGAGGAGCTCGAGCGCAAAGGCCGCGAGCTTCGAGTCTCGTTCCAGCGCGTCGGCTGATCCGCATGCCGGCCGCCGCGCCGAAAGCCGCGGTTTGGATGCAGCCGAGCGAACAAAACGGCTAGAGTGCAGCAGCCATTTACGGCGACGTTTTTCGGAGCCTCCATCGTGCGTATCCACCTTCCGCTCGCTACCCTCGCCTTCTGCCTGGTTCCCGCTGCGCTCTTGGCCCAAATCCCCGGCCTGCCCGAGAAGCCGCTGCCCGACGCGCCGTTCGTCATCGACACGGCCGAAGCGGGCCAAGTGCGCGTCACGCCGATGAAGGGCCTCGAGCTGCCGTGGGACCTCGCGTTCCTGCCGAATGGCGACATGCTCGTCACGGAGCGCACGGCCATGCGCTTGCGCGTCGTGCGCAACGGCAAGCTCGACCCGCAGCCGATCACCGGGCTTCCCGACGGAATGAGCTCCGGCGGCGGCGGCGGCCTCATGGCCGTGGCCGTGCATCCGCGGTTCGCTCAAACGGGGTGGGTCTACCTCACTTACACGAAGCCGGCCGAGCGCGGCCGGCGCGGGCTCGGTCTCGCGCGCGGCCGCTTGAACGGCACGAAGCTCGAGGACGTCCGCGAGCTGTTCAAGGTCGACGAAGTCGGCGGCGGCCCGCCGCCCGGTCTGCCGCTGATCTTCGCGCCCGACGGTTATCTCTACTTCTTCATCGGCGGCGCGAACGACATGATCGCGCAGCGCGGCGACTCCTATTACGGCAAAGTGCTGCGCTTCAACGACGACGGCAGCGTGCCGCGCAATCCGCTCGCAGGCCGCGACGACGTCGCCAAGGAAATTTTCTCGTACGGCCACCGCAACGGCATCGGCCTCGCGATTCACCCGACGACCGGTGCGGTGTGGGAGAGCGAGAACGGCCCGTACGGCGGCGACGAGGTCAACATCTTGAAGCCCGGCGCGAACTACGGCTGGCCGCTCGTCAGCTACGGCCGCGACTACAGCGGCGCGCCCGTGTCGGACAAGCGCACGCTTCCCGAAGTCGAGGACCCGGTGCTGTTCTGGGTGCCGTCGATCGCGATCTCAGG
>Ga0315910_10002783_pt1 | contig 15137 bp, 12 predicted proteins | sample EdamamesoilMG_FD_204470 | JGI IMG/M metagenome (GOLD analysis project Ga0315910, IMG submission 204470) | Garden soil microbial communities collected in Santa Monica, California, United States - Edamame soil | ecosystem: Environmental > Terrestrial > Soil > Garden | place: USA: California...
ATCGATCACCTCGAACCAAAAGCCGATCGAGAGAAGCTTCAGCATGCGCACAGCCGCCGCATACCGGTGGTCGTAGAAGAGTGAAACCAGCGAGGGGCCGCACGCCACCATGACGGCGAGAATCCAACCGGTCAGGACGAGCAGGGGCCTTCGCGCAGAGTCGAAGACCGTGCCCAGATGCTGTCCATCTCGGCGAACTCTGCTGTACATCGGATAGACGACCCTGGCTGCGATCTGCCCGAGCGCCTGTGCAGGGACCTGAGAAAGGACACTCGCCACCGAGTAGATGCCGAGGATCCTCATGCCCTGAACCTTGCCGATGACGAGGCGATCCGCCGACGTCGCGAGGAACGTGAGCACCGAGCTCACCAGGATCCAGCGGCCGAAGCTCATGATCTCGCGGCGGGCAACGCCTTCCATTCGGAATCGATCGTTGCGCCCGGGAAACGCCACGATGCTGAGGAACGTCTGCGTGGCCGAGGTGAGGACCCGTCCGACGACCAGCGACCAAACCGACGGAAAGAAAAAGCAGAGCACCACCGTCGCGCCGAGGCCGAGGATCTGCGTGAAAATCTCGACCGCCACCACCCGGCGCAACTTCAGATGCCGGCCGGCCCTGAGGAGCTTCGTCGATTCGAAACCCCGAATCGCCATCCCCACGCCGACGGCGGGAACGATGTACGAAAGGATCGGCTCCTCGTAGAACCTTGCGTACGGGAGAGCTGCGAAGCAGCACACCGCGAACATCGCAAAGCCGCGGATCACCTTGAGGGTCCAAATCGTGTCGAGAAAGACCGGATCGTCACCGCGCTTGCTGCGGATGATGCTGTCCTGCAACCCGACGTCGCTGATCATCGCGAGGCCGAAGATCATCGTCTGCACCATCGCCATCAAGCCGAAGACCTCTGGCGTGAGCAGGCGCGTGAGGGCGAGGTTGCCGATGAGCCGGATCAGCTGGGACCCGCCGTACTGCAGGAACGTGAGCACGGCCCCCTCGACGGCGGAGCGCTTCAGACTGACTAACGAGCCGTCACCGCCTTCTTCGCTCACGCGACGGCTTCCTTCAGAATCGACAGCACACGATCCGCCTTCGATTCCCAATCGAGATGGTCTTCGCGTACCCGCTGCATGCCTCGTGCACCGAAAGCTCTCCGACGCTCGGGGGAGAGCGCGAGCTCCTTCATGGCACGAGCCAGACCGGCGACGAAGTCCCGCTTCGATGTCGGCGGGACCAGCAGGCCGCAGCCCTCCGTGACGTAGTCGCGCGGCCCGCCCCAGTCCGTGGTGATCACGGCCTTGCCCATCGCCATCGCTTCGAGAATGGCAGTCCCGCCACACTCGCGAAGCGATGGCATGACGAAGACGTCCGCAGCGCGGAGGATCGCCGCAGCCTCGGCCCGCCGAAGCCAGCCGTGGATGCGAACGCGGCCGCGAAAGCCAGGGTCCTCGGCCTGGGCGTGAATCTGCGGCGCCAGGGGGCCTCCGCCGCCAATGATCTCGAGCGAACATTCGGGCACATCGGCCAGGAGCTCCTTGAAGGCGGGAAGGAGGAACTGAATTCCCTTCCAGTCGACGAAGCGCCCGGAGAAGACGAACCGCGTGCCGGGCTCGCGTGGCGCCTCCACGGCGGGTGGATCCGGTGCCCAAAGGTCGAGGTCCACCCCACTCTCGAACACGCGAATCACGCGGCCGCGACAGCCCGAAGGGAGCGCCCGCTCGGTGGCCTCGTTTGCAACCAACAGCACGTCGGCCTGAAGCTTCCCCGGTATCATCCGATGGGCCAGATCGGAAACCTTGCGACCGGCTACGACTGCGTAGCGCGTGGCCGAAGAGTCCATGTCACGAAAGGCGGGTGGAAAATTCATTCCACCGCAAAGTGGGCCGATCACGACCGGAACGCCCAGATCGTACATGAAGCTCAACCCCTTCGGAGTGATCGGGGACGGCTCGAACACGACGTCGATCGTGCCTTCACGAGCCAGCCGGCGGGCGATCGCCTGCAGTTGCAACTGCGTCGAGACGTGAAGGCCCTGACCGACGAAGAGGTCACGCACGCGCCCCGGGTACGGCCGTGTGCGCATTTCGACGAACTGCTGGAGCTTCGTGTCTTCGGCGTAGAACGTTCGGCGGTGGAGCGCGGGCTGCTCGACGGAGAATTCCTCGCGAACGCGTGCGTTACAAGCGATCCAGACCTCCACGTTCCGCTTGGCGAACAGCGTTGCGTAGTAGTGTGCAAGGCTCGACTCACCGCCCAACGTCAGCGAGACGTTCTCGGATACGATGAGGACGCGAAGCGGCCGCTCGGTCAACGCGCGGACGCCCCGAGCAGACGCTTGCGAAGCGCCCGAAGCACGACCAGCTCGATGCGTTGCCTCAAGCTCCGCTGCGCGGTTTGATTGATGTTCGAGATGCGGAGCTCGAGCCGGTAGGGGACGAGCTGCCGCTGTACCGCGTCGTGCTCGATCCACGCGGCATACTCGTCCCGCGAAAACTTCCACGACCGCCAGGTGAGCGCCGCGTTCGGATCGTTCCGGTCGGCGTACTCGAGCTGCTCGGAGCGAGGGTCATCCATGTTGTGGGCAAAAACCGGGGGCAGTGGATGACCGCAGTAGTACCCGTCGAGCGTCATCTGGCGCTGATCGAGCGGGAGACCATAGCTCGGAAACTGGGACGGAACATACCTCTTACAGAGCTCTCGGCGAACGAGGAAGGAGTGGCCCTGCACCGTGAGCCAGCGGAGCATCTTGGCGCCGCCGAGCTCGACGTAATTCGGGCACCTCTCGAGTTTCTTCCAGTCCTCGATCGGAAAGATCCAGCAGCCCAGCGCCCCAGCTTTTTCGTGACCCCGCGCGACCGGCGCGATCCGCTCGAGCCAGTCCTTGGGCAAGAGGATGTCGTCGTCGACCTTGCCCACGACATCGGCTTTGGCCTGCTGCAAGAACCACCGAAAGGGCGTGCCTTGTCCGGCATTTTCGCCGGAAAATTCCCTGTGGACGATGCGCTCGTCACGACACTCGGAAAGGATCGTGCGCGTCGCTTCCCCGCTGCCGTTGTCCCACATGTGAAGGCGGAACGGATACGCGGACTGGAACAGCAGCGGGAGCGACTTTGCCAGGTACCGCTCGCGATTCCGGGTGATGAGCAGCAGATCGACGGGCTCGGCCAGCGGTTGCTCCGTTCAGGGTCTGCCGGGGAAGCTACGCGAACCGCCCCCGAGCGTCCAGCGCGTCCTCTACCCGATCCGATGTACGGCGGAGGTGCTCGTCTGGCATCATCGTCCGGTTCGGCATGGTGTTCAGCGACCCGTTGTTCCTCTTTCTCTTCCTGCCGCTGCTCCTCGCCGTCTACCTCGTGGTCCGCCGCCCCTATCGGAACGGCGTGCTCCTCGCAGCGAGCTTGATCTTCTACGCGTCGGGCGAAGGCTGGTACGCGGCGGTCATGCTGGCGTCGGTCGCGCTGAACTTCGCCGTTGGTCGCGCTCTCGAGCGGACGGACCCTGCGCGACGCAGGCCGGTGCTCGTGCTCGGCATCACCGGGAACCTGCTGGCGCTCGTCGCCTTCAAGTACCTCGGTTTTCTCGTGGTCGAGCTGAACCGGCTCCTTCACGCGCTCGGGCTCGGGGTCGTCGAGGTGCCGCACGTTCACTTGCCGCTGGGAATTTCGTTCTTCGCGTTTCAGGGAATGGCGTACCTGGTGGACGTGTACCGCGGCGAGATCGCCGCAGAAAAGAGCCCATTCCGCTTCGCGCTGTTCAAGGCGTTCTTTCCACAGCTGATCGCCGGGCCCATCGTTCGCTACGGGCACGTCGCGCGGCAGCTCGAGAACCGTGACATCACGCCTCTCGGCCTCGGCCGCGGGACAGAGCGCTTCGTCGTGGGGCTCAGCAAGAAGGTTCTCTTGGCAAACCCCGCCGGCGCCGTGGCGGATCAGATCTTCGGTCTACCCGGCGCCGAGCTTTCGACGGCGACCGCCTGGCTCGGGCTGATCTGTTACGCGGTGCAGATCTACTTCGACTTCTCGGGGTACTCCGACATGGCGATCGGCCTCGGTCGCATCTTCGGGTTCGAGCTACGAGAAAACTTCGAGCACCCGTACGCGGCGAGCTCGGTCACGAGCTTCTGGCGCCGCTGGCACATCTCGCTGTCGACCTGGTTTCGCGACTACCTTTACATTCCGCTCGGTGGGAACCAGCGCGGCTCCGCCCGAACGTACGCCAACCTGTTCATCGTCTTCGCGCTGTGCGGCCTGTGGCATGGTGCCAGCTGGAATTTCTTGGTCTGGGGGCTTTGGCACGGCACCCTGCTCACCGTCGAACGCGCGTTTCTGGGGCGGCGTCTGGCTCTAGCCCCGGCGCTCGTCGGCCACGTCTACACGCTCCTTGCCGTCATCATCGGCTGGATCCCGTTTCGCACGGAGACGCTCGGGGAAGCGACCCACTACCTGGGGGCGCTCTTTTCCGCGCAGCCGATCGCAGCGGCGCAGCCTTTCGGTTTTTACGTCAATAGCGAGCTCCTCCTCGTCCTCGCCGTCGCCGCCGTGGCGAGCAGCCCGTGGCCGAACAGACTGCTCGAGCGCGGGCTCGGCAGAGCGCCCGCGTGGGCTGGCGCGGCAGGAGTGCTCACCGGGGCGTGCGTCCTCTTGCTGCTCTGCGGCATGAAAGTGGCCGCGGGCGCCTACAGCCCCTTCATCTACTTCAGGTTCTGAGATGAGCGCCGAGCAGATCAGCGCCGCACGCACGACATCGCGCTATCAGGTCGGGCTGTTCGCGCTGCTCTGCTGCTTTCTGGCGGCGCCGCTACTGGTGACGGGGGTCGAGGCATTTCGCGGGCCTACGGCGAAGACGAGCGACGCCTGCTCGGCTGCCCCGCGATGGGGCACCACGTGGCGTGAAGCGCGCAAGTACCCCGGAAAGCTTCGCTATTACCTGGGAGAAAGCTGCTTCGGCCTCAAGGGATCCCTCGCTCACCTTCACGGCTGGATCAGCGTCCGCCTGCTCGACACGAGCTCGACGCCGATGGTGCTCCTCGGCGAGAACGGTTGGCTGTTCGGCGCGTTCGACCATGTGCTCGACTACCAGCGCGCCGCGGAACCACTCGACGATGCTCGCCTCCGCGAGTGGATCGACGCGCTCGAGCAGCGTCGTGCCTCGCTCGCCGCGCGAAGGATTGCGTACGCGTTCGTGGTGGCCCCGGACACCCACAGTATCTATCCCGAGCACCTGCCACGCGCCCTTGCCCGAGGAGCCCCCACCCGTCTCGACCAGTTGGTGGAGGCCGCAAGAAAGCAGGCGCCGGAGCTACTGCTCATCGATCTCCGCCCGGCGCTTCGCGAACTAAAGAACGAGGCGCCGCTCTACTTCAAGACGGACACGCACTGGAACCCCGTCGCGGGGTGGCTTGCATCGAGGGTCGTCACCGCGCGCTTGCATCTTTTGCCGCAACCCGGGGATCTGACGCCGCTCCGCGTCCGACGGATCGCGGGCGGCGACCTGGCCCGCCTGCTCGGTATGCCCACCTCGTACGAGGACGAGGAAGCGTGGCCCGCTGCGACGCCGGCACCGAGCATGACGGACGAAGCGGGTAAGCCGCTCAGCTACCGCTTCACGAACGTGGTGTTTCGAGAGCGCGTCCGCGTGCTGAACCCCGCCGGCCGCAAGAAAGCGCTCGTGTTCCAGGACTCCTTCGCCGAAGCGATGATCCCGTGGCTCTCCGGGGCGTTCAGAGAGACGCTTTGGGTGCGGTCCTACCGCTATTCCGACGAGCTCGTGACGCGCGAGGCGCCCGACGTCGTCATCGAGCAAGTGGTCGAGCGAAAGTTGATGTCGCTGGCGAGCCCAGGCGGCGGGCTGAAGGACGACCCGTTCCTGCAACCAGCAGCGCAGGAATAGTCATGCTGCGCGCGCGGACCTGCGGAGCTCTACCCACCGGGGCGAAGCAGCCGACGGAGGCGCCGGGGGATGGCCCACCGCAGGCGCCTCACCTTGCCGGCCAGCACCTGGTGCGGCTCCGGACTGAACAGCGTGCTCGACTCGGTCGAGACGACCGGCTTGCCCGTGCGGCGAGCGATCTCGTGGGCCTGCGCATCGCTGCTCTCGATGAACAGCTTGGAAGGGGTCGCGTTGTAGACCTGAGCCTTGAAGCTCGCGTGGGCCTTCCGGCGCACGCGTTCCGCCTGACTCGGGAGATCCAGCATGTGAAGCTCGCGGTAGCGAACGCCCTTCTCCGCAAGCCAGGCTTCCGTGAGCGCGCGGTATTTCGTCAGGCGCGAGGTGACCAACCAGCCAATCTCCACACCCGGGCGAAATAGCGTCTCGACCGTTTGGAGAAAGCGCCGGTACTCGGGTCCGTCGTCGTTTTCCGCAGTGGTCGGGTCTCGACACAAGACGCCGTCGATGTCCACGCAAGCGCTCGGGAGCCAGGAGTGATTCATCATGTTCCACTCGAACATCCGCGGCCCCGGCACGGATTCGAAGAAAAAATCGACGAGGTGCTCCTTGCCGGGCACCATGAACGCGACGGCGAGGAGAACCTCCCCGCCCGGGGGTCGCCCCTTGAGCAGCTCGCGGATGCGGGCGTTCTCGGCCCCACTGGCGACGCTGTCGTCGACCACGAGCGCCTTGCGAAAGGCGGACGCCTCGGTGGCGCTGGATGCGAGACGCCGCCCTGCCGACGTCGCTCGTCCGGCGAGAAAATCGGCCAGCGTGACGTGGGGAAGGTTCAGGTGATTGGCGATCAGCACCGCAGGCAACAGGCCGCTCCTCGGTACGCTGATGATCAGATCGACGTCCGCGGGGATCTTGTACAGGTTCCGGCGCACGCAGCGCGCGAGCTGTTCAACGTTCCGATACTGAAAGGGGCGTTCGGCCATATTCGGTGTTCTCGAGGCTGAAGCGAGCGAGCTCGGAACGCGCGCCCTCGGGCCCGCTGAGCCAGGCAGAGATGAGCACGTCGTACTTCAGCGGGCAGAAAAAATCCCGCGCCGCGTCTTCTCCGCTCCGGGACAGCCGCTCGTAGAGCGCCCCATCGGTGCGCAAGCGCTCCAGGGCCCCCGCCAGCGCGGCGACGTTCCCCGCCTCGAAAACGAGGGCGTTCACGGCATCCCGCGTCTTGAACCTGAACATGCCGTGATTGGACACGACGACCGGCGAGCGAGAGCAGAACGCTTCGTAGATCGTCAGCGGTAGCCCCTCGGGGTATTCGTGGCGGCTCGGCACGATCACGGCGTCGTGCGCCCGCATCGTCGGGATCACGTCATCGTGCGGAATGAGCCCACGGAACTCGACCGCGTCGCCAACGCCGAGCCTTGCGACCCGTTCCCGAAGCTCGGGCACTTCCCGACCCACCAGAGTCAATGACCAGCGGGCGCCGGAACGCGTGCGAAGCATGCTGAGCGCTTCGAGCAGATCGCCGACACCCTTCGAGTCGTCGAGCAGGCCGACGTAGACGAGACGGAAGACCTCGCCGGGCGGCGCCGATTTGGGCGACGAATCGGCGGGGTTGGCGAGTGCCGGCCAGTCGAACGGCAGCACCTTCTTCGGATCGACGCCGATGCGCACCAGATCGAGCGACGCAGCCAGGTTGTGGTTCGAGACCCACTCGATGGAATCCATCGAGAGCATGCGTGCGAGGAGCGCGTTGTGCGCTCGGGATTTCCAACCGCTCGCGTGAAAACTATCGAAAAACATGGGCAGCGTGCGGACGCGTCGCAAGAGGGCCCAACCCAGGACCGAAGCCACCGGAGTCATCAGGATCAGCGCCTCGGGCCGCAGACGCTCGAGCGCCCGGAGGAGCCCGAGATGACGGGAACGCCCCCGCGGCGGATAGAGCTCGATGCCCAGGGTTCGAACGCCCGAAGGGAGGCGCTCCTCGAGCCGGTCAGTCCCGACACAGACGACCGTCACGTCCTCGAGACGGCGCGCGAGGCCGGCAACGTAGTCGACGCTGAAGCGCTGCGCGTAGTACGTCTCCCTGCCCCCCGCAGCGAACCGCCGTTCGGCGTCAGCGTAGTCGCCGAACTGAACGAACGCCACGCGCACGCGCCCAGGGTACAGAACGCTCCAAGGTCGGTCAACGAAGCCTCCGCCGATGAATCACGACGACGCTCAGTCGTGGCGGGCGGAGAGCACTCGCTCGAGGTCTGCCGAGCGTCGCTCCGCAACGGCCTGCCAGGTGTAGCGGACCGAAGCGGCTCGGGCGGCCCGACCCATCTCTTGCCGGAGCGAAGCGTTCTCGGCGAGACGCCGGAGTGCGTCGACGAGGCCCTCTTGGTCGCTCGGTTCGCGAACGAATCCTTCCACGCCATCCGCGATGACGCCTCCGGCTCCGGCAAAGCTCACGAGGCTGGGGATGCCGGCGGCGAGCGCCAGGTACGTCACGAGCGGACTGCCCTCCTCGTGGCTTGGAAGCACGAAAACGTCCGCGTCGGCGTAGGCGCGCGCCAGGTCGCGCTGGTAGCCGAGGAGCTCGATGCCCGCACCGCTCAGGAGATGACCGTAGCGCTCTCGGATCTGGCGGTCGACTTCCCCGATGATCCGGAGCTTGGCGCGCACGCCGCTCCGATGCCACGACTCGAGCAGCTCGGGCACCCCCTTTCGGATCATGTCCGTGCCGACGAAAAGGAAAGTGGGTATCTCCGCCGGGTCGCGCCGCCGCTCGGGGAGAACGAAGCGAGCAGGGTCCCAACCGTAGGTGCTGCGAAGCAATCGAGCCGCCGGCACTCCGGCGCGCTCGAATGATGCTGCCACGAACGGACTGCACACGAACACGAAGTCGGCGAGCTCGAGCTCCATTTCCTCCGTGCGAGCGAGGCCCTCGTCCAGGTCGTGATTCGGCGCAAACCCATGCCGGAGCCAGACCGACTCCAGCAATTCGCGCGCGCTCGCGACATGCGAGTTGATGCGTTCCAGGATCACGGGATGCCCGCGACGGCGCAGCTCCCGAAGAAACTCGACGCCCATTCCAGGCCAGACCCAGGCAGCCGCGCCGGGCGGGAGCGCGCCGAGGAAGCGCTGTTTGAGAACGGAAAGAACGACCGCGTCACTCACCCCGAGCTTGCACGCCGCCCGATAGGCGATGCTCGGCATGGCCAGGCGCACGAAAGGGAGAGCGCGCACGTCCGATGTTCCGCCGATGGCCCACACGGTGACGTCGAACGCCGTGGACAGGTTCTCACAGAGGCCGAGCATGCAGCCCGGAATGCCCACCCGCTCCGCGTAGAGCGGCCCCACGGCAGAAAGCGGACGCACGGTCACTCTGGCTGCTCCGCGAGAGTCCTTCGAACCAGCAGGTACACGACGAGCCAAGGCACCGTCACGACGACCAGCACCAGCCCACCCTCGAACAGCGCCGCGATGCGCGCGCTGAAGATGGCTCCGAGCCCCGCTGCAACGGCACGGGCGGTGGCAAACCCGCCGGCAGCCGCGACGGCAACGACCGCGGAAAGCCAGGCATCGTCGAGGAGCGCTCTCGAGCCCAGCCGAGCAACGAAGGCCGAGAGGGTCGCGTACCGGAGTAGCTCCGAAAGCACCAGGCCGGCGAGCGCGCCGGGAAAGCCCCACAGCTTCATGCCGAGGACCACCAGGCCCACCATGCCGACGAGCTTGACCGCACTGCCGAGCGCCAGCCCACTGGCTTTCCCGCGCGCGAGTGTGGCCGCGCTGGCCGAGCTTCCGAGCGTGCCGAACCACGCCCCGATCGCAAGGTATCGGAGCATCCACTCGGCTTCGGAGGCACGGGCGTCGTAGAGAAAGCGAATCAGAGCCCCGCCTCCGCCGACCAGGCAGGCGAGGATCCATCCGGCAAGCATGACCCACGGCAACCTGGCGCGGCGATAGGGTTTCGAGAAATCTCCGCCGGAGTTGTGGAGCCTGCTGAGGAGCGGGAAGAGGACGTTGTCGAAGACCCGCTCGGTGACCATGCCGGCGATGGAAGACCAGGCGAGCGCGATCCCGTACACGCCGAGCAGGCTCAGTGGAATGAGCTTGCCGAGAACGAGGCGATCGGACTGCATGACGAGAAAGGAAAGGACCGTGCTGAGGAAGATCCAGCGCCCGAAGCGAACGAGCCGGCGCACGTCGTCTCGCTGCAAGCGAAACCGATTCTTGATGCCGGGAAGGAGCGTGTGGCTCGCAATCGTGTCGAGGCAGCTGCTCAGCAGGCTGCCGAGAACGAGTCCGAGAACGCTGCGCTCCACGTACGCATAGACGACCATGAAGAGCAGACCGGCCGCCTGGGTGACGAGCCTGAGCAGCGTCAGGCGCGCTAGGGAGATGTGGCGACTCTGCGTGAACACTCGAGTCGAGGTCCAGCCGTCGAAGATCGCCCCGAGCCCGGCGATGGGGATCAGCGTGGCGAGCTCCGGCTCGCCGTAGAAATCAGCCACCACCGGCGCGAGCAGGGCCGCGGCGCCTGCCAGCACGAATCCTCGTACCACCTGAATCGTCCACGCCGTGTTCAGGAAGTCCGGATCGTCACCACGCTCCCCCTGCACGATGCTCGGCCCGATCCCCACGTCCGAGAACATGTGCACCCCCTGAAGGAACGCGGAAATCAGCGCCATCATGCCGAACGCCTCCGGAAAGAGGAGACGCCAGAGCAACAGGTTGCCGCAGAGCCGAAGGAGTTGACTGACGACGAGGCCACCGAAGGCCCAGCGCGCTCCCCGACTGACCTGGGCGTCGGTGAACGCCGAGGGGCCCTGGTCCGGGGGCGGGTCAGCCTCGTCGCGTGGCGGCGTCGGCGCGGACATGGGGAGCGTCGGGAAAAGTCGAGCCGACTCCGATACCTTGGGACGCGAGCAGCCAGCGCCGCAAGAGCTCTCGGGTGTCGCGTGTCTTGCGGACGGCTTGGGTCATTCCCTGGCTCAAGCCCATCAGGGCTCCAGAAACGAACATGGGGAGCATGTTGAACATGCCGTTGGGTAGGAGGTCGAGCGCTTGGACCGCCGCGACCAGCGCCACACCAACCAGCAAGGGTTGGTCTGGTTGAGGTACTCGCTTGAACTGGCGAAAGGCATTGAAAATGGGGAGAAGGAGGAGACCGAAGGCGATGACGAGGCCAACGATGCCGTCGCCACTCATCACGATGATCCAGTACCCGTCGGTGACACTGAGATCGAAACCTTCCGGATCGTAGACGTGGCCACGGTTATAGCCGCCCCAGCCGAAAGCTGGGCGCTGCAGGGCCTTCTCCAACAGCCGGTCCTCGTTCGAGAATCGGAAGTAGAGGGAAGACGCGCGATCGTCGTCGATTCGCATGGCCTGCTCGACCAGCCATTCGTCGGGGAAGAAGGCCGTCTGGCGCAGCACGGGATAAACCGCGACGGCAATCGCAATGGCTACCGCGACCTTCATCAGGGTGCGCGGCTTGAGAAACTTGATGAGCGGGATCAAGACCAGGCCGTAGATCAAAGCGCCGAGGCTGTTCACGATGACCAAGGTCACGGTCAAGATCCACGCGATCCGGTTCGGCGCCCACCCGAACAAGCGGAGCCGCATGCGCACATATGCCCACGCGGCCACCGCCCCCACGCAGATGAATAGGGCAAGCGCAAGCCCGTGGTGCATGAAAACCATGGGCCGATACCCGCCAGCGCGGTGAACCTGGGAAAACGAGTGCTGGTGGAAGCCGTAGATCCAGTAGTGGAACTGCGGGCTGAGCCTGAGCTCGATCAGGATGAAAGGAACGTAGATCAGCGAACCCAGCACGAATGCTCGCAGGAGATCCTTCGCATCCTCCGCCGTGCGAAAGAGCACGCGGCCCAGCGTGAACTGGATCAGCGAATTCAGGATGACCTGGATGCCGAACGAGAGCACGTCGGTCGGAGCGTGACCCGAAAGCGAGGTCCGGCCGTAGCGCAAAGGGTCCTCGTTGGTGAGCACGGTCCCGAAGGATTGGAGCACCGACGCGATCATGAGCAGGTCGATGCCGCGTCCAAGGCGTGCTTGCTTGAGCCGATCGCGTCCGCGGACCAAGAGCCCGATCAGCATGCAGAGGGCGGGCAAGGAAGCCTTCTGGAGGGGCGGGACGAGCGGCGCGTCGAAGTCGACCAGCTCGGGAAGGAACAGCGTGCTGCCGAACAGCAAGACCAGGACGGCGCGGCCCGGGGGCAGCTTCGAGAAGGCGACGATGCTGGCCGGGACGACGAGGAGCAGCGTCAGGAAGGCTAACGAGTTGGGCACGAGCTAGCGTCCTAGGTCGATGCTCAAGAGGCTTCGTTCCCCACTGCCTGCTGCGTCTTCACCAGCTGGGCGGGGTTACCGAGCACGGACGCGCCGTCCGCCAGATTGTCGGCGAGCACGGTGTTCGCACCGATGTGCGTGTCGTTGCCCACCCGAATGCCACCCACGATGCATGCCCCCGGTCCGATCTCCACCCGGCTCCCGATCGTGGGTGCCTCGCTGGCCCCTCGCCGCGCAAGCCCGATCGTTGCCGAATGCCTGAACACGACGTCGTCACCCATCGACCAGACGCCGACGAAAATGCATCCGTGATGCTCGAACCGGATGCGCCGGCCGAGGCGAGCGTTGTACGGAATGTCGATCCCGTAGGCGGCGATCACCAGCTGATAGCCGACGCGATAAAGCGCCGTGAGCGGCGGGCGCAGCACGGCGGACTTGATCCCCATCCGCCAGTTGCCGAAGCGATGGACGGCAAGGGCCCAGAAGCCACCGGACAGCGCGTCGTGGTCGTGCGTCCGGAAATCCTCGCGCAGGAGATCGATCAGCCCCATGCCGGCGGGATTCTGGTTCTCCGAACCCGAAGGCAGAGGATGCCGGCGAGGAAGCGGCCGGATCGTCATGTGGGGATCACGCGGGCGGGAACCCCCATCACCGTCACGCCGGCGGGCACGTCGCGGAGGACGACGGAATTGGCACCCACCACCGCATTCTGCCCCACACACACGGCCCCGAGCACGCACACCCCCGAGCCCAGCTCGACCCCGTCCTCGATCGTCGGCAGCTCATCGCGGGTCGTCGCCCGCCCCCGCGCAGCCCCGAAGGTTGTATCGTGGCGAATGTGAACGTCATTGCCGATCGAGTTCGCATCGAGGAGCATACAGCCGTTGTGCCACAGTCGCACACGCCGCCCCAGTGCCACCGGGCGCGGGATCTTGATCCCCCAGACGAGGTCGACACCCCTGGCGAGCGCCGTGTGCGCCCCTCCCAGCGCGACCCGGGCGACGCCCGGCCGAGTCCGCTCAGCTCTCCGCCCGAGCCGATGCGCCACGACTGCCCAGAGTCCTGGCGCCAGCAAATCTCCCTCGTAGGTCACCAGGTCCTCGGCGATCAGGGCAGTCAAGCGCATTTCGTCGGGACTCGCTCGCTGCTCCTCCGCCCTCACACGCGACCGCAAGGAGGCCCCGGCCACGTCGATCGCTCGCTTCAGCCGTTGCGGTACTTGCACGGGGAACGGTCCTTCGTAGCCACCAGAACTCTATATACCAAGCGTTGGGTGGACTCGACACCAAGCCCCCCTGTTGACCTGGCCACCACCCACCGTCCGGACCTGGAAACCCGTTGAAACGCGAGGCCCGGGACACCGGTTACGGTTTGCGACCCGCCGCCCCTGTGCAAGAGTTGTCCGTTCGCAGGGTCCCCGGAATCGCTCGGATGCCTCGTCAAACTTGCCGAACCTGGGGACGCACGGAGGCACCGGCGTGTCCTGGGACAGCTGGGGCACGACCCCTGCGCGCGGGGCGCGGCGAGTGAGCGCGGCCGAGTGGGTCATCATGGTGCTCGGGGTGTTGCTCCTCGCGCCATGCCTCGTCCTTGCCATCGAGTGCGTGTTCGGTTCCCTTCGCGGCGTCTCTGAGTCCGGAAACTCGATTCCTCCGCCATCGAGCGATCCGTCGTTCGTCGTGCTGATGCCTGCACACGACGAGGAGGGGATCATTGAGGCAGCCGTTCGATCCGTGCTCGATGGGATCGGCCCGTCGGGGCGCCTGCTCGTGGTCGCCGACAATTGCAAGGACCAAACGGCGCTTTTGGCCGAGCAGGCAGGCGCCAGGGTCATCGTGCGCGATGACCCCTCGCACGAAGGCAAGGGCGAGGCGCTCTCCTTCGGCATTGCAGCGCTTGCGGAGTCACCCCCCGACGTGCTCGTCGTCCTCGATGCCGATTGTCGCGCTTCGATCGGAGGACTCGCGCGGCTTGCGCGGGCCGCACATTCTCTGCAGAGACCGATTCAGGGCGGCTACGTCCTCGCGCCGCCGCTCGGCGCGGGTCCCGTGGCAAGGGTTTCTGCTTTCGCCCTTGCGGTCCGCAACCACATCCGCCCGTTGGGCCTTCGCCGGATGGGACTGCCTTGCCACCTCACCGGCAGCGGCATGGCATTCCCCTGGAACGTGATCATCCGCGCCAGCCCGACGCGCGCCAATCTCGTGGAAGACCTCGCGCTGGCCATCGACCTAGCCGAAAAAGGGCATTTCGCATTCTACGTCGACGCGGTGCACATCGAGAGTGAGCTCCCCAAGAGCTCGCGCGCGGCTTTCGTACAGCGACGAAGGTGGGAGACGGGACAGCTGTCCACGTCGTTCCGAACGGTCCCGCGCCTTCTGCTCCGCGGACTGTTCAGACGAAACGTGGGCGTGTTTGCACTGGGTTGCGACCTGTTGGTCCCACCCCTCGCCTTGCTCGTTCTACTGCTCACCGCGCTCACTGTGGCCTCACTGGTCGTCGCCGCTCACACGAGCGCGCTGGTCCTGCTACCGCCGGTGGTGGGCCTCGGGCTGGTATCCGTGGCGGTCTTGAGCGCTTACCTTCGCGTCGGAAGTAAGATCCTCCCCGCACGTTACCTGCCCGCCATCCCCCTCTACGTCCTCTGGAAGATACCCCTGTACGCGACCCTCTTGATCCAGGGACGGGAGCGCAAGTGGATCCGAACGAAACGCGACCACGACTGACGCTCCCTCGGAGCGGTCCTCAACCGACTGGCGTTCGCGCCTCGGCATGCGCCTTCAAGTATTGAGTGATCACGTGGATCAAGCTCTGGTGGGTGTCCTCCACCATCCCGTAGTTTTCGCAGGGGATCCACACCACGTGCTTCGCTAGTTTGGCGAGGGTGCCACCCTTGAAGCCGACGAACGCCACCGTCGGCACACCACGCTCGTTGGCGTAGCGGCAGGCCTCGAGGATGTTC
>Ga0315910_10002784_pt1 | contig 15135 bp, 17 predicted proteins | sample EdamamesoilMG_FD_204470 | JGI IMG/M metagenome (GOLD analysis project Ga0315910, IMG submission 204470) | Garden soil microbial communities collected in Santa Monica, California, United States - Edamame soil | ecosystem: Environmental > Terrestrial > Soil > Garden | place: USA: California...
CTCGCTCGAAGACATCGCGGGACAGTGCTGGCAGCTGGTGGCGGCCATGTCCTTCGGTTTCCTCTTCGATCGCCGGCGCGGCCTGTTCTCCATCGGCTACCGCACCGAGGAGCAGGCGCTGGACGAGGGCTACTACGACCTTCTGGCATCCGAGGCGAGGCTGGCGAGCCTGGTCGCCATCGCCAAGGGTGAGGCGCCACGCTCGCACTGGTTCCGCCTGGGCCGCAGGCTCACCGGCGGATCCGCGCGACCGGTGCTCGCCTCCTGGTCCGGTTCCATGTTCGAGTACCTGATGCCCACGCTGGTGATGCAGGAGCCGCGCTTCAGCCTGCTGGACCAGACCAACCGGCGCGTGGTGCGACAGCAGATCCGCTACGGCGCGCAGCAGGACCTGCCCTGGGGAATCTCCGAGTCCGCCTATAACGTGCGTGACCGCGAATACACCTATCAGTACTCGGGATTCGGCGTGCCGGCGCTGGGCCTCAAGCGTGGTCTTTCATCCGACTATGTGGTGGCGCCGTATGCCACGGCGCTGGCCGCCATGTACGCGCCCGTGGAAGCCGGCATCAACCTGCGTGAACTGGAGCTTGCCGGCGGGCGCGGCACCTACGGCTACTACGAGGCCCTGGACTACACGCCCTCGCGCGTACCGGAGGGACAGACCGTGGCGGTGGTCCGCGCGCACATGGCACATCACCAGGGAATGAGCCTGGTGGCGCTGGACAATGCCCTGCACAACTTCATCATGCAGCGGCGCTTCCACGCGGAGCCGCGCATCGCCGCCGCCGACCTGCTGCTGCAGGAACGCCGCATACGCTTCGTCGAAGCGCCCGCCTTCGTCGAAGCCAACGTGCCCGCGTCGCACACGGTGGACGAACCGCCGGATGTGAACCGCGTGGTGGAGGGTATCGCGGCGCCCACGCCCGTGACGCACCTGCTGTCGAACCGCAGTTATGCGGTGATGCTCACCGACTCCGGCGCCGGCTACAGCAGCTGCGGGCCGCGCAGCGTGACCCGCTGGCGTGCGGATGCCACCCGCGACTGCTGGGGTTCCTTCATCTACCTGCGTGAACCTCACGATCACCGGCACTGGTCGGCGGGCTTCCAGCCCACAACAGTGCTGCCGGATGACTACCGTGCCGTGTTCAGCGAGGAATGCGGGGTGATCGCGCGGCGCGATGGCGCAGTGCGCACCACCATGACCGTGGTGGTGCCGGCGGACGACGATGGCGAGTTGCGGCAGGTCACGCTGCACAATGACGGCACGCGCACGCGCGACATCGAACTGACCTCCTACGCCGAAATCGTGCTGGCTCCCCAGCAGGCGGATGTGGCACATCCCGCCTTCTCGAATCTCTTCGTCCAGACCGAATACGTCGCCGAGTTCGGTGCACTGCTGGCCTCGCGCCGGCCGCGCAGCAGCCGCGAACAACCCGTATGGGCGGCGCACGTGATCGCCGATGCCGGCGCTGGCCGGCGCCGCCCGCAGTACGAGACCGACCGCGGGCGCTTCATCGGCCGCGGCCGCTCGGTGCGTCAGCCCGAAGCCATGGACGACGGTCGTCACCTCACTAACAGCATCGGAAACGTGCTCGACCCCATTTTCAGCCTGCGCACCACGGTGACCATTCCGCCGCGCGGGCGGGCACGCGTCACTTTCGCGACGTTTGTCGGCAGGTCCCGCGACGAAGTGCTGATGCTGGTGGCACGCTACCGCAATCCGGCACTCTTCGAGCACGTGCTGCAGTCGGCGTGGACCTTCGCGCGCACCGAACTGCACTACCTGGCCAGCAATCTCGCCGAGGCGCGGCTGTTCCAGACCCTGGCCTCCCACCTGCTGCTGGGCACGGCGCAGTTGCGCGCGGTGGAGGCCCGCGGCTGGGACAGCCCGGATGTGACGCACCTGTGGCGCCACGCCATCTCCGGCGACCGGCCGATCCTGCTGGTCCGGTGCACCAGCATGGAAGAGCTGGGATTCATCAGGCAGTGCCTGCGCGCCCAGGAATACCTGCGCATCAAGCGCGTGGCCGTAGACGTGGTGGTGCTGAACGAACGGCGCCACAGCTACATGCAGGACCTGCAGCAGGCCATCCAGCACACCATAGCGGACTTCCAGGGAGGAGAGGCAGAAGGCGAGCTGCGCGGCGGCACCTTCGTGCTGGCAGTGGACTCGCTTTCCGCGCCCGAGCGGCAGCTGCTGCTGTCGCTGGCGCGCGTCGTGCTCTCGCCATCGCAGGGCAGCCTGCGCGAGCAACTGTCGCGGCCGGCCGTAACCCGCTCTTTCGGCCCCCCGCCGCGTCCACCAGTACCCACGCCACTGCTGCCGCCGCCCGTGGCCGCGCGGGTCGAACAGACGGAGCTGGACTACTTCAATGGCTGGGGCGGCTTCCACCGCAGCTCCGGCGAGTACGGCATCGTGCTGACGCCCGCCATGCCAGCCACGCCGGCGCCCTGGAGCAACATTCTGGCCAACGAGACCTGCGGCACGCTGGTCACCGAAAGGGGTTCGATGTGCACCTGGTCGATGAACAGCCGCGAGAACCAGCTGACGCCCTGGTCGAACGATGCCGTATGCGATCCGTCCGGCGAATGCTTCTACCTGCTGGATGAGGAAGGAGAGCTGTGGAGCCCGGCGCCGCAGCCCGTCCGGCGCCCCGAGGGGCGTTACGAGATCCGCCATGGGCAGGGCTACAGCCGATTCGATGTCGCCGTGCGCGGCATCGCATCGCAGCTGACGGTGTTCGTGGCGGCGGAGGATCCCGTCAAGCTCTGCCACCTGCAGCTGCACAACACGCTGGCGGTTCGCCGGCGGCTTCTGGTCGTCTCCTATGTCGAATGGTCGCTGGGGGCTTCGCGGGCCGCCATCAATCACGATGTCCGCACCGAACGCGACAGCAGCGGTGCCCAGTTCGCCCGCAATGCCGCACTGATCGACTTCGGCGAGCGCATCGCATTCTGCGATTTCGGCGGCCGGCAGCAGTTCCACAGCGCGAGCCGCCACGAGTTCCTCGGCCGCAACGGCAGCACCGAGCTGCCTGCCGGCCTGCGTTCGCCCTCGCGCTGGAGCGACCACTGCCGTGCGGGCACGGATCCCTGCTGCGCATTCGCATTCGAGGTCGAACTGGGGCCGGATGCGCGCGAGGAAATCACCTTCGTGCTGGGACAGGCCGCGGATCGCACACAGGCCCAGAAGCTGGTCCTCAAGTACCGCGCGCTGGCGGCCGCGGATGCGCTGCGCGAGGTGCGCGAACGCTGGAATGCGCTGCTGGACAAGGTACGCATCCGCACTCCGGACCGGGCGCTGGACCTGGTCTTCAACCGCTGGCTGCTGTACCAGACCACGGCCTGCCGATTGTGGGGAAGGGCCGGGTTCTACCAGGCCGGCGGCGCCTATGGATTCCGCGACCAGCTGCAGGACGTGATGGCGTTGATGGTGAGCTCTCCGGACCAGGCAAGGGCACAGCTGCTGCGCGCGGCCGCGCGACAATTCCTGGAAGGCGACGTGCAGCACTGGTGGCATCCCCCCAGCGGTCGCGGCGTGCGCACGCACATCTCCGATGACCTGCTGTTCCTGCCTTATGTGGCCAGCCACTACGTGCAGGTCACCGGCGACCGCTCCATCCTCGAAGAGGACATCAGCTTCATCGAAGGGCCGCCTCTGACCGCGGAACAGGAAGACTCGCACTATGTGCCGCAGGTCTCCGAGGTGCACGCGAGCCTGTATGAGCACTGTGTGCGCGCGCTGGAGCGCAGCCTTCCCGTCGGTGCCCACGGGCTGCCGCTGATGGGTGGCGGCGACTGGAATGACGGCATGAACCGCGTGGGCCACGAGGGCCGGGGCGAAAGTGTGTGGCTGGCGTGGTTTCTCATCGCGACGCTGCGCGCATTCGAACCCATTGCCCGCGAACGTGGAGACCAGGAGCGGGCAAACAGGTGGGAACGGCATTGCACTGAACTTTCCCAGGCCTGCGAGCGCGAGGCCTGGGATGGCGCCTGGTATCGCCGCGCCTTCTTCGACGACGGCACTCCAATGGGGTCGGCGGCGAACCAGGAATGCCGCATCGATTCTCTGGGACAGAGCTGGGCCGTGCTCTCGGGCGCGGCGGATCCAGAGCGCGCAGCGATGGCGATGACGGCAGTGGAACAGTACCTGGTGCAGGGCGAACACGGACTGGTGCTGCTGTTCACCCCGCCCTTCGACACGGCGCCGGTGGACCCCGGCTACATCAAGGGTTATGTGCCAGGACTGAGGGAGAATGGTGGCCAGTACACCCACGCATCGGTGTGGGTGCTGATGGCCCAGGCGATGCGTGGCAACGCCGCCGAGGTATCGCGACTGCTGCGCATGCTCAATCCGGCCAACCGTTCAGCATCCACGGAGGGCGCGCGCCGCTATCGTGTCGAGCCCTATGTGCTCGCTGCCGATATCTACTCCGGTGAGGGCATCGCGGGACGTGGCGGCTGGACCTGGTACACCGGTGCCGCCGGCTGGATGTACCGCGCCATCCTCGAGTCAGTGCTGGGCGTGCGCGTGCGTGGCGATGAACTGTGGCTCGAGCCCTGCCTGCCCGATCATTGGCCCGGATTCGAGGTGGAGCTGGACCTGCCCGGCACGTTCTATCTGGTGAGAGTCGAGCGCGGCAGCGCGCAACGACTACTCGACGGAGAGCCTGTTGCAGGCCCGGCCGTGCCGCTGCTGCGCGATGGCAGGCGACACACGGTGGAGTTCTTCCTCGCCTAGACAGGCGCGTGCCGCAAGTTCGGTACTGTCTGCGATTGCGCGTTGCACCGGCAGCAGCGCAGCTCTTGCCAGCACCATGCTGCCAACCATCAGGGGTACGCCAAGCAGCCAGATCAGTAGAAGTCGCATCAGCACATGGTCCGTGCCCGCATCGTGGTATTCCATCAGCTACCGGAGAATCTTCGCGGTACGCATTCCTTCGTTGATGTAGGAACGGGCCTACAAACGGTTGTGGCATCAATGTCGCCGGCTTGCGCCATTGCCCAGACACAGGCCTTGCTGCACTATTGCCCGAACAGGCGGCCCGGCAGCGCGTGAATTGATTTCCTGTTCTCGTCCAGGGAGTCGGACGTGGGACCGGCCCGGGCGGGCCCAGACGGAGAAGCCAATCCCGCCATGCACAAGCGACTGATCGAGGAAGGGTTCAATCGCCGCTTTGTGCTGGTTCCCCTTCTGCTGTCCATCGCGCTGGTCGTGCTTGGCTTTGCGATCACCGAGGCAAGGCGTGCCCAGACCCGCCAGCTCGACGACGTGCTGCGCGATCGACAGGAAGTGCTCCGCCTGATCGGCGAAACCATCAGCAGCACACTGGAGGCGGAGAGCGCCCAGCGTGGATTCCTCCTGACGGGCGAGTCACAGTATCTGGCGCCCATGGATACCGGGCTGGCCGATGCCCAGACCTACCTGGAGGAACTGATCCTGCTCTACCGCCGCCTTGATCCGGAAGCCATTCCCGTCCTGGAAGGCGTGCGTCGTGACCTCGACCGCAAGATGCAGGAGATGCAGCAGTCGGTGGCGCTGCTGAAGCAGGGCCTGGCACGGCAATCGCTGGACCTCGTCAAGTTCGACGTGGGACTGCAGATGATGCGGTCGATCAGCGACGCACTCGGAGCCCTGCGCACGCGCGAGCGCGACAAGGTACTGGCAGGCCTCAGCAAGTGGGATTCGGCCATGCGCCTGAACACCATGATCAGCCTGGGCAGCATGGTGTTCACCATACTTGTGCTGATGACCCTGGGTCTTCTGGCCACCCGCGACATCCGGCGTCGCGAAAGCTTCGCCACCGACCTGGCCTCGCAGATCGACGAACGCACCGCCGAGCTGCGCGATCTGAGCCGGCACATGAGCCGGGTCGCCGAAGCCGAGAAGTACGCGCTGGCCCGCGAACTGCACGACGAACTCGGCGGTGTGCTGGTGGCCATGCGCATGGACATCTCGCAGATCCGCAAGCGCCTGGCCAATGCCGACTACCCCGAGCTGAAAACGCACTGGGAGCGCGTGGAGCAGGCGCTGGCCTCGGGCCTTGAACTCAAGCGGCGCGTCATCGAGGAGCTCAGGCCCACGCTGCTGGACAACATGGGGTTGTTCACCGCGCTGCGGTGGCTCGCCACCCAGCGCAGCGAGCAGGCCCAGCTCAAGCTGGAGCTGTTCGGACTGGAGGAAGACATCGACCTGCCTCCGGAAACCGCCATCGCGGTATTCCGCACCGTGCAGGAAGCCATCGCCAACACGCTCAAGCATGCAGGCGCGACGCGCCTCAGCGTGCATGCGGAGGTGAGCGCCGAGCACCTCACGGTGAGCGTTGCCGACAATGGGCGCGGCCTGCCGCCGGATGCCGAGCGGCGCAGCGGCGCCCATGGCCTCAAGCAGATGCGCTTCCGGATGGAGTCCGTGGGCGGCACGCTGCGTTTCACGTCCTACGAAGCGCGCGGCACCACGATACAGCTGACCGTGCCGCTGATGGCGACCGCGCCGGCCGCCTAGCCGAGAGGGACCTCGAGGGATTTCGCGGACCGCAGGCGCGCCACGATTTCGGGCAGCCGCTCGAAGTCCATCGCCTTGTTCAGGAAATGCTCCACGCCGAGCTGCCGCGCACGTTCGCGGTACTGGGGCAGCGCGTAGTTCGTCATCACGATGGTGGTGGGACGATGGCCGCCCAGTGATTCGAGCACGCCGAAGCCCGTTCCTACCTTCAGCTGCAGGTCCAGGATGAGGAGGTCGACGGGTTCGTCATGCAGGGCACGCAGGGCGGTGGTTTCGTCCTCGACCGTAGGCAGCACCCTCACGCCCTCCTCCTGCACGAGCAGCTCGCGCACACGCTCGGCGATGCGCGGCGAATCCTCCACCAGCAGCACGCAAAGCTCTCTCTCGGCGCATTCGACCATCAGCTCATCAACCCGTTGCGCAGCGCATAGGAGGTGATATCCGCATTGGACTTGAACGACATCTTTTCCAGCACGCGCGTGCGGTAAGTGCTGACGGTCTTCACGCTCAGCGAAAGCTCGCTTGCGATCTCCGAAACGGACTGTCCTGACGCCAGCTTGCAGAAGATCTGGAACTCGCGTTCCGAAAGCCCGGCATGCAGCGGCTTGTCGTGGTCGGAGTCGAGCTCCGACACCAGAAGTTCGGCCAGGCTGCTGCTGACATAACGCTTGCCGGCCATGACCTGGCTGACCGCCTTCATGAGCTCGTCAGGGGCACTCTCCTTCGAGAGATAGCCGCTGGCACCGGCCTTCAGCACGTTCACAGCGTACTGTCTCTCCGGATAGGCACTGAGCACCAGCACGCGGGTCTCCGGATACGAAGCGCGCACGTGCTTGAGGATGTCCAGTCCCCCGCGATCCGGCATGTTGATGTCGAGGATGAGCAGATCGAATCGTGCTCCCCGCAGCATGTCCAGCGCCTGGGATCCGCTCGAAGCTTCCGCTATCGAGGCGAACCTGCCGTTCTGCTGCAGGTACTGCCGCAGGCCTGCGCGCACCAGTGCGTGGTCATCCGCAATCAGGACCCTGGTCATAGTTGATTTACTCCCATGCTTGCCCACCCCCAAGGAGGGGAGATGACGCGGAATTCTTGCCGACCCCGCAGTTTCGGCAACGCGGATGCCAGCGGCAGCACATGTGGGACAAATCCTACACCATCCAGACAGGCCAGGTTTCCTACCCGGCCTGACGCGCTCCTCCCACAGCCCCGCCTCACAGCCTGAGCGACACTGGTCCCGGGAGAATATGGAGGATCAGGGAATGAAGAAACACTGGAATACGGCTGTGATTCTTGCTGCTACAAGCCTGCTGACGCTGGGACTCACCGCCTGCGAGAAAAAGGGGCCGGTCGAACAGGCGGCCGAGGAAATAGACGAAGCCGTGGATACGGTCAAACGCGGTGAGGAATCCACCGCCAACAAGGTGGACGACGCCGTGGACGAGCTGCGCGAGTGATCAGGTCCGTGGTGGGCTCATCGGCGGCCCACATTTCCAAGCAGGGTCATGAGCGTACCCGCCAGGCCATGGCCCTTGCCCTGGGACCTTCTGGCTCTGCGACCTTTCTTCAGGCGGCGGCCAAGGAAAAGCGAGAACAGCCCGCCGAGCAGCATGGTGGCGGTACCGCGCTTCTGTCCGTCCATCAGGAAGCGCATCGTGGCGCTGCGCGGAAAGACGTCGGCATGACCTGCGACGCTCTCATCGGGGACCATGATGGCACGCAGCCTTTCGCGACTGCGCTGCAGGTCCTGCGCTACGACCTGCGGGTCCATTGCCGGAACAGTTCCTGGTCCTTGCGCAGTTCATCCCGCAGCACGGACGATGCAGGTCCGTACTGGCGGGCCGCGAAGGCCACATAGAGTGCGATTGCCGTGAGCACCAGCAGCGCCAGCGCGCTGGCCACCACGTAGGTCAGGCGCCAGCGCGTATCCCAGAAAGCCACGAGGCCGATCATCCAGGTGGCGATGAGGCCGACTATGGAGGACGCCAGGGCTACAGCCGCCCAAGCCAGGCGGCGCGCCCAGGCACCGCGGTACTCGGAGGCCGCCGCAACACCCAGTTCCGCGTAGGAACCCATGTGGTGCACCAGCGCTTCGAGCACCGCGGCCGCACGCAGCGCTATCGCCTGCATAGAATCGCGCCCGCCACGAGGCCCGCGGCCGCAGACACTCCGATCGCCGTCCAGGGATTCTCATGCACGTACTCGTCGGTGGCCCGCGCAGCGCGACGCGTTCCTTCCATCGCCTGTTCCACGCTGTATCGGGTTGCGCTCTTTACACGCTCGATGGAACCCTCGACCTTGCGACGCAGGCGTGCGATGTCCGCGTCATTCACGTTGGAAACCTTGCGCAGCAGTTCTTCGACGTCGTCGAAGAACTTCTGCAGCTCCGAGGCGCGGCGACGCAGGGATTCCTCCGCATGATCGCCTGCGTCCCCGGCAAGGTCGGCCAGATGTTCAGCAGCATTAGCCATTCTCAGATCCTCCTATTCCGCCCCAGCAGGAATGTGGCAAGTGCAATGACGAGAAATACCACGAACAGGATCTTCGCGATGCCCGCGGCACCCGCTGCGATGCCGGAAAAACCCAGCAGGGCGGCGATCAGCGCGATCACGAAGAAGACTACGGCATAGTGAAGCATGTTGAACACCTCATGACGGCCTGCGGCCGGACAGAGTCAATGGTGGCCAGTAGCGCGGTGGCCTGTTAGTCAGGGCCGCATCCGAAGGGCTGTAGGAGGGGCCTGATCTCCGTGTAAGTACGGAGATACCCGCGTGCGGGAGCGGGACCTGTGCCATCCGTGCAAACCCTCATTCACCTGCCACGACCAGCCGGCTGCTCACGCCCTGCACGCCCTCGACGCCACGAGCCACCTCTTCCGCAGCGGCGCGGCTCTCCTTCGAAGGAACGAGCCCGTGCAATCCGATGACGTTCCGTGCATCGATGCTCACGACCACACCCAGGTTCCTGGTGCGTGAATCCGCGCGCAGCGCGGCTTCCACCACCCCCACGAGTTCGGGAACCTGCACCGGCTGCGGTCGCGAACCGGTGACCGTGAGGTGGCTGGCGATACGCACTCCCTGCGAATTCTGCTCGGCCAGGGCCAGTGCGCGCGCGGCCTGCGACTCGGTGGATACCTCGCCGGTGAGCACGATGGTGTCCGCATGGACTACCGCCGTGATGGCGTCCGAAGGCACTTCCTTCGAACCGCGCAGCGCGAGCCTCACGTCTTCCAGGACGATCCGCGGATCCACCTTCTCGCCGCCCTGTGCTGCCAGGGGCAAATCCTCTTGCGCCGCAGCCGGGTCTTGCGCCGCGGCCGCGGCCGATAAGGCAGAGCCGCACGAAGCGAGGACCGCGGCCAGTATCGCAGCAGGTGTTCTCATGCCGGGGACCTCGGATCCATGAATCGCAGGACTGCAGACGTGACGGCAAAGTCTTGGCACTCCCGCATCGCCGCGACAATCGTCTGTGGGCAGATACAGGGGTAGGACATCGCCGACCCCGCGACGGCGGAGTGGTTTAGGACGGACCCTATGAATGCATTCGTGCTGCACCTACAGCCCCGAAGCAGCCGCCGATCCAGCATGGCGCCATCCGCACCACCTGCGGCCATTGGCAAGGAGAAACAGTGATGAGCAAACAGATACTTCCCTCACTGGCTGCATGCGCCGCACTGGCATTGGCGCTGTCGGCCTGCAATCGCGCGGAATCGCCTTCCGACGTCGCTGCGGATGTCAGTGACGCGCAGTCCGACCGCACCGAATCCGTGGCGGATGCACGCATGGACCAGGCCGAAGTGCAGTCGGACACGGCGGCAGCGGCCTCTTCCACCGACCCGGATGACCGCGGCGATGCGATCGAGGATCGCGCGGAGGCGCGATACAACACGGCCATCGCCGAAGCCAAGGGCGACCTCGACGTGGCCAAGGAAGGCTGCGAGTCACTCAGCGGCACTGCGCAGGCGGACTGCAAGAAGAGCGCCGAAGGCGCTTATGACGCAGCACGCCAGAGCGCGGAACAGGCCCTGGAAGCCGAACGGGCCCGCAGCGATGCCACGCAGAAGCTCGACAACTGAGGAGTCCGCATGAACCGTGACATCATCGAAGGCAACTGGAAGCAGGTCAAAGGCAGGTTCAAGGCCCGCTGGGGCAAGCTGACCGATGACGAACTGGATGAGGCAGAGGGCAATTACGAAGCCCTGTGCGGCAAGATCCAGAAAGCCTATGGCCTCTCGCGCGAGGAGGTCGAACGCGAGCTGGAGCGCCTGAACTGAAGCGGACAGGGTGCCCGTTCAAAGGCACCGCAAGTGAAAAAGGGCCCCGGGAATGACTCCCGGGGCCCTTTTCACTTCGGGGAGCACGACGCCTACTTCTTGACCTGCAGGTCGTTGTTCACGGATTTCACACCGTCCACCGAGCGGGCGATATCGCTGGCAGTACGGATCTCCGCGGCGGAACTGGCCCAGCCCGAAAGCTTCACGACGCCATTGGTGGAGTCGACATTGACATCCAGGCCGTCGACACGCTCGTCATCCAGGAGCTTGGCCTTCACCTTGCTCGTGATCGTCACGTCGTCGACATACTGACCTGCAGTGGATTCGCCGCGGAAGACGTTGCAGCCCGAAACTGCAATTCCCGCGGCGACCGCCGCAACCGCGGCCCTGGTGATGATGTTCATTGCATCTCCTCTGGATGGTGCATGTACCGCACATGCGGTGACACCACACTGCAGCTGACGTCGGGCTGCAGGCAGCAGCGGGCTGCGCGCGACGTTGTAGGAACCGTTGCCGGCGAAAGTCAGTGGGCGGCTCAAAGCCCTTTCCTACATCCGTTCGGCGACTTCACCGGCAGTGCCGCCCCAACCCTCCCCCGATGCTGCACTCGAACACGCAGGTGATCTCCAACGGAGGAAGGACGATGCAGATGGCTGCCGACACACAACAGCCCGCAGTTTTCCGCGATATGCCCCCCGGTTTTCTCCCGGGCCTCCGCTCGGTCCGGGCACGCACCCATGCGCAATTGGCGGGACGCATGGCGGATGGCGGGAAGGTGAACAAGGGCCTCGTGGTCTGCCTGCTCAACGAGGCGCTGACGACCGAGATCGCCTGCATGCTGCGCTACCGGCGCCACTACTTCCTGATGCGGGAGTCCCTGAGCGAGGCGGAGAAGGGAGAACTGCTCGACCGCGCCAACGAGGAGCAGCTTCACGCCGACATGCTGGCCGAGCGCATCGTGCAGCTGGGCGGCGTGCCGGACCTCAGTCCGCTGCAGATCTGCGACATGGAGCTCGCCGGCCTCGCCGACAGCGAATCGCCCCAGGACATGCTGCGCGAGGAGCTTGCCGCCGAGCGGATGGCGGTCGAGGTGTATGCCGGACTCATCGAGTACGTGGGCGAGGAGGATGCAATCACCCGAGGCCTGCTCGAGGAGATCCTCGCCAATGAAAAGGAGCATGCCGGAGAGCTCACCAGGATGCTGGATGGGCTCGAGGGCGACCACGCCTGATAAAGGCCAACGAAGAAGAGGAGATGACGCATGAGCAAACCGTTCAGTTCAGCCTGTGCGCTGGCGGCGTTCGCGGCCCTGGGGATGTCTGTTCCGGCCATGGCTGCGGAAGGGTTCTACGCAGGCGCCTCGGGAATGCAGTCGCGGTTCGATGCCGATGACTTCGAGGTGGACGACGTCGATGACGAGGACACCGGCTGGAAGATCATCGCCGGCTATCGCGCATCGCCCAATTTCGGCGTGGAAGCCGCGTTCACCCAGTTCGGGAAGGCCGAGGCACCCGCAGTTGGCGTGGAAGGCCCATTCGAGGCCAAGGCCCAGGCATTCTCGGTGTTCGGTGTCGCCATGGCACCCGTGGGACCGGTGAACCTGTTCGCGAAGGTGGGAGCCGCGCGCATCGATGCCGAAGGCACCGTCGGCGCCGTGCTCTTCGAGGACAAGGAGATTGAACTCGCCTACGGGGCCGGCGCCCAGCTGGATGTCGGCCGCATCGGCCTGCGCGTCGAGTACGAGAAGTTCGATACCGACGTGATAGGAGACCTGGACGTGATATCGGCAGGTATCACGTTCTCGTTCGGTCCAGCTGGCTAGCCTTTCCCCCGGTGCGCGGATCGAGGTCGCGGGTGGTTGCGTTGCGAGCCACCCGGGCCTTGCCGCGCGTGCGCGCGATCAGTTCGCCGCTCTTCGCCGGTGGCGCGTCGGGCGATCATCCCCCCTTCGCCTGCCGGATCAGCGCCGCCATCTCCTCGCCGACGATGTTCTCGCGACCCCCCGCCTTGTTTTCCAGCGCGTCCAGCACGGTCTTGCCGGCCGCGTCGGTGATGTCGAGCCTGGCGCCCTGCTCGATGAGGTAGCGGGCCACGCGCGTCCAGTTCTGGCTGATGGCGCCGAACAGCGCGGTCTGCCCCTGACGATCGGTCATCGAACTCGGCCGCGCGATGATGGCCGTATGGCTGCTGGTGTCGCTGATGCGCGCGTTCACATCGGCTCCTGCGGCGATCAGCATGCCGATCACGGCAATCGCATTGGTCTGCGGGTCCGCCCCTGCGATCGGACCCTGGCCACCGGTCTGCAGTCCCCGCGCTGCGCCGATGGCCGAGGCGGCCATCAGCGGCGTCACACCCATCACATTGGGCAGGTCGGCGATCGCGCCGTGCTCGAGCAGCAACTGCACCGCCTCCCGATCGACCGAAAGCGCGGCACGCAGCAGGGGAGTGCAGCCCGTGGTGATGAGGTCATCGGTAAACCGGCCACGGAACGGCCGGTGCATGTTGAGCTGGGTATTGGGATCCACGCCCATCTCCAGCAGGCGCCGCATCACCTGCAGCGCGCTGTTCACCGGGGGCGCGCCCGGAGCCTCCGCAAATGCCACCCCGGCAGGCCCGCCGGGCTCCGACTCACCGCTTCCCTGTGCACCGGGTGCGGAAGCGGTGGCTCCCGCGCCGCGCGCGCCGCCGCGGGTGCGCATGTCGGCCGTCAGGTAAAGCGCGGTGCGGCCCCACCAGTCGAACAGGTGCGGATTGGCCCCCCTGTCCAGCAGCAGGTTGGCGATCGCGTAGTTGTTGTTGTCGATGGCATTCATCAGTGGCGTGACGCCCTCGGGTGTCGGCCGGTTGATGTCGGCACCCGCTTCCAGCAGCGACTTCGCGCACTGCAGGCAACCGTACCGGGTGGCGAACAGCAGCGGCGTCAGGCCGCCGGCATTGCGGTACTGCGCCCGCGGCTCGGAAGTGATCTGGTTGCCCCAGTCATTCGCCGCGGCCCGGATGTCGACCTCGGCCTTCTGCTCGATCAGGTAATCGACGACCTCGGGGCTGTTGGCCGAAATGGCCCACATCAGGGCCGACTGGTGGCGGTAGTGTTCGCGCTCGTTTACTCCTGCACCTGCCTTCACCAGGGCTTGGACGATGGGCAGCGAGCCACTGCGCGCCGCCACCATCAGCGGTGTCTGATTGTCGTCATTGCCGAGGTTGGCGTCGGCGCCCGCCTTCAGCAGCAGCTCGACCAGCGCGACATCGGCGATGGACACCGCTTCGGCAAGCGGCGTCGCGCCGAGCACGTTGCCGACGTCCGGATCGGCGCCACGGGCCAGCAGCTCCTTCACCAGTTGGTGATCGACGCGATGGACCGCCCACAGCAGCGGCGAGGAGCCGTCGTCCCTCAGTGCATTGACGTCGGTTCCACCACGGATGGCCGCCAGCGCTGCCTGCCGGTCGCCCTCCTGGATGAGTGCCGCCAGATCCGCCGCGCCGGCCAGTACCGGCAGGAGCGCGCCCGCGATCCACACCAAGAGCTTCCTGTTCACGACCATCATTTCGACCCTGCCTGCTGCGGCGCATTGCGCCGCTCACGAATGAACTTCGACCACTCCTCGCGTGTCGGCATCACCGGATGGTCGACGCGCCGCAGGATCTTCCACTGGCCATCCTCGCGGATGAACTCGTCCTCGTACAGACCAGCCAGGACGGGTACAGGTTCACCTTGCGGTCCCCGCATCACCAGAAGATGGCGGGAAGTCGCGGTGGCCCGGTCTGCGCTCACGTCGATGCGCGCATTCGACGAGATATGGTAGCTCTCGCTGTTCACGTAGCCCGGCGGCACTGCCCCATAGAGATCGACCAGCATCTTGTGGATGGCTTCCCGCCCCTTGTACACGGTGCTGCCGTTCACCCACTCTCCCTCGCGCGCGAACAGTGCGGCATAGCCGGCATAGTCCCGGGCATCCTGCGTGGCCGAGTAGTCGACCAGGATGCGCTGGATCGCCAGCTCGTCCTCGACGCGCTGCAGCCGCTGCTCGAGGGTCGGACTGGCGGCCCAGGTGGCAGCCAGTGGCAGGGCACCGGCCAGCAGCACCACTCCCGCCCTGATCGCTCTGTATACCGACATGCCCGCCTCCGCTTCGCGGCCTGCCCCCCGGTGGCCCGCGGCAGCGATGATACCGCGCAGCGCCTCGGGCCGGCCCGGGATGCAAGGCGGGCTGCGCGTCCGGACATACTGGTTTCCATATGCCGGAAGGCAGCGGTTAGACTGCCTGCCCGGAAACGCATACTTCGTCCTGGCACCCCAACGACGTGCAAGACGCCACCATGACCCCGTCCACCCCGGCCAACGTGCCGGGAGTCAGTGTGC